>CEOG01006675.1_pt1 | contig 12201 bp, 6 predicted proteins | sample 530301 | NCBI WGS metagenome assembly CEOG01 (sample SAMEA2619903, study PRJEB7988) | marine metagenome | biome: marine biome (ENVO:00000447); feature: surface water layer (ENVO:00002042); material: "saline water (ENVO:00002010), including plankton (ENVO:xxxxxxxx)" | depth 5 m | reverse complement strand
ACGCGCTGCGTTCCACCAGTGCTAATGCCGACAGTATCTGTTCCTGCGAGGAAGACTCCGTTCCCATCGTCTGACTCGAAACTAAAGGCTGGAGCCGCAGCAGTGCCGTCTGGAGCACTTCGCAACAGCTCGCTTACGGTAATTTTCTTGTTTTTTGTCGAGTTATCAGTTTCTGAAATATCAACAATTGGCAGGACATCATCCCCTGCAACAGCAGTCAAGCTGGTCAGCTCAGAGATCTTCCGGTTGCTCATTGACCGCTATGTGGACTGCTCCACCGATTTTAAACAATAATCACCCAGCATTCACCATCGCCGCCGCTGCCGCCTGCTGGCTCTTCTGCTGCACCACCGCCACCGCCAGGAATGCTTCCGTCTACGCCAGGAGTGCTGCCGCCTCCTTTACCAGCGCCTCCGTTTCCGCCAATAAGGCTGGTGCCGCCAGCACCACCTTGATCACTATGGTGGTCTGAACTACCACCGCCAGCACCGCCAAAGATCGCATTGCCGCCAGGGCTAGTCACATTGCTATTTCCCGTTTGCCTGGCTCCATATCCGCCGGAAAAAATTGAAAAAGCAAAGTTGTCTCTGTGATTCGCAAAAGTAGCTGGATCAGCATTTACTAGGCTGCCTTTACCAAACGGTGTGCTGCCTTGCGCGAACAGACTGTCATTATCGTCTCCGCCTTTTCCTCCATAACTAGTGACATGACTGCCGAACGTGGAATTAGTTCCGTCAGCACCATCGCCATCAACCGCTGTTCCCTGCCCACCTTGACCGATAGTAATCGTTTCAGTCGCTCCAAGATCTGACAGCGGAAAAACACCAATCCCACAGCTGGCTCCAGCACCGCCGCCACCGCCTTCACCGCCGTGTGAAGCGCCAGCACCGCCACCACCCCAGATCAACACAATCGCAGTGCTTCCTGAATAATCACTTTTAGTCCAAGTGTGTGTTCGAGTTGACCCTGTTCCTGATCCGGCTGCAAAAGTAAATTTAGTAAAGGAACTGCTGCCAAGCGGAGAACCGCCAAGAAGCAAAGACCCAAGAATATTTACCGTGCCAGCACTTTGGCCCACAGTTACGGTTTTTGCGCTTACCTCGATATCATCGTCAGTGTCGTTACCATTGCTAATTTTTAGCTTTGTGTTTTCTCCTGACTCAACGTAATACTTGATTGAGGCTTCATCGCCTGAGCCACCGCCAGGATTTGCAGCCCAAATAATTCCATCACTTGTGCCGCTCCCTGTAGATGGCTGGATTTTGCCGGAGGCGGTCACATTAGTGACACTAACGCTTGGGCTTCCGCTCAAACCCCCTGCTGTACCTGAAGTGTTTTGCGTTCCAGCTGTATTTACTCCAGGCAGATTGATGTTGGCAGAACCGTTAAAAGAAACACCACCAATAGTTCTTGCTGTTTGAAGCGTGGTTGCAGTTGTAGCGTTCCCGGTGACGTTTCCGGTGACATTGCCAGTCACATCGCCAGTAACACCTCCGCTCGCGGTGATCGCTCCAGTAACTCGCGCAGTCCCTTCAACATGTAATTTATGAGAAAAGCTAGTCGCCCCAATAGCCAAGCCAGTGTTGTTTAATCTCGCCCTTTCAGCGCCACTTTCCGTGCGGAAAAGATGATTATCTGCATCAATACGAAGCTGGTCTGCGTCTACGCCCAAGTAGGCGCTTCCCTCAGAGTTTTGCAGTCTGATTCTTGCCTCACTACCAGCCCCGCCTGCATTTATATGCAACAACGTACTGGGACTTGTCGTATTTATTCCAATATTTCCACCGGAATCAAGTGTCATTCTTGGAGTACTTGTTGTCAAAAGCCTTATATCTCCAGCTTCGTTCGCTTCAATCAAAAGATTGCCAGTGCCACGGTGGATTATTTCTGAATTGCTGTTAGCACCACCATTTCTAATGAAGCGCAATCCGTAATCGCTGTAAGTTGTGTCGCCAGTTAGATCGATAAAAGCATCGCGATCCCCAGTCGCACCGGCTCCAATTTCAAGCACCGTGCTACTGGTTGTGCCGTTAGAGATCCGTGCGCTGCCATTAACGTCCAGCCGCTGACTTGGACTGGTGTCATTAATGCCTAGATTTCCGCTCGAATCAATTGTTAAACGACGGCTGCCGCTGGTCGTGAAACCAAGCGTGTTAGAGGACGGGCGATACATGCCATTGGCTGGCTCGGTTGAGCCAGTTGCCGTGAATCGCACAGCTTGCATCTCATCACTGGCTGTGATGTCAGTCGCTGTGACGTTCCCGCCAATCGCTGCGTTACCAGTAGTTGAAAGACCTGTCAGTGCGTAGGTGTTGGTCAGCTCAACCCAAGCGCTACCGTTCCAAAGTTTCCAACGGTTTGCAGTGTTGTCCCAGCGGATTGCGTTTGTAGGCGTATTGCTTAAACCACTGATGTCACGAAACATTGTGGCCAGGTCCGTATCACGGTCCTTAACCTCAGTGACAAAGTTTGTATATGTGCTGGTGAGCTGGGGGTTGTTCCAGTTAGTCATTAGACGCCCCTACAGGTCCAGTCGAAGTTACCTGTCACTTTAGTCCCGCTTGCGTTCAACAGAAAGACCGTGAAGCTAGTTGGATTGGCCACATCAGTGAAATCGACGATTGGAATCAGGAATGCACTGCCGTCTCCACGGGGCGTCACGTTGATGCTGTCGATGTCGATAAAGGTCTTGACGAAGGAGACGGTCTTGCCAGTACTGGCGTTGCTCACGGTATCCGTGCCTTGGTCGGTCTTTGATTTTGCAAACAACTTAGTGCGTAACTGCGTAATTTTTAGAATGTCGTCGTTGCCAGAACTTGAAAAGTCGTAAGTAACTTTTATGTATCTAAAATTAGTCGCAAAAACATTGTCTTGGCCCGCAAAATCAGTGTAAGAGTCGCCGGCGTTGAGCTTTGTAGAAATCTTTGGAGTGATAGTCGTTGTGCCTACAACGTCTTCACTGGTTAGCGTTGTCTGTATTCTTGTACTTGCAAGCACTGCTCCATAATCAATCTCTTCTACATAACTGCCAGTGGTAAGAGAGGGTAGTGCGTACAAGTCTTTGCCGTCATCAATTTGATCTTGAATTGTGTTGTAGCCAGCAGAAGAAAAATGCTGCTGCCAAGTCTCTGTCGTGTCGACGCAGACAAACAGGTTTCCGTCATCCTCAAACGCGTTAGTCTTCGTGCCATTAAAAGTGCTTGTTTGGTCTAGGTTCAGCACAAAGTCAGGCGGCTCGTCTACCTTTGCGTCAATAACGGCTTCCGCTCCAATATTGTTGGCAGAATCGATCGCGACGATCCGGTATGTGAATGTTCCAGCAACAGACTCAAATACGGTTGTAAACAAACCAAGCTTGTTGCCAATCAAGGTGCCCGGTGATGAGCTGCCTTTGCTGATTCTGTAGTTAATAATTGGAAGCGATGATGCTGGCTCGCTCCAACGCAACAGAACATTGTTGTCAATCACCTCTTGTTTAAAGGTTGGCACCGCTGCAGGCGCATTGATTGAGACGTTGATGTTTGCCTCAGTTCCGAAGTTGCCCTCGCTGTCAATTGCAACGATCCAGTAAGTCTGAGTGCCTGACCAGTCAACCCGCTCTTGAAAGCGTGTTGCAGATGCTCTTGTTTTTACAGTTGCACTTGAAAAAACAGAGCCACGACGGACCTCATATTCAGCTACCGGGATGCTGCCTGCAGTAACAGGATCCCAGCTCAAAACAACAAACTCTCCATTTAGTGCTGAGTTAACACTTGCTTGGCCTGGCAAGTTGAGGGGAACATCAACTAATCCAGGCGATCCAAAGTTATTGTTCGCGTCTAAGGCAACAACAAAAAACTTCTGTGCAGCAGACCATGTTGCCTCAAGAGAAAATGTTGTGCCTTGAGTCCTGCCAATGATGTTTGCTGTCGCAAATGTTGAACTAGCCCCTCCCTGTCTGACTTCATATTGCCTGGTTCGCGTTGTGCCATTGACTTCAGACCAATTCAGTCTTAGCTGACGACCCTCATATACATGGCTAATGCTTGGAGCAATAGCTTGACTCACACTTACAGTGACCTGGCCCTCGCTGCTTTGATTTCCTGCGAAATCAATTGCTTTTACAAAAAAGACGCGATTGCCTGTGTAGTTAACTGGAGTCGAGAAGCGTGTGGCAGTCGAGGTGTCAAGAACTCCGTCCTCAGCTGTTCTCACCTCATAGTTCGCTACGGCATAAGACTGTGAAGTGTCACTCCAAGTCAGAATGATTTGATCTCCTACGACCGTTCCACTAACTGATGGCGCTGTTGGCCCAGTGATTGTGGCGATAACGAACGTGGACAAAAGGCTGTAATTTCCATCAGCATCAAATGCCTTGATGTGATACGTCACCGCACCGGCCTCAAGATTGCCGATCTTTAATGTCGTGCTTTGTGTCGTTGCAACAACATCATTGTTATCCCAACTAGAGCCCTTGCGAATCTCATAACCAGTAATGTCTAGATCAGCAAAGCCATCATCAGCATTGGCCCCAGCTTTCATGTCGTCCCAGTTCAAAACAACGCCAATATGCTGATCGATCGTCGCTGAAAACCCTGTTACAGTGCTGGGTCTTGCAGTTTTACCTTCACTACTAAATGTTCCAGTCAGAGGAACTGCGGACGGAACCAGGGCTGCATTTAAGGCAAAAATTTTAAATTCATAGGAACCTGGCAGGGTATTTAAAATCTCGTAATCTGTTCCTTGCTGGCGACGAACGTTCCAGTTGCCGTCATCAACTCTCCAGCGCACTTCATACTCATTGACTCCAAGGACAGGCTTCCAACGAGCTAACACTTTGACGCGAACCTCGTCTCGATACTTGTAAAGCTGCTGAGTAATCCCGCTAGATGCTGATCCGTCCTTCCATTCAGGCGTTGCAGGGATTTCATTGAGGTTGCTGATATCACGGAACGTCAACGCTTGAGCCTGCTCTACCGCAGCAAACTTGCTGGAGTTGTAACTCAGGGCTGTGACAGTAAATTGAAAGTTATCTGCCTCAACTACAGAAACAACTCTCCAAGTTGAAGTCTGGATATCAGCAGTACCACCTCCTGTGGTTTGAACGACCCAAACAGTGTTTGCGTTTGGAGCTTGTGAGAAAGCAGTTTGAACAGTGATATTGGCACCAGTAATGTCACTGATGTCTCGTGTCTCTACTGATCCATCAGGCAGCACAACGCTTAACGTCCTAGTGCCGGTGAAAGAATTGGCGGGTAGGTCGGTAAGAGCCGTGTCGTCAACAGTGACCTGGGTAATGTTCCCTGACTTAATTCGACCACCTCGCCTAAATCCAGCGCGAACAGGATCACTGATTTCAATGACCTGCCCTGGACGAACGATTACCCCAGCGTCGATACTCGTCGTGAAGCTAACGGTCTCTGTCTCGATGGATTCGCTTTGCAACAACCACTTGCCGACCCGAAAGGCTTGACCTCTAGAGGTACAACCAAACGCGTCAATGTTTTTGGTAATAACTCCGTATTTAGCAATCGCATCGTCATCCTTGACCTCCTCGTAGACCTGCGTTCGCAGATCCATGTCAAAGTACTTAACGATGGCCACAGTGGCCCTTGCCTTCTGGGAACTGCCTTGATATGTAAATCCAGTCTCGTCAACGTTAGACCTGTTGAATAGATAGCTTGTGTCTTGAGGCGAATCCTGGGCAACGGTTAAAGAGCCAGAGCTGTAATAAGGCATTGCTCTGAAGACAGAGCAAAGGCTGTTGATGATGTCATAAGCCTCAGATCTTTTTTGCAGATTTACGTTCAAAGAGAAACGAGGCTCAAGACCTTGCGCAGTGCCGGTGCCTGACCCTGCGCCACTAGCAACAAACTGCTGACCAACAGTATTTGAAGTAGCGCCAATCAGGGTAAAGTCAGTTGTCCCGACAGAAACAATTTTGTAAGACTTTCCGACCTTGAACCCTCCAGCGGTCACAGGGCTCAAAAAATCCTCGATGAGCGCTGATGAGTATTGGCTGGCACTAAAGAATGCAAACTTGTCTAGCTTGCTTGCATTCCCGTTGAAGCTTGTTTTCTCACTTTCTGTGAGAATATGATCGCCAAGGCCATATCTCTGAGACGTAAGCAAATCATACAAACACCAAGCCGGGTCATTCGTGTATGTAGCTGCAGCAAAAGTTCCGTTCCAAACTCCAGAGTAAGCCAAGGAACCGTCATCACGAACAGTCGCATTACTTGGGATGCGGACTTTCACCCCTCTAAGGCGATACATTCGCGTTGGAATGCTGCTAAATTGCTCAGCATTGACACGAATAGAGGCTAAAGCGCTATTGTTGTATGTATTGTCTGTGTATGTAACCTTGGTAAAGGTAGCCAGACTAAAGGCATTTATCTTCTTTGGGTTTGAACTATCCTCAGTGATTCTGCGGACTTTTATGTCAATCGGAAAGGTTCTCCCCTCAAGGTCAATTTCGTATTGACGCTGATAAAGATCGCCTGTGCGTCCAGTGATTTTGTCAGTAAAAAGCTCTGTGAAGCCGCCACTGTTTTCTTGAATGTCAACAGCAAGCTCGACTGAAGTGCCTTTAATGTCACCATCGTCGTTAATAAATTGCAGTTGAGGGACGCTGATGGTCAGCCTGACGGCATCAACGTCCGTCTCAGAGACAGAAATTGTTTGAGGCGCAGCCGTGGTAACAGTTACGCCAACAGTGACTACTTGGGATGCTTCGTCAAATCCTGGAATCAAGGTTTGACTTGCGGTTCCAGTTCGGAACTTGATTGTCACACCTGAGAAATTATTTGTGCCATCAGCGTTTTGTACTGGCGTGTTGTTGAAAAAAACGCCTTTCAAGCCATCAACGACTCCCTCAACTTCACCTTCACTGAGCAGATCTAGAACTCTTGCAGAGCTATGCGAATCAAGGCTGTCTGGATCAGTCGAGCCACCGCCCCCAGAATTTTTGCCACCACCGGCACCAATGATGTCGATCATGCTTCAACCTCGTTTACGTCGATGGCAGATGAAATGACGACAGAGCCAACCATCACCTCTCCGTAAACTACCGGCACAGCGACCCCTGCACGACTAGTTTGCTGCACACCGCTGAAGAAGAAAGAATTTTGAGGGTCGTCGTCTGAACTTGGTGTTGGTGGAGTTGGCGTCAAAAGCTGCGCAACACCTCCTAAGACAAGGCTTGCACCAACAGCGCCCAAAATTGCAGAGCCTGCACTCAAATACATTGCGCCAGTAGCTGCAGTCCCAACAGCTGAAGTTGCAGTCAGACCTAGACCTGTGCCGCCAGAAAAAGCTGCGATGCCAAGAGGGGTGAATGAAAGACCAATCAATGCAGCCCCAAGCAGAATCTGAGTGCCGCCACTGCCAGCACCACCAACTACAGGAATGATCGATACATCGTCCAGCCCTGCTGGATAGTGCAGCTCCTTATCTGACAGGTTCCAAGTGCCGACCTCGACTTTGTAGTGCTGCTCAGCCATATGCTTTTGCAGCTCAGGCCAATTGCAGACCAAAAATCGCACAGCCTCTGCAGCTGTCGAAACGTCTGCTTCCAGAACCTTATGCCCAACAAACTTGGCCAGCTGTCCGTAGAGCTTAATCTTGCGCAGCATGACGAAGTCGCCTACCAGTGCATTTTAATAGCCACTCTCCATACAAGTCACGGCTCGATAGACGACGTTCTAGATGGTGCAGCACCTTCTGCTCACCAACGTAAACCCCGCAATGATTCAATCCTTTGCGGGCGATGCTCATCAAAAGCAAGTCGCCTGCAAGCAACTGTTCGTCTGGCTCCAGCTCTCTGAAGCCGGTCTCTGCCCAGCACTGGTCAAACGTAGGGTTACGCATAAACTCTTCTGGGTCATGTGGCCTAGGCCAATCTCTTAGTTCAAGCCCTTGCTCTGCGTACCAATCACGAGCAAGCGTCCAGCAGTCACTAACGCCCCAGACCCATTGCCGCCCAATCAAAGGCATCTTGAAGCCTGATGGCTCGAGGCTGCACCATTTCTCAGTGTTGGGATTGCAAATATGCCAAGTGACTTGACTTTTCTCGCAGGAAGAGCGATCCGCCTGACTTGGCTCTGGCGGCAAGTAAGGATGGCTATGAAAAACAGCAATTACTTCACCCTGATCTTCCGCCGCAGCCCAGTCACTCGTCTCAATAATGAACTGATCTCTTGGATTAGCTGCGATGTTTTTGCAAGGGAAAAACTTTTCTTTTCCTTTCACGCAAACAACAAGACCGCAAGCCTCTTTTGGATCTTCCTGCTTGGCGTGAGCCATCGCCTCTTCACGCCAGCTCATGCAACAAACGTACCAACCCCAGGAAAATCAGAAGGCAAAACTTGTCGCTTTGGAAGCTTCACCCCTGCCAAATCGAAAACAGAGGCAAGCTCAAACTCAACAACATCCCTGTTCTCAAGAGACTTGCGATCTACATAGTAGATCTCATCTGGAAAGCGCTGCGTAGAGTCTGGCGTTCCAAACGGGTTTGCTATGTTTTCAACCTGGATTCCTTCGCCATCTTCAAGCTGAAGCTCAAAGTCGTCTGCAGTTATCAAAGTATTATTTGCACCAAAGTTAGGTGCATCAATGTACCTCGCTAAAGTCCTAATCCTTGTAAGCTTCGCGCCAGTCAAGTCATTGCCAACCGTTGTCTCATTGACCTCTAGCAAAATTGACGTTACTGTCCCGAACAAATTACTGACACGCAGAGTGGGACGCGGCAATGAACTGTTCTGGCCAGCAGAGTACTCAAAACCATCAGCCTCGATAGGAAGCCTTAGATAAGCATTGCCTCCAAACGTAATATCAGCATTGTCGTTAGAGCTAGCCCCTGAGTGCCATCTGTAAACAGTGCTGGCCCCATGCAGTGTTTGATTTAGCTCAAGCTCAAACAGCTCAATAATTGGCTCAAGACTTGGAGCTTGTAAATCGGATACTGGTACTGGGCTCATGGCTCATACACCTCTTGAAAGGTTGCAGAGATTGTTGCCAAGTTTGAGTATGGAAGATCCTTGCTCCATTCAAGGCAGATATATTTGCTTGGATCGTCTTCGTCAGGTGAAGTCCAAGAAAAGCTGGTGTTGTCATCAGCTCGACGATCAAAAAATCGCTCAATTGCGTCAGCGTCTGCCTCAGACCTGTTCTCCCATTTCAAGGTCCAAGTCTTAGGATTTTGATTGAGGCCTAGGGTTAATCTTTGCTGGTAGCCGTCCCCGAAGCGAACAGTTCTAACGTTTGGCTTGCTAGCTTTTCTTGCGCCGTAGTCCGGATCGGCTGTTGAAATAGCCAATCCAGTGTCAGTAAGAATCCCAGCTGTGCTGAAAGTAGCCATTAGCGCGTAAGCAGTCCTCCAGGTCGTCTCTGCTTGATTAGCTCAGCCTGGACAGCTGCGCCAATCGCCTTGCCCAGTTGGTTGGCATTTGTTTGATTGCCTTGAACTTGGGTGCCAGATGCATCAACGTTCACGACTACGTTACCAACACTTCCAGAAGCCTCAACACCAAGCTTGCCATTGGCTCCTCTACGAAGCGGCATAATCGCTTCTGCTCCGGCCTCGCCCATCAAGCCAAAACGACCAGATCCACCGTTGGCGTACTGGAACAACGTGGGCTTGTTGACAATGCCGCCCATGGCATAAGGGACGATCTTGTTCTTGGCAAAAGCCATGCCATTACCCGCAACAGCTCCAATGTCAGGCATGGTCGTCGGTGGGGTCATACCTTTGACGACTCCACCATCCTTAAATCCCAAGAAACTGCCAACACCTGGGATCAGGCTCAAAGACTTAAACAGTGCAAACTTGGCAAAAATACGCGCCAAATCTTGCAGCAGTGAAGCAGCAAACTCCTTAAAACTTGCTTTGCCGGTAGCGATGAAGTCCGCGAATGCATCGCCAAATTGCTGGACCGCCTCGACGCCGCGCTGTGCTAACGCCTGCTCAATATTAATAGCCTCATCAAAGATCTTCTTCAGGCCATCCCTGAACGTCTTCATAGGACTCTCGGCTTGATTCATTGCAGCAACAGCTGCTTCAATCTTTTCCTTCAGTTCGTCATAGTTGTAGACACCCTCTTCCACCAAGATGTTGAACTTCAACATCAACTCGTTGACCTTAATTTGATTCAGCTCTTGCTGTAGCTGCTTGTCGTTGAGGATGCCTTGCTCGCCCTTGGCTTTGGCTAATAGCTCATTCAGCTCATTTTGCGCTCTAGCCTTGTTCTTGGCTGTCCTTGCTTGCTTTTGCTCAAGAGCAAAAATTTGATTTGCTTCTTGATTATTGATTTTCGCAAGCTCAACCCTTTGCTTTTGAGTCGGCAAAGCTTTGGCCGCTTCCCTAGCAGCCTGAGCAGCTGCCTGAATTTGCTCTTTCGTCAGCTCAACGTCTCTGCGACGCAGGCCAATTTGAGCGATCAATGCATCAGCTTTTTGTTTGCTGATATCTTTTACATCAGTGCCGCTAGGATCGTCAGATCCATCTGGGGTGACTGGGTCGTATTTAAATTCTTCTCCTGCTTTATCTTTTTTCCTGACACGAGTAATGTCTGCCAGCTGCCCTTGCAACCTTCTAAGTTCTCTTTCAGCAGCCTGTCTTCTTTTTGCTTTTGCAGCACTAGCCCTGGCTCCACCACCAGCTTGGTTGTCAGCAATGATTCTTTTTTGCTCAGCAATCTGCGCTTTAACAGTCGAAATTGCCTCAGCTTTCTCTGCTCCAGTTGCTCCTTCCGCCGCTCCAGCCTTCTTGACTCTTTCTAAGGCATCAGCCTGTCCATTGATTGCCTTGTTAATTGCATAAATGCCGGCAACAATGCCGCCAACTGCCAATGCGCCAGCAAAAATTGGGTTCAAAGCCATTACTGCAGTCAGGCCAGCGATAGCTGTTTTTGCTCCCGCAACTGCTGTAACTATTGCTGCTATTCCTTTAGCAACAGCGCCGATAACGGCGCCTGCAGCTATTCCTGCAAGAGTGGCAAGGATCACATCTAAATTTTTCGCAACAGGCACAAGTGCCTTGGCTAAGTTCTCAGCCGCCTTAACGGCATTAGGAGTAATTTCTTCAATAAATCGACCAAATATATTCTGGAACTCAGCGCCAGTGTCTTTCAATGCATTGCCAACACTCAGCTTCATATTGTCAAACGCAACTGTTAAACGAGCACCAGCCTCTTCGTTAGATGAAGCTATATCTTTTGCCGTACCATCAAACTCCTCGCCAAGAGCCCTGATGAATGTCATCAACTCGTTCAAGCCGACAGTGCCCGCCTTCAAATTCTTTTGAAGCTCAGGCAGCGTCATCTTGTTCGCTTTGGCAAACAGTGTCACAGCACCAGGCAAACGCTCACCCAGCTGACCTGAAAGTTCTTCTGCACTGACCTTGCCCTTACTGAATACCTGCACCATTGCAGTAATGGCACCTCGCACATCCTCTGTTGAACCGCCAGTGGCTTTAATTGCAGCGGTTACGTTTTGGAAGGTAGTTGCCGCATCAGCCACAGGGCCGCCAGCGCCAGTAACAGCTGCTGTCAACCGTGTGATGCCAGAAATTGCTGCGCCCTGTGGAACGTTGTAGTTCCTAGTTGCTTCAGCAGCAGCGTCTAATGCCTCAGCAAAATTAGCTTGACTCGCTGATGCGTTGCCCTCAACACGAGTGACACCCTCAAGAGCAATCCTTAGCTTGCCAATCTGAGCAGAATATTCAGCTGCCGCTCCCAATGCTTGTCTAATCCCGCCAAGCTGTGCGCCAATTGCTGCGCCTGCAAATGCACCCTCAACACCGCCTAGCGCAGCACCGCCAACCGCACCCAAAGCACCTTCAGGTCCGCCAAAAATGCCGCCTGAAATAACAGCACCAGCAACCTGAGTTGCTTGGCGAGCCCCACCCCTGCGAGCGTTTGCCGATTTAGCGCTTTTGCCCATTTGGGCGTCAAGCTTGGCAATGTCTTTGGTGAGCTGATTGAAAGCTCGACCGCCGATCTTTGCTTCATCACGCAACGCTGAAAGGGCAGTCCTTTGAGCATTGATGTTTGAAACGCTTTTTACGCTTGCCTGTCCCTGTGAAAGTATTTCTTTCCGCAGTGATGCGATCCTAGGCTTCGCCCCAGAGGCACCAAGCTCTAGCTTTTTGAGGCTCCCTTTGAGCTTTTCAATTACTGCTTGACTGCCAGCGTCCTTGAACTTGAGCTGGATGGAAAGCGTTTC
>CEOG01005666.1_pt1 | contig 12214 bp, 15 predicted proteins | sample 530301 | NCBI WGS metagenome assembly CEOG01 (sample SAMEA2619903, study PRJEB7988) | marine metagenome | biome: marine biome (ENVO:00000447); feature: surface water layer (ENVO:00002042); material: "saline water (ENVO:00002010), including plankton (ENVO:xxxxxxxx)" | depth 5 m | reverse complement strand
TGTATATCTTTTGGAAAACAACTACCACCAAAACCAAACTTACCATCTGGCCCAGGTACTTGTAAATGTGAATGTCCTACTCTACTATCACGAACAAACCCCTCAACAACATCTTCCCACTCTCCACCAACTTTATCAGTAAGTAGTTTCATCTCATTCAAGAATGATACTTTGGTTGCAAAGAATGTGTTGGTCATATATTTAATCATCTCTGCAGATTCAAAGTCTGTTTTGATAACTGATAGTGATTGTCCAAACCTCTGTTTGTATAATTCTGCAACCCTATTTACATTATCAGTATCTCCACCCAAAATAACTCTTGATTGATTTATAAAATCAAAATTAGCACTTCTCTCGGTTAAAAACTCTGGATTAAATACCAACTTGAGATTAGGATAACTTTCTGATAACTTTCTTGTAGTTCCAGGTATAGTGGTGGAACGAATTAAAAATATAGTATCTCTATTTTGTGATACTTTTTCTATATCATTTAAACACTCGTCTAATATACCTAAATAAATTTTACCATTTTCATCTGCTGGTGTTGGAACTGAAATGAATACAAATTCACTTTCGTTCACTACTTCTTCTAAAGTGTGTGTTGATTTAGTAGGTACTTTATCATATACCCTAACCTCTGCATCACATCCAACATTAGGTGAAAACCCATATTGAACTGCAGTACCAACAAACCCTTTTCCTATTACTCCTATTTTCATTGATTCTCCAAATGTAATTGTGTTTCTCTCATCCATCTTGCAACCGAACCATTTTCTTTATCAGGTATACCATTAAAATGATAAACCCATCCAACTTTCGTAAATCCAAAACTTGTTGAGAGTATTTCTTTCTTCATCATGTTTGTCATATTCCACTCGTAAGGTAGTAGTTGCCATTTTATATCGTGTTTTCTTATCATGAAGTTCCAAATAGTTTGCTCTTTTCCAATACCATATTTATTAGAAATATTCATAATAAGTTCACCATAATTATCCCATAACTCTACCATCGATTTAAAAAATTCTTTATGTTCTTTACCCAATAATTGAAAACCTGAATTACCATAACCACCAAAATCAAACCACACATCACCAAACTCATGACTCATCTCATCTCTGTAATGTTCCATACCTCTTAGAATCCAATCATAACTACCATCATCATGTACCATGTATAATATATCTGATTGTGTTTCTTCAAATAAGTTTGGTGCATTTGGATGTATAAGAGTATCTGCATCAACTGTCAATACTCTATCATACTCGATACCACTCGCATCTAATAAATCAAACATATAATATCTCTGATAGTTAGGGAACATTTCAATTACTGGTCGTACTTCTTCATCTAAAAATACAAACTCTACATCGTTATTCTCACACCACTTTGCCCATGATTGTTTTCCATAACGATACTCCTCACGATATCCTATCGCGTGCATAAAAACTACATTCTTACTCATAATATTTCTTTGTTAACTCCCAAGTTTGTCTCATTATCTCTTCCCTTTGTTCAATTGGAAAACCAGTAAAGTGATATATGTTACCATACTTTGTGTAGAATGGTTGTTCATTATTATCTTTCAAGAACCGAAAAAAATCATCAATCGTGTTATAAGGTATTACATCAGAATACTTTTGCCAATTCATAGAAAATAATTCTGTTTTATGCATACCAACTAAATTCCAAGTAGGTGATAACAATCTAACATGGAATCCATTCATCTGTGCAATATAATTAAATATAGTTTGTTCTCTACCACCACCCTTACTCCAATTATCAAGTGTTTCTTGATTCTCAAAATAAAACTCTCTTACTTTATCATAAACCTTTAGTGATTTTTTATCTAAAAATACAACACCTGCATTTATATATTTCTGTACCTCTAATTGAAACATTGGAAAGAACTCTGAACCATACGCATTCAAACTATCATACACCCATCTTAGATTAGATGTATCTCGTACACCATGAATACCCTCACCCATAGTATCAAATATATTTGGAGCATCCCATTTAATCATGGTATCACAATCAACTATACCAACTTTATCATAATCTTTACATACTTCTGTAACATCTAACTTGTTCCATATTGGATAACCATATTTATCATTATGTTTGGTTACACAATGGAAATCCACCCCATTCTTTTCACACCAGTACTCCCATGATTTCTTGGCATACTCTAAAAATGGTGAGTGTTTCCAATTAGATTTATTGTGGTCTATTGCAACCATGTATATTGCGTTCATTTTATTTCTATACCTATCTTTGTTTGACTTAATAATTGAATATATTCTTTCTCTTCTTGAAATGAATGTACCTTTTCTGTATAATCAACTTTCTCATAGTAATGTAGATTATCAGTATCTTCATACCAATCAAAACCATATAAATTAATGTTTTCAAAACACTCCATAAATACCATAGTACCTAAAAACCCACAACTTGGTTCCACCATATGTTCAAAGTGTGTTGCAATATCATTCATGGTGGTTACTGGTATTATCGATATAGGATTCAAAGTATCAATATTATTTATTAACCCACCAACTATGTGTCTAAAGTTTCCATCACTTCTTGGTTTCAATATAAAGTGTTCACCCTCACATTGTTTGAAGAAATCAAAATCATGTCTTTCATAACCTGGATTATCTATATATCCAAATGATTTACCTGATATAACTCTGAAATTAGTTTTACTACCCGTATGTTTTTCATAACCATCTGTTCTACTCAAATTAAACCTAACAACATAATCATGTGAATCTATTTCTTCACCCAACTCTTGTTCAAGTAATTTAGGACTACTACCAACTATCGCACAAGTTTTACCTTTGAACTCTTCTAAATCCAACTTAGGTTTAATCTTTATCTCGGTTCTCTTCATAATTTCATCAAGAGTATAATCCTTTGGATTTGCTTTCTCAAAATAATCATTACCCATTTGAAACTCATGTACCAACATGGAACCTATAAACTCGTGGTCATAAAACATTAGTATACTATTCCTAACTCTTCTAATTTCTTTCTTAAATATGGTAGTAGAACATATGGTGATTGATTCTGTTTCTCTTGTCTTTCAATTGCACCCTTTGCATGTAACTTACTCCACTCATTATCTTTACCAAGTGCAGCATAGACTGTACATCTATCTTCTATATTTCTACCACCTTTATGTTTTATCCTTGCATCAAATAATATAACATCTCCAGGTTCTGTTCCTATGTAATACTCCTCTGATTTTTCACTATCTATGTGTGAACCAGGTCTCACATACAAACCACCACCATCTTCTTGATGGTCTTGGAAATAAATAGCAATACGATATACATTATAATCATCCATACTGAAATCGTGTTCATAGTTCTCATCTCCTATATGCCACAATTGTGCATCAGAATGCCAACCTTTTGCTCCACCAAAACTTTTATGTATATCAAAATGGTGAACCCATCTTGGTTGGTTATCCGTTGCCTCTCTTAAAACACCCATAATATCTTCATTATCTAATATATCTACGAATGATTTGAAATGATTATCATTGATTGCATCTGGTCTAATTGTTTGTGAACCATCACCATAACCTGGACATCTATTCTTTCCATCTGCAAAATAATCTACTATCAACTCTCTGTATTTATTAACTTGTTCCTTTGGTAACACACCCTCTAAGACGGTTACCCCATGTTCTTTTAACTCTTGTGCTCTATCCTTATAAGACATATCTATTCACTCCCCCATCAAAATTAATCGTTACACCAGTAAGATATTTTATCTTATTCTCTACTATAGAAGATACAAATTTACTAATCTCTTCTACTTCTCCAACTCTACCCATTGGTAATGTTTTTTCAAACTCATTTATATCATCAACGAGATTTTGTAATCTTTCGGTTCCAATTGGACCTGGAGCTATATTGATACAACTAACTCCTCTCTTTGCAAACTCTGTTGATAACATTTTTAATAAACTTGATAATGCTAATCTGTAAGTTACTGATAAGGACATATTAGAATTTGGTTCACTAATCAAATGTGAACTCATCAAAAATATGTAACCATTATCATTTACCTTTAAGTTTCTAAGTATGTATACAAAACTTAAAAACATTTGATTGAAATATTTAACCCATTCCTCTTCAGTTATTGACCAGAAATCCTTTGCAGGTGGTCCACCTGTATTCAATACTAATATATCTGTAGATTCTTGATTATCTACAAACTTATATACTTGATTCATATCTGATGTATCAAGTTCTTTAGATGATGTTCTAACCACATCTCCAAATTTTTCTAATTCATCTGCAATACCTTTACCGATTCCCTTACTACTCGCCAGAACTATCGATTTCACTCTTCACTCCCTCATTAAATGGTTTCGCTGTGTTTTCTTTTACACCAAATCCTATTGATGTTTCTAACTCTTCTATATTTCTTATCACATTATTTACATCTTTAATGTTTACTGCGTGTTCATCATCAGGTACACCATCAACACTCTTAACATAAAAGAAATAATCACAAGGATTGTATGCAACACTTGTATAGATAGTGTTTAAATTACTACAATGATTTCCATAACCAACTTTGAAACCTTGTTTACTCATTTCTTTAATTGCACTTAAATTACAATCCTTTACTTCTTGTGATAACTGCGTGTGTATTAATCTAATTGAATCACTATAACCATATCGTTTACTTAGGTTTTTTATATCTTCATCTTTTGCAAGACCTGTAGATACATGAACTCCTAAACCAGTATCAATAAGTTTATCTATATAGCTATAATTAGTTAAATCCCAACCCAAAACCTTAAAAAAGTTTATACCAAATTCAACCCAATCATTAATCCTATCATGATTTGCCAGTGCAACACCAAATATTTTATCATTATCATTATTAACCACTTCATCGTAAAAACTATCTGATAATCTATAATGTTCCCATCCACCTTTGTAAAAACTATCTTCTCTTTCTTGAAAGGTTATACCATCACAATTAGTTTTTAGTAATTGTTCTGTCATCTGTTTTGCAAATGGTTCTACTCCTTTGTGATTTAAACCTATCTCACATATTATCATATTATTTTCCTAATCAGTTCTAAATCTTCTTGGCTATCAACTTGAAAACTATCATACAATGGTATTTCTATAAATCCCATCTTACCACCATATCTTAACTTATTTTGTGTTAAAATGTTTTTGCGTGTTATGTAAAACATACCATTCTCAATATAACTTGCTTCTTTATCTTGTCTACGAGGTCTGTTATCTATTTCCCATTCTATTGGTTCTACTCTCTCATTCCATCTTGGTAACCAATGTTCTTTAGTAACACTAAATACTGAGTGTAGATTCTCTGATAACAACTTATCTATACCTTGATTAATATACTCTGATTTAATCATTGGTGATGTTGGTTGAATAAAAACCATTATATCAAAATCCACACGATACTTGAAATCAACTAATGTTGCATCAGGCATTATAATATCATTTGCTAATTCTTTATCTCTTGTAATAAATCTTGCACCATATTTTTCTGCAACCTTACCAATCTCTTTCGAATCAGAAGAAACCCAAGTTTCATCAACCTTACTATTTAGTGATGCATCAATCGAATATGATAAAAGTGGTTTACCATTTACATTTATAATGTTTTTGTTTGGTATTTCTTTACTACCACCCCTCGCAGGTATTAGTGATACAATCTTCACCCTCTTAAACTCTCCCTTTTCGATAATTCACCATCAAGTAATACTCGTTCACCTTTACTACCTAATGCGTTCTCCACATCTCTAATACCCTTAACCAACTTCCAAACACCTATTGGTTCTACTGATGCTACATGGTCTGAACCCCACATTGCTCTATCCATTGTGATGTGTCTTTCTACCCATGTTACGCCCAAGGCAACTGATGCAAAGGTAGTTACTAATCCAAACTCATGTCCACTATAACCTATCTCTGAATTTGGATACTTCTGTTGTAGGTGTGAAATATAATTTAGATTCAACTCATCTATCGGTGCAGGATAAGTAGAGTTTGTATGCATGATAACTTCTGGTTTTGTTTTGAAAACACACGATTCTATCTCTTGTTCCGTACTCATACCTGTAGAGATTATCACTTTATTATTATGTTTTCTTGCATACTCACATAAATCTAAATCAGTAATTAACGCAGATGGAATCTTAGTGATATCTGTATATTGTTTCATAAAATCTACTGATGGTTTATCCCAAACACTTGCAAACCATTTAATACCTTTTTCTTTACAATACCTATCTATCTCATCATACTCATCCTTTTCAAACTCAACTCTGTATTTGTAATCAAGGTATGTCATTCTACCCCAAGGCGTATCTCTCATCACACCTTTTTGGTGTTCTGGTACACAAAGTGCAGGTGTTCTCTTTTGGAACTTTACATAATCACATCCTGCCATATGTGCAACATCAATTAGTTTTTTACAAAGATTCATATCACCATTGTGATTGATACCAATCTCTGCAATTACCTTTACACTCATACTTCTTCTATCCTCTTAGTTTTATCACAAATCAGTAAATCATAGTGTGGTTTCTCACCAACACTTAAATCATGATACTTACAACCCCAACTATCTAACTGGTCTTTTGTTATATCATACCAATTTATTTTACTGACTGTTCCTCTTGCAGTGTAATAAATAATTTCATTACCCTCATCATATAACTTATTAATCTTTGCAATGTTATCGTGCCATGGTTCTGCCTTACCATAATCACCCACTACTTGTGAACAAATAGTATTATCTATATCAACATAAATCTTCATAATTTTTTGGACCCTCTGATACTCTCATGTTAAATAAAACTTCTTGTAGGTTACCACTTGGATATCCCTTAACTGCATTCTTAAATTGTTTTCTTAGATTGGTATTTCTTTTACCCCATCTCCAACCATGTTTACCCCAAAATCTCATCTGTTCTTGACAATAATCACCTGAATCTGGTTGGCTTCTATTTATCGTGGTTACTTTTACATCTTTCTTAAAATAATGGTCATGACAAACCATTAAATCTGTAAATGATATATTGTAAAACCCTTTCTTTAAAAACTGATGTGCAATATCATCAGGCCATAACTCAAATAAAAATTTGGAATCAATTTCAATGTGTTCTCTAAATAGTTTTCTATTAAAACCAACACAAGTCCAATAAGGTGATTCAACAAAGAAATGTTCTTTCTCATACCATTCATCTGGTAATTGACTATACCAACCATATTGTGGATTCTCTAAAATACCAGTCAACAAATTACCTCTTGCAGTTCTTGTTTTGTTTTTTCTTCTCTCAAGAATATTATCACTACCTATGGTTTTCTGTGCAACTCCATAATCCATAATAGAATTAGGACTAAACATAGAAACTTTATCCGTATCTATTTTTTCTAAACTCTTATCTAATTTATCCCAAAAATCAGATTCCATTGGAATCACATCATGTTCAAAATATACAATCCAATCTGAATCAATATTATTTCGTGTTAAATATTCATCAACTGCCTTGACACCAAATTGATTACCAATATAATTTTCATTTGGATTCACAAAATGTATACCCAACTCATCACAAGTTTCCATACCTATCTTTTTATTCTCTTCTGTAGAGTTTATATCCACATTCAAAACCATCACATTTTTATGATTTGCTTTTGAATACTTATACTGACAACCTTTGAACATTGGATAATAGTTCATCGTGTTGAACATTACAACGAAGTTTCTATTATATCCCATATTATCTTACTTCCTCTAATTGCAGCAATACCATCCCAATTTTTAATTGTAGATTTTCTACTATAATCAATATTATCTACCTCATCCAAAATGTTTTCATAGTTTGTTCCAATCAATCTATTAGTTCCTTGTGTTATCGTTATTGGTCTTTCTGTATTATCTCGTGCAGTTAAACAAGGAACATTAAAAAATGAAGATTCCTCTTGGATACCACCACTATCAGTAACAATAAACTTAGCGTTCTTTTGTAAACACATAAAATCAATGTAACCTTGTGGTTCTATTAATATATCCAATTGTTCTATTTCTTCTAAAAGACCAAATTGCTGTAATTTATTTCTTGTTCTTGGATGTATTGGAAACACAACCTTTGTTTTTTTATTTAACTCTATGATGGTATCCATCAATCTTTTCAATCTATCTTTAGTATCTACATTGTATGGTCTATGTAATGTTATCAAACAATATTCATCTAATCCTAAATCATCTAATATCGTTGATTCATCAAACTTGTGTTGTAATTGAACCAATGAATCAATCATAGTATTGCCTGTAAAATAAATGTTCTCTCTACCTATTCTTTTTAATTCATCATAAACATCTTCACAAGTTACAAACAAATGGTCTGCTAAATCATCTGTAACTAATCTGTTTAACTCTTCTGGCATTGTTCTATCATTACTTCTCAAACCAGATTCCACATGAACAATCTCTATTTTATCTATATCATAATCCAAATGTAACTTTGATGCCACAAGTGTTGCAGCAATACAACTATTTACATCACCATAAACAATAACCATGTTTGGTTTTTCTTTTACAAATACCTCTTCTATATCTATCATCATCTTTGCAGTTTGTTTTGTATGTGAACCACCACCTGTACTCAACATGAAATTTGGTTTTGGTATTTCTAAATCCTCAAAGAATACATCTGACATATTCTTATCATAGTGTTGACCAGTATGTAAAACTAAATTAATTACATCGTATGTATTTAATTGTTTTATTAGTGGTGCTGCTTTTATAAAGTTTGGTCTGGCACCTATGATATGAATTATCTTTTTCATCTCTTTGCTTTATAAATAGCTTCACAAAATCTCATTGCAACCTCTAAATTTCCATCGTGTGTAAAATGACACCCATCAACTAAAAATTCTGTAGGTAAATCGTCTAAATCACAAATATCAAACCCCATCTCTTTACCTAACTTAAATAAAACTCTGTTGTACTTATCAATATATTCTGTTGATAAATACAATGGTGTAAATCCCAATGGTGGTAGTGTTCCAACTATAACATACATACCATGAACTCTTGCAACATTTACAATTTGTCTGATATTATCTTCATATATATGTGGTGGTGTTTTTATTTGTGTATCATTTGTACCAATTAACAATAATAATATTTTGGCATTACTTCTTGAACTAATATTACTCCATGCTCTCTTTTGTAAATCAGAACTTGTTTCACCATTAATTCCAAAATTATGACAGTAATAAAATTCACCAGTCTCTTTTGATAACATCTTACCTAACTCTGCAGGAAAACACCTTTTATACGGGTCTCTTGCACCAAATGTTAATGAATCCCCTAAACAAACTATCTCATTCCAAATCATTTCAACTCCAATAACGCGTTATAATTAGGATGTAACTCTTCATAAGTTCCATCGTAAATCTTAAATCCATACTCCTCAAAAGATTCTTTTGGTAAACAATAATGATTAGGATTAGTAGGTTCTACTTTGATATCTAAAATCAATATTGCTCTCTTGGTTACTCTAACAAACTCTTCAATTGATTTTCTACAATACTCTTCATTCGGTAAATACTGAAATGTACCAGAACAATACAATACATCAAATTGTTTATCCTCGAATGGTAAGTTTGCAGATTCTGATGTTTGTACATCATGTGATGGAAATAACTCCTTGTGTTTATTAATCAATGGTTCAGAATAATCTACACCCTTGAAATCAAATTCTTTGAACTCTCTTGATATATACCCTGCACCACAACCAACTTCTAATATTTTATCTGTAGATTGTAATTTAAGTAAATCTCGTATCACACCAGATTCTCTTTTACTATCCCATTTTATATTTAGATGTTCTCTACCACACAACCATAGTAAATCTTTACTAAGACTTCTACCTTTACTATCCCAAATATCTTTCCAAAAATTACCCATAATATTCTTTCATCCATTTTATGGTTCTTCTTACACCCTCATCTAAATCAATAGAATTACTATGATTTAAATCTCTTATTGCCTTATCCACATTTACTTTCTTATCTTTAGTGGTTAGTATTTCACTATCAGCATAGGTTACTAAATCTTTATCTGCACCTGTGTGTTTTAGAATCAACTCCGCCAAATCTTCTATCGTGTGTAAGGTGTTACTTGCAATATTATATACTTCACCATTGATAAAATTATCACTAATGTTTGCAAGAGTGTTTACACAATCATAAACATATGTACTTGTTCTTGTGTGTCCTCTATGAACTACGATTGGTAACCCATGTAGTAACTTATATGTGAATGTACAATTAACACTTCTAAATGGATGATACCACTCACCATCTCCGTAGGTGTTGAATATTCTAACAATAACACTTTGTGTATTGAATTGTGTTTGTGAGTTTTTGATTTGCATCTCGTTTACTCTTTTAGACATTGCATAATCATTCATTTGATGTATTGCAACATCCTCTACTACATCTTCATACATAACATCTTGGTAATCACCATACACCTCAGAAGTAGAAGTATGAACCAACTTGAATCCAAGTTCCTCTTGTAACCTTATGATATTCTTCGTACCCACTGCATTTGTTTTCCAAACCTTTTCATAGAAGTGTTCTCCATTCCACCTACCAAACTCTGCAGCACAATTGTAAACTAAATCTGGTTTCACATATCGTATGACAGTTTCTATTTGTCTGTAATCACCAATATCACATCTGAAATAATTATCATCTTCTACCTTACCCAACCCATGTCCATACTTTCTTGGTTGGTGCATTAAATCTACACCAAATACTTTATGTCCTCTTTGTATTAGAACCTCTTCCAATTTAGAACCAACCACTCCTAACACACCTGTAATTAATATTTTCATTCTGTTTCAACTCCACTTAAGTTTTTTATTAAATCATAATAATGTAGAACAATATGTTTAGCATCATACATTTCACGATACTTATCCACTACATTTACATTCTTATTTAAAACACTTTCTATTACTTCATTTAAATTAGACCAATCATATTTAACACCATAATAAGTTTCACCCTCAATGTAAATATTTGGTTTTGTGTTTACTATTTTCATATCTGGTTTTATCAAAATACTTCCTAATGCCATAACTTCAAAATCTCTAAAACAAACTTCTCCCATACCAAAAGGTGATATTGCAACCTTTGATTCACGAAGTTTCTTTATATAATCTTGATAAGGTAATTGTTCAGTTATTGAATTAAATTTTTTATCAAGAGTGTTCCAAACACCTTTTCTGTGATTCGTGTAGGGAATATCATTTCTAAATGTATGTTCATAATTCTTTCGGTGTTTTGCCTGAAAGATTGCACACACATCAATCGGTTTGGAACTAACTCTTGGAATACTCTTCTCAAATAGATGTCCTTGTAAATGTCCAAGATTCCATCCACTTAACTTCATCTTACTTCTATCTTCTTCTGTTAAATCATAACTAAAATTATTATCACCCTCACCCCAAAACCATCTACCAAAACTATATGGTTTTTTGTATAAATCAAAATCTAAGAATTGGTTTTTTAAGTAGTATATAGGATTAGTGTTACGCATAACCTCAACACCACCCATTATAGATGTAGAATCTGAACCATCAAATAAAAAGTAATCACCATTCTCACCAAGTCTTTCTACATTTTCACTACCCCATTCTACACTTTCTTCCAATGACCATTTCTTGTTCATGAAATCATTCATTCCAATAAACAAAAAATCATAATCATTTGATGTTGTAAAATCTATACCAACCTCTCTAAAGTAAGGTTGCATTGCCAACATCACTCTAAAAGTAGGTTCATTTCTATCTTCTTTAGGATTGTGGATTTTTACTTTTATCATAGAATATTTGTGAATATAACTCGTTTTGTTGTTCTTGTTTTTGTATTGTTTTAGGATGAAATAAACTCAACTCCTCATGTGGTGGTAAATGTGCGTATGTTTTACAACCTTGTATCTGTTCGTGTACTGGTCTTGCCCATCGAATACTTTCATGATTTTTAAATATTCTACTTTGATAATCTGGATAATTAACCCAACCTTGTTCGGTTACTTTCCAACCCCATTGTCGTATATGTTCTTCCGTAATACCATCGACAGTATTTACTCTTGGAACCCAAATCAAATCAACTTGATTTATTTTTAG
>CEOG01034734.1_pt1 | contig 12395 bp, 11 predicted proteins | sample 530301 | NCBI WGS metagenome assembly CEOG01 (sample SAMEA2619903, study PRJEB7988) | marine metagenome | biome: marine biome (ENVO:00000447); feature: surface water layer (ENVO:00002042); material: "saline water (ENVO:00002010), including plankton (ENVO:xxxxxxxx)" | depth 5 m | reverse complement strand
GAAGCGGGGCGGTTTTTCACAACGCTGGAGGTTACTGGCTGTTCTCGACCATAAAGTCGACCGCGGCCATCACTTCCTCATCGGAACAGCTCATGCAGCCGCCCTTGGCGATCATGCCGGTGCCCGGAATGCCGTTAATGCCGTGGTCATGCAACACGTCCATGCCCTTGGCAATGCGCTCCGCCCAGACCGTCGCGTCGCCCACTACCGGAGCCCCGCCGGCACCTGTCATGTGACAGGCCATGCAGGCCGCGTTGTAGACTTCCTCGCCTGAGCGAGCGACCGCTGCCGCACCCGCTGCTGCGGCGCCGCCACAGGTGGCGTCACCCTGCAGGCATACTTCGCCCATCGGCTTGATGCGCTCTTCAATGGCAGCCCTCTGGCTGTCCGACAGCTCGATAGCACTCGCCGCCATGGCTGCACACAGCGCCACTACACTCACTACAAATCGGCTCATCACAACAGAGTCCTCTGGTTACTGGCCGCGCATTATAGCCAGTTATAGGCCGCGGGAAAACTCGCCATTGCACGCCGCTGGCACGCGCGCGGCGTTTGCCCGTACTATAGTTCCAAAAACCCGCACACAACCCGGAGCGCCTGCATGAAACTCTACACCTACGACCCAGCCCCCAACCCCCGCCGTCTGCAGCTGTTTCTCGACTACAAGGGCATAAAGCTGGACACGGTACAGATCGACATGATGAAGCAGGCGCAGTTCGAGGAGAGCTTCCGCAAGGTCAACCCGATGTGCACCGTACCGGCGCTGGCACTCGATGATGGCACGGTACTCACCGAAGTCATCGGTACCTGCGTCTATCTTGAGGCGCTCTATCCCGAGAAGCCGCTGCTGGGCACCACCGCACTGGAAAAAGCCCAGGTAATCAGCTGGAACCACCGGCTCTTCAACAGCATGTTCCACGCGATTGCCGAGGTGTTTCGCAACGGCAATCCGGCTTTCGCCGACCGCGCCCTGCCCGGGCCGATGAAGGTCGCACAGATTCCGGCACTGGTTGACCGCGGCAAACAGCGCCTGGAGGCCGGCTGGCGCATGGTCGACCGCGCGCTGGCAAAAAGCCCGTTTCTTGCCGGCGAGCACTTTACCCTGGCTGACATCGACCTGCTGGTTTGCGTGGAGTTTGCTGGCTGGATCAAGGCCGGCGTGCCCGACGAGTGCAGTCATATCCACGCCTGGCTGCCGCGCGCCAAGGCGGCCCTTGAGACAGCCACCGGCGAGCAGTGAACCGGGTGGGCGCCGGGGCCCTGCACATTCGGTTATAACAGCGCCATGCAAACAGTCTCCCCGCGAAACCGGACCCTGCGCGGCACACTCCTTGCCGGCCTGCTTGCCCTGGCAGCATGCGGCGACGAGCCCGCCGACGCCGCATTGACAGACTACGTGCAGCGGCTGGAACGCACATTGGGGCAAACGGCGCCCCAGCCCCAGCTGCCAGCCCTGCCGCGGCTTCCGGCACGCGGCGAGCTCAAGCTCACTCTGGAAAGTGGCAACCTGGGCACCCTCGACTTTCTCGCCCTCACCGGCTGCGCCGTGCAGGTGACCATCGGCAAGCGCAACAGCAGCCTGGGCATCATGGCCAGCGACTCCCAGCGGCTGCTGCTGGAACTGGAGTTCCTGCGACTGGCACCCGACTGTATCGACTACCAGCGCAGCCAGGGGGAGGCCGCGCTGTCCGAATTACTGGAAGGCGCCCATAAACAGAAGCGGCAACAGCTACCGGCGCTGATCTTCAACGCCACCCTGGGGGGCCCCGAGTATCGCGCCCTGTGGCGGCCACCGGACAACCTCCGGAACTACCCGGCGAACACCAGCAGCGCACCGCTGACCGCGCTGTCCAACATCAATGCCAGCGTCCGGCGCTGGCTGGCGGGTGACTACCGCGCCGACAATATGGCCTTCGAGCTGCAGCTCAGTGAGATCGCGCTGGGAGACGGTGGCGCTCTGCTCCGCGCACAGGCACTGCAGGCTGGCTGGCTGCAGGCCGGAGATGCGGTGCTGGCGCAACAGCGCGCGGCGGGGCCTTTGTGCAGTGAGCGGATTCGCCCGACGGCGGCGGATACGCTGGGCAACGTGATTGAAAAATTTTTCGTCGGCGAGGTGCAGCCCTGGTCCGCAGACCTCGGCCGCCGCCAACATGAGCTGTTGCCGCTGGTGCAGGCGCTTGAACGGCAGATCGGCTCCGCCTTGCCCCCAGCCTATCGCGACTGGCAACGCCAGCGGGATACCGACCTGGCAGTCTGGGCAGAGGCACCAAAACGCCATGTCGCGGCGCTGCAGGCGACCCTTGAACCCTGCGGAGGCGCAGGCAGGCCGGCCGGTTGACGCCAGGCACCACCCGGACGACTTCCGGGAAACTCCACAGCGCTCACGGAGTCTAAGGGAACTGACGAAACCATTTACGAATCACAACACCCAAAGGTAACCCGTGACGAATCTACTGAAGATATTCAAAACAGCCTGCGTCGGCAGCCTCGCGCTAGTACTGGCAGCCTGTGCCAGCGGGCCACCGAAGCCCGATGTCGACTACAAACCGGGCTATGACTTCAGCCAGGTGCGCAGCGTAGCGTTCCTTGAAGACTCCGGCACCGTGGCGGGCGACAATCCGCTACAACTCAGCGATATACAGAAAGATCGCATCGACACTGCCATTCGCCACGCCCTGTCACTGAAAGGTATCGCACTGGTGGACGACCCCGCGGACGCCGACATGCTGGTCAGCTGGCACCTGCTCACCCAGTTCAAGACGGATGTGCAGACCTACGAGCGCCCCGGCTACATGGGCACGTACTACGGCTACAACCGCTACAGCCTGTACAACTGCTGGTCCTGCATGGGCATGTCCACCGAGGTAAGCGTGCGCGATTACACCGAAGGCACCTTTATCGTGGATATGATCGACCCGGATATGCAGCGCTCAGTATGGCGCGGCGTCACCCAATCGCGTCTGACCGGCAAACAGCTGCAGGACCAGTCGCGCTACAACGAAGCGGCGGAGGTCATTTTCGCGGCCTTCCCCCCGGGCCCGGAAGCCGCCGGCAACGAGTAGCCGGCCGTTAACACGCCCGCACCCGGCGCCGCGCCCGCTTTTCATCTATTGAGCGCCGTGAGCGCCTTTGCTATAGTCCGCTCCCCCTGACAGGGGTGCGGGCCGCAGGCATCAGCCACCCCGCAGCCGCCGTTTTCCGCCCGTAGCTCAGCTGGATAGAGCGCTGCCCTCCGGAGGCAGAGGTCAGAGGTTCGAATCCTCTCGGGCGGGCCATCCTCAAACGTGTCCTTTCCTGGCGCGTAGATACCCAGCAAACTTGGCGTCGATTGGCAGCTGCGCCCAGCAGTCAGTGGTCCAGGTTGAACGAAAATTCATTACGGCCATCTTGAGAGGGATGCACCATCACGGCACGACCAATGGCTTCACCGGTGATCAGGTTGTCCGCAATAGACTGACTGTCGCAGCTATGAGCCACAAAACGCCGACCTGACTCGGTCAGTGCGCCCAGGATCGCCGATCGAAAGCCCCCGCGAATCGGCACAACAGAAAAGCTTTCAACAACCCCTGGCCCGCGAGGGTTAGGTTCAAAGCATCGCGGCTCGATTCGGTCCAGCGATGCCTGCAGTGCCTTGCTGGAACAGGGATGCCACTCTGCAGGAGGGCGGGTGGAGTAAACACCGACTGCATGTTTTGACAGATACCCCCCATTGGCTCCCACCAAGCCATAGCTCCCACGATCACCCCGCAGCGTTTCGATCATGCTGGCTATGGCATGCATGGTGTAGTTGTTACCGGGACCACCAAAGTAAGGCAAACCACCGGTGACGGTCAGCGCACGGGGATCGCGGGCATCTATCCCCAGTGCCTCCAGGGCAATGAAGACGGCGATGGGGAAACAGCTGTAAAGATCCATATGCTTAATGTGAGCCATGGATATCTGTGCCGATGCCAGTGCTTGCTCGTAGGCTCTCGTCATGGCGACGGAGGTATCGAGGCGAGCGCGAGAGACTACCGGCGCCTCAGCGGCACTGGCGTAGCTGTGCAAATAGACCCATTTGGCAGGGTCAATACCCAGCCTTTGTGCGTTGCCGACACTGGTCATTAACACCGCAGCGCCCTGATTGACCGCATCCCTTGCGACACAGGCTTTGGTGTACGGATAGACAACCATTCGATTGTGCTCGGTGACAGAGACGATGTCAGCTTGGGTCAAGGCATTGCGGTAAGTCGCGTAAGGGTTCTTCCGGGCGACCTGATTAAACCCTTCGAGTAGCTCAGCCATCATCAGCGCATAGTCGTCTGCGCTTGCCTTGAGCCGATAGCGCCGGGCGTGCTCGAAGAGCGGGTAGATGTCCAGGGGCATTTCCATTCCGTGTTGTGCCATCTGGGACCCCCGGAGGCCTTCGATACAGGCACCGCGGTCATCACATTGACCGCCCACTGCTTCGGACCAATCAAGGACTTGCCCCTGGCGTTGGGCGAGGCGGGTGGTGGCTGCGGCTTCTGCGCCACAGAGTGCAACCAGCTTGAACTCGCCAGCGGCAATGCGCTCCGCCATTTCACCCACCAGCAACTGCGGCTCATCGCCACAGGCAATGGAGTAGATTGCCGTATGCGGATCGCACCCCGCCTGCCGCGCGACGGCACGGGGAAAATTGTCAGGGCCGCCGAACGGAGCCACCAGTGGGTACTGCTCCGAGGGCAAGGAATCCGCAACTGTCCGCACAGCGACCAGCGCATCGACAGACTGTCTGGCTGACCCGATACCTGCGTCGAAAATGGCGCGCTCCAGGGCTCTGGCCGCCAGAGACTGGGGAGAAAGCGCCGCGTAATTCGGCGCGTCGGTATGATCGGTGTATTGTCCCGCGCCTACCAGGATAGGTGTGTTGTCCGCAGCTCTTATCATGATGGGGTACCACGTGTGGGCGTTGCGCACCCTGTGTCGCAAGTCGGACGCGGTCGGAACCAACTCGGGCCCGCGCCGCGCCCTTGCGTTGTTAAAGGCAGAGGCGTCTTCTATTATGGCCCTTCATCTATCGAGAATAAAATACAAGGATCCCTTATGGCATGGCACTTGGGTGACCTGCTCAGATTGGCTATGGCCAAAGTGCCTCCCGATCGGGCGGCAGTGATAGACGCCCATACCGGTCGACAGCTTAGCTGGGGAGAACTTGCAGAGCGCAGTCGGCGCCTTTGTGGGTTCATGCAGGCACTCGGGATTGAGCGTGGCGACAAAGTAGCGATTTATGCTCGCAACAGCATTGAGTATGTGGAGGCCGTGGTCGCCATTCTGCAAATCGGTGCCGTTCACGTGAATGTAAACTACCGGTATACCGCACGGGAGCTCGCCTATATTTTTGCCAACTCCGACAGCAACGCAGTGTTTTTTCAAGGATGTTTCCGGGATAGGCTGGCCGCCATTCTGCCGGAACTGCCCGAACTCAGGGTGCTTATTGAACAGGACGGTGATGACAGTCCGCTGTCATCCTGGTGGGGAGATCGAACCCACTGCAGGTTCGAAGAGGCGCTGAACCAGGAACAGCCTGCGCCTGCTTATTCCTCGAACCCCGAGGATCAATTCTTCATGTATACCGGCGGCACCACAGGCCTCCCAAAAGGGGTGATGTGGAACCAGGACAAGCTGTTCCAGATGTTTGGCATCAACTACTTCTGCGCTGAAGGGCGCACGCAGCCTCGATCCGTGGAGGCAGTGCTGGAAATGTATCGGCGGGGTGAGCATTACACCGAAATGGTGATTGCGCCCATGATGCATGGCCTGGGAGTGTACAGCCTGCTGCCCACCCTCGTCTTTGGCGGTACTGTAGTGACTTCATCAGCACCCCGATTTATCGCAGCAGACGCCTGGAACGCCATTGCCCGGTACGGAGTCAATGCACTGAAAATACCGGGGGATGCCATGGGTAAACCCATGCTTGAGGCTCTTGAACAGCGCGAGAGTGTCGCGGACCTCGAAGATTTTGCCATGTTGATTTCCTCAGCCGCGGTTTTCAGCATGCATATCAAGCGGGGCCTGGTGGAACGACTGCCTAACCTGCAGCTGCTGGATATTCTCGGAGGTTCGGAGTCGGCGGCCCTCGGGCATGCGGCCATGAGCCGGGAGTCTGCTGGCAACAGCGCAGGTCGGTCGCTAAAGCTGCAGATTGGCGAATTCGTGCGCGTGTTTAGCGAAGACCACAAAGAGATCATGCCGGGTAGCGGCGAGGTCGGCATGATTGCGCGTCGAGGACTTATTGCGGAGGGCTACTACAAAGACCCTGCGCGCACAGCGCAGACGTTCCCTGTGATCAATGGCGAGCGCTATTGCCTGCTGGGGGATTGGGGTGAGGTGTTGGCGGACGGTACAGTAAGGTTTCTGGGGCGCGGAAATGTTTGTATCAACACCGGTGGAGAGAAGGTTTTCCCCGAGGAAGTAGAGCAGTGCCTGAAGGCATTGCCAGGCATCGCCGACAGCTGCGTGGTCGGCGTGCACGATGCCCGCTGGGGGTCGGCCGTAACGGCATTGGTCGAGCCGGTGGCAGGCGCTGATATAGTGCCCGCTGAGCTGCACCTGGCCCTCAGCGATCAACTGGCGGATTACAAGGTGCCCAAGCATTACGTCACAGTCGATACGGTAGGTAGGGGCCCCAATGGCAAACTGGACTATAAAACCTTGCAGCGTTGGGCGATTGAGACCGTGACAGAGGGCGCGCCCCCGGAAGGATGGAGGCTGCTGGACCGATGAAAACACGGGCAGCAGTGATTGATTCCATCGAGGGTGATTTTAGGTTTGCTACTGTTGAGCTTGATGAGCCTCGCCCGGATGAAGTTTTGGTTCGTCTCGAGGCCTGCGGCATCTGTCATACCGATGTCTCCGCCAGGCATCATATGTTGCTGCCGGCAGTGCTTGGCCATGAAGGAACCGGCAGCGTAGTGCAGTGTGGCAGCGGGGTCACTGATGTCCGGGTCGGAGACAGCGTCATCATGTCCTATGGCTGGTGTGGGCAATGTCCCGATTGTGCATCAGGACACGCCTACGCATGTGAGCGTAGCATAGAGGGCAGTATTGGCGGTCGCCGCTTCGATGGATCCACCACACTCAGCATGGGCGGCAAGCCACTGACCGGGGCGTTCTTTCAGCAATCTTCTTTTTCCCAGTACGCGTTGGTTCCGGCGCGCAGTGTCACAGTAGATCGCTTTGGGCTGGACGCCGCCCTCCGCGCGGCCCTGCCCTGTGGCATCATGACCGGCGCTGGTGCGGTGCTGAAATCACTGCAATTACAACAGGGCGAGAGCCTGGCAGTGTTCGGTGCCGGCGCTGTGGGGTTGGCAGCTGTAATGGCGTCAAAGCTGGCGGGGTTGGCTACGATTGTGGTCGTGGATGTCCACGAGCAGCGCCTTACGCTGGCTGAGACGCTTGGAGCCACACATACAATCCACGCGGGGCGGGAAGACGTGGCGGCTACCCTGAAAAAAGTCAATCCCCGGGGGTTTTCGGCCAGTCTGGAGACCAGCAGCCAGGAAAGCGCCTTTCAGGCAGCGATTGAATGCCTGGGGATGCGCGGCCGCTGCGGCATCGTGACCATACCTCATAATGGAGAGGCATTCCCGTTTACACCGTTTTCTTTGCTGCTCAAGTCTGCCCGGGTGCAGGGTATTTTACTGGGCTCCGCACTACCCCGAGAGTTCCTGCCGGAACTCATAGCCTACCATCAGCGGGGCTTGTTTCCTTTTGATCGGCTGATCAAGACTTACGCCTTTGATGCCATTAATGAGGCCTTTGCAGATGCCCGAGCTGGGAGGGTGATAAAACCGGTGCTGCTAATGTCCTGACGCAGTAACGCGTTTCGCCACAGATGCCGGCCCCCCACATTGGTGCTTGTTAACGACTCGCCCTCGTTAACGGTGCATCCCTGGCATGCGGATGGTTGGTCAGGCAAACACCCTGCTGGAACGGATCTTGCCTTTCGTACAGGACCCACAGAGTGAACTGAATTAATCATCGAATTTTTCTGATCATTAACTCATAATCTTCGACTTTACCTTAGTAAAAAGGGCGGTATTCTGTCCCGGCCTCTCACAGGCACCCACCAAACCCGGAGCACAGGATATGAACACCAGACCAGACGACGCCCACCATGACGTGAAAACCACACCATCGCGTGGTCAGCGCTTCACGACATGGATACAGGAGCCGTTTGGTTCCGTGATGTTCGCATCGGTGGCAACCATCAGCACATTCGGCTTTGTACTCTCCGGCATGTGGGCAATTCAGGTTACCCTGAACTGACCGCTGCTGATCACTGCGGCACGCCCGCCAGGGCCTGCTGCAGCCACTGTGCCAACTGTGGTTCACTCATGGCGCCGGACTGCCGAGCAATCTGTTTACCGCGGTGGAAAAGCATTAGCGTAGGAATACTGCGAATTTGCCAGTTGGAGGCTGTCGCCACAGCGCGCTCGGTGTTGACCTTGAGAAAGCGCACGTCGGGCCGGGTCGCCGCCAGCTTCGCGTAGGTGGGTGCAAACATTCTGCAGGGGCCACACCACTCCGCCCAGAAATCAACCAGTAGCGGCAGCTCGTCCTTCTGCAGCATGCGCGTGAAGGAGGCATCGTCGACATCCTGCGGGGTGCCCGGTGCCAGCAGCGCATGGCAGCGCCCACAGGTTGGCCGGTCGGTAATGCGCTCCGCATCCAGACGGTTCAGGGTGCCGCAGGCCGGGCACACCGTTTGCAATTTTGCCATCTCTTCCTCCCTGCACAATGGGCCCGGACCTCGCTGGCTGCGATGCCGCCGCACTCCGTTTTCCACTCAATAATTGCCGGCATCGTCAGGTGCCGCCACAGCAGTGCCTTCCTGAGGCCGGGTCACGACCGACTCAGCCGTCCTCGCGCCGCGCCGCGGCACTGCTGTCGCGCACGGCCTTGAACTCGGAAGCGGGGCGCCATTCGGGCCAGCGGCGCGCGTTGCCGAGATCCTCCACCATCCAGCGAAACAGCTCGATATCCTGCACCGCTCCGCTCAGGTCCCAGTCGGGCGACCAGGCATCACAGGGCTTGTGATAGCAGTTGCCGACATAGTCGGCGATCCACTGGTTGCCCGCGGCACGACCGCCGTCCACCAGGTCGGCGCCACCGGCAATGCCCATCAGCAGGAGCACCGGCACACCCGCCCGCGCCAGGGAGAAATGGTCTGCGCGGTAAAACAGGCCGTTTTCAGGCAGGTTCTCGGGCGTCACGTAACGCCCCTGCGCTGCGGCAGCCCGCGCCAGATCGTCCTCCAGGCTGCTCTGCCCCTCACCGACGAGAATCACATCCCGCGCGGCACCGGCCGTCTGCAGAATGTCCAGCGTGAAGTTGGCTACCGTGGTCTCCAGGGGGTAGACCGGGTCCACAGCGTAGGCTCTGGACCCCACCAGGCCGGACTCTTCTGCAGTCCACAGTGCGAACACCACACTGCGCTCCAGCGGTGGCCCCGCCCGCAGCACCCGGGCGATTTCCAGCACACCCGCCGTGCCCAGGGCATCGTCGTTGGCGCCCGCACGCACGGTTCTACCCTGCGCGTCCGGAGGACCCTCACCGTAGGCGTCCCAGTGCGCCGATACCATCAGCACCTCGTCCGGGCGCGTGGACCCCGGCAACAGGCCGAGCACATTGCGGCTGTCGAAGCGGGTCACGGTGACGTCCGAGTGCACCCGGAATTGCACTCCGTCGAGCTGGAACGCGGAAAAATCCGGTTGCCGCGCGGCCCTGCGCAGTGTTGCCAGATCATGGCCAGCCATGGCCAGCAGCTCCGTGGCGGCGCCTTCATGCAACCAACCCTGCAGTGCGATCGGCGCGGGGCCAGCTGCGCTCCTGGCCAGCGCCACGCGCTCACCGGCGCCCGCGGCGGCCACGCTCCAATCATAGCCTGCAGCCTCGGTTTCGTGGATTACCAAGGCACCCAGCGCGCCGCGGCGCGCGGCCTCCTCGTACTTGTAGGCCCAGCGGCCATAGTAGGTCATGCGGCGGTTGCCGAAGCGCCCGGCCACGGGTTCACCGGGCTCGGCAGCGAAGTCGGGGTCGTTCACCAGGTACACGGCAATCTTGCCCGTCAGGTCGATGTCACCGTAGTCGTCCCAGTCTCGCTCGGGGGCCGTCACGCCAAAACCGACGAACACCAGCGGCACTTCTTCGGCGTGGATGTGCTCCGCTGCTCGGACAGTGCTGACCTCAACATTCTCACCTTGCACGAGCTGGAGCTGGCCTTGCGGGTAAGTGAACGCCAACTGCGGTGACTCGAGGAAGGTACGCATCATGGGCACTGCCTGCGTCCACTGCCCGTCCGGCCCGCCCGGCTGTATGCCGATGGCGGCCAACTGCTCGATAAGATAGGCAACGGTTTTATCCTCGCCCGGCGTGCCCGGCGCACGACCCGCGAAGGCGTCCGACGCCAGCACCTTGACCACGGCCTCAAGGCGCCCGGGATCAACAGCCGCGGCAGGTGCGGGAACCTTGCTTGTGGAACAGGCGCCCACGACAACCGCCATACCTGCGGCGAAAAGGAAACGTCTCAACATCAGCGGGCTCCTGCAACGTGTTCACTCGCCCGGCGGGAACGCCCCACCGCGGCCGGTTGCTACCATCCTAACAGCACGACGAGGTCTGTGAAGCCCCATGTCCCCGGGGCAGCTGTGCTTGATCTGCGCGTACAATCAACGATACTTGTGTGGTCTTCATTCTGCAGCCCCGACGATTCGCTGGATGGAAAACAACAAGACGCACACGAACAAGGATGAAAGTATGCCGCAAGCGCTCAACCCGGCGGAGGCAAACCGGGCAGTCATCGAACACTATTTCGCTGTGCTGCAGGGTTTAGCGGGTGATCGCGACCTCGCGGATTTTTTCAGCGACGATGTGACCTGGCAGGTACCGCGCAGCAACCCCCATATCACGCCCAACCCGCGCGTGGGCCATGCGGCGGTCATGGACCTGCTGCACAGCGGCGTGGGGGTTTACGAAGCCGGAAGCATGGCCATCATCCTGCAGCCACTGATCGCTGACCAGACCAGGGTGGCCGCCCAATTCTCCATGCTGGCCCGGCTCGCGAACGGCAACCCCTATCGCAACGACTACTGCATTGTTTTTACCCTGCGCGACGGCCTCATCTGCGGCGTGACCGAGTATCTCGATACACTCGCGCAGGACCGGCAGAGCGCCTGACTCCCCCACGACGCGCGAAAATCGCAGCGCGATGCAGGCTCCGGGTGCTATGTTTAGACTATAAAAACCTCTGCGCTGGAGATACACATGCCCCGCACCGTATTCAGGTCGCTGGCCTGCCTGGCCCTACTGCTGGCCAGCCTGCAGGCGGCCGCTGACCCTGCGTCACTGGCCCGCTGGGAAGCCTGGCTGCTCGAGAAGCACCCCGACAGCGGCTGCCCCTGGGTGTTCTCAGGTACCCCGGGGCGCGCCTGCATCTGGCCCGGCAGGCTCACTCTCAATGTGCAGTCTCAGGGCCTGGCCTTCAACTACGAAGTCGAGGTGTTCCAGGACGACGCGCTGGTACCCTTGCCTGGCGGCCCCGGGCTCTGGCCGCTGAACGTTACCGTGAATGCGACACGCGCGGCAGTGCTCGACCATGCCGGCCAACCACAGGCGCTACTGGCGCGCGGCAAGCACAGGATCAGCGGCCAGTTCCGCTGGCAACGACGTCCTGCGGGCCTCCCTGTGCCAGATGCGATTGCCCTGATCAGCGTCACCGAGGGTGGCCAGCCGGCGCCTGCGGAGCGTCGCGGCAAGCAGGTGCTGCTGAACCACGACCACGCAACTGCCGCGGTGAAAGAAAGCAACTCGCTGGACGTTGAGGTTTTTCGCAAGCTGACAGATGGCGTACCGATGACGCTGGAAACACGCGTGGTGATGACGGTCAGCGGCGACCCGCGTGAGGTCCAGGCGGGCCAGCTCGCCTGGCCAGGCACGGCACTGATGCGCATTGATTCTCCGCTCCCCGCCCGCGTGGAGAACAACGGCGACCTGCGCGTGCAGTTGACCGCGGGGCGACACACCATCACCACGCTGTCGCGTTTCCTGCGGCCTGCGGAGCAGCTTGCCGCCACGCAGCACGGCGCCCCCTGGCCGGTCGTGGAGTACTTGAGTTTTGCCGCCGACAGCAACCTGCGACAGGTGAAACTCTCCGGTGCGCCCGGCATCGACACGTCACAGGCACCAATTCCGGAGGATTGGAAGGATCTCCCGGCCTGGCGCCTGAGCCCTGGCGACGCACTGCACCTGACCACGGAATACCGTGGCGACCAATCCTCCGCCAGCAACAGCCTCGCGGTGAACAGAAACCTGTGGCTGGATTTCGACGGCGCAGCCCTCACCGGCGTAGAGCGGGTTACCGGAGCCATGCGCAG
>CEOG01037640.1_pt1 | contig 12407 bp, 13 predicted proteins | sample 530301 | NCBI WGS metagenome assembly CEOG01 (sample SAMEA2619903, study PRJEB7988) | marine metagenome | biome: marine biome (ENVO:00000447); feature: surface water layer (ENVO:00002042); material: "saline water (ENVO:00002010), including plankton (ENVO:xxxxxxxx)" | depth 5 m | reverse complement strand
CCCGGCGGCCTTCTGAGGCGCGGGGGCGGAAAACCAGCCGCCCACCAGCGCCGGTTCCGCCGACAGGGAGGGGTCTTCCCAAAGGCCCGTGCCGATAAACTGTACGATTTCCGGATCAATGTCATAGTAGGAGAGGAGCGAGGCCAGCTCCTTCAGCCGGGCGCCGCCTTCGGGAATGATCAGCGCCTCGAACGGGACATCGCCAAAAGTATCGAGCCTTTGCAGCCGTTTTACATAGGCTTTTGATTCGTCGTCAGTTTTTGCCTTATTGATGTCGATTTCCCGGGCCAGGTCACGCTGACGCCGGGCGTAATCACCAAGGATTTTGGCATATTCATGAAGCTCCGGAGAGCCGGGCGGCAGATTGGCCGGGTAGCGTACCGTCCGCTCCAGAACCAGGTTAAGTGCGTCGCTTGTCTGTGTGACATTATTGATGACGGCGTCGCCATAGGCGGACTGCGGCGCCAGAACGGCGAATTTCAGCAACCCCTGCCGATAGGCAAATTCCATAACGCGCTGGATCTGCTGCCCGACCGTCAGGCCCATGACATAAACACCCTCCCCGGCGACGGTTGTGTCGGTTGAAAAGGTGATGACATTGACGCCGCGCTCCCTGGCGAGTGGCTTGACGGTGCTGACGGAGGATGAAAAAAGCGGCCCCAGAATAAGCTCTGCCCCGGCGACGAGAGCTTCTGCAGCGGCGCTTTCCGCCCCGCGTGGCGTTCCCACGGTGTCAAAGGGCAAAAGCTGGACGCCGGGGTTGCCAAGATCGAAAAGCGCCATATTCGCGGCATTGAGCAAATCCTGACCCACAGCCGCCGCCTGTCCAGACAGTGGCAGCAGAATGGCAATCTTGACCGGTTCCGGTTTGGCCGGGTCTTTCGGTGCGCGCAGGCCCACGACCGGCGGTGCGGGGGCGATCAGGCGGCTGAGCGGATCAACGCCCGGCGTTCCCGACATGTCATCGAATGGGGATGTCTGGCCTGCGAGCGCATCATCCTTGCTATCTGCATCGCCGGATTTTGTGCTATCCTTGGCAATGTCAGTTTGCTCTGTTTCACTGATGTTGGCGGGCTGACAGGCGGACAGAAACAGCAGGGTGACCCCGGCAAGGCAAAACAGGCGGAAAAAGTTCCGGCCCGGCTTGGAAGATGCGGCCATGTCAGTTTTTGCGGGAAACAAAGATCCACTCCGTTCATGTTTTCTGGCAGTCCTGATCGAAAGACTAGGTAACGCCCGATAGGCGGGCAAGCAAATTATGGGTGCAGGGTATAAAACAGTTTCGGGAGGCGACATTTTGGCACATGCATCGAAACTTGCGCTGAAGCGCAAACGCCGCCGCGCCTATTTCCGCGGCCGATGGGCGGAAGTGGTGGCGGGGCTCCTGCTCCGGGCAAAGGGCTATCAAATCCTTGCCAGGGGCTATCGCAAACCGGTGGGGGAAGTGGATATCATCGCCCGCCGGGGCCGTATGCTGGTTGCCATAGAGGTCAAATCCCGTGAGCGATTCGTTGATGCGCTGGAAGCGATCAGTCCGAAGCAGCGTCGCCGTATTGCCCGGGCCCTGCAAGCCTTCCTGCAGGAGCGGCCTGATCTTCAGGGGCTGGACTTGCGCTTCGATGTGCTTCTTGTCACTTCGTTCCGTCACTTGCCGCGGCATATTGAGGCGGCGTGGGAGTAAGACGGAACAGAGGCTTTCAACCGTCGGAGTTTGACTCTATATTAGTCTGAACATCATGGTTAAAGGCGTGCCCAATGAAACTTGTTGCTTCTCTTCTCTTTGCCCTTTCATCCCTTTTTCTGCTAAGCGGCTGTACTCCGACGGTGATACTGGGCGGTGCGGCCATCGGCGGTGTTGCCGTCGCCGAAGAACGGTCCGTTGGCACGGTGGTGGATGACGCCACCATAAAGGTGCAGGTCATGAACGCGATTTTCCAGGAAAGCGAGCCTCTCTTTACCTCCACCTCCACCACGGTGATTGCAGGTACGGTTCTGGTGACGGGAGAGGTGCCAAACCCGGAAGACCGGGTGACCATCTCGCGGCTTATCTGGGGCGTCAAGGGCGTCAAGGAAGTACATAATGAAATAACCGTTGCGGGAAGTGAGAACAGTTCAAACTTCGCCTCCGACAGCCTGATCACGACCAAACTGAAACTGCAGCTTCTGCGTGATCCGCAGGTCTACAACATCAATTATTCGGTGGAAACGGTGAATGCGACGGTCTATCTGATGGGGATTGCCCAGAATGAAGCGGAGCTGAACCGCGTCAAAGCACATGCCAAGGATATCTCAGGAGTTCGCAGCATCGTCAGCTATGTCAAAATGAAGTCCGATACATAACCTGCCTTGAACCGGCAGGGCGGGCGAGGTAGGCTCGCGCATCACAAAAAGCGGCGCATCACTTTAAACAAAAAGGTCGGGAATAATGAGTCTTGCCGTTGCCATCCAGATGGATCCCATTGAAAATATTGATATCAACGGGGACAGCAGTTTTGTCCTTGGCCTGGAAGCGCAGGCGCGCGGCCACGGCCTGTATCATTATGGGCCACAGGATATGTCCTTCTCGCAGGGGCGTCTTGTCGCGAATGCCCGGCCCATCACGCTCCGCCGCGAAAAGGGCAATCACTTCACGGCGGGCGCGGCGGAACGGATTGACCTTGCCACCATGGATGTGGTCCTGATGCGGCAGGATCCGCCCTTTGACATGTCCTACATTACTGCGACCCATTTGCTGGAGCATATCCATCCGCAAACGCTTGTTGTCAATGATCCGGTCAGCGTACGCAATGCGCCGGAAAAACTGTTCGTCACCCATTTCGACGGGCTGATGCCGCCGACGCTGATCTCCTCCAATCTACAGGAAATCCGTGAATTCCGGGCGGAGTTCAAGGATATTATCGTCAAGCCGCTTTATGGCAACGGCGGTGCGGGAATTTTCCATATCAAGCCGGAGGATGAGAATCTGAGCGCGCTTTGCGAGATGTTCACCCAGTTCTATCGTGAGCCGATGATCGTGCAGAAATATCTCCCCGAAGTGCGTCAGGGGGACAAGCGGATCATCCTGATCGATGGTGAGGCGGCGGGCGCCATCAACCGCGTGCCGCTTGCGGGAGAGGTCCGCTCTAACATGCATGTGGGCGGGAAAGCGGTCAAATCGTCCCTGACAACGCGGGAAGAGGAGATTTGCCGTATTATTGGCCCGGCATTGAAGGAACAGGGGCTGATTTTCGTCGGTATTGATGTGATCGGCGACCATCTGACCGAGATTAACGTGACCTCTCCGACCGGTATTCAGGAAATCAACCGCTTCAACGATGCGAAGCTGGAAGCTCAGATCTGGGACTGTCTTGAAGAGAAGGTCGGGAATCGCGCGGCAGAATAGCCCGCCATAGCTGTCAATTTTAACCATGAAGAATTTTTCTCTGCATGCTATCGTCATGCGGGTGGGGGAATATTCTTCAGAATTTTGGCATGCAGGCAAGAATAAGAACGGTCGCCTTTCAGGGCCTTGAAGTGCGCGAGGTGGATGTGCAGGTGATGATGGCGTCCGGCCTGCCTGCCTTCACGATCGTTGGGCTTGCCGACAAATCCATCGCCGAAAGCCGGGAGCGGGTGCGCGCCGCGCTCACCTCCCTCGGGATCGGCCTGCCGCCGAAGCGCATCACCGTCAATCTGGCCCCGGCCGATCTGCCGAAGGAGGGCGCGCATTACGACCTGCCTATTGCGCTCGGCATTCTCGCGGCGATGGGCGTCCTGCCGGGGGAAGAGCTTGAAGAATACTATGTGATGGGGGAGCTGTCGCTGGACGGAAGCTGCAATCCGGTCTCCGGCGTTCTGCCCGCCGCTGTCGCCGCCGTGGGGGAGGGACGGAATATGATCTGCCCCGCGGCCTCCGGACCGGAGGCGGCCTGGGCGGGAGATCTTGAAATTCTGGCGCCGGAAAATCTGCTGGCGTTGATCAATCACTTCAAGGGGACCCAGGTTTTAAACCCGCCCCGGCATGGCGGTCTTCTGGAGGAGGCGCTGCCCCTTCGTCTTGAGGATATCAAGGGGCAGGAGGTGGCGAAACGGGCCCTCGAAGTGGCGGCGGCGGGCGGACATAACCTGCTGATGTCGGGGCCGCCGGGCTCCGGGAAATCCATGCTGGCGGCGCGGCTGCCGGGCTTGCTGCCGCCGCTGGATGCGGCGGAGGCGCTGGAGGTCAATATGATCGCCAGCATTGCCGGTGAAATGCGGGAAGGGCGGCTGTCACGCCGCCGTCCCTTTCGCGATCCACATCATTCCACCTCTGTGGCGGCCATGGTCGGCGGCGGGCGCGGGGCAAAACCGGGAGAAGTCTCGCTCGCTCATCTCGGCGTCCTGTTTCTCGACGAGCTGCCCGAATTTAACCGGCAGGTTCTGGAAAGCCTGCGTCAGCCCGTGGAAAGTGGCCGGGCGGTGGTCGCGCGCGCCAACCTGCATGTGACCTATCCGGCGCGAATGCAGTTTGTCGCGGCCATGAACCCCTGCCGCTGCGGCCATCTGGATGATGCGTCATTGGCCTGCTCTCGCGCGCCCAAATGCGCCATTGAATATCGCTCCCGCATTTCCGGGCCAATGCTGGACCGTATCGACATTCATGTGGATGTTCCGGCCGTTTCGGCGATGGATTTGACCTTGCCGCCGCCGAAGGAGACAACGGAGGTCGTCGCGGCGCGCATCCTGCGGGCGCGGGAGATACAAAGGCGGCGCTATGCCGATCTCGATCATCCAACGACAATTCGCACCAATGCGGATGCGGAAGGAGAGATACTCGAGCGTTTTGTGACACTCGATGCCTCCGCCACGGCGCTGCTTCAGGACGCGATTGGCAAGCTGAAACTCTCCGCGCGCGGTTATCACCGTGTTTTGAAGGTCGCCCGCACGCTTGCCGATCTCGCAGAAAGCGAGACTGTCCACCGCCTGCATGTCGCAGAGGCGCTGGAATATCGCCGCCGCCTCGTTATGGCGGGGTAGCGCGCCGGATAGGTTACTTGTCCTTGTTGACGTCAATTTCTTCGAGCAGGCGGCGGGCTTCGTCTCCCGCGGGGGTGTTGCTGGCCAGTTCCAGTACGCGCAGCCAGTCCTGCCGCGCCGCATCCGTATCTCCCTTGCGCGAAAGCAGGACGCCCCGTTCGTTCAGGGCTTCGGGCAGATCGGGGTTGAGCGAGAGGGCAAGTTCGATATCCTCAAGCGCCCGCGTCTCATCGCCCAGATGACGCCGCGCGGCCGCGCGAAATGTCAGGGCATCGGCGCGTGTGGGGTCGATTTTCAGGGCGAGATCCAGATCATCGAACGCGGTCTGATAGTCAGCAATTTGCGCATATATCCGGCTGCGATCAATGAGGAGGTCGACATTGTCGGGCTCGATTTTAAGCCCGGCCGTCGCCGCCGCAATGGCGCGGTCATACTCCTCCCCCAGCAGCCAGGCATTTGCCGTCTGTGTGAGGACGGTTACCAACAGGGGGGAGCCTGCATTTCGCATATCCTCCGCCAGCTCCTCCAGCGTCAGGGCGGCGTGATCATATTTCTTCATGGCGACAAGGGCGAGCGCAACGCAATGCCGGGCGGGAAACCCGCCGCCCGCATCCCGCCAGGCGAGGGCCGATTCAAACGCCTTTTCCGGCTCGCGTCGGGTCAGGATCAGGCAGGCTTCGTATTCATTTTCCTGTGATCGTGTCTGTGCGGAACTGACCGGAGGAAGGGCAGGCAAAATCCCGATGAAAGTGAGGCAGGCAAGTGCAGGAAGAAGGAAAGGGGTTTTCGTAACCATAAAATGCCTTAAATTGGTCGTTATTCGGCTCTACATGCCGAAAACACATCGAATATATTGGGAGTTCTATCATGAACAGACTGGTCCTCGCCACCGTTGCTTTCCTTGCCGTCGCGCCTGCGGCCGCATCTGCACAGATGCCCCATCCATCCGTCATGCAGGATCAGGTTGTTCTCAACCTGACGAGCGAGGGCTGGGTCAAGACAGATACGGCGCGGGTTTCCGTTCTTGTTGAGCTGGTGCAGCAGGAGGAAAGCGCCGAAGAGCTTAAAAAGCAGATTGACGCCTCGCTTCTCTCGCTGGCAAAGGATGTGGACTGGCGCATTACCTCGTCCCGTCAGCAGCTTGACCAGACCGGTCTCAACCGCTGGTATGTAACGGCGGAGGCGCGCATTCCGGAGGCGGCCATTGACGGGCTTCAGGATCGCGCCAAGGAAAGCAGCAAGCCCGGCTACAAGGTGTCGGTTTCCGATGTCGATTTTACCCCGTCGCTGGAAGAGTTTGAAAAACTGTATGCCGATTTGCGGGAAAAGGTCTATCAGCAGGCTCTTGATGAGGTGGAACGCCTCAACAAAGTCATGCCGGGCGCCGATTATCATGTGAAGAAGGTTGATTTTATTCAGCTTGTGCCGGTTCAGGGCCGTAATTACGACATGGCGCAGCCGATGATGAAAACCGCCATGGCGTCCGAAGCATCCGGAGGGGGTTCGGGCGGCGCGGAGTTGCTGGTTTCGGTAAAGCAATCGGTTTCCGCCCGCATTGTCCTTGGCCGAGCAGATATGCCGACCAAACCGAATGAATAACCGGGAAAAGCATCTTTTCTGCTTTGGCCTCGGCTTTACGGCGCGGCAGATTGCGGCGGATCATCCAGCCTTGCGGGTGAGCGGCACCAGCCGCTCTCCGGCGGGCAAAGCGACGTCGGACGGCTTGCCGCTCTATCCCTTCCAGCGCGATGCGGGGATTGACGGTTTTGCGGATCTTGCGGCGGATGTCACCCATATTCTGCTGTCCATTCCGCCGGACAGTGACGGGGATCCGGTCTTTGATACGATGGCGGAGGAAATTCTTCGCCTGCCCAATCTGGAATGGGTGGGATATCTCTCGACGACGGGCGTTTACGGCAATCTCGATGGTGGTTGGGTGGATGAAACCAGCCCCTTGAACCCGTCGGGCGCGCGGGGGCTTCGCCGTATGCAGGCGGAGCAGGCCTGGCGCGGCCTTTATGAAAAGGCGGGCCTGCCGGTGCATATCTTCCGCCTTCCCGGCATATATGGGCCGGGCCGCAATCAGCTTGTCTCCCTGAAGACGGGCAAGGCGCGCCGCATCAACAAGCCGGGGCAGGTGTTTTCGCGCATTCATGTCGCCGATCTGGCGGCCATCCTTGTCGCCTCAATGAACAGGCCGAATCCCGGCGCCATCTATAATGTTGCGGATGATGAACCCGCGCCGCCGCAGGATGTGGTTGCGTACGCGGCGGACCTTCTCAAGATGGCGCCGCCGCCGCTGATTGATTTCGACGCGGCGGACCTCACGCCCATGGCGCGGAGTTTCTATGACGACAGCAAGCGCATCAGCAATGTAAAAATCAAGTCAGAGCTTGGGATTTCCCTGCAATACCCTACTTATAGAGAGGGTCTGGCGGCTTTGCTTCCGGCCGAAATGGGTATATAACCGTTTACAGAAGGGCGAAGATGAGCCCGGTGGATCGGTAAATGGCACGAACAAAATGCTTTAATCGGGAAGAAGCGCTGGAGAAAGCCATGAAGGCTTTCTGGGCAAAGGGTTATGAGGCCACCTCGGTCCAGGATCTGGTTGACTGCATGGGCATCAACCGGGGCAGTCTTTATGACACGTTTGGTGATAAACGCCGCCTGTTTCTGGAAGCGCTGGACCAATATGGTACCGGGGCTATCCTGCGCACCGACAGCCTGCGCCGCGACGGTAACCCGCGCGAGATGCTGACAGAATTTCTTTATGTTTTCATGCAGAAACAGGTGACCGATCCGAAACGGCGCGGCTGTTTCATGACCAATGCGGCGGTTGAGCTTTGCTCCCGCGATGATGAATGCGCGGAACGGGTGCGCGATTTTTTCGATGAACTTGAAACCATTTTGGGCGAACTCATCGCCCGCGGCCAGGCAGAGGGCGAATTTAAATCGCGCCAGAAGCCGGCCGATCTCGCCGCTTATTTCGTCTGCGTCATGCAGGGCTTGCGCGTCATTGGCAAGGTAACACCGGAGGAAGAGGTGCTGCGTCCCATGGTGGATATGGCACTGAGAGTTCTGGATCAGGAATGACCGACTACAGCCTCAGTCTCTGGTCTGCCGTGTTTCAGGCGGTATCTTTTCTGTGCCTGATGGCCATACCCTGGACGGATGGCCGGACACGCATTGCCGTCGCCATTATCGGCACAATCGGTATTGCCACAATTCTGGCCTTTCAGATTTACGTGGCCGTTCAGCAGGGTGATATGGGGCTGGGCATCGATCTGACGCTGATGACCCTCGTCAATGTGGTTTTCTATGTAGCACTGAGCTGGGGCGTGGAGCGGTTGTTCCGGCTTTACCTGCTGAAACGCCGCAAGGGGCGGGGCGAGCCGCCCCTATGATCCTGTCATATAATATTTGATCAGGGCCTTGGCTTCGGAGGAATCCCATTCCGCCGGACCGACAAGACGGCCCACTTCCTTGCCTTCCGCGTTCAGGATCAGGGTGGAGGGGAGGCCGAAGGCGCCCGCGCTGCGGCTTGACTGGCTGGACTTATCATTGATCGGGGCGAGATGGCGGATTTCGTATTTTTCGAAGAACTGCGTGACTTTTTCCATGCCCTGGAGGTCCTGTCCGACCGCGAGGACGACAAAATCATCCCCACCGAGTTCTGCCTGCAAGCGATCCAGGCTTGGCATTTCTTCGCGGCAGGGGCCACACCATGTCGCCCAGAAATTTACCAGAACGACCTTGCCCTGATAATCGGACAGCTTCTCTTCCGCGCCTGCTGCATTCAGGAAGGTGAAATCCTTGACCGGGCGCGGCTCGTCATAGGGGGCGAACTTCGCCATATCGCCGGTCAACAACGCGCTCAGATTTTCGGAGAAAGCAGTTGATGTTCCGGCACCAAGCCCTGTAAATGTAAGCAGCAACAGCAGGCTTATGAATTTCATCGGTCTGGTTATCATGATCAATAAACGTCCAATAGTTACAAAGTGAGCCCGAGAATGAGCGCAAATGAGCTTTGGGGTGGCAGGTTCGCCAAAGGCCCCGCCGAAATCATGGAACGGATCAATGCCTCCATTGACTTTGACCGCCGGCTCTATGCCCAGGATATAGCGGGTTCCATGGCGCATTCCAGCATGTTGATGGATTGCAATATCATTTCGCGCGCCGATGGGGGAAAAATTCAGGAAGGATTGCAGACAATTCTTCGTGAGATTGACGCAGGCAATTTCAAAACCGATCCGGCGCTTGAAGATATCCATATGCATGTGGAGGCGCGCCTTCGCGAGTTGATCGGCGATGCGGCCGGGCGCCTTCACACGGCGCGGTCGCGCAATGATCAGGTGGCGACGGATTTCAAACTCTGGGTGCGTGACACCATGGACCATCTGGATGGGGAGCTGGCGGATCTTCAGGACGCCCTCCTCGATCAGGCGGAGGCCGAGGCGGAGACCGTCATGCCGGGCTTCACCCATCTGCAGGCAGCGCAGCCGGTCACCTTCGGCCATCATATGCTGGCCTATGTGGAAATGTTCGCGCGCGATCGCGGACGGCTCAAGGATGCGCGGGCGCGCCTCAATGAAAGTCCGCTCGGCTCCGCCGCGCTTGCGGGCACGTCTTTTCCCATCGACCGGGAACAGACGGCAAAGGCGCTCGGCTTTGACCGGCCGACGGCCAATTCGCTGGACGGGGTGTCGGATCGGGATTTTGCGCTGGAATTTTTGAGCTTCGCCTCCATCTGCTCCATGCATCTGTCGCGGCTGGCCGAGGAAATTGTCATCTGGTCGAGTGCGCAGTTCCGTTTCGTGGAATGCTCCGACAGCTTCTCGACCGGTTCCTCCATCATGCCGCAGAAGAAAAACCCGGACGCGGCGGAGTTGATCCGCGGCAAGGCGGGGCGCAGCGCCGGGGCGTTCACCAGCCTGCTGATGATGATGAAGGGCCTGCCCATGACCTATGGCAAGGACATGCAGGAGGATAAGGAGCCGGTGTTTGATGCGGCCGACAACCTGCAACTCTGCCTTGCCGCCATGAGCGGGATGATCCGCGATATCAAGGTCAATGGCGCGGTGATGACGGCGGCCTCCGGCGCCGGTTTCACCACGGCGACCGATCTGGCCGACTGGCTGGTGCAAAAGCTGAACATGCCGTTCCGGCAGGCGCATCATGTCACCGGCACTTTGGTGAAGATGGCGGAAAATAACGGCTGTGGGCTTGAAGATCTGCCGATTGCTGACATGCAATCCGTGGAAAGCGGCATCACGGAGGATATATATAAGGTGCTGGGCGTGCAGAATTCTGTGGCCAGCCGGGTGAGTTACGGCGGCACGGCACCTTCAAATGTGCGAGAGCAGGTTGCCCGCTGGCGCCAATTCCGGGCCGGAGAAGGAGAAACGAAATGACGCGGAAAATAACCTCCTTTCTGGTGATTGCGGTGGCGGCCCTCACGCTTGCATCCTGCGGCGTGAAAAGCCCGCCCAAATATTCACCAAACGCGCCGACCAGCGAACAGAAGAAAAGCTGATCCTTTTCAGATGGGCAGATAATGGACCATTTTACCTATAAGAACGGCGAGCTGTACGCCGAAGAAGTTCCCCTTCGCCGCATTGCCGAAGAGGTGGGCACGCCCTTTTATTGCTATTCCTCCGCGACGCTGGAACGCCACTACAAGGTATTCTCCGGCGCGTTTGACGGCGCGAATGCGCTGGTCTGCTATGCGCTGAAAGCCAATTCCAATCAGGCCGTGATCCGCACCCTTGCCAGTCTTGGCTCTGGCGCTGATGTGGTCTCGGAAGGGGAGTTGCGCCGCGCGATCGAGGCGGGCATTCCGCCGGAAAAAATCGTCTTTTCCGGTGTCGGCAAAAAGCGGGAGGAAATGCGCTATGCGCTTGAGATGGGCATCCATCAGTTCAATGTGGAATCCGAGCCCGAAGTCCATCAGCTGAGCGAGGTCGCAAGCAGCATGGGCGTCCGGGCGCCGATCACCTTCCGGGTCAATCCGGATGTGGATGCAAAGACCCATGCGAAAATCTCCACCGGCAAGGCGGAGAACAAGTTCGGCGTGCCCTGGCAGGATGTATCGCGTATCTATGCCGAGGCGGCGGCGCTGCCCGGGATCGAGATCAAGGGCGTCGATGTGCATATCGGATCGCAGCTCACCGATCTGGAGCCTTATCGTAATGCTTTCAACCGCGTCGCGGAACTGGTGCAGCAGCTTCGCGCCGAGGGGCATGACATCAGCCGTGTCGATCTTGGCGGCGGCCTCGGCATTCCTTATGACGGGACTATTCCACCCTCGCCAACAGATTATGCCACGGTTGCGCTGGAGGCCATTGGCAATCTTGGCTGCCAGATCATTTTTGAGCCCGGCCGCCTGATTGTCGGTAATGCCGGGGTGCTGGTCTCAGAGGTAATTTTCGTGAAGCAGGCGACAGCGCGGAAATTCATCATTCTGGATGCCGCCATGAACGATCTGATCCGTCCGGCCATGTATGACGGCTATCATCATATTGATCCGGTTCGGGAGGACCAGAAAAAAGGGCCGTATGCGCCCGCCGATGTGGTTGGGCCGGTGTGTGAAACCGGCGATACCTTCGCCCGTGAACGGGAGATGCCCGAAGGGCTGGCGCAGGGCGACCTCGTTGCCTTTCGCAGCGCCGGCGCCTATGGCGCGGTGATGGCCTCCACCTATAACACCCGGCCGCTGGTGCCGGAGGTGCTGGTGAAAGGTGATCAATATGCGGTGATCAGGGCCCGGCCGAGCTTGGAAGAGATGCTCAAACTTGATATAATACCTTCCTGGCTGGACGGACATCGAGGATGAATGCAGCGCCGCAATGACAGCGATCAAAGAGGATATGGATTAGGGTTTGAAATCCGCATTCTGCTGGCGAGGGCCAATCTCCTGCTGGAAGGGGTTTGGCGCGAGGGACGGCTGTTTTTCTGTGTCATCGGGTTGTTTATTGGCCTGTCTCTCCTGAATCTCTGGTCTGTTGTTCCCTCCTGGCTGCATATTCTTTCTCTGGTTCTTTTTGCCGTCGCCGCTATTTATGGTCTTTACCGGGCGGTGCGGAATTTTCGCCTGCCTGACCGCGCCCGCGCCCTTGCCTATCTGGAGCGGCGCAATACGCTGGCCCACCGTCCCTTGCGGTCCCTTGGCGCGCGATCAGAGGCGGAGGCCACCCGGGATTCGTCATCGGGACGGCTTTGGCGGCTTTATCAACGGTCCCTCCGCCGCCATGTCAACGGCCTCAAGGTGGGCCTGCCAAGCCTCGATATGGGCGCGGGAGATGGGTATGGTGTTCGCGCTCTCGTCATTCTGCTGCTGGTGGCGGCGGGGGTTATTGCGGGCCCGCGGGCGGGTGAGCGTCTTTATGCCGCCCTGACGCCCGGCATTGGAAGTC
>CEOG01037192.1_pt1 | contig 12410 bp, 11 predicted proteins | sample 530301 | NCBI WGS metagenome assembly CEOG01 (sample SAMEA2619903, study PRJEB7988) | marine metagenome | biome: marine biome (ENVO:00000447); feature: surface water layer (ENVO:00002042); material: "saline water (ENVO:00002010), including plankton (ENVO:xxxxxxxx)" | depth 5 m | reverse complement strand
AGCGCCGGAACCGGCGAGGGCGGGGGACAACCCGACACCCGCCCCAGCCCCAGTCGCCGCACCCACATCGCCGCCCGCGCCTGCCCCCGTAAAGACAGAACCTGCCTATCAGATGGCGAAGCTGGATTTGCCGCCGGTGCCGACCCGCAAATATACCGCCAAGGCCCCGCCCGCGCGGAGTGGCAAGGCCTTTGCATGGCCCGTCAAGGGGCAGGTGATTTCCGGCTTCGGCAAGAAGGACACCGGATTTCATAATGATGGCGTCAATATCGCCGTGAAGGAGGGGACACCCATCCGTGCGGCGGAAAATGGCGTTGTCTCCTATGTTGGAAATGAAATGCGCTCCTTTGGCAATCTGCTGCTGATCTCCCATGCGGATGGTTATGTCACCGCCTATGGCCATACCAGCCGGATTGCGGTGACCAAAGGCGATGCGGTGAAAAAGGGCGATGTCATCGCCTATGCCGGATCATCAGGCAGCGTGACGCAGAGCCAGCTTCACTTTGAAATCCGCAAATCCGGGCGGGCCATTGATCCCGTCGCCATGCTGGACTGATTTCCCGCAAATTATGCGATTAGTCAGGTCCGGGGTCGCAGCACCGTCTGCGTCTGCGTGACCTTGGCGATCAGCTTCCCGGCGTCATTGCGGAGTTCCGTCTCGATGACGATGGTCGAGCCACCGACATGCAGCGGCTTTGCCCGTGCGGTCACTGTTCCCTCCCGCACAGCGCCGAGGAAGTTGGTCTTGGACTCAATGGTAGAGGTGCCGCTCGCCCCCTCCGGCAGATTGGCAAAGGCAGCCGCCCCACCCGCGGAATCGGCCAGCGCCATAACCGTGCCGCCATGGATCATGCCATTGCTGGTGCAGAGGCCAGGCGCCCAGTCGAGAGTGAAAACCACTTCATCGGCGGCCAGCTTTTCCGCCTTTATCCCGAGGGTTTTACAAAGCGGCATGCGCGCGTGAATAAAGGCGGTGAGATCTTTTTCTGTCATGGGTCCGTCTCCGTGTCGGTTTGGCGGTCAGCATGACAGCGATCGGTAACGGCGGCAATTACCTTTAAGGTAAAGCGCGTGTTTCCGTCCCGAGCTCAGCGGGACCGCAGATGCCAGGCCGCCTGATGCACCGTTATATCCTTTTTGAGCGATCCGCTGGCATCCGCCTCCTCCAACAGGTCAATCTGGAAGGCGGCGGAATAAAGACGGCGAAGTTCCGCTTCGTCAATGGCGAAGGGCGGACCCTTCATCTCCGCCTGATCATAGTCCAGCGTGATCAGGAGTTGCGGCGCGGCTTGTGTGATTTCCGGCAGGTGCTGGGCGTATTTCTCCCGCATTTCCGTCGGCAGGGCGACAAGGGCAGCCCGGTCATAGACGGCATCGATGGGACCGAGCCTGTCAGCCGCAAGGTCGAAGATGTCGCCGACGAAGATGTCGATACCGGGGGCGCGGTACTGTATGAGGGGCCCGGCTGCCGTGATATTCGGGGTCAGCTTGAGCCCTTCGAAAAGCTGCCGGATGGCGCTTTCATTCAGTTCGGCCCCGGCCACCGCATAGCCCTCTGACAGCAGCCAACCGATATCCAGCGTCTTGCCGCAGAGTGGCAGGAACACCCGTGCGCCCGGCGTGAGGTCCAGCCGATGGAAATGGCGGGTAAACATCTCGTTCGGCTTGTTCTGATGGAAGCCGATTTCGTTCTTTTCCCATTTGCTGTGCCAGAAATCCGCGTCCATGCTGCGTCCTTCCTTTTAAGTCAGGTAAGTCAGGTAATCTTTGTTCCGGTCCGTCCCGCGAGATCTTGGATATACTGCCAGGCGACCCGACCGGAACGTGAGCCGCGGGTGCGGGTCCATTCGATGGCCTCGGCGGTGAAGGCGTCCTCGTTGATCGGGATATCGTAATGCTTGATATAGCGGCGAATCATCTCCAGATATTCATCCTGCGAGCAGCTATGAAAGCCGAGCCACAGGCCGAAACGATCAGAAAGGGAGACTTTCTCTTCCACCGCTTCGGAGGGGATGATGGCGGTGGAGCGCTCATTCTCGATCATATCGCGACGCATCATATGGCGGCGGTTGGAAGTGGCATAGAACAGCACATTGGCCGGCCGCCCTTCCAGCCCGCCGTCCAGCACGGTCTTGAGCGACTTATAGGTGGAATCGTCACTGTCGAAGGACAGGTCATCACAGAAGATGACGCAGCGGCGGTCGGTTTCCTGAAGCTGTTGCATCAGCAGGGGGAGAGAGGGGATATCCTCGCGATGGATTTCAATCAGGACGAGGCGGCTGCCGGTCGTCTGGTTGATCTCGGCATGGGAGGCTTTGACCAGCGAACTTTTACCCATGCCACGCGCGCCCCAGAGCAGCGCATTGTTGGCGGGCAGGCCTTTGGCAAAGCGCAGCGTATTCTCATACAGGATATCACGCACCCGGTCGATGCCGTGCAGGATAGACATGTCCACATGATTGACCTTTGGCACCAGGCGTAGGCGGTTCGTCTCCGCCTCCCACACAAAAGCGTCGCCTTTTTCAAGGTTGACGGGGGGCGGATCCGACGGGGCAAGCCGGTCCAGACTATCGGCAATGCGCGTGAGCTGCGCGAGTAACTGATCGTTTGTCATTTTCACCAATTGAAATCACAGGGGCCAGACCCCAACTTACGGGACAGGCACATAAATGCCACCATACAGCGGAATGTTCAAGCGCTCCGGTCCGTTCAGGGACGCAGACGCTTCACAAATGCCTCATGTTCCCCGATTGCGGCTTGCATTGAGGGGCAAGAACAAGATAAAAGTCGTTCAGTCATTAACGGGGCGGAGACAGGACCGCCCATTGTCAGATATCGCACCAAAGGACCGATAACAATGGACCAAGGACTCGCCCAACTTCTGCCGCTGGTACTGATCGGCGTCGTTTTCTATTTCCTTCTCATCCGGCCCCAGCAGAAGCGGGCAAAGGCACATCGCGAAATGATCGGCGCGGTTCGCCGCGGCGACAGCGTGGTCACCGCCGGGGGCATTATGGGCAAGGTAACAAAGGTGCGGGATGATAACGTGGTCCAGATTGAGATCGCGCCCGAAGTTCGTATCGACGTCGTGAAATCGACGCTTGCCGATGTCAAGAGCAAGACCGAGCCGGTCGCGGCCGGAGCGGATGAGAACAAGACGGAGGGCGACAAGCCCGAAGGTGAGAACCCGGTCAAAAAACTTTTCAAAAAGTAACTGACGGCCTGATCCATGAACCGCTTCCCCATGTGGAAGATAATCGTCGTATTGCTCGTCTGTGCATTCGGCGTTATCTACACACTTCCAAATTTTGTCAGCAAATCCAGCCTCAGCGGATTGCCGGACTGGCTGCCGACAAAGCAGCTCAACCTTGGCCTCGACTTGCAGGGGGGATCGCATCTCCTGTTGCAGGTGGACGCCGGGGCTGTAAAGCTCAAGATGATGGAAAGCCTGGTGGATGCGGTGCGCGACAGCCTGCGCCAGCAGGGCGATAATGTCGGTTATCGGGATCTCAAGCATGACAGCAATGTCATTTCCTTCACTTTGCGCGATCCGGCGGATGAGGCCAAGGCGCGCGAACGGCTTGCCGATCTATCCAATATCATGCCGAACGGGCAGCGCGATGTCGTCATCTCCTTTGACGAGGGCGGCCTGGTCACCCTGACGCCGAGCGAGGCGGCGATTACGGCGCGCCTCAGCGCGGCTGTCGATCAGTCCATCGAGATTGTCCGCCGCCGCGTGGATGAGACGGGTGTGAATGAGCCGAATATTCAGCGGCAGGGGCAGGATCGCATTCTCGTCCAGCTTCCCGGCGTCGATGATCCGGATCGGGTCAAACGCCTGCTCGGCGAAACGGCGCAGCTCACTTTTCATCTGGTTGATCTCACCGCTGATCTTGGCGCCGCCGGACGGGTGCCGCCAGGGTCAAAACGCCTGCCAGCCATTGAAGGTGACGGCCGGACCTATGTCGTCAAGACCCGGGTGATGGTATCAGGTGAAAATCTGGAGGATGCGCAGGCCACCTATCAGCAGGGGCAGCCTGTCGTTTCCATCCGTTTTGATGGCCTTGGCGCCAAGCAGTTTGGCCGGGCGACATCGGAAAATGTCGGCAAGCCCTTTGCCATCGTCCTCGATAACAAGGTGGTTAGCGCCCCGCGCATTAATGAGCCGATCCTGGGCGGTTCTGCCGTTATTACCGGTGGCTTCGATGTGGCGGGCGCGCAGGATCTCGCCCTGCTGCTACGGGCGGGCGCGCTGCCTGCGCCACTCGATATTCTGGAGGAACGCTCCGTCGGGCCGGATCTGGGTGCGGACAGTATCGCCGCCGGTGAAATCGCAGGGATTATCGGCATCATCGCGGTGGCTATTTTCATGATCGCCTACTACGGCCTGTTCGGCGTGTTCGCGAATATCTCTCTCGCCGTCAACATATTCCTGATCATGGCGGTTCTCTCCGTGCTGGGCGCAACGCTGACCCTGCCGGGCATTGCAGGTATCGTGCTGACCATCGGGATGGCGGTGGACGCCAATGTGCTGATTTTCGAGCGTATACGGGAGGAAATCCGGGTCGGAAAAACGCCGTTCAATGCGGTTGAATCCGGTTTTAATCGCGCCTTCACCACCATTATTGACGCCAATGTCACAACCGCCCTTGCTGCCGTGATCCTGTTCGTAATGGGGACCGGGCCGATCAAGGGCTTCGCAGTGACGCTGTTGATCGGTATTCTCAGCTCCATGTTCACGGCAATTCTGCTGACACGCATGTTGGTTGAGTTTTGGTTGCAGCGCAAGCGGCCAAAAGCACTCGAGATATAGGGGCCGGAGCGATGAGAAAAATCAAGTTCATACCGGAAGGTACCAATTACCCCTTCATGAAGGTGCGGCTGATGGCGCTGATGCTGTCGGCGGCCCTCATCCTTGGGTCGATCGGGGCGTTTTTTACCGTTGGTCTGAACAAGGGCATCGATTTTGAGGGCGGCATCCTGATGGAAGTCGGGCTGGAAAAGGCGCCAGATCTTGGCGCGATGCGCAGCGCGCTTGGCAATCTCGGCCTTGGGCAGGTGGCGCTGCAAACCTTCGGTAGCGATACGGACATCCTGATCCGCGTTCAGCGGCAGGAAGGGGATGCCTCCGCGCAGGAAGCGGCGATGGATAGTATCAAGGCGCAGCTTGCCGCGGATTATGGAGAAAATGTTTCCTATCGCCGTGTCGAATTTGTCGGCCCGAAAGTGTCCAGCGAGCTGGTAATCGTGGCGATCGAGGCTGTCATTGCGGCCGTCTTCGCCATGCTTGTTTATATCTGGTTCCGCTTTGAATGGCAGTATTCGGTGGCGGCCATTCTTGCAATTGTCCATGATGTGATCATCACCATCGGCATGTTCACAATAACGGGACTGGAATTCAACCTGTCTTCGATTGCGGCACTTCTGACAATCGTCGGCTATTCGATTAATGACACGGTCGTGGTTTATGATCGCATTCGCGAGAATTTCCGCCGGTTCAAGAAACTGGAGGTGTCGGATCTGATCAACCTGTCGATCAACGAGACGCTGTCCCGCACCACCATGACCTCTTTCACCACCCTGCTGGCACTTGGCGCGCTCTATATTTTCGGGGGTGAAGTGATCCGCGGCTTTGCGGCGGCCATGATCTTCGGTATTCTGATCGGCACCTATTCATCAATCTTCGTCGCGTCGCCGATCCTGATGTTCTTCGGCCTCAAGCATCAGAAAGAGGAAGAAGATGGCGGCTTCGCCGGGGCGGAGCGGACGGACGCGGAAATCGAAGAAAAGAACTGATCACGCACCGCTCAAGGAGGCGTCATGCAGGATATATCCGGCCTTCCGCGGGAAGGGCAGCAACTCATCAACGGTTATGGCAACGGCGGTTTCCGGATCAGTGGCGTACGCTATGAGGGGGCGGTCCTGATCCGCCCGGAAAAAACATCTTCCTGGCCGGTTGGCGATATTGCGGGTCTTGATCTGGACAGCCTGTCAGAGTTGCTGGACGGGGCGGCTGACATCGACATTTTGCTGATCGGCTGCGGCGAGGGGATGGTCTTTATTGATGAGGATATCCGTGCTGCTTTCCGGGCGAAAGGCGTTGTGATTGACGCCATGAGCACCGGCGCGGCGGTCAGAACCTATAATGTTCTGCTGCTGGAGCGCCGTCATGTGGCAGCGGCCCTGATCGCGGTGTGATGCGCCGCCCGATTTGCGGTGTTATATGTTATTCAAAAATAAAAAAGGCGCCCCTTATGGGCGCCTTCTTCATTCATAAAATCGTATCCAGGCGGATCAATCCTTTGCAAGATTCTCGTTCGCGAAATCCCAGTTGACCAGATGGTCAAGGAAGGTTGCGATATAGTCCGGACGGCGGTTCTGGAAATCCAGATAATAGGCATGCTCCCACACATCCATGGTGAGCAGCGGCGTCGCGCCATCGGTCAGCGGGCAGGCGGCGTTACCGGTCTTGGTGACTTTCAGCTTGCCGCCGTCGAGAACCAGCCAGGCCCAGCCACTGCCGAACTGTGTGGCGCCGGCCGTTTTGAATTCTTCCGCGAATTTCTCATAGGATCCGAAGTCCGCAGCGATTTTCTCGGCAATGGCGCCGGTCGGTTTGCCGCCGCCGTTCGGTTTCATGGAGTGCCAGTAGAAGGTGTGGTTCCAGACTTGCGCTGCGTTATTGAAGACGCCGGCTTTGGCGGCATCGCCGGCGGTGTCCTTCATGATTTGCTCCAACGAGCGGCTGTCTTCGCCCAGCAGATTGTTCAGATTGACCACATAGGTGTTGTGATGTTTTCCGTAATGAAAGTTCAGCGTTTCCTCCGAAATATGCGGAGCCAGTGCGTTTCTTTCATAAGGAAGGGGGGGAAGTTCGAAAGCCATAATATTCCTCTTGCCAATTTACTGGTCAATATTCAGTTCATAATCCCGTGGAAATTCAAGCCCCGTATCGGGGAAAGAACTCGCATATCGCTATCCATACAGATATATACGATTTTAGGCGCGCTTCCAGTTTTTTATAATGATTCTATAGAAAAGGCGAGGGAACAGTGGAGGAACATGAGCAGGATCAGTATCTAGTCAATGAGGCCAGACGGTATGATTATGACCGTTGGTTGACGGCTCTGTTTGCCCCGGCGGCGGTGCGGGAGGCGATTTTTACGTTGCTCGCCTTCAATGCGGAAATCGCCCGTATTCGGGAAACGGTATCGGAACCGCTGCTCGGCGAAATCCGTCTGCAATGGTGGCGGGAGGCGCTGGAGAAGATCGCGAACGGAGATATCCCGCCCGAGCATCCGGTAGTCAGTGGGCTGGCCGGGGTAATTGGAAGATATGGGCTGCCGATAGCAGAGTTTCGGCAGATGGTGGATGCGCGCGCGGCCGATCTCGATGCCGTACCCTTTCGCACGAAAGAAGACTGGCTCGCTTATGCCGATGCGACCGGCGGCTTGCTGGCCGGGCTGATCTTTCGCCTGTGGGGAAATGAGACGGACGCTGGGCTTGCAGTGGCGCGGCACACTGGCCGGGCGTATGCGCTTACGGGAATGATTCGCTCCATCCCTTATCATGTGCAGCAGGACGTTCTGCATATTCCCGGGGAAATGATCGAGGTAAGAGGCCTCACGGCGGATAATTTGTTTATCCGCGATAATCGCGAGATATTTTTTGCCATTGTCCGTGATCTTGGCGTGCTGGCGCGAGATCAGCAGCGCGCGGCGGCGCAGCAGGTGAAGACGCGGCCACGTTCCGAGAGATCCTACTACCGGCTGTCCTCGTTGACATCGCTTTACCTGCGGCGGTTGGAAAAGGCGGGATATGATCCGGCGCATCCGGCTCTTGATGTTGGGGCTGTGCGCAAGATTATCGCCCTTGCCACGGGACGCTAAGGGAAGCCGAATTACATATTGCTGAGTCGCCAGGCCTGTGACTGCATGAAATTGCGGGCGAGAAACTGATAGGTCTGCTTGAGCAGCTTTTCCATGACGGGCCCTTCTTCAACAATGGTGCCGTCCCATTTTTCGACCATATCGTTCCAGATCATGAAGCGTTGGTGAAGATCGTCACGCGCCCGGCGGATGGTCCTGATTGTGGGCTGGAAATTCTTCAGGATCACCATCATTTCGCAGGTCTGGGCGTCAATTTCAATGAAGGTGCGGTCAAATTTCTTGATCACCGGTTCAATGAGGATCTGCATGCGGTTAATCTCTTCTGATGTCATGCGATCCCGCTTATAGATGCTGGCGAGGCGGCCGAGATTCGTGGCGATTTTTCTGATCTTGTTATAATAATCGCGCAGCGCCTCAATATAGGCGAGCTCGCGCACCACATCATCAATCTTGGCCGTCACGTCCTCACTGCGGATGCCCAGCTTCTGGGCAATATCGCGGAAGGCCTGCTGCACCTTGTTTTTGGTTTCCGGATCATTTGAAATGGCTTCCAGTTCGCGGATATTGAGAACAATTTCCTCATTGCCGCTGAGCCAGGAAATGAGCTGTACGGTAATACGCCCGCGGGCAATTTCCTTATGAATGTCATCAATGGTCCAGGAGGCGGAACCATCCAGCAATTCCCGTGGGATGGAATCATTGGGACGGATTTCCCGCACATATTTGAGCGCGCTGTCGATGGTAACGAGAAGCTGCGCATCGGAGCTTTTCGGATCGATTCCGAATTCCTTGCTCAAAAATCGTGTGGGAATCGCGCCTTTGATCTCTCCGAGATTGACAAAATAGCAAGGCTCCTTGGTGTCGTGGGTCAGCGCGAAATAGGCGCCTTCAACGCCGAATATCTTGTGTTCAAAAGCAAAATATACGCTGGGATCGCGCTTGCTTGACGCCTTTTTGCCCGACTTTTCGGGGGCATCCACCTGCTTTTCCTGTATGTTGCTCATTAACGATCCTGTCCACTCACATCCCTGCAGGAATATGATCAGCCTTACCCATGGCCAGGATGATAGGGAAATATCGTATACAAATGGTTACCGGATGTTGAAAACGCGTCCATCGGCCGTAGTTTCATACGGCAGATGAGTTTCCGTTCGCCCACTCGGTGAAATCTGTGGCGGCGCGGGACGTATAGGCCTGTTTGCGGTCTTTCTTTCTGATCCGGCCTTCCGGGGGCGGGAACAGGCCGAAATTGACATTCATGGGCTGGAAGCTGCTGGACTCCGCCCCGCCGGTAATATGGCCGAGGATGGCCCCCATGGCCGTCGTAACCGGGGGCAGGAGGAACTGCCCGCCCAGAATATCGGCGGCGGCCATCCGCCCGGCAATGAGGCCGATGGCTGTGCTTTCCACATACCCCTCCACCCCTGTGATCTGCCCGGCAAAGCGGATATGCGGATGATTTTTGAGGCGAAGCTGCCCGTCCAGCACTTGCGGACTGTTGATAAAGGTATTGCGGTGCAGTCCGCCAAGGCGGGCAAATTCCGCCTTTTCGAGGCCCGGAATGGTGGAGAATATACGCTTTTGTTCCCCATAGGTCAGTTTGGTCTGAAAGCCGACCATATTATAAAGGGTGCCGAGCTTGTTATCCTGGCGAAGCTGGACAACGGCGTAGGGCTTTTCATCCGAATTGGGGTTGGTAAGCCCGACCGGCTTCATTGGTCCGAAGCGCAGCGTTTCCGGGCCGCGTTCCGCCATCACCTCGATCGGCAGGCAGCCGTCGAAATAGGGGGTGTTCTTCTCCCAGTCGCGGAATTCCGTCTTGCCGCCCTCCAGCAGGGCGGTGATGAAATGGCGATACTGCTCCTCCGTCATCGGGCAGTTGATATAGTCTGATCCCTCTCCCTTGTCATAGCGGGACTGGAACCAGGCGATATCGAAATCAATGCTGTCCTTATAAACGATGGGCGCAATGGCATCGAAGAAGGCAAGGGCATCGGCCCCCGTTGCCGCATGAATGGCCTCCGCCAGCGAACCGGAGGTGAGCGGCCCCGTCGCGATGATGACGGATCCCCAGTCGGTGGGCGGTAGATCGGTGATTTCTTCGCGGGTGAGGGTGATCAGCGGGTGCGATGTGATTTTTTCTTCCACATAGTCGGAGAAACCGACGCGATCCACGGCGAGCGCGCCGCCCGCCGGAACGCGGTTGATATCGGCGCTCTCCATGATCAGGGAGTCAAGGTCGCGCATTTCCCGGTGCAGCAGGCCAACGGCGTTATTTTCCGCATCGTCGGAACGAAAGGAGTTGGAGCACACCAGCTCCGCCAGCCCATCGGTGAGATGGGCATCGGTTTTACGGACGGGGCGCATTTCATGCAGAATGACAGGCACACCCGCCCGTGCGAGTTGCCAGCTTGCCTCACTCCCCGCAAGGCCGCCGCCGATAACATGAACGGGTTTCGAGGGTATTGTTATCATCACGCTGCCTTCGTCTTTTTAGCTTTTTTCTTGCGGGCCTTTGGGTCACCTTCAGTGCCGCCTTGTGGCACGGGCGGCCGCTTGGCCAGAATATCCTTCAGATATCGTCCGGTGTAACTTTCCTTCACCTCGGCAACCATTTCCGGCGTGCCCTCGGCCACCAGATAGCCCCCGGCATCGCCGCCATCGGGCCCCATATCAACCACCCAGTCGGCGGTTTTGATGACTTCAAGGTTATGCTCGATCACCAGGACGCTGTTGCCCGCGTCCACCAGCGCCTGAAGCACTTCCATCAGCTTGCGGACATCTTCAAAATGCAGGCCTGTGGTTGGCTCGTCCAGGATATAGAGGGTGCGCCCTGTCGCCCGGCGCGAGAGTTCCTTCGCCAGCTTGACGCGCTGTGCCTCCCCGCCCGAGAGGGTCGTGGCCTGCTGGCCGACCTGAATATAACCGAGACCGACCTGTTGCAGGGTTTCAAACTTTTCCCGCACCGCCGGGACCGCCTTGAAAAAGACGGCTGCATCATCCACGGTCATGCTGAGAACATCGGAAATGGATTTGTCCTTGAATTTGATTTCCAGCGTCTCGCGGTTATACCGCTCTCCCTTGCAGACGTCGCACTGCACATAGACATCGGGCAGGAAGTGCATCTCGATCTTGATGACGCCGTCGCCCTTGCAGGCTTCGCATCGGCCCCCCTTGACGTTGAAAGAGAAGCGACCGGATTTATAGCCGCGCGCCTTCGCTTCGGGCAGACCGGCGAACCATTCGCGGATCGGCGTGAACGCTCCCGTATAGGTCGCGGGGTTGGAGCGCGGGGTGCGGCCGATGGGCGACTGGTCGATATCAACAATTTTATCGAGCCATTCAATGCCCTCGATCCGGTCATGCGGGCCCGGATGGTTGCGGTTGTTGTTCAGCTTCTTCGCGATGGCTTTGTACAGCGTTTCGATAATCAGCGAGGATTTGCCGCCGCCCGAGACCCCGGTCACACAAGTAAAGGTGCCGAGTGGGATATTCACATTGACCCGTTTGAGGTTGTTGTGCCGCGCACCGATGATGCGGATCTGGCGGCTTCCTTTGACCTCCCGCCGGGCGGAGGGCAGGGGAACTTCCATCTCGCCGGAAAGATATTTGCCAGTGATGCTTTCGGGGGCCTTCATGATGTCATCCGGCGTCCCTTGCGCAATCAGGCGGCCGCCGTGACGGCCCGCGCGCGGGCCCATATCCACCACATGATCGGCGGTCAGGATTGCTTCCTCGTCATGTTCGACAACAATCACGCTGTTGCCCTGATCGCGCAGGTTGACGAGGGTCTTGAGCAGCCGCGCATTATCCCGCTGATGCAGCCCGATGGAGGGCTCGTCCAGCACATAGAGAACGCCGGTCAGGCCGGAGCCGATCTGCGAGGCGAGGCGGATACGCTGGCTCTCTCCGCCTGACAGGGTGCCGGATCCGCGCGAGAGGGTGAGATATTCCAGCCCGACATCGACGAGGAAGCCAAGTCGTTCATTGATTTCCTTCAGAACCCGCTCGGCGATGGACAGATCCTTCTCCGAGAGGACGCCGGCGAGGTTGGCAAACCATTCACGGGAATCGAGAATGGATTTTTCGCAGACTTCGCCAATGTTCAGATTATTGATGCGGATGGCCAGGCTTTCCTCTTTCAGGCGATGCCCGCTGCATTTGGAGCAGTTGGTCTTGTCCTGATATTTCTCCAGATCCTCCCGCACCCAGGCGCTATCCGTTTCGCGCCAGCGGCGTTCAATGTTGGGAATCACGCCTTCAAATGGCTTGTTGGTCTTATAGGTGCGCAGACCGTCATCAAAGGTGATCTGCACCTTGTTATCCCCCGTGCCGAACAGGATGACTTTCTGATGCTCCTCAGACAGACCTTCCCAAGGTTCGGTTGTGGAAAAGCCGTAATGTTTGGCGAGCGCTTCCAGCGTCTGCATATAGTAGGGCGCAGGGGTGGCGGAGCGGGACCAGGGCGCGATCGCCCCGTCGCGTAAAGAAAGCGTCACATCGGGGACAATTTGTTCGGGG
>CEOG01037694.1_pt1 | contig 12412 bp, 3 predicted proteins | sample 530301 | NCBI WGS metagenome assembly CEOG01 (sample SAMEA2619903, study PRJEB7988) | marine metagenome | biome: marine biome (ENVO:00000447); feature: surface water layer (ENVO:00002042); material: "saline water (ENVO:00002010), including plankton (ENVO:xxxxxxxx)" | depth 5 m | reverse complement strand
GTTCCGATACCAACGTTACCATCGGTGTGAATCCGCATACGCTCTGCGGCGGCATCTGTGCCACTGACCTTGGTCTTGAATTGAATACTCGAAGTGCCCGTACCGTCACCACCACCAGAGGCAAGAATCAAATCACCACCGTTTAGGTCGTTTGCGCCTGTGGTCGTTGAGCCTGCAGAAATGGTCAGAGACTTACCAACAGTAGTTCCTGTGTTGGTTACGGTGCTGATCGTCGTTGCTGTTGTATTTCCGGCAGTGCCCAATGTTGCATCGCCACCAGAAACGATGAGGTCCGTTCCAACGGTTACACCAGCATTAAACAAAGCCGCTCCAGCGTCTGACATATCAAGCGTCAAAGCCGTGATGTCGTCAGTGTCATCCGTGCCTTTAAAAACAATATCAGCATCGCCCGCTTGCGTATCGAGAGTAATGTTACCCGAAGTGGTTGCAATAGTGACTGCGGCGTCACCTGTAGTAATGTCGTCTGCAGCACTTGATCCAGTAGCAACAGCATCAGCAACCCATTTAGCGCCATCATATTTTAAGAACTGACCTGTAGATGGTGAGTCCTGACCAATCTTCGTAACGTGGCCGGAACCATCAAAAGTAATCGCAGCAGTCCCACCGGCCTCTTTGAGTGATCCACCATCGTCGAGAATGATGTCACCAGTGACTTGAACATCGCCAGCAGCCGTTACCTTTTGGGCCTCGTCAATCGTGACCGCAGCAGTCAACGACGAACCGGTATGTGTAGACAAGATCATCTTGCCTTTAGTGTCATCCGATGAGCCGCTATGGCTTACTTCAATCTGCCCAAGAGATGCATTTGCATGATCTTCAAAGATCAGCCTTGACTCACAACCACCATCTGAGTTTTCAGAGGTTGAGTTTTGAATCGTTACATACGGGGCCGTTCCCTTGACTTGCAATTGTGTGCCAGGAGCAGTGTCACCTATACCTACACGATTGTTCGTTTCATCGATGGACAGTGTACCGCTATCGACCTCAAGGTCGGTGACGACAAGTGCTCCCCCGCCACCTGAAAACTTAGAATTGAAGCTTGGCATGAGGCCCCCTTATGTTTTGTCGTGCCAATGAAGTCGTGCTTTTTCAACAACACAAGCTTCACCTGGCTTGATCCAGAGATAACACTTGCCTGTAGTTGTTTGGCCTGATGGTGCAGTAATAAACAACTTGTCCAGTGAGATTACGGTATGAACCGTACCTGAAGTGCCACCTTCAGTAACCGATATGCTTTCTGCTTTGGAAGTCAACGGATCATCACCGGCTGAGTCCCAAGTCAAATACACGTCGAACGTTTTTGTGGCATCAGCCCAAGATGTAAAAACAATATCTAACTGAGAAAACGAACATGAACCCGGCAACGCCTTAGAACGGGCGTCACTTGGGGTTCCTGTTGTCTGCTCGGCAAGTAACGTTGAAGTAAACGCACTTGTCGAACTGATAGATGTTTTTGCTGTATTTGTGACGAAACCTGAAGCCATCACGACCTCCAGATAGCTAGAGGTTCAATATCAAGTAGATGGGTTGACGATGTCTACGACGAACACGTCTGAGCGGCAGGAGTTACCGGCATTAGCAACGCTCCATTCTCCGCTTACTGCAAGAGTTTGCTCTACAGTTGTGTTGAGCGTGAACGATGCTTTCAAAGAGCGCTTCGTGGCTGTCGCAGCAGCGTCGGGATCTTGAAATTCAATCATAGCAACTGCTGTACCAGAAGAGCCAATAGTGCGTACTTGAATAAGGGCATCAATGTAAAAAACATCATTATCTTCTTGATCTACTGCAGTTGTTGCCAGAAGTTCTTCACGACTAGCGAGAGCAGTGGTCGTAGGCCCAAGACTTAAATAAATCTTCAAGGTGTCAGTTGAATTTTGAGCCGTTGTAATTCCCATAGAACGAACGCGAATTGTCGAGCCAGCAACAAGCGTGTTTGCAGGAATCGCCAAAGAATCCAGTGCTGTTTCAGTCGTTGTGTTCGTCAAGGCGGCACTTGCCGCTGTTTTAGTAGCAGCTTGCCCACCGACATACATTTTTGCACCAGCGCCACGGCCATGATCAACCATCATGCCGATACCGTGTTCAAGCGCTCGGCCTGCGGAAAGTTCAGGGATTCTAGACATTATTTACTCCATTGGGGAAGGGGAAGTGTGATTCGTTTTCAACAATAACATGATTAATATACAGAAGAGGTTCTTTATTTTGTTCAGTTTTCTGAGGTTTTTAGTTCTCGTAAATGCTGTTTGATTTTGAAGGACGTATTGGCTTCGTTTTCCAAATCTATATGAACGGGCGATAATCCAATAAGCTTCAATAAGTACAGTGGGTAAAAATCTTTGTATCTCAATTTATAGTTTGTACCATCTGTACCTTGATAACTAAAGTCTTCTCGCATAGCGCGATGAGCCGTTGCTGTATCCAAGTATCCTTTTACCCCTGGTGCTACAGTAGCATCAAATGTGTCTGTGGGGCGTGCCATCGTTACAGGTCGTGGAGGCTCTCCAGGCTTCATAGAAACATCATAGGTGAACTTTCTTGTGGGCTTCACAACGCCAAGCTGCACCAAACCAGGAACACGAGCCAAGAGCGGACGTTCTTTGTCGGCCTGATAATATGCATCGGCCGCTCTCACCATCGCTTCTGTAAGGCCAATATTTGATCGATCTATGGCATCAATTACATCAAGCATACGACCAGTAAACGGAGTCTGCATAAACTCCAATACAAAGTTTGAAACACCGGGATTGGTGGCAATGTAAATACCTCTTCCTGGCATTTCGATGTTTCGAACGTTTACTTTTCTGCCAGTTTTATCGTCAAAAACAAACTTCAACTCACTTTCAGGTAGATGTACAATTCCAAACTTGTCGTGCAATACACCACCGAAAAGGTCATGGTCAAGCTGTACGATAAATGATGGAACCTGATTTGTTGCACGCTCTAAAGCAAATCCACGAGCAGGGTCCAAGCCAGTCGTTGGTTTATATAAGAATTCCAAAAAGTATGGGTTTGCTCTCGACAACAGACCAAATAGTGATTTTTGAGCCTGCTCTTCACCAACAATATTGGGTGTAAAGGGCAGTGCCGAAAAAGCACCAATTATATCCGAAATCAAAGCAAACACATCAGAAGTTGATAAATACGGTATACGCATGGCGTGATCACCGATTTTGAATGGCAAAAATGTCCTTGTTCTATCCCACGGACTTAAAACCCTTTCAGGATCTTCAAGTTCTGTGACCTTTAGCTGGCTCGCTCTGGCAATCTTCAATTGAGTGAGAACACGATCAGGGTTTTCAACTATTGATTTTGCTATCAGTTTTGTCGCTTGTTTGAAGTATGTATAGAAGGCAAAAACCTCACTAATGTAATTTTTCTCCCAATCACTCAAATCTGAATAATCAAGTGCAATTTCTCGCGTTCTTTTGGCCGCTTGTTTTATGTCGGCACCGTTTTCCATTTCTCGCAGCATGATGCGAATACGGAAGTAGCTGTCGATCGCTGTGGCTACTTCTCCAAAAAAACGATTCGATCGCGCAAAAAATCCATCGGGCCTTAATATCATGCCCAAGGTCACAGCACTCAAACCGGCACCACCCGCAGCGCCAGCAACAGCACCCACAGGGCCTCCACCCAAAAGACCAATCATTCCACCAATCGTTCCACCAATTGCGCTACCGCCAACCCAAGGGTTTGCTTGAGTGAAAGCATTCAAAATGCGAGAGTGAATGTTTGTGTTGTTGAGTGTACTTACAAAAGACCCCTTCACACCCTCTTCAATCAATGCGTTGGCCATGCCGTCAGCGGTTAATACTCGACCATCTGGGAGCACATACGGTGCCGTATCAGGCTTGTGTGTGCCATCACCAAAGGTTCGAGCCAAAACACCGGAAACAAAGTTGATTCGCTTTGTGTTGTTATACGAGCCAACAGCATCAGTCATAACGCCAGGAAAGCGTACAAGATCAGCGCCAGCAGCAGCAAGACCTTGACCAAGTTGAACTTGACTTACTGTGCCAAGATAAACGCCCATAAAGTATGGGACCATGGGAACACCGCCGCTACCAATCAACAGTCCCTTGTAGAAATTCTTGGGCAGGGCCGGGAAGTTTTGCGCGTAAATTCGAGCAGCGTCTTTCATTTCTTTGGCTATCGTTACAGATATCTCTGGCTGATCCCCTGTAAGCGCATACTCTACAGTGCCATTTTTTCCGAAGTTGCGTTCAAGACGAAACGATGGCTCTTTGTATATGTCAGCCATGGTTTCTTCTAATCCTTGAATCAAAGATTCTGGTAGAAGGAACGTTTCATCACCCAACTTGAGGACACTGACAGTGCCAAGCTGACGCTTGATTCCCATCTGATCCAGTATTCGAGATGCTTCGTCTTTTGCAGCCTTTTCGAGTTCTCCAAAAACCTTGCTATCTGGATGATTTTTTTGTGATGGAAGCGCCTCAGATATACCGTACAAATCCTCGGGGGCCTTTGCAGGCGCTTGCAATAGTCCTGCTTTTTGTCCTGCTGTTCCGCGTTGAATGATCACTTTGTCTTGGAACGCCAACTCTTGATCAATATAAAACGCTATTCGCTCGATATACTTTTGACGATCCAGGCCTGCCACTTCTCCTAAATCTGCACGCTTAGATATCTGTTCAAATAGTGCCCGCCTGTTTGTGTTGTATCCAGCTTCAGCCAGTTCTTTCGCAAGGCCACGACGCAGTTCCGAAATCTTGCCGAACACCAAAACGTTGGTGAGCAGTGCGATTGTATCAGCGTCTGTTTTTGATGTTTTACCAAGTAGCTTTTTGGCTGCTTTAGGTGACAGTGGAACCAATGATTTCGTGGCGCCCACTTGATACATTTGAATCAAGTCACCTTGATAATATGATTTGTAAATTTTCAGAATATCTTGATTGCTGAAATTCCAATTTACTTTTTGACCCTCAACTCCCATTGCTATTTTGAAGTGGTCCATAGCTGTTTCAAAAACAAAACTGTATTTTTCTAACAAACCATTGTGCAAAACTTGAATCGCATCTGCAGCAATAATTTTCTGCTGGTCTGTTATTCCAGCAGACTTGACACCTTTTTGCTTCAACGTTCGCAACGCAATTAACGACTCACGCTCAAGTCTAGTCATCCCATGATAACCATCAAGTATGTCCTGAATATCATTTAAGTTATTCAAAATGTAATCTATATCTAAAACACCACTTTTACTTGTAATTACGTCCGGAATAATGCGAGCCGGAACTCCAGTTTTTTGTTGTGCTGCTTTTTGCTTCGTTAGCGCATCAGCATCCATCCCGGTTCGCAATTTCGTAAACACATCAACAATTTGAAACAGCTTGTCTACTTTTGCCAGCGGTACAAGCGGCACGAGTAACGAAATTTGATCCTGATAAAAATCAATAAAATACTCAGCGCCGTTTCGTTTTGCAGACTCAATAGCGTTGACGAGATCCTCATTCACCTTGCCCGTCATTCGAATGTGTTTTTCGATCACTTCGACAAGGTCAGGGTTTGCATTTTCCCTGTTGAATCTGAGTTCTTTGCGAGAAAACTTGTCTACCAGTTTTTTAATTTCTGAGCCCAACTCTTTAGTCAACTCAGTAGATTCGAAAAGTATGCCCAACTTTCTTACGAAACCAGGGTGAACATCGCCCCTGCGAATCCTATTCAACGGCCCCGCTTCAATGTCTTGCATGACCTTGTGAACTAAGTCGTACTCAGCGACGGACATAATCCTCAAATTTGCTTCAGGATCTAACAATCCCTTCGGCAAAATATCGGATGCAGGCTGTTGGGATATTTCTTGAATGATCGTCCTCATGCCTGCAATCTGTCGATCAGATAGCGTAAAAAACTCGGTTTCACGTATTTGCTGGTCTACCAAGACTTTTGGACCTGGAGAGTTGATGCGTTGCCGCTCATCAAATGCGGCCAAGTCATCCGGTCGAACAAGCGGTGAAAGGTTACTGCGATCTACATTTCCATCTTGACCTCTCTGAGCCAAGAATTTCGCTTTCGTATCTGGAAAGTCGCCTAAGTTTTCGATCAGTCGCTTTTTGACGTTCTCCAAAATCTGAACAGCCCTGGATACTGGAACAATGTATCGGCCTGTACCCACGGTTGTTGTCTTTGCACGCTTTAGCGTGCTGCGGAACCTGTCAGTTTTGATGTATGCAATTGTTTTGATGAGAACATCGATGGCATCATCTGTTGTGTCGGCGTAAACTCTCCGTGGAATACGCACGGTTTGACCTGTGGTGGGGTCAACATCAGCATCAACACGAGTGATGAATTTATCACCAAGGTATTGATGAATCACTTCTGGGTTCATTGACGGCTGTTTGGCAGATTCTTCTCGTGCAAATCTAGCAGGTTTGCTGTCGAGTACTTGCCGTCTTGCGTCTGCATTTACGAAAATTGCGTATGGTCGTTTTCTAACCACGCTTGCGGTTAGCGCATCGATGTTCCTGCGATCAGATGGCAATGTACCAAATTCAAGATCCCAATATTGCCGAACTGACTTTGGCAGTAACCCTGGTTTATTTCTGAGTTTGCTCCAGAAGTTGTGCAAACCAATGTACAACTCATCAAACATTCTACGCAGAAATCCGTTTTTTGCATCCTTGGTGCGTCTGTACAGCCTCCAAGCTTCAGCAAACTGCTCATGACCAACATCGGTCAGGCGTTTTTTACCCTGATTGTTGACGGTGTGATCAAACAAACCAAATAGCTTTTGGTTGAAATTATCACCCATGAGCGTGGCCATGAAGTGACCGTTCTCATGCCAGAGCGCATCAACATCGCCCGCAGTAAACAAGTTGATGATTGATTGTCGGGTGTTTGAATCATATTCGAAGTAACCCAAAGGTATGTCTTTTTTACGAGCAAATCGAATATCTGGGTCTGCCGCTGTATCTTCGAGCGTCAAGACAATGCGACCACCGTCCGCATCGGTTGTGCGTGTTGTTCCCTCGGGCATGTCTCCCATAAACCGCGCTGTTGGGCCTGCCGATCGATTCCGTGTAACGTTGAGGTTGCGAATTACCTCTACAGCGCTTCCAAATTGCGTATCTACAGCATCGGAGATTTTAAATGCTTGAAACTCAATTAGGGCCATAAATCGCTGTGCATCACCCACATCGATTAGTTTGTCATTCACCAGACCTTGTACTTGTCGTTGTATTTTTCTGTACTCTGGAGATGAACGAAAAACACGAACTTCGCTGACACCCAAGTCGTTGATTACTTCTTTCGAAAGCTTGCGAATTGATTGAATATCGCCTGATGATAGTACGTCAGCAGCAATATATTTATCTGGGTCACGGTCAGCTAACAGTAAAACGCGTTTTAGTATTTCTCGTTCAGCTACTGTTAGATCATTTGTAAGGATCTTGCCTTTGTTTTTTCGTTGTCGTAATCCAGCTTGTATCAATGAGTTTATTCGTACGAGTGAATCTGAAGATTTTGTTTCAACAACACCATCAAATAACTTTTGTTTTGCAAGCTGATATCGAATACTTGGAGATCCTTGACCTTTTAAAATTTGAGTGACTGCGCCAGGAGTATTCGCTGCCGTTCTGAAACCCATGCCACCAGCTTTAAATAGACGCTTCTCCATGTTGAGAAACATGTCTAAAAACATACCTAAATTTTGTAACAGGTTGTACTCAATGTCATCTGGCGAATACCCCAACGCGGTTGCGACCTCCGCAAATCCAACTTGGAATCCACCGAGTGCTGCCATCATTCTTGCGTCAAATCTAGTAATGAAATCATCGTCTGGATCACGAATACCCAAGCGAAGCATTTTGTCTAAACCAGCCGGTGTTGGTGCATAAATGCCGTTTGGTAATCCAAGATTTTTCAACAATGAAGCCAAAATCGCGTCTGTTCCTGCAAGCTGAGTAATCCAGTTGTCCGTCAAGCTATACTCAACCTCTGCTGCTCCAGTGGTTACCGCACCAGCCCAATTCAATACTTCGCCAATCATAGATCGCTTAAAAAACGTTCCGTACTTTGGATCATCAACGCGATCTGTCATTACGTCAAATGCTGCACGAGTTGTTCTTCGAGCACCAATTTCACCTGTTTCTTCTTCTTGAAATTTCAATAGCGATAAACCCCACCCATCCAACTCTTTTTGTGAAGGTATTGTTGCTTCTAAAATTTCTTCAAAAAGGTACTGTGTTGCAAATGTACGGAACGGAATAGCATTCAAAAGACTTTGAATCTTATCGTCTTCAACGCCCTGGTGAACACTCTGAATCGCAGTGACCAATACAGGATCAATATCCATCTGTAATATCGGATGATCCTGTGGTACTAAAATAGCAACTTGCTTGAATAGATTCAGATCAGGCTGCTCTTTCATCAGCGACGGGTGTAGGTCGTTGTATGAGAGTTGTAGAAAAGACTCTTGTATTCTTTCATCTTTTTCTTCGTCAGAAATACGACCATATTTGAACGCTTCGTATACAACCAACAAGCTATCGTCAGCAGGAGATGGTTTTAAGTTACGAGATTTTACGTCCAAGTCATACTTGGTTTGAACCATCATGTCTTGACGGACACGTGATCGAGCCTCTTGATATTCGGGGTCATTTAATACTTGTGCTCGAATGTCTTTTAAATCGAGCAGAAACTGATCCTGCATCGGAGATTTCTGAAACAAAGCATTCAATGTAGCAAAAGGATGCTTTGGAACCATGCCAGGAATTTTTGGTAGTTCGAATGTTTCGGGCTTGAAATCAATGTCTTCACTCGACTGAGTTTTCAACATCTCTTCATGCGCTTCGAGAGATTCTTTTGTCTTTTGTTGTAAATCTTTAAAGTCTACGATGCCGTGTCTATCGAGAAGCTTTACCGCATCTTTAACGCCCAAAACATCGGCAGTTTCAACAATATTTGTCACCATTGCATCACGAGCCTGGTCGGACAAAATTGTGTAGAGGTCAGCAAAATCGTCGCCTAATCCAAAGTTAACCCAACCCCTTTTTGCGAGATCAAGCAAATGGTCTGTTTTGCTATATTCGCCGGGAACATCTGCAAGCCCACCAATACCGAGCGCTCCGATTCCGCCTACGCCCGTCATGCTGATTCCACCCAGTAGTGCGCCCGCAACACCACCGCCAAGGGCGATTACTGGTCCGGCTGCTGCGGTCGCAAGATAACCCTTGTAAAAACCATACCCAACACCAGCGGCACCCGTAGCGATCGAAATACCTTTTAGACGGTCATTGGTGACCTTCACCCCAAACAATTCTTTATCTTGGGCTTCAGTGATGATTTCACCCTTTTCGTCGGTGATACCCATTGCTGCAGTGTCTTTGACTGGAATGTTCAACGACTGAGGTATAGGTTCAGCCAAAACACTATAGGCGCGGTTGTAAAGGCTTTTACCCTGACTTTTGCGGGCCTCTGCAGCGGCAGCTTGGTAGGTAGGTATTGTACCAAAACGTGGGTGAACACGAGAAAAAGCAGAGACATAGCTACTGCCAATGTATTTTGAAAGCAATCCTTCATCCGGCAGATCACCAACTACAACACCTCTTTCACCAAGCGTGTCGTTTACTCTTTTTTCAAGCGCCTCTTTGTCTAAAGGGTTCGACTCAAACCACTCTTCAACCGCATCAGCACCCCTCATTTTTACCTCTACAGGTATGTTGAAGTCTTTATTGATGTAGTCGTTTCTGAGTTGTATTCTGTATTCATTAAATACAGCGTTCTTTTCGTCTAATAACTCAAGTGGCGGCTCTACTCGTTGTTGGAAACGCTCTACAGCCTCATCGTCTGCAATTTCACCTTCATCAATTGAATCCTCTTCATCAGAATCAGATTCTAAATTTTCTTCAAGGTTTTCAAGATCAACGTCTTCAAGGTCTTTTTCATCTTGAATTGCCACGATTAAACCACCTTATATTTTATTGAGCGCGTTTTACTGCTGGAACTTCCAATCCAAGGCGTTTAGCCAACTCAGGAATATTGTCGATTGTAATGCCTTCCTGACCTTTTAGGCTAAAGTTTTTGAATACATCTGGATATTCTGCAAAAGGATCAGACGGAAGATATTTACCATCTGTTCCAGGCACGGACTTGCCTGACTCGTTTGCTACGTGTACCTCGAAGTGCAAGTGTGCCGCCTTTGAGCCGCCTGTATTACCGGCAGCGCCGATAACATCTCCTGCCTTCACTCGATCTCCCGGTGAAAGCTTGGCATCACTCAGATGCATAGACTTCGTTATGCGACCATCGTCGTGCAGAATGTAGACGTACTTACCGGGTCCAGTCCCGATATATTCTCCGTCTTCATTTTTTCTGTTTGCTGTATGGCGACCACCAAGAGTTTCATCGTTGTTTGAAGCAATCACGATGCCGTCAGCAATAGCGAATACGTCGTCACCTTCGAATGCTCTGAGATCAACACCCTCGTGGGCAATGCCTGATCTTTCTGTAGCGGCATCCGTTACCAATCCCCCATCGCGCGTAACGGGGGGTTTGTTTACTGCGACGGCTTTGACTGGTGTAGGAGCCGCTGGTTTTTCAAATCTCTTATTGATCTCGTCGTACAGCCTTCTATTGAAGCCTGGAGAAGCAAATCGGCCAAACTGTCTTGCAATCGTGTTAGCGCCGTCAATCGCATCATCGTATTGAATTGTTTTGTTTTCGACTTGAGTCAACAAATCTTGTGTAGCGCCAAGCATTGCCCTTCTTGATCTGGCTTGTACAGCAGGATCAGGTCCAGGGGGTACTGATATTCGTGGGACATTGCCAACAGGCAGGTCAGCTTGTACATCTGCTAAAGTTTGCTCGGGGCTACGCAAATCACGGTCGTATTGGTCTGTGAGATAATCAGGGTCTCCCTCGAAAGCCCTTTGATCATTTTGAATCGAATCACGTGATTCGGCCCTGCTAATAAGTTCATCATCAGAGGCGACTTGCTCTGGAGTTGGATCATAAGACTCAGGTGTCACCATATAATCAGGCGCATCAGCTTGAGCGATCATTCGAGTATCTGACTCCAGTTGATCCGGTGGCATTTCGCTTTCATCGACTGTTTCACCAATAGGAGCAATCGTTTCAACCGGCGTAACGGTTGATCCAGCAGACGCTGTAAAGGTTGTTCCCGTAGGAACGCCTTGTGGTGTAGGCGTTCTTCCTGAAGGAACGTTTGCCTCTACAATTGACTCTGCAGGTAGTGGTGGTGGAGTTGGTGGTGGAGTTGGATCACCCATAATGTTTGACCCTTCGAACCCCTCGGGCAAAGTGTCAATTTGGCCTTCCGTGTGTCTGGTTCTCGATCCTGCACTTGGGGACAATCCTGCCATTAATGTGTCGCGCTTTTCAGCTTCCGTCATTTGCTGACGACGATCCTCATTTCGAGCCAGTCGTGTAGCCTCTTCTGGCTCTCTAATAGAAGCAATTTGCTCAAGAACACGATCGTCTAAATCAGTAGTATCGTCTGGGAATCGTTCACCAAATTCGCCCGCAAACTTACGAAGCCTTCCCGCAGCCAAGCGGTCATCTTGTTCACGTTTTCTTTCTTCAAACTGCCGATACTTACGACTACCAGGACGAAACGGGTTTCCAAACGGGTTTTCAACCAACAACCGAGGATCGTCTCGTGGTGGCTCATCTGCTTCAGGCGTCACTGGTGGTGTAGGTGGCGTCTCTTGTATTGGACGCTGTGGTGCAGGGCTTGCCCTACGCACCCTTCCCCCATAGTCATCATCCATAGCGGCCACAAATCGATCTATAGACTCGTATCGTCCGTATTTGTTGGTATCGAAAAAATCGGGGCGCTCTCGTTGAGACAAGGTCTTTGCTCTCTCGAAAACATCGATAAGGTCCGATCGACTTGCGTTTCCTTCGCTGATCATATCCATGGTGTTGTTAAAGTCTGTTGCAATCGATCCGACAGGAAATCTTTTACCTGTCACACTGAAACCTTCTCCAAGTGAATCAGGATGATCCAAAAAATCAACCATATCTGATGTCGATGCCAATGCTTCTCGGTTGGGATCTAATGATACGTCTGCAATGTACTCCCCGATTGTTTGAGTTGTGATTGCAGAGTCATCAAGGCTTGGTAGGGCGTTAACCATGATCTGTCGCCGGCCTTCTGGCGTATCTGTTTTGCCTTCTTGCGGCTGCGTGTACTCGTAAGCAGCCAAAACAAACGGCTGTGGAAAAAAGCTTTTGATGTCTTCCGGCAATCTAAAAAAGCCTTCTACAACATCTTCCAACTCAGCATCTGCAGCGAATTGATCTTCGTTTGTGGCCGAGTTTGCTCTGTTGATTGCGTTTGTCATCCTATTAATAACTGCCGGAATGATCGGAACGCCCGTAGAGGCAGTTTCCTCTTGCTCTGGAATGTCCTCAA
>CEOG01037741.1_pt1 | contig 12416 bp, 10 predicted proteins | sample 530301 | NCBI WGS metagenome assembly CEOG01 (sample SAMEA2619903, study PRJEB7988) | marine metagenome | biome: marine biome (ENVO:00000447); feature: surface water layer (ENVO:00002042); material: "saline water (ENVO:00002010), including plankton (ENVO:xxxxxxxx)" | depth 5 m | reverse complement strand
CAGAAACAAGGCAGCACCCGCCACATCATACGGCGTTCCCGAGCGTTGAAGTGGCACGCCCTTCTCAATGGCCGCCCGCTCCTCCGGCGGCATATCGACAGTGATGTCCGTCTTGATCAGATTGGGTGAGATGATATTGGCGCGGATGCCGACCGGGGCGAATTCCCGCGCCACCGCCCTTGCAAACCCACTCATTCCCGCTTTCGAGGCGACATAGTGACTACTGCCATAAACTCCGCCACCCCGCTGCGCCGCCGTGGAGGAGACAAAAATAATATTTCCGGAACGCTTTTCACGCATAACCGGGATAACTGCCTGCGTCATGGCGAAAGTCCCACGCATATTGACTTGCATGATTTTGTCAAACTCGTCCATGCCGATATCCATCAACTGTCGGCGATATCCGATCCCCGCGTTATTGACGAGGATGTCGACTGTCCCGAAGGCTGAGACAACCGCCTCTACAGCCTTCTTACAGTCGTCTTCCCGACCAATATCGCACGTGAGCCCCAAATGATCCGGACCAAGCGTATTCGCCGCCTCATTTGCCAGATTGCCATCAATGTCCGCAATGGCGACTTTTGCGCCATGCGCCGCGAACAGATTGGCAATTGCCCGGCCGATACCAGCGCCGTGCGTCCACGCAAGAGACCACCTGTAAACGTCTCCGGCACCCCGCTGGATTGCAAGGTTTCACTCATTGATTATCTCCCGAGCTTTCTTCTGTTTGTTAGGATAAATATACTCAAAATCTTTTCTTCAGATATGAATATCAGTTATGATTTTAATTTTTCTCACGACTATTTTTGGCATTTGAATTTGCAATTTTGTAGAATTATTTTTTGATAATTTTTGTTTATTCATATCATTTTGCGTATTTTTATTAATGTCATATATCAGAATACGGAAAATAAGGGCCAAGTCGAGTTGACAGGCAAGGGTTTCCTCTGGCCAAGCAATTCATGACCAGATCTATGCATATATTCTTTGACTTAAAATATGTCTGTTATCTGTAGTGCTGTTGAAGCTGAACTGTGTCGGCGAACCGCAGCATCTCATCGCTTGGACGCCAGAACCCCAATTTGTCGAGGGCAATCACTTCCGACCGGATCAAATCTGCCATCACCGAATTGGCCGTTGAAGGAACCCTGTCCACCGATGTAGACAGGATCACATTCCGCCGCAGGGCCGGCGACACGATACGCGACAAACGGACCCGTCCGACTGCTGCCTCGTGACGGATGGCACCAAATGGCAGGATCGTATGACCAAGGCCGCATCTGACGGCTTCTATCATCGGGAACAAACCGTCAATTTCCGCATTGGGCCTGAAGTGAAAGCCGAGGGCTTCGGTATAGGCGTCGATCAGAATCCGCAGCTTATGCGCCCGGCTTGGCAGGACAAGCTCCAGCTTGTGTAATTCCTGGGCTGGAATCTCACCGGACATGCCGATGGCATCGGGCGCCGAGACAAGCAGCAGATCCTCCAAAACCAGGTCCTCATGCCGGAGGGAGGGACTGCCTTCCGTGTCAAATGTCACGGCCATATCAATGAGGCCCGTGTTGAGCCATTCATGGACATGGCCGCTCAACGCTTCAAATATATTGATTTTTACAAGCGGATAACGCTGTTTTGCCGCCATTATCAGCGGCACGGTCAGGGTTGCGCCCACCGCAGAGGATGTTCCGATTGTCACTTCCCCGCTCGGCGTTGCCTTGAGCCCTCTCACCGCCGTTACGGTTTCTTCTATCAGATTCTCGAAGCGCTCCGCATAATTCAGCAGTTCTTCCCCTTCCGCAGTCAGAAGCGCGCCGCGACCGTTGCGGTAAAAAAGGCGTACATTGAGTTCGTTTTCCAATTCACCAATGTATTTGCTCAATAACGATTGAGAAACCGACAAATGAATGGCTGTTTTTGAAAAGCTCTTGTATTTCGCGATCAGTGCAAATGCCCGGAGTTTTTTAAAATCCATTTTATCCTCTGCTTCACAAATCTCCAATCATCCTGGAAATCAACCGGTACTGACATTTGTTTCCTCAAACGAGAGGGGGATCCGATTTAACAATATGTTCTTTTCTAAGGCGCGCGATCTCAACTGGAGCATATCCCAAATCCCGCATGATACTCTCCGTATGTTCCCCAAGAATCGGAGCGCGATGACGTATACTTCCTGGCGTTTCACTCATTTTTATCGGGATGCCGGCTATCTCTACAGGGGTCTTACAGCCCGGATGCTCGACAGGGACTATCATATCGCGAATCCGGAAATGTTCGTCATGAAAAATATCATGACTGTCAAACACAGGCCCAAACGGTATCCTACCGCCCAGCAATTCGATCAACTCCGCTTTGCTATGGCGTTCTGTGAATTCGTGGACGATGTGGTTGACCGCCGCCGAGTTTCGCGTCCGTGCGGCATTCGTTGCAAAATCAGGATGGTCAACCAGATCCTCCCGCCCAACCACCCTCGCCAGAATAGCCCAGAAGCTGTCATTGGGGCAGGCAACGGAAACCCAGCCATCCGCGGCGGCAAAGGTTCCGAAGGGACAGAGCAAGGGGTGGTGATTTCCCTCCCGGCCTGGCGTGCGGTTTTCAAATGATTGCTGATACACAGTCCGCTCGCACAAGGCGAGGATCCCGTCCGTCATCGCGACATCTACAAATTGTCCCTGCCCTGTCCGGCGGGCATGATGAAGAGCGGAGAGAATACCAACTCCGAGCATCAGGCCCGGCACAATATCTCCTACTCCTGGCCCGACCTTAGTTGGCGGCCCCTGCTCGCTACCGGTGATGCTCATGATACCGCCCATGCCCTGTGCCACCACATCATAGGACGGCCAGTCGGCGTAAGGACTTTCGCCGCTTCGCGGGTCTCCAAAACCGCGCACCGTTGCATAAACCAGTGATGGATATTTTTCATGGAGCGTTTCATAGGCGAAGCCCAGCCGGTCCATGACGCCCGCACGGAAATTTTCCACCAATATGTCCGCACCCGCAATAAGACGGTGCAGAAGTTCTTTGCCTGCCTCGGATTTAAGATCAACTGAAATGGAGCTTTTATTGCGATTGATGCTGGCAAAATAGCCGCCAAACACCTGCAAATCATCATCGGTCCGATATGGGCCCGCCCGACGGATATCATCACCTTTCAGGGTTTCCACCTTAATCACCGTTGCTCCCTGATCGGCCAGAAACTGTGTGCAGATAGGTCCGGCCAGCATCTGGGTCAGATCAATGACCCTGACATCCGAAAGCGCACTCTTATTCTTCATGATTTCTCCATCCGGCCCTTGAAATCCGTCCGGCGCAGCACGGTTGACAGGCTCATCCGTTCTGCTGGATAGATGGACTCGGTAATTTCCAAAATACTGTTACGGGCAGTTTTGTAATGCCTGAGAATGCGCAACGCGGGAGACCCGACCGGCACGCCCAGATGCGCTGACAATTCTTCATCGATAAGAGTTGCCAACACAATCTGGCGCACCTCCTGGATCGGCTGACCGGAGACGGGCTCCAGTATCGTGCTTATTAAAACCGTCGGATTGGCAATAACCTCATCGGAGATCGCCTTGAAGCGGGCATCCACATATATATTCGCCCAACTCATCGGCCGGTTTTCTTTCTCGAGATCGACGCGTGCGCCGGTGAATCTGACCCATTCACTGCCGAGCGGGGCATTCAACTGCCGCGCCAACGCCCGGTTGAGCGTAACAGTTTCAACTGAATGAATTTGTCGCGCTTCCGACGCCGCGATGAGAACCAGATCCTCCAGCGCGGCCAGGGATTGCGTATATCCGGCAGAGGGGTCGAGACTTTCGACGCAGCTGCCGACCCCTTTTTTACGTGAAATATAGCCAAGGTCCTGCAACACCTTCAATGCCGCCCGAACGGTCTGGCGGCTGACATTATACTGCGCCGCCAACTCAAACTCTGTCGGCAAGAGACTCCCCACCGTATACTGACCGCTTGTTATCGCTTCGATCAGCTTGTTGGTCACATCCGCATAAAGCGGAGAGGATGGGGTTGTCTCTTTCTGTGTCACGATCCGATGGTCCTAGTTTGCAAAGAAACGCTTCGCAATATCCGCGGGCAGCGTCATCCCTGTCTTATGCGCTTTTTCCAGTACCGCCCAGTAATAGCGATAAGTGGCGCGGTCATGCAACTGGCCCTGATGCTGGATCGGTCCCCAATTGGCATCCTGTGCTGCCGTCAGGATATCACCGGAGATGGCAACCTCGTCAAAAGACGGCTGCATTGCGGCAATGATCGGCTTGATTTGCGCAGGATAAATGCTCCACATCCGCTGAAAACCAAATTTCTGGCGGGCGATGGAGGCGTCGGAGTGAATAACAGCCTCGTCTTTCAGATTCATACAGACGTTATGCGCCGGGACAATCCCATTGGCGAGTGCCGCCGCGACCAGCTCGCATTTTGCACGGATCAGGAGATGATGTTCGAACTGTCCGGGGCTCACCATAGCAGACGCCGCAATGGCGCCATGATGGGCGCTAACGAAATCCATCTGCCCGAAATCCAGCACCTCTACGTGCGGCAGCTTTGCAATATCAAAAACCTCCCCGATCGCGCCGTGGGTCTCGACAACGATATGGGCCGGAATTTCGCGGCTAATGCCGGCTTTTCTCGCCACGCCCTGAATATACTCAATGACTTCAGCCACCTGTGCCGCCGACGTCGCCTTCGGAATCGTGACATAGGCAAGCTTTTCCCCGGCGCCAGACACGATGATATCCACATCTTTACGCCAATGCGGGTGGGAAGGATCATGAATACGCACCCCTGCGCGGGAGAATTTGTTGCCATCGGAAGCGATCAGCCGCGCCACAGTGCTGGCATGCGCCTCCTCTTCCCCCATCCGGGCACCATCTTCGCAGTCGCAGGTAATATCGAACAGAGGCCCCATCTCCTCCTGCAGCGCCATAGCCTTCAGGATGAGCTTCTCACTCCCGGCAAAATGTTCGCAAACCGGCAGGCTGCGCATTGGTTTTTCCCCTGAAAACAGGGCGTCGCGTGGATGTATGGCTAGTGTCATTTTCTCTTCTCTTCTTATTGATTGTTACGGGGAACCAGGACCGTGTAATCAAGGTCCAAAACAATATTCGGCGATAGAGTGTCGTCTTTTCCATTACCAGGAAACTTGATCGCAGACGCATCCGCGATATTCTTCGCACCCAGCATCCTGAGGCGCAACGCACCGACATGAGGAAAGCCGAGGTCTATCTTGTCAATCACTTCAGTTGCACAGCAGATCGTATCTCCGGCAAAGCTCGGCGCCGTATGTCGACCGCCATTTATGGCCACGATTGCCAGCATATTTTCCAATCCGTCATAGGACAGGCTCTTACAGATCGACATAATATGCCCGCCATAGACAAGCCGCGCCTTCATCGGGGTGGACGCCATCATCGCCGCATCAAAATGCGCCTTGGCGGTGTTCTGATACAAACGGGTGGCTATGGAATGGTCGCTGTCATTGATGGTCATTGCCGTCGGATGATCAATCCGCTCCCCCACATGATAGTCTTCCCAGAGATCATTGAAACCGGTTGCCGCAACAAGATCACCGACCCGATCTGGCGACCAGGCCGTGACTGGCAGGTCAGCCGCTTTTACATATGCAGAAAGATCGGGAATAACCTCTTCCGGTGCGGGCGCTGTCTCATCACGTTTATGCACCATCACCCAGCGAACCCAACTCAGCACTGGGCGGTTATGCTGATTTCTCGCATTCGAACGGACATACACGATACCGCTGCGTCCGTTCGCATTCTGCCGAAGGCCAATCACCTCACTCTCGACTGAAAGTGTATCACCGGAATAGACGGGTTCCAGAAATCGCATTTCTGCATATCCGAGATTCGCCACACCGTTCAACGACACATCTGGAACCGTCTTGCCAAAGGCCACATTGAACACCAGCAGATCTTCAAGCGGCTTATCGGGAAACCCCAGCCGCTGCGCCACTGATGAAGCACTGCAAACAGCGGAACGGCTGCCCGTCAGCCCGATATACAGACTCTGGTCCGCATCAATCAGCGTGCGATCCGTTGGATGCACCATCTTCTGCCCGACCCTGAAGTCTTCGAAATAATTTCCCTGCCTGATCTTTCCCATTCATACTTCCTTTGTTTGTACGTACATATATTTTTCAAAATACAATTCATGTCAATGTTTTTAATGTAAAATATTTATATTATCGTTTATATGTACGTACATAAATTTAACAAAGAAAGGAAATGCCGAAATGGTAGAGTTTTCGGAAGAACATATGCTTATCAAGGAATCTGCGCGTCAGTTCGCGATGGAGCGGGTCCTGCCGCTTGCCAACAAACTGGATCCGGAAAAAGGCACCATGCCCCGTGAACTGATCGAGGAAATGGCAGAACTCGGTTATTTTGGCATCATGATTCCGGAAGAATATGGCGGTCTTGGACTGGGAGCATATGAATATTGTATTGTTGCCGAGGAGCTGTCTCGAGCCTGGATGAGCGTTGGCAGCGTCATTGCGCGCGGGAACGGGCTTGTCGGCTCTCTCAAGGGACTGACAGAAGAGAAAAAGCAGGAATATCTGCCAAAAATGGCGCGCGGTGAATTTCTTGGCGCCTTTTCATTATCTGAACCGAACGCCGGTTCGGATGTCGCCAATATATCATGCCGGGCTGTCAACAAAGGGGACTACTGGGAAATTACCGGAAATAAATACTGGTGCACCTTTGCTGATCAGGCGGATTTTATCATGGTGTTCGCCCGCACCGGTCAGGAAATGGATGCCAGTGCGCGGCATCGTGGCCTGACGGCCTTCATGATTGAGAAGCCCCGCGGCGAACTGCCCGATGGCGTAAAAGGCAGCATCATTCCAAAGATAGGCTATCATGGCTGGACGACCTGGGAACTCGCATTCGACCGGTGCCGCGTTCCCGCCTCCATGATTGTCGGAGAAGAGGGCAAGGCCTTCTATCTGGCAACCGCTGGCCTTGAAAGCGCCCGCGCGCATACTGCCGCCCGCGCAATTGGTCTTGCACAAGGAGCACTCGAAGACTCCATCAGCTATGCAAAGGAACGGGTCCAGTTTGACCGCCCGCTCGCTGATTTTCAGGCAATCCGCTTCAAGATTGCCGATATGGCGACCCAGATCGAGGCCGCACGCAGCCTTATGTATGCGGTCTGCGAGAAAATCGATCAAGGAACACGCTGTGATACGGAAGCGGCAATGGTCAAGCTGTTCGCAACAGAAATGTCTGAACGGGTGACAAGCGAAGGCCTGCAGATCCATGGCGGCGCAGGCTACACTACCCATTTTGCCGTCGAACGATACTGGCGGGACGCCCGGCTGACAAAAATCTTTGAAGGGACGTCCGAAATACAGATGAAAATCATTTCGGACCGCCTCCTCGGCAAGGCATCATAAAACTATATGTCAGCTACCGGGCTTTCCTGAATAAATTTGGAAAGCCCCGGTACTACCTAAGCCATACACGGGCCAAACGCAGCCCGAGCCATTCATCAGAACATAAAAAAAGGGGCCATTATCTTCATAACGGCCCCTTCAAGTTATGCGGAATCCAATCGGATCGATCAGTACCGCATGGCGACCGCCCTTCCTTCATGGATGGCACAGAGCAGATTTCTCGGCGCGACGCTATCGCCGATCATTTCAACCCTGATGCCCTTCTCCTGAATCTGTGACGCCATTTCACCGCGCGCATGGCGCGGACTTGACCACAACAACGTCTTCACACCAGAAATCTCGGAGGTTTTGCCTGTATACACATTCCGCAAGACAACGATGTCGCCCTTGCGTTCAACCACCTCATTGGCTGGAATCATGTCAACATCGGCATTGTGAAGACGACGGAAAACACCGATAGCACTGCAATAATTCACGCCTTTCGCGAACTCCGTCCGAGGCGTTACGAGAATTGTCTTGTGCTTTTTGGCAATCGTATCCACCACGGCATAGGTTGCCGCCGTCTGATCCAGATCATAGAGCAGGACGGTGCCGTCCGATATTCCGTCGAGCCCCTCCGCAACCGCACGGGCGACTGTCCGTCCATCCGCTTCATCGAGGCCTTCGGGTAGAATTTGCTCCGACCCGGCTGCCAGAATGACAAGATCGGGGGATAGGGCTGTAACATCCGCCGCCGAAACCTCGGTCCCAAGCTGCATCTTCACGCCGAAGCGTTCCGCGCGCCGAACCTGCCATCCAATACAATCATTGAAGTGAGAATAATCAGGCAAAGTGGAAATAAGCCGGACCTTGCCACCTGCCTGACTGCTTTTTCCAAACAGCGTGACATCATGACCACGCGCCGCCAGTACCCAGGCGGCCTCAAGCCCCGCAGGACCGGAGCCAACAACGGCTACCGTCAATGGTGATGCGGTTTTTCCGGGCGTCCAATCAGCTTCCCCTTCACTTGCCAGTTCAGGATTGTTTTCCTCTTCCATGGGGCGACCGCCCTGCACTTCCCCCCAGGAAACGTTGGTATAGGTGGCCGGACGGATATCATCCAGTTCCCCCTGCTCGGCCTTCTTCACCCAGTTTGCATCCGCAATCAGGGCGCGGGACAGACCGACGATATCGCAGACGCCGTTATCCAGCAGTTTCGCTGCCGTTTCCGGCCGTGAAATATGACCGATGGACATCACCGGAAGCGGGCTCACATGTGGCCGGATATTCGCCGACAGATCCTTGAAATGGGCTTCTCGGAAATGCATGTCCGGAACATGATTTTCAAGACTAAGACTGAAATTCCCCTGACTGAGCGCCAGATAATCAATCAGTCCCTCCGACTGTATCTGCGTGGCGATACGCCGCGCTTCATCAGGATCGATACCAGGGCGGACACCTTCATCTCCCGGCATTTTCAAGCCGACAATAAAATCGGGGCCGCAGCTCTGCCGGATGCCTTCGGCAACCATCCGAACAAAGCGAGTCCGGTTTTCAACCGATCCGCCAAATTCATCGTCCCTGTCATTCGACCAGGGCGACAGAAGCTGTGTGAGCAAGTATCCATGTGCGCCATGCAGTTCCACACCATTGAAACCGGTTCGTTCAAGGCGGATGGCAACGTCCACATACCGGGCGGCGAGATCATGCAATTCCTGCGTCGACATGACATGCGGCACGGTCCAGCTGAATGCGTCGGGCCGCTCGGATATGCCTTTGGGCGCCCGCACAGGTGCCCATAGCTGTTGCCGACCGGGATGCCAGAGCTGCCCGATGAGCAATCCGCCTGCACCACGAACCCCATCAGATGTCTGTCGAAAACCGTCATCATTTCGGTCATCATAGCCAATAGCGATACCGCCATGTGCAAGGGCGGCCGGATCGACGGCGATCAGTTCGGTAATCAGCGTGCCAACCCCACCTTTCGCCCGTTCGACCAGGAACGAAGTCCATCGCGGCGTGATCTTGTGATCCCGTATATAATTAGTCAGGGTTGCAACCAGCGATACCCGGTTCCGGGCGTCCACCGCCCCAATTTTGACAGGTTCGAACATTGACGCAAGCGAGTTCGCCTGCGCCTTACTTTCAATAGCTACCATATTCAGTAAGACTCCAGATAAATCCGATAAACGGAAATTAGATAATTGGGACCGTTACAGCCCCATTCGGCGATCGACCGTATCCGGAACCGGCTCATTACTCGGGAAGCCGATTTCGATAGTCACGCCGTCAACATCCTTGAAAAAAAGCTGATGCATGCCGGCCACTTCAACGGTACGCAGCATGAATTGCAAATCCGCCTTCTGCAGCCGTTCGATATGAGATGCGAGGTCTGTCGCCCAGAAGGCAACATGATCCAGACGGCCGGTCGGGCCCGTGGAACGGCTTTCCTCCTCCAGAAGGTGCAGGACAGCCTGCTCGCCCGCATAAAGCCAGTAGCCATCAACCCCGAAATCCGGACGGTCGCCTACGTGCAGGCCAACAACATCCTCGTAAAATTTGACAGTGGCCTCCATGTCATTGGGTGCAAGGTTGTAATGATCAAGACGAACAATAGTCATAGTCAGTTTCCTTCTTCTTGAATTGAGATGAATTATTTTCCGAGAAACAAGTTCGGCAAAAAGGTAATCAGCTGCGGGAAGAGAATGCAGAGGAAGAGAATGATGAACATGATGCCCAACATTGGCAGCACTTCCTTCATGAGAGACTTCACATCCACATTCCAGATCCCGGAGACGACGAACAGCATGATGCCAACAGGCGGAGTCAGAATGCCGATCACGATTGAAAAGACGAAAATCACACCAAAATGAATGGGATCCACTCCCATGCTCAGGGCAACCGGCGCAAGGATCGGCGCCGTCATGATGATCAGGGAGTTGCTTTCAATAAACATCCCTAGGATCAGCAGGATCAGGCAGACCAGCAGGATCAGGCTGGTCGGACCAACGGAAGCCTGCGCCAGCAGGGATGCCACGCTGGATCCGACATGATTAATCGTAAAGATATGCGTTACAACAGAAGAGAAGGCAATCAGCGCGCCGACAATCGCCGAGATCGTACCGGCATGAACAAGAGCGCCAAAAATATCGGTGAGCTTCAGCTTCCGTGTCACAAAAATCCCGAGCAATGCCGAATAAAGCACAGCGATGGCCGCCCCTTCCGTCGCCGTATAGGCGCCGAATATAATCCCCCCGATTACCAGTATCGGCATTCCCAAAAAGATCGCCGCCTTGCGGAAGGCAACGAAGAGGCCACGAAATGTAAAGGCAACGCCCGTATAGGGATACCCGCGCCGACGCGCTACCCAGATGCTGTAAAGGATCAGCAGACAACCAATCATCACACCGGGAATAACACCGCCCAGAAAGAGCGCGGCAACTGAAATTTTGCCAACCATGATGGCATACAGGATCAGCCCCGCACTTGGCGGAATAATCGGCCCCATACAGGATGCCACAGCCACCAGGCTGGCGGAGAAAGATTTACCATACGCTTTTTCCAGCGATTTACCGAGCGTCCCGCCAATTGCGGTCGCATCAGCAATGGCCACACCTGACAGGGATGAAAGGACCATGGTTGCCAGGACCGCCACAATGGCAAGCCCGCCCCGCACCCGCCCGACAATGGCATTCGCCATATCGATCAGGGGCGCCATGACATTACCGCGGATCATCAATTCACCGGACAGCACGAACAGGGGAATTGCCATGAGTGGGAATGAGTCGATGGAATTCATCATCTTTCCGGCCACCTGCACCAGATTCCAATCTGCATAAAGCAGCCCGGCAACCGCCGCCAGCCCGAGAGAAAAAGCGATCGGGACACCGATCAGACATGCCACAAAGAATGAAATGACCGTAATGGCAATCATGATACAACCTTCATTTTGCCGGACCCGGCCAATTGTAGGAAACTGAGAACTGAGCCAACCAAAACATCCGAAGTCAATCGCGCCCCTGGCCTACGACAGACCAGTGTCACGCCTTGTTCAGAGTAGGATAAGTCAATAGATGCACGCAGATTGCACATCGCCCGTAATTCCCTGTTTTCTTGTCATTCTCACGACTATACGCGAAACATTCGTGGCCGATATTAATATCAGTTATTATTGCTGGAAATTCTCTGCGAAGGTAACTGTGACCAGTTTAAAGGCCGCAATGGCGGACATACTTGTCGCCCAAGCCGTTCTTCAAGGAGACGGATTATGGAAAGCAGACAGGCAAATGTTATCCGCATTAAAATAACAAAGAATAGCTCCACATCAGTGACTGGCACATGCAAAGGACAGCAAACGGGCGCTGGAAATTTCCGGCATCAACTGAGGAAGAAGGATTCGCCCAACAGAACCCAGGAAGCGATGAAAACGGTTTCCAGCAGAACCAGCAGCAAAGGCTGATAACCAATATTCACCATATCCTTCAGTGAAGTGCTGACACCCAGGGCGGCAATGGCCGTGACCAGACACCAGGAGGACAGAAGGATCAACGCCTCCCGTACCATGTCGGGAACGATCTGCAGGCTGTTCAGCCCAACAAAGAAGCAGAAACCAATAACAAACAGTGGAAGAGGCAGTGCACCTGATTTACCTCCCTCTCGTGTCTTGAAACAGAGTGAGATGATCAGCACAACCGGAACCAGCAGGGAAACGCGCATCAACTTGGTCACGGTTGCCACATCGCCTGCCTCCGGTGAGACGGCATAACCGGCTCCGACAACCTGCGCCACGTCATGGATTGTACCGCCCAGGAAAATACCTGCAAAAACATCATCCAGCTCAAGAAAGCTGACAAGGACCGGATAGAGGATCATCGCAAGCGTACTGAAGGCGGTAACGGCAATAACGGTAAAAATCGTGTCCCGTTCGCTGGTTTTCGTCTTAGGGAGAACGGCAGAGATCGCCAGCGCAGCGGATGCCCCGCAAATAGCGACAGCCCCGCCCGTCAGCAGG
>CEOG01037225.1_pt1 | contig 12464 bp, 11 predicted proteins | sample 530301 | NCBI WGS metagenome assembly CEOG01 (sample SAMEA2619903, study PRJEB7988) | marine metagenome | biome: marine biome (ENVO:00000447); feature: surface water layer (ENVO:00002042); material: "saline water (ENVO:00002010), including plankton (ENVO:xxxxxxxx)" | depth 5 m | reverse complement strand
ACCTCCCCGCCGCAGAAGACGGGCACGCTGAAGCCGGTGATCAGCCCGGAGCCTGAAGAGCTGGAGCTGTTAAAGTCCGGATCGGGGATGGCGTAGCCCTTTTGCCGGACGTCTTCCAGCATTTTCTGAACACCGGCCGGATCGTTGCGGGCGGCGGCATTGACCGAACGGTTGGAAGCGGCCAGGGTGGCGAGAAGCTTTTCCTGCTTTGCCGGAGAGCAGAAAGCGAGATAGGCGCGCCCCAATGAGGTGAGCAGCAGGGGCGGGCGAACACCGGCCTGATGATTGATCGCCATGATATTATATTCACGGCTCGTCTCCACAATCATCATCTCATGCCCATCGAGAATGGCAAGGTCAGAGGGCCAGCCAATCCGTTCGCGGAACGCCAGCATGGTCGGGGAGGCAAGCATTGAGAGCTGGCGCTTTTCATCAAATCCCCGGCTTAACAAAAGTGTTTTGCCGGTCGGCCTGTACATCCCGCTTTGCTCATCGCGCGTGACATACCCTTCATGCATCAATGTCTCCAGCATGCGGAGCACGGTGGAGCGATGAAGTTTCGAGAGCTTGTGAATCTGCTTGATGGACGCAAAATCGAGGTCATTTACGATCCGCAGCACCGTCAGGGCCCTGACAACTGAAGTTACCGGTTCAAATGAGGCCATGATCTCTCCATCCAGTCATACTGTGCAGGAGGGCACTCTCGGCGGGTGGGCCCACACGATGTCTCCCTCTCACAAGAATGCCCGCGACGGCATGAAATTCCGACCGGCGGGCGGGTTACGGGGGACAGCCTGGCAGAACCTCTATAGCGGGTACGACATCAAGGCTGTTTCACCGAAAGCATTATCACATATCGCATTGCGGCATAAATATCCACAAAAAGTAACGACCGGCAGTTTAGCACAAAGTGTTCATTACATGAATATATTTTTCACATATTGACATAAATAATGGCCTGTGAAATGATCCGGAACAGCTTGAATGACAATCAAAAAGAGTGCGGGAGGCACGGTGCCTTGCTGTGCTGAAAGATGAGGAATTGTGGGTAATACAGTTAATGCCAAATCCCACGCCTGTATCGTCGGTATCGGGGAGACGGAGTATACGCGGCGCGGCGGTATCCAGGGCAAAAGCGAACTGGCGCTGGCCTGTGAGGCCGTTATCAAGGCGACGCAGGATGCCGGAATCTCCCTTGAAGAAATCGACGGCCTCGCTTCCTATGCGAATGATGAAAGCGTCCCCTGGTTGATGCAGGAAGCGCTGGGCTTGCCAGACTTACGCTCCACCACCATGGCCTGGGGCGGCGGCGGTGGCGGGTGCTATGCCTCTATCGCGCAGGCCGCGGCGGCCGTCGAGTCCGGGGCGGCCGATTATGTCGCCGTCTTCCGCTCCCTTTGCCAGGGACAGCGGAAACGCTTCGGGCAGGGCTATGCGGTGCCGCACAGTCCGGGGTTCCTTGACCCGTTCGGCATGTTCGCCCCGCCCTTCATGCTGGCGCCCCTCGCCCAACGCTACAAGTATGACTTCGGTATCCGGGAAGAGCAGGTGGCGGAAATTGCCCTCAATGCGCGGGAGAATGCGGCGCGCAATCCACGCGCCGTTTTCAAGGATCGCCCGCTCGATCTTGAAACCTATCTTAATTCGCGCATGGTGGCCGATCCGTTCCGTCTTTATGATTGTTGTCAGGAAAATGACGGGGCCTGCGCCCTGATCATTACGACCCGTGAACGGGCCCGTGATCTGGACGGCCCGGTGATCCGCATTCTTGCCTCCGGTCAGGGATCGGAACCGGGATGGGGCTCCGGCGGGCTCGGCTCGCACAACATGCCGCTGGAGGATTACCGCGCTGGCGGTGGCAGCAGCCTGTCAAAGCGTCTTTACGCAAAGGCCGGGATTTCGCCCGATGATGTGGATACGGCGCAGTTTTATGACCATTTTTCCTATTTCGTGCTGATGAATCTGGAAAGCTACGGCTTTTGCGGGCGCGGCGAGGCGGGGGACTTTGTTGCCGAAGGAAATATCCGCTGGAAGGGCGGAAAATTGCCGATCAACACTTCCGGCGGCCATATGTCGGAGGCCTATATTCATGGTCTCAATCTGGCGGTGGAAGGGGTGCGGCAGCTGCGCGGCACCTCCACGTCGCAGGTGACGGACGCGGGCCTTTGCCTTTTGGCCAACACCGCATCGGCCGCTATCCTGGGGAGAGAATAATGAGCAGATATCTGCCGACGCCGCCACCCAACCCGCCGATGGAGGCCGTACCCTTCTGGGACTGGTGCCGCAAGCGGGAACTGCGGTTCCAGCAATGCAGCAACTGCGGACGGTGCCGTCATCATCCGGCGCCCTATTGCCGGTTTTGCACGTCCGATCAATGCCAGTGGGTGCCCGCGCCGGAGGAGGCGGAACTGTTCAGCTATACCGTCATTCATAATGCGGTCAGTGAAGCGTTGAAAGCTTACGTCCCCTACAACATTGCCGTTGTCGCCTTTCCGAGCCTCGGGGTCCGGCTGATCAGTAACGTGATTGATCTGGAACCGTCCGAACTGCGCATTGGCATGCCGCTGCGCCTGACATGGCAGGAGTGCGACGACGGGACGCCCTTGCCCCTGTTTCTTGGAAAGAATGGTTAAATCATGAAGCGACAGAGAATTCTGGACGTTCCGAAAGACGCCCGCACGCTGGGGAATATCGTCCGTCATAAAGCGGAGAAAAATGGCGATAAAACCTATCTTCGCTTTGGTGAGCGGGAAATTTCCTATCGCGAATTTCATGAAATCACCAACCGCCTGGCGCATGGATTGCAGAATCTCGGCATCAAGGCCGGGCAGCATATTGCCTTCATGATGGATAACAAGCCGGAGCAGCTGCTGCTCTATTTTGCCATCGGCAAGATGGGCGGGGTCAGCATTCCGGTGAACAGCGCCGCCAAGGGCGAACTGTTTGTCTATTATCTGAACCAGTCGGATTCCGTTGTGCTGATTTCCGATGCCGGGCTGATTGATCGCTTTCAGGCGATTGAGGCGCAATGTCCGAATATCACGAAGGTCATTCTTCTGAACGAAGCCGGGGGCGCGGCGGACCTGTCGGTTGGCGCGGCGCTGCAGGCGGAGGTATATGACTACCAGTCCCTGCTCGACGCCTCGGCGGAGGATTTGCCGGATGATATCGCCCGAATAAGCGACTTTGCCATCATGATGTATACGTCCGGCACAACCGGCCCGTCGAAGGGCAATATGGTGCCGCACGGGCGGCTGATCTGCGGTGCGATCGATCATGTGGAGATTTTCGGCTATCAGCCGGAGGATGTGCTCTATACCTGCCTGCCGCTGTTTCATGGCAATGCGCTCAACACCTCGGCCATTCCGGCGCTGGTGGCGGATGCCACCCTCGTCATCTCGCCGCGCTTTTCCGCGAGCCGTTTCTGGGATGAGATCCGGGAGTATGGCGTGACCGCCTTCAGCCTGCTGGGCGCCATGGTCAATTTCCTCTGGGCGCAGCCGGAAAGCCCGCGCGACAAGGACAACAAGGTGCGTCTTTGCATGATGGTGCCGGTGCCTGACTTCGCCCGTGCGTTCGAGAAGCGCTATGACCTCAAGGTCACGTCGGTCTATGCGCTGTCGGATTACGGTTTCATCACCCTTCTCAGCCCCGAACATCCGCCTGAAAAATGGAAATCTGCGGGCCTCGCGGCGACCGGCATGGTGATCTCCATCCGCGATGACGATGACAATGCGCTGCCCGCCAATACACCCGGTGAAATCTGCGCCCGCTGCGATGTGCCGTGGATTACGTCGCTTGGCTATTACAAGATGCCGGAGGCGACGGTCGCGGCAAACCGCAACCAGTGGTTCCATACGGGAGATCGCGGCTATCTCGATGAAGACGGCTATATCTATTTCGTCGATCGCAAGAAGGATGCGATCCGGCGGCGGGGCGAGAATATCTCCTCCTATGAGGTGGAGCAGATCGTTCTTGGGCACGCGGCGGTGGAAGACGTCGCGGCCTACGCCGTCCGTTCGGAGATGAGCGAGGATGAGGTGATGGTCAGCGTGACCTGCAAGGAAGGCATGACGCTCGACCCCGTCGATCTTATCCGGCATTGCGCGGCGAACATGGCCTATTTCATGGTGCCGCGCTACGTCGAAATTCTGCCCGAACTGCCGCGAACGATGACGGAAAAGGTCGAGAAATACAAGCTCAAGCAAAGCGCGCAGGAGCGGCTCGATGATATCTGGGACCGGGAGGCGGCGGGCATCATCGTTAACCGTCATACCAACTAGTCTGAAGCAGGAAAAGGGGAGGCCGCGCGCCATGAAAAGATTACGTGATGCAAATATTCCAGCAAATGCCCGAACATTGGGCGGCGTCCTGCGTCACAAGGCGGAAAAGAATGGCGACAAAATCTTTCTGAAATTCCTGGATCGGGAATATTCCTATCGGGAGATTCATGAGATCAGCAACCGCCTTGCCCGGTCGTTACAGGAAGGCGGCCTTGAAAAGGGCCAGCATGTGGCCTTCATGATTGATAACAAGCCGGAGTTGCTGTTTCTCTATTTCGCCGTGGCGAAAATCGGCGGGGTTTGCGTTCCCGTGAATACGGCGGCAAAGGGAGAGCTGTTCACCTATTATCTGACGCAGTCGGATTCGACCATCCTGATTTCCGATAGCGGCCTCGTGGATCGGTTTCTCACCGTCCAGGATCAGTGCCCGGATATCGGGAAGCTGATTATTGTCGATGACGGGCGTCCGGTAAGCGACGCGACACGCGCCGCCCTGCGCCCGGAAATTGCGGAGTATGAAGATCTGCTGAGCGCATCAGCCGAAGATTTGCCCGGCGATATCGTACGTAGCCGTGATCTTGCCTTTCTGCTCTATACCTCCGGCACGACGGGCCCGTCGAAGGGCAATATGGAACCCCATGAAATGATGGTGTCCGGATCTCTCGATCATGTGGAATATTTCGGCTATCAGCCGGATGATGTACTTTATACCTGTCTGCCGCTCTTCCATGGCAATGCGCTCAACACTTGCGCGCTGCCGGCCCTGATTGCCGATGCGACGCTGGTTGTCTCCCCCCGCTTTTCCGCCAGCAGTTTCTGGCAGGAAGTGCGCGATAATGGCGTGACTCAGTTCAATCTTCTGGGGGCAATGGCGAATATTATCTGGGCGCAGCCGGAAAGCCCGGAGGATCGGAACAACAAGGCCCGCATGTGCATGATGGTGCCGGTGCCCGATTTCGCGCGCGAGTTCGAGAAGCGCTATGACCTCAAGGTCACCTCGGTCTATGCGCTGACGGATTTCGGCGGCGTGACTTTTCTAAGTCCCGAACATCCGCCCGCTAAATGGAAATCCGCCGGTCAGGTGCGCGATAACATGACGATTGCCATCCTCGATGATGATGATTACCCGCAGGCTCCCGGCGTGCCCGGAGAAATATGCGTGCGCTGCGATGTGCCCTGGGTGACGGCGCAAGGCTATTACAAAAAGCCGGAAGCAACCGCGGAAGCGCGGCGGAATCTCTGGTTTCATACGGGGGATCGCGGCTATCTCGACGAAGATGGTTTTCTCTATTTCGTTGACCGCAAAAAGGATGCGATCCGGCGCCGGGGGGAGAATATCTCCTCCTATGAGGTGGAGCAGATCATTCTCGGCCATCCGGCGGTGGAGGATGTCGCCGCCTATGCCGTCAGTTCCGAGATGAGCGAAGATGAAGTCATGGTCAGTGTTGAATGCAAGAAGGGCCGCGATCTCAGCCATGAAGAGCTGATCCGCCATTGCGCCGCCAACATGGCTTATTTTATGGTGCCCCGTTATGTGGAGTTTGTTCCTGCCCTGCCAAGAACAATGACGGAGAAGGTCGAGAAGTATAAGCTCAAGCAAAGTGCGCAAGGAAGGCTCGACCAGATCTGGGACCGGGAGGAGGCCGGGATCGTGGTCAATCGCCATACCAACTGATCCGGATGGATTTTGCGCCGCGTCGCAAACAGGGAACAAGGTGAAGGACGATGATTGAAAAACAGGTTGAAAATGGGCAAATGCTCATCATCATCAATCAGCCGGAAAAGCATAATGCAATCAATCGGGCGATGTGGCAGCAGCTTTTTGATTGTCTCCTCGAAGCGCAGGCACGGGATGATGTCAAGCTGGTGATCTTGCGCGGCGCGGGCGGGCGCGCCTTTTGCTCCGGCGGCGATATCACTGAATATGAAGGCGTTTTCGAGCATGTTACGGACGCAGAGGATGCTCCTGCGGGGATTCGTGATGTGTCCGCCCTGTTGCGGGCGCTTCCCATTCCGACGATCGCCGCCATATCGGGGCACTGCGTCGGAGCGGGCGTTGTGATAGCGGCGGCCTGTGATTTTCGCCTGTGCACGAAATCCTCCCATTTCGCGGTAACGGCGATAAAACGCGGGCTGCCCTATCCGACCCCGGCGGCGGGAGATCTGATCGCCCTCGTCGGGCTTTCGATGACGCGCGCCATTCTGCTGCGGGGCAAGGATTTGAGCGCGGTAACGGCGCAGGCCATCGGCCTTGTGGATGAGATGGTCGAGGATGACGGATTTGACGCCGGCCTTGCGGGTTTTGCCGCGGAAATCATGGGGCAAAGCAATGCGGCCTATTCCTTCGTCAAAAAATCCATCGCCCACGCCCTGCAACTGGTTGAGGAAAATGAAGAAATGCAGGCGCTTAACCTCAAAGCCCTTGCGAGCGACGGCTTCCGGGCCTCAACGCGGAGTTTTCTCGGCAAGGGTTGAGGATCGCCGCAGACAAGATAATGGAGAAGGACAGCATGAAAGCCTTGTTGATAGGGGGGACTGGCCCGACGGGCCGGTTTCTCATTAAGGGACTTCTTGATCGCGGCTATGAGGTCGCCATGCTCAACCGTGGGGGCCGGGATGACAGCCATATCCCGGCGGAGGTTGAACGCATCAAGGCGGACCCGCATTTTGCGGAATCGCTCGCCCCGGCGCTGGAAGGGCGGCGCTTCGATGTTGTTATCGGCGCCTATGGCCGGATAAAAATTGTTGCTGACGTTGTGGCGCCGTTGACGGATCGTCTGATCACCATCGGCGGCATGGCGATTTTCCGGGGCTTTGCCCATCCCGCATCCGTCTTTCCGACCGGTGCGACCATCCCGCTCAGTGAGACAACGCCGCTCCTCCGGTCGCCTGAAGATCATGCCTTCGGCTATAAGATGCTTGAGGCCGAGCGGCATGTCATGTCGCATCACGGAAAGGACTGCAATGTCAGCCATTTCCGCTATCCGCTGATTTACGGGGAGGGGCAGGTTCTGCCCATTCGTTTCTGGTGGTTTCTCCAGCGCGCCCTCGACAAGCGCCGCCGCGTGGCGTTGCCGGACGGCGGGCTGACGATTATCAGCAACGGATTTGCGGAGAATATGGCGCATGCCGTCCTGCTCGGCATTGACAAACCGGCGGCGTCGGCGGGCAAGTTCTATAACTGCGCTGATCAGCGCCAGTTCACCCTCGCCCAGATCGGCGAGGTGCTGTTTGATGCCGTGGGCGAGAAGATGGAGATCGTCTCCGTGCCCGATGCCGTCGCGTCCCACGCCCGGGTCTTGCAGGTCTTTAATGACGAGGATTACCACCGCATGTTCGATACCTTCCCGTTGCAGCACGATCTGGGCTATCGCGATATCGTCGATCCGCTGGACGGGCTGCGCCGCACGGTCGAGTGGTATATGAAAAATCCGCCGGCCGAAAGCGTCGCGGCGGAAGTGCGCGCGCAATATGCCATCGAGGATGCCCTGATCGCCCTGCAGGATGAAGCGTTTGAAAAAATGAAGCGGCTCGATCATCACGAGCCCGAATATGTTCATGGCTATGCGCATCCCAAGAAAATGGGAGAGGCGCGCGATCATCGCGGGCGTTAATCGGCATTGCCCTGTTGAGTATCTGCCGTTCAGGCATGGCGCATGAAGCTGTCGACCGGGCGCTTTTCTGAAAAAGGGAAGGCCGTTGCCATGATTTCACGGTATGAGGTTATGGGCCGGGCCGCGGCGGCGGCGATCTCGGACTTTGCAGGAATTCTCTGCGATATGGCTTGTGATGCCGGTCGCTTTTGGCGTATGGCAGACGCTAGGCAAGGTGATGCGCTGTTTTCACAGCATCATTTTAATCCTGTCATTTTATATATTCTGCGGTCGGCTGACCGTCCGTCTGCCGGTATTCTTTCCAGGCCTGGCGTAAAATCTGCTGGGAAGAAAACAGAAAAAGGCTGGCGATGATCGCCGCAACCAGCAAATCCGGCCAGGCCGTCGTGGTGCTCCAGACGCTAAAAGCGGCCAGCATCACAGCAACATTGCCGATGGCGTCATTGCGGGAGCATAACCAGACCGAGCGGACATTCGCATCGCCATCTTTATAGGGCAGCAACAGCAGAACGGACCCGAGATTGGCGGCGAGAGCCAGAAAGCCGATCGCGCCCATCATTTCCGCGCGTGGAATGTCCAGGATAAGCGTCTGGTAAAGTGTCGCGGCAAAAACCCATATTCCCATCAGGCTGAGGGATAGCCCCTTCAGCAACGCCGCTGTCGCCCTTGTCCGTAAGGAGGCTCCGATCACCGCAAGGCTGAGGCCGTAAGTGAGGGTATCGCCAAGAAAATCGAGCGCGTCGGCTTTCAGGGCCTGTGAGCTGGCAAGTGTTCCCATGATCATTTCTGTCAGAAACATCAGACCGTTGATGGCGATCACAGACCAGAGGATGCGTTTATAGCGTCGGCTCAGTCCATCGAACACAGGCAGCTTGTCCGAACAGCAGGAGATGGAGATATTCAGGCCGTCCCGCTTACGGGCGCCCGTCGGATGCGAGGGTTCCGGCCGCACGGCGCGGGTGTCGGGCTGGTTCGGGCAACAGTGTTCGGACATGTTTCTCTCCTTTGCAAAACCCACTCTAATCCCTATAGTGACTAGAGGTTCAAGAGGATTTGTTATGGATTTTTCAATTGGAGAGCTGGCGCGGCAAACCGGGGTTAAGGTGCCGACAATCCGCTATTATGAGCAGATAAAGCTGCTTCCCTTGCCGCTGCGCACGGCTGGGCAGCAACGGCGTTATGATGCCGGATATGTTTCCCGGCTTAATTTTATCCGCCATGCCCGGGAACTCGGGTTTACCGTTGAAGCCATTCGGGAGTTGCTCGCCATGAGTGCCCGGCCGGAATATCCGTGCAAAGAAGTGGATGAAATTGCCCAGCGGCATATCGCCGATATTGACCGCCGGATTGAACATCTTGAAATATTGCGCTCAGAGCTGCAGCGAGCCGTCACGGCATGCCGTCAGGAAAATATTTCCGATTGCCAGGTGCTCGGCACTTTGAGCGTGCCCGGCCATGACCACGGAAAGTTCCCCTGATACGCGCGTATCCTCACCCCATTTTAACTGCAGCATTGAAAATATTGGCGCACCGTCTCAGGCGATGATGCGAACTATGTCTACTCTATAGCCCTCTAAGACCCTCCTTTTGCAACGGCGTGGCTTCCGCCGTTACGAGATATGCGCATGGCACACAGGCGTCGAACCTATTACGCCAGTTCGGCCAAGAGATAGTTAATGTAACTGCGCGTCAAATTACAATAAAGGTGCGCCTCCTTCAGCGTTGGCGTCACATCAGCCGCGAGTTGCGTACCGTGTCGGACACCGCCACCGCCGGGAGATGATAGGTAGCCTTGCATCTTGGTCATCCACCCCAGTGCTTCGGCAAGCATACTTCCACGATTGTTATTGCGTAAAGCCCGGACGATCTCGTTAAAATATTTCCCCTCGACCGTGCCGGTTCCACTTTCCTAGCCATGGAACGCCGTCGAAACGGTTTCGAGCAGCCACAGAATTTCCTGCACGGCCTGACACGGACGTTGCTCAAGCAAGAGACGATCAGCTTGGTCTAATGAAGCGTGGATATCCGGCACGTCACCCGACAGGAACAGCGTTGTCAGTGGCCCGTACTCGCACATGTTCAGGCACTGAGCGGGGTTGTCGAGCGCGTTCACCGATAGACAGCAGAAGTTATCTGGGTTACCGTTTGTCCGGGGCTTTTGCACACGGGTCGTTATGCAGTTCAATGTTGCCGCGAAAACAGGATTGCTCGGCGGATGCTTGCTCAATTCCGGCTGGGCCTATGTCGACGCCAACGAACGATTGAACAGCGATACCAACACCCAGATCGTCGGCGCGGATTTTCGCTATCAAACGGATGACGATACATTCGCTGGCGCCACGTTTGGCCATGTCCTGGAATCCTCGTCTCCCTATCCGAAGGCCGCGCCCGGCGGCATCGGCGTGCCGAGCGTCCTGCCCGATGCCCGCGCCGCCCTGAGTTTCGTCAACCTGTACGGCAAGGCCAATCCGTTCGGCCAGGCGACGCGGGTCGTCGAGGCCAATGGCGTGCCGAACCCGATCGCCGGTGTCACGGCCAGCCACCTCGCGGACGACGTTTTTCTGGAATACAACCGCGTGCTGAATGCGAACACCTACCTCGCTGCAGGCTTCAGCGTTTCCTTTCCCGGTCCGGGGGCCAACTCCGTCGTCGATGGCGACGCATCAGTCTGGACAGGAGGTTTCGCCAATGTCGTCGTCAATTTCTGAAATGAGGCCGCGCCGGTTCGTTGCCGCTGCGATCCTCGCCTTCGCGCTCGCGGCGACCGCCATTCCCGCTCCCTCCCAGGCGCAGGAGGAAAAGCCGATGTCGGCGGAAGCATCCGACCCCGTGAAGCTCGGCTGGATGGTTGGTTCACCACCGCCTGCCGACAAGATCATCCGCTTTTCCGATCCGGATTATTTCAGCTTTCCCAAGCTGCGCTGGACGGTTTGCCATTTCCGCCAGTTGATGCCGACCGTCGGTGTCAGCCGCGGGCTCGACGCGCCGATCCCGTTCGAACGCAAGCTGGACGACGCGATCGACGCGCTCACCTTCACGCCGCTGGGAGGCGGAACGCCGATGACGTGGGCGCAGTCGCTGTCGGCAAACTACACCGACGGCATCGTCATCGTGCATGATGGTGTCGTCGTCTATGAGCGCTATGCCGGCTGTCTCGACGAGGCCGGCAAGCATGGCGCGATGTCGGTGACGAAATCGCTGACTGGCCTGCTGGGCGAGATGCTTGTGGCGGAAGGCAAGCTCGACGAAAATTCGAAAGTCGCCACCATCGTGCCGGAACTGGCAAAGAGCGCGTTCGGCGACGCGACCGTCAGGCAGGTGCTCGATATGACGACCGGACTGCGCTACAACGAAGACTATGCCGACCCGGACGCCGATGTCTGGCGCTATGGCGCGGCCGGCAACCCGTTGCCCAAGCCTGAAGGCTATACCGGGCCGCGCAGCTATTTCGAGTATCTCGAGACCGTGGCCAAGGAAGGCGAACATGGCACGGCCTTCGGCTACAAGACCATCAATACCGACGCGCTCGGCTGGATCATCGCGCGCGTTACCGGAAAGTCCGTCGCCGACCTTTTAGCGGAACGACTCTGGAGCAAGATGGGAGCGGAACAGGATGCCTATTACACGGTCGATTCCATCGGCACGCCCTTTGCCGGCGGCGGCCTGAATGCCGGCTTGCGCGATCTTGCTCGCATCGGCCAGTTGATGCTGGACGGCGGCGTTATCGACGGGCGGCGGCTCATCCCGGAATCGGCGATCAGGAGCATCCGTGCCGGCGGCGACAAGGTGGCATTCGAGAAAGCCGGATACAAGCTCCTCAAGGGTTGGAGCTATCGCGGCATGTGGTGGGTAACCCACAATGAGGACGGCGCCTACATGGCGCGCGGCGTCCACGGGCAGGCCATCTATGTCGATCCAAAGGCCCGCATGGTGATCGCCCGCTTTGCATCAACCCCGCAGGCCAGCAACGCCGCCAGCGATCCGACCTCTTTGCCGGCCTATGACGCTGTGGCAAAGTATTTGATGCAGTAATGCGGTAATGCCGCGACTGCCGGTGTCAATCCTCGCCTTCATGTTTTGACGGAAGCGTATCCTGCGTTGGCGAGGTAGTTGCTGCACTCGTCTGGGTCGATGGTTGAGACGAGGTGGCCGATGTGTCGCCACGTCTCGTCGATGGTTCGCTTCTGAGCGACACGCATCCAGTGCTTGATCTTGGCGAATGCCGGCTCGATCGGATTGAGATCTGGCGAGTATGGCGGCAGAAACCAAGCCTTGCTCCGGCCGCCCGGATCATCTTGCGGACGGCGGCTTTGATCGGTGAATAACCGCTCATGCGGCACTCCCGATCTGGGCATATTGATTGCCCGCCTCGGCTATGAAAGCCGGAACAAAATCATGGGAAAGCGGGCAGGGTTTTTGGGGGTTACGCGGACATAACGCGGACAATGACCATTTTTCAGGTCTTTGAAATCTCGCTAACCCATTGAAAAGATTGGCGCACCCGACACGATTCGAACGTGTGACCTCTGCCTTCGGAGGGCAGCGCTCTATCCAGCTGAGCTACGGG
>CEOG01037809.1_pt1 | contig 12477 bp, 8 predicted proteins | sample 530301 | NCBI WGS metagenome assembly CEOG01 (sample SAMEA2619903, study PRJEB7988) | marine metagenome | biome: marine biome (ENVO:00000447); feature: surface water layer (ENVO:00002042); material: "saline water (ENVO:00002010), including plankton (ENVO:xxxxxxxx)" | depth 5 m | reverse complement strand
CGGGCCAATTCTCACCCTCTGCAGCGGCAGGGCGCGCCCCGCCAGCCACTGCAGGAGCTGAAGATAGGCAAACAAGCCGGTGATATCCACAAGGCTACTGGCGCTGCTGACCTGCGGGCGCAGCGAATCCAGTCGAAAGGTGGCGTGCTCCGGGTGCAGTTCCAGGCCAATGCGTCCGGCACGCGGGTACAGCAGGGCCGCAAATTGTGCACAGAGCTGAATCGCCTCCTCGAGGTTGCTGGCGGACAAGGCCAACCGGCACTGCAACTCGACCTCGCTGCGGGACATCGGCCCGTGGCTCTGCGCTTCGCTCAGCCGCTGCTCGAGGCGTTGCACGGTCGACAGGTACCAGGCGGTGAACTGAATGAGGTTGGTTGGGGGGCGATGCCGTTCACTGGTATCACCTCCACGGCGCAATTCGGCGGCCAGCAATGCCACCAGCGGCGCAAAAATATCACTGGCCAGGCCAGCATTGTCCACCTGAGAGGTGGACAATGGTGCAGATCGACGGACGACACTGCGCTGCCTGTTCATCTCGCTTTCCGGATGGGGATCATGACTCTTAACATTAATGCATTATTTAAAGACAATAAAGCACCCTTGGGACTTGCAGTGATCGCGTAAGCTGCACGTCACACTTTATCGACGGATGACAGTTCCATGCCTGAAACACAACCTCGCATAATCGTCCTTGGTGCCGGTATGGCCGGGATACTCGCGGGCATTCGCCTGCAGCAAATGAACTACCGGAATGTGACGCTGTACGAAAAGGCGGACAGGGTCGGCGGCACCTGGCGCGAAAACACCTATCCGGGCCTGACCTGCGATGTGCCCTCACACTTCTACACCTACAGCTTCGAGCGCAATCCGGACTGGACGCGACACCTGCCTCCAGGGCCGGAAATCCAGGCCTACTTTGAGCGTACGGCGCACAAGTACGGTATCAACGAGCTGACCCGCTTCGGTGAAGAATGCACGGAAGCCACCTACCGGGATGGTCGCTGGCACCTGGAATTCGCCAGTGGCCTCCAAGACACCGCGGATATCCTGATTGCGGCCACCGGCGTTCTACATCATCCCAAATACCCGGATATCCCCGGCGCCGACGATTTTCAGGGAGCGCTTTTCCACAGTGCCCGCTGGGACCACAGCGTGCCTCTGGAGAACAGGCGCATCGGCATTATCGGCAACGGCTCAACCGGTGTGCAGATCGTGTCTGCACTGGCCGGCAAGGCCGCCCTGCTGGAGCATTACCAGCGTACACCGCAGTGGATCATGCCGGTTGAGAATGGCCGCTTCAGCGAGGAAGAACGCGCCGCATTCCATGACCCGGCGGTGCTGGCCAAAGCCATGAACGTCGATGAGTACATGGCATCTGTAGAGGCGTACACCCAGTCCATCACCGATATCGACTCGGAGGCCTCGAAAGCGATGGCACAGGCCTGCCGCGACAATTTGGAGCAGTCCGTTACTGACCCCGTGCTGCGCGAGCAGCTGCGCCCCGACCACCTGCCACTGTGCAAGCGCCTGGTTTTCTCCCCCGATTACTATCAGGCGATACAGCATCCACAGTCGCGCCTGGTGAGCACCGGCATCCAGCAGATTGAAGCCAGCGGTATACGCACCGTCGACGGCCAGCTGCATGAGCTGGATGTTATTGTTCTCGCTACCGGTTTCCATGCGGATGCCTTTATGCGGCCCATGGCCATCACCGGACGCGACGGTATAGCACTGGCCGACTTCTGGCATGACCGTCCCAAGGCCTACCTGGCGGTCACCATGCCCGGCTTTCCCAACCTTTTCATGCTGAACGGACCCAATGGTCCCGTGGGCAATTTTTCCCTGATCGACATTGCGGAGCACCAATGGGGCTATATTGAGCGTCTGATGGCGCGACTGGATGCCGGCGACTGTACTGAAGTGGAACCGAGCCTGGCGGCGATGGAGGCCTTCGAGACGGAACGGGTGGAAGCGGCCAAGCGCACGGTGTGGTACCGCGGCGGTTGCGTAAGCTGGTACCTGGACGCCGAGGGCATACCCTCCAGCTGGCCCTGGAATTTCCAGCGCTTCGTCGACAGTATGGCGGAGCCCGACTGGGCGGCCTTCGGCCTGCCGGCACCAGGGAAAACCTGACATGGGCAACTACCGGCAGGACTGGGAGCCGCTGCTCGCCGAGCTGCACGCACGCAGCGAAGCGGCGGCAGACATGGGCGGCGAAGATCGTATTGCGCGGCAGCACGCCCGCGGCCGGCTCACGGCCCGGGAGCGCATTGCGGCACTGGTCGATGAAAACTCCTTTCGCGAATACGGTCAGCTCGCCGCCGGACATCACCCCCAGGGACAGCCGGCGATTGCTGCCGATGGACTCGTCGGCGGGGTCGCGCGACTGGACGGGCGTTCCGTCGTATTGCTGGTGGAAGATTTTACGGTTCAGGGCGGCTCGATCGGACACCCGAATGCCGCCAAGCGTGCGCGGCTGGTGCGCCTGGCGCTCGAGAACCGGCACCCGCTGCTACTCCTGCTCGATGGTGCCGGGGAGCGGGCGAGCAACCAGGGGGAGCGCTATCCGCATGCGCCCGGCGATCTGCAACTGCTGGCGGATATTCAGGGGGCCATCCCGGTTGTGGCGCTGGTGCTGGGCATGTCCGCCGGACACGGTGCGCTGGCCGCAATGTTTGCCGACATTGTCATCATGCAGGAGAACAGCGCCCTGTTCAGCGCGGGGCCTCCGCTGGTCAAGGCGGCAATGGGCATCGACACCACCGCTGACGAGCTCGGTTCCGCGGCGCTGCACACGCGGGAAAGCGGTGTGGCTCACCTGTGCTGCGCCACAGAGGCTGAGTGTTTTGCGCGTGCCCGCCAATTCCTCAACATGGTCTGCGAAACTGATTCCGAAGCTGCGGCGGCTGACGCGGCCGCCACCTCACCCAGCAGTGACGCGCTGCTGGAGATCATTCCCCCTGAGGTCTCCCGCCCCTACGACATGCGTAAAGTGCTCGACGAGCTGGCCGATTCGGGCAGCCTGCTGGAGCTGCAACCGGATTTCGGCCGCACGCTGATCACGGCACTCGCCCGCATCGGTGGCCGGCGTTGCCTGATTGTCGCCAACCAGCCGGCGGTTGAAGCCGGCGCAATCACCCGACAAGCGGCAGAAAAAGCCTGTCACTTTATCGACATGGCGCACCGCTTCAGCCTGCCGCTGATCATGCTGGTCGACAACCCCGGTGTAATGCCCGGACCCGCTGCTGAACGCTCTGGCGTTTTGCGCGCCGCCGGCAACATGTTCAGCGCGCAACGCCGCTTCCGCGGGCGCAAGATAGCGGTCACACTGCGCAAAGCCTTCGGTTTCGGCAGTTCGGTGATGGGCATGAATCCCTGGGACCGGCAAACCGTCAGCCTTGCACTGCCGGGGGTGAGCCTGGGCGGAGTGCCGGCCCTGGGGGCAGCCGCCGCCACAGGTGCCAGTGAGGTCGACGCCGCTGCACTCTTGGAACGCCAGACGGGTGCCTGGGCAGGTGCCGACAATATGGCGTTTGATCGCGTTATCGACCCACGTCATTTACGCGCCGAACTGGTTCAGGCGCTGCTGGACTGATTCGACGGCAGGCAGATGCGTCCGTGTGCGGTATACTGCCCGCGATGACCTCTTCCCTTTCCGTATTGCAGTCTGTATTCGGCTACCCGGCGTTCCGCCCGCTGCAGGAAAGCATCGTGGAACAGGTGGTGAGCGGCGGCGATGCGCTGGTGCTGATGCCGACCGGTGGCGGCAAGTCCCTTTGCTACCAGGTGCCATCGCTGGTGCGCCCGGGATGTGGCATTGTGATATCGCCGCTCATCGCACTGATGCAGGATCAGGTCAATGCCCTGCGTGAATTGGGCGTACGAGCCGCTTATCTCAACTCGACGCTGGCGCCGGACGACGCCGCAGCGGTCGAGGCAGCACTGCTCCGTGGCGAGCTGGATCTACTCTATATCGCCCCGGAACGTCTGGTGCAGAGCCGTATGCTGCGCCTGCTGGAGCAGTCCTTGATCGCGTTGTTTGCAATTGACGAAGCCCACTGCGTCTCCCAATGGGGCCACGACTTCCGCGCGGACTATCTGCAGTTGAGCCTGCTACATGAGCGCTTCCCGCAGGTGCCGCGTATCGCCCTGACCGCCACAGCCGATACCCGCACCCGCGAGGAAATCGTCATCCGGCTGGACCTGGCCCAGGCGGAACACTATATCGCGGGATTCGACCGCCCCAATATCCGCTACCGCATTGCACTCAAACAGAGTCCCAAGCAGCAGCTACTGCGGTTTCTGAAAAACGAGCATCCGCGGGACGCCGGCATCGTTTATTGCCTGTCGCGTAACAAGGTCGAGGAAACCGCCCTCGCCCTGCAGCAGGCCGGCTATGATGCACTGCCTTACCATGCCGGCTTACCGGCTGCCCTGCGCAGCAGCCACCAGGCCCGCTTTCTGCGTGACGAGGCGGTGATCATGGTCGCCACCATCGCCTTCGGTATGGGCATTGATAAACCTGATGTCCGCTTCGTGGCTCACCTTGACCTGCCAAAAACCATCGAGGCCTACTACCAGGAAACCGGTCGGGCCGGGCGCGACGGCCTGCCCGCGGACGCCTGGATGGTGTACGGCCTGCAGGACGTCCTGAAGCTGCGCCAGATGATGGACCAATCCGAGGGCAGCGAGGAACACAAACGGGCGGAACAACAGCGCCTGAACGCCATGCTGGGCCTGTGTGAAATCACCACCTGTCGCCGCCAGGCGCTGCTGCGCTACTTCGGCGACAGCCTCACGCAACCGTGTGGCAACTGCGATACCTGCCTGGAGCCGGTGCCTACCTGGGACGGCACCGAAGCCGCGCGCATGGCCCTGAGTGCCGTCTACCGAACCGGGCAACGGTTTGGCGTCAACCACCTGATCGACGTACTGCGCGGTGCCGAGAACGACCGGATATTCCAGTACGATCATCACGTACTACCCACCTTCGGCATCGGCAAGGCACTGGACAACAATCAATGGCGTTCGGTCTTCCGGCAACTGGTGGCGCGCGGCTACCTGCGTGCCGATCTGGACCATTTCGGCGCACTGCGTCTGGAGGACCAATGCCGCCCCCTGCTGCGGGGTGAGGAATCCCTGGAACTGCGCCGCGACCTGGCGCGCCCGGCAACACGTCAGCATACACGCCAGCGGCTACCTGACGACATCGACACGGAACTCTGGGAAGCGCTGCGCGAATGCCGGCGTGGCCTTGCGGAAGCACAGGGCATTCCACCCTACATCATCTTCCACGACAAAACCCTGCAGGAAATGTGTGCCGAGCTGCCGCGTACCATCACCGCTTTCGGCGGCCTCAGCGGTGTCGGGGAGCGCAAACGCGACAAGTACGGCGAGGACTTTCTGCAGGTCATCCAACGACACCTGCAACGCGGGGACACCTGAGCAACGCCCGCGGGCCTGGCCAGCGCTTGCGCCGCACCCCCCTTTTTTCTACTCTGGCGCCTTTTGCCGAGGACAGCGCCATGAGCAGCAGGATCCCCCGTTCCAATGACAACGATTACAGTGCCGAGATCATCGCCCAGCGGCAGTCCTTCATCGAAGAAAAGACCGGGGCCCAGCTGAATCACACGCGGCAGTACTCGTTTGATCCCCAGGCGATGGCTGGCAACATCGAAAACCTGTTCGGTGTGGCCCAGGTACCCATCGGCCTCGCGGGGCCGCTGCTGATCGACGGCGAGCACGCCCAGGGGGAGTTCTACGTCCCGATGGCCACCGTGGAGGGCACCATGCTGGCCAGCTACAACCGGGGCATGAAGGTCATCCGTGAAAGCGGGGGTGTCAAAACCACCGTCTGCGGCGAGGCTATGCAGCGGGCGCCCTGCTTCGTTTTCCGCGATGCGCGCGACGCGCGGGATTTCAACCTGTGGCTGGATGACAACTTTGCCGCCATCAAAGCCGTCGCGGAAAGCACCACATCAGTCGGCAAGCTCAACGAGATTGAGCACTACATTGCACACAACATGGTCTTCACCCGGTTTGACTTCAGCACCGGTGATGCTGCGGGCCAGAACATGACCAGCAAGGCTACCTTTGTCGCCTGCGAATGGATACGCGAGCGCTTTCCGCAAATGCGGCACTACCTGCTCTCAGGCAACTTCGACACCGAGAAGCGCACCTCGTCGGTGAATTCACTGAAGGGCCGCGGCCGCCGCGTGACCGCTGAAATCACCGTACCCCGTGATGTCCTGCAGTCGCATCTGCGTATCACGCCCGAGGCAATGCACTATGGTTGGGGCATCACCACCGTGGCATCCTTTCTGACCCACTCTTCCAATAACGCTGCACACCCGGCCAACGGACTCGCCGCTCTCTATCTCGCAACCGGGCAGGATATCGCCAACATCGGCGAGTCCAACCAGTGCAGCGTGTACACCCGCGTCACCCGCGAGGGGGATTATTTCTTCTCCATCACCCTTCCGGCACTGATCCTCGCCACCTACGGGGGCGGCACCAACCTGCCAACACAGCGCGAATGTCTTGAGATCATGGGCTGCCACGGCCAGGGCAAGGCCCTGAAGCTGGCGGAAATTGCCGCGGGACTGGTGGTCGCGGGAGAGCTGTCCCTGGGCGCAGCCACGCGGGTGGACAAGGAAACGCGACAAAATGAGTGGGTCAACGCCCATGAGCGACTGGGTCGCAATCGCTGACCCGCCTGGACTCACGGCGGGCGGGCCCGATGGGCCCGCAGGTCTATCGAATAGTTGAACCAGAAACTCTCTCCTGATAACGCCCGGGCCCGCTGGCTTGAAATGCTGTACCAGCGCTGTGGCGCCACACGCGGGGCGCACTATGATGAGGTGAGTGATGCCAACCGGCGTGCGCCCCGACGAGACCACTGCATGACCACAGAGACCGACAACAAAGCCCGCGTACGCCAGTTTCTCAGCGACCTGAGTGCCGGCAATGTCGATGCCGTTGTCGCGGCCTACGCCAAGAACGGGAGCGTGGAAACCATGGGCGCCACCCTGATCTCCGGCGTCACTGAGTGCGCCGACCTGCGGCCGGCGATCGCCAGCATCATGGATGTGTTTCCAGATGGCCTGACGTTCACCATTCGCGGCATGGTAGCCGAGGGTGAAAAGGTGGCCGTGGAGGCCTCCAGTGAAGGCGAACACATCTCTGGCCAGACCTACAGCAACGACTACCATTTTCTTTTCGAGTTCGACAAGGGGCAGTTGCTCAAGCTCACCGAATACATGGATACAGAGCAGGTCACTGACGTGCTCTGTGGCGGACAAAGGCCACCCTACCCCCTCGACTGAGCGCGGCGCCTGCGACAGCCGTTTGTGTCCGGCGTAAGGGCGAATTACACTGGGGCTTTAGGGAGTCGCCGCCAGCATGAACCAGCCTGCCCACCCCGTGACTGTAACCCAGCGGCTGCTGGCCGGTATTGAACGCGTTGGCAACCGACTGCCCGACCCGGCCGTGCTCTTCATTGCGCTGTTGTTCATCACCTGGGCGCTGTCGTTGCTGTTCTCGCAATTTGAATACGACCTGATTGATCCGCGCAGCGGCGAAGCACTGCAGGTCGTCAACCAGTTCTCGCCAACCGCCATGACGCAGTTTCTGGCAGACATGGTGACGACCTTCGCCCACTTCCACCCAATCGGGGTGGTCCTGGTCGCAATGCTGGGTATTGGTGTTGCGGAACACACCGGATTCATTAACTCCACCCTCCGCGCCATGCTGGGGGTAACTGCACGCTGGCTGCTGACCCCGATGGTGATTGTCGTTGGGATCGTCAGCCACACCGCTGCGGACGCCGGCTATGTACTGGTGATACCGCTGGGGGGCATCATCTTCCACGCGGCGGGTCGCCACCCCCTGGCGGGCATTGCTGCAGCTTTTGCCGGTGTTTCGGGGGGCTACTCGGCAAACTTTGTGCCGTCCTCCGTCGACCCGATGCTGCAGGGTATCTCCCAGTCCGCCGCACAAATTATTGACCCCTCTGTGGTCCTCAACCCGCTGAATAACTATTTCTTCACCTCAGCATCCTCTCTGCTGATCGTGCTGGTCGGCTGGCTGGTCACCGATCGCTTTGTCGAACCGCACCTGCGTCGCACACCGATCGATGAGGATGTCGCCGCTGAAACCGGGATGCAGGCGCTCAGCACGACGGAGCGGCGGGCGCTGCGCTTCGCCCTGTGGAGCATGCTCGCTGCTATCATCCTGCTCTGCCTGAGCGCAGTGCCCGAGGGGTCCGCCTGGCGCGGACCGGGCGGCTCCCTGACCGAGAATGGCGCTCCGCTGATGGCGTCGATCGTGCCGTTGATCTTCCTGCTCTTCCTGCTGCCCGCCGTGGTTTACGGCATCAGTGCGGGTACGGTTACCAGCAGCCGGGACGTGATTGAGGGCATGACCAAAACCATGCAAACCATGGGCTACTACCTGGTCATCATGTTCTTTATCGCCCAGTTCATCTACGCCTTTAGCGCCTCGAACCTGGGCATACTGCTGGCGGTGAAGGGTGCACAGGGGTTGCAGGCACTGGGCCTGCCCGGCGCGCTGACCATTTCCGGTATTGTGCTGCTAACAGGCTTTCTCAACCTGTTCGTGGGTTCGGCGTCGGCCAAGTGGGCACTGCTCGCCCCCATCCTGGTGCCCATGCTGATGAAACTCGGGGCGTCACCGGACCTGACCCAGGCGGCTTACCGTATCGGCGACTCCACCACCAATATCATCACACCGCTGATGCCTTACTTCCCGCTGGTGGTCGTGTATTGCCAGCGCTACATTCGCACTGCAGGGATCGGCACTGTCACCGCGCTGATGCTGCCCTACTCGGTGAGCTTCATCATTCTGTGGACGCTGTTCCTGCTCGGCTACTGGGCTCTGGGCCTACCGCTGGGCCTGCAGTCGAGTTATACCTACTGAGCATCTGCCGGCGATTGCTCCTGCTGAGCCGCCCAGAGCGCCGCATAGCGGCCACCGGAAGCCAGTAATTCGCGGTGGGCGCCCTGTTCGACGATCCTGCCCTGATCCAGCACCAGAATACGGTCTGCATCGACGACGGTGGACAGGCGGTGTGCGATGACCAGGCTGGTGTGGTCCAGCGCGATCTCCCGCAGGGCCTTTAAAATCGCCTGCTCCGAGCGGCTGTCCAGGCTGGAGGTAGCCTCATCGAACACCAGGATGGGGGGACGCTTGAGTATGGTGCGGGCAATCGAAACACGCTGTTTCTCACCGCCGGAAAGTTTCAGTCCGCGCTCGCCCACCCGGGTCTGCCAGCCGTCGGGCAGCTGGGCAAGGAACTCATCCAGGTGGGCCATGCCTGCCGCCTCGGCCACCTCGGCATCCGACGCACCAGGCTTGCCGTAGCGAAGGTTCTCAAGCAGGGTGTCGTTAAACAGCACTGTGTCCTGGGGCACGATGCCAATCGCCCTGCGCAGCGATTCCCGGGTGACGTCTGCGATGTCCTGCCCGTCAATCAGTATCCGTCCCTCACTCGGCTCGTAAAAACGAAACAGCAGCTTGACCAGTGTGGACTTGCCCGCGCCACTGGCCCCCACGACCGCCACTTTCTTCCCCGGCGGCACATCAAAACTGACCCGGTCGAGAATGCTGCGCTCGGCCTGATAGCGAAAGCTGACCTGCTCAAAACGGATACCGCCGCCGGAAACGCTCAGGGCCGGTGCTCCGGGCCGATCGGCGATCTCCGGGCGCACATCCAACAGGTCAAACAGACGCTCGATGTTGGCCATTGCCCCTTTCATTTCGCGGTAGACGAACCCGAGGAATCCGAGCGGCAGAAACAACTGAATCATGTACTGACTGATCAGCACGAAATCACCGAGAGTGAGTTGCCCGGTCCGCACCTGTAACACCGCAAGGCCGATGATGCCCGTTTGCGCCAACGCGATAATCAGCGCCTGTCCGCCGTTGAGTCCGAACAGTGACAGCCGGTTGCGCCGTCGCGCCTGCTCCCAACGTGCCAGATCTTCATCGTAGCGCTGCGCCTCGTAGGCTTCGTTGCCAAAATACTTGACGGTTTCAAAATTGAGCAGGCTGTCTACGGCCCGAGTATTGGAAGCCGAGTCGGCCTCGTTCATTTCCCGCACAAAGCGTGTGCGCCACTCCGTTGCGCCGAAGGAAAACCAGCCATAGGCAACAACTGAAACCAGGGTGACCAGCGCATAACTCAGCCCGTAACTGAACAGGAATACCGAAACCACCACGGCGATCTCAAACAGTGTGGGGACAATATTGAACACCATGAAACGCAGCAGAAAACTCACCCCGCTGGTGCCCCGTTCAATGTCGCGGGCCAGACCGCCGGTGCGCCGCTCCAGATGGAAACCGAGGTCCAGCTGGTGCACATGGCGAAACACCGTCAGCCCAAGGGAACGCATGGCGCGCTCGGTCACACGACCGAACAGGGTGTCACGCAATTCGGCAAACAGCACGCTGGAAAAGCGCGCGAGACCGTAGGCGGCGACCAACCCCAGCGCCACCGCCCCGGCAAGCTGCGCACCCGACTCCAGGTTCAAGCCATCCACCAGATGCTTCATGATGAAAGGAATGACCAGTATGGCGCCCTTGGCCAGCAACAGGCAGGCCATCGCCAGGGCGATACGCCGACGATGATCGCGCAGGTAGGGCCAGAGACGTGGCAGAACCGACCAATCGAGTACCTGCCCGGGCTCGGCGTCAGTGCGGGGGCGCATCGCGGCCGTCAGTCCTCGAGCAGGTGCCGGAAGTGCTCCGGCAGAAAACCGCGGTACTGCATAAAGCGCATACGCCGCGCCTTCTCCTTCAAGCGCTGCTGCTGTGCCTCGCGGCGGGTGTCATAGGACGGCGGCTCCCCGGGGTCCTCGGGGTGCAATCCACGCGACTGCCCGAACTTGCGCTGGAAAGCCAGGGTGGCGGCCTCGCACCAGTCGGGATCGACAGCCTCCAGGGCTGCGCTAATGCGCTCCTGGTCAACACCGCGTTCACGCATTTCCTGACGAATACGTACCGGACCGTAGCCTCTCCCCATTCGCTGGCGCAGCAGGCTTTCAGCATAACGCGCGTCGCTCTGCAGGTTCTCCGCAGCAAGATCGTCCAGCACGCGGGTCACCAGCGCTGCGTCGTCAAAACGGCGCTCGAGCTTGGACTGCAACTCGCTGCGGGCATGTTCACGCCGTGCCAACAGGTCCATGGCAGCAATGCGTACATCGCCCGCGGAGGTTGTGGGCTCTGCGGGGCTTGCCGGGGCCTGCGCATCAGAATGGATTGATTGATCAGCCATGAACGCCATGATAACGCGTGCCATAGGCAACGCGGTGCGGAATAAAAGAGGTGCCGGGCACGCGAGAGTGGGGGTGAGTGGAGCCCGGCACCTGGAAAACGACCCCGGGCGCGCAGCACCCGGGTTTGGCCTTACTCGTCGTCCGCCAGATCGGCTTCAGCCGCCGGCGCAACCTTTTTCGCCGGAGGCGTTGCGGCGACCATGGTCTGACGACGGATTTCGGCTTCTATTTCCTCAGCAATTGGCAGGTTCTCCTCCAGGAAGCGCGCAGCATTGGCCTTGCCCTGCCCGATCTTGTCTCCTTTGTAGGCATACCAGGCGCCGGATTTGTCGATCAGGTTAAGTTTGACACCCCAATCGATGACTTCACCCATGTGGTAAATGCCCTTGCCGTACATAATCTGGAATTCGGCCTGTTTGAACGGTGGTGACACCTTGTTCTTCACCACTTTTACGCGGGTTTCGTTGCCGACCACCTCGTCGCCCTCCTTCACCGCACCGATACGGCGGATGTCCAGGCGTACCGAAGAGTAGAACTTCAGCGCATTACCGCCTGTCGTCGTTTCCGGGTTGCCGAACATCACGCCGATCTTCATGCGAATCTGGTTGATGAAGATCACCAGACAGTTGCTGTGCTTGATGGCTCCCGTGAGCTTGCGCATGGCCTGACTCAGCAACCGCGCCTGCAGGCCGACGTGGGAATCACCCATTTCGCCCTCGATTTCCGCCTTTGGCGTCAACGCGGCAACCGAATCGACGACCAGCACATCCACCGCGCCGGACCGCACCAGCATCTCGGCAACCTCCAGTGCCTGTTCACCGGTATCTGGCTGTGACAGGATCAGGTCGTCTACGCAAACGCCGAGTTTTTCCGCGTAGCTGGGATCGAGGGCGTGCTCAGCGTCAATAAACGCCGCTGTACCTCCGGCTTTCTGCGACTCGGCGATCACCTGCAGCGTGAGTGTCGTCTTGCCCGAGGACTCGGGACCATAGATCTCGCAGATACGCCCCTTGGGCAGGCCACCGATGCCTAGCGCAATGTCCAGACCGAGTGAACCGGTCGAGATCGCGGGCATGGCCACCCGTTCGTTGTCGCCCATGCGCATCACCGTGCCCTTGCCGAACTGGCGTTCGATCTGGCTGAGGGCTGCATCCAGTGCTTTCTGCTTGTTGGCGTCCATAAT
>CEOG01026686.1_pt1 | contig 12477 bp, 10 predicted proteins | sample 530301 | NCBI WGS metagenome assembly CEOG01 (sample SAMEA2619903, study PRJEB7988) | marine metagenome | biome: marine biome (ENVO:00000447); feature: surface water layer (ENVO:00002042); material: "saline water (ENVO:00002010), including plankton (ENVO:xxxxxxxx)" | depth 5 m | reverse complement strand
GGCGGTCGGTCGCATCGCCATTTTCACCGCGCAGGCACTGCGCCATTGCTTCGCGCCGCCCTTCTATCTGCGCCTGATCGGCAAGCAGATGATGGATATCGGCTATTATTCCCTGCCGGTCGTCGGCATGACGGCGCTGTTCACCGGCATGGTGCTGGCGTTGCAGATCTATGTCGGCTCATCCCGCTTCAATGCGGAAAGTGCGGTGGCCACCATCGTCGTCATCGGCCTCACCCGTGAACTCGCGCCGGTGCTTTCCGGCCTGATGATCGCCGGGCGCGTCGGGGCCGCCATTGCCGCCGAAATCGGCACCATGCGGGTGACGGAGCAGATTGACGCTCTTGTCACGCTGTCCACCAACCCCTTCAAATATCTGGTCGCGCCGCGGCTGATTGCGGGGGTCATCACCCTGCCCATTCTGGTCCTGATCGCCGATATTATTGGTGTTTCCGGCGGGTATCTGGTGGCGACGGAAAAGCTCGGCTTCAACGCCGGAACCTATTTACAGAACACCTTCGACTTTCTGGAAACCAACGATGTCGTCTCCGGTCTCATCAAGGCAGGCGTGTTCGGCTTCATCGTCACGCTGATGGGCTGCTATCACGGTTTCAACTCAACCGGCGGAGCGCAAGGGGTCGGTAAAGCAACAACCAACGCCGTCGTGTCCTCCTTCGTGCTTATCCTGATCAGCGACTATTTCCTCACCGTCCTGCTGATCGACTAGGAGGCACGGGCCATGAACGACACCCCGAAAATCGAACTTCGCAATGTCTGCAAGTCTTTCGGCAAGAAAGTCATTCTCGACAATCTGAATATTTCCATCGCGCCGGGTGAATCGCTGGTCGTCATTGGCGGGTCCGGGACCGGGAAGTCGGTGATGCTGAAATGCATCCTTGGCCTGCTGACGCCGGAAAGCGGGGAGATTTATATCGACGGCGAGGAAATCACCAATCAGCCCGCCCATGTGCGCGAGAAGCTGCTGCTGAAAACCGGGATGCTGTTCCAGTATGCGGCTTTGTTTGACAGCCTGACGGTTTGGGAGAATGTCGCCTTCGGGCTTATCCAGGCGCATGGCATGAAGCGCGGCCCGGCGAAGGAAATCGCGATTAAGAAGCTGGCCCTCGTCGGTCTTGCCGCCGATGTCGCGAACAGGAAACCGGCGGAACTCTCTATGGGCATGCAGAAGCGCGTCGGCCTTGCCCGCGCCATTGCGTCGGACCCGGAGATCATCTTCTTTGACGAGCCGACAACCGGCCTCGACCCGATCATGGGCGATGTCATCGACACGCTGATCCGCGACTGCACCAAGGCGCTGGGCGCAACCACACTGACCATTTCCCATGACATGGAGGGCGCGCAAAAAATTGCAGACCGCATCGCCCTCCTCTATAAGGGGAATGTGGTCTGGTCCGGCCCCGCCGCAGAGATAAATACATGCGGCAATCCGTATGTGGAGCAGTTCGTGCATGGCGATGTGGACGGACCGATCAAGCTGGATATTCTGAAACCCTGATTTCATGGGCACGCGTGCCCTCTTTGATGATGTAACGGCTCCGGCCGGCAATGGAGAGACGGAAGCCTCTATGGCGCGAGAACGCGAACAATTCACCTGCCAGAACTGCGGCGAGACTTACCGGAAATGGCAAGGTCGCTGCGACGCGTGCGGGGAGTGGAACACGCTTCAGGCCTCCACGCCCGAGGCTGTCATCCCGAAGGGGCTGAGCGAGGGCAAGGGCCGCACGCTCACCTTCACCGCGCTCGATGCCGATATCTCCGATTACAAGCGCAACCTGAGCCATATCGGCGAGTTTGACCGCGTTCTGGGCGGGGGCTTCGTGCCCGGCTCCTCGATCCTGATCGGCGGCGATCCCGGTATTGGCAAATCCACCCTGCTGTTGCAGGCCGTGGCGCAGATGGCGATGAAGGGCGCGCCTTGCATCTACATCTCCGGTGAGGAGGCCACGCAGCAAATCTCCATGCGCGCCGCCCGTCTTGGCCTTGCCTCCGCGCCGGTGCGCCTTGCCTCCGCCAACTCCATCCGCGATATCATTGCCAGCGTTGAAAAAGCAACTCCGATGCCGAGCCTGCTGGTCATCGATTCGATCCAGACCGTCTTTGCCGACAATCTGCCGAGTGCGCCCGGAACCGTTGCGCAGGTCAGGGCCAGCGCGCAGGAACTCATCCGCCTCGCCCGCAAGACCGGCACCAGCGTCATCCTTGTGGGCCATGTCACGAAGGACGGACAGATCGCCGGGCCCCGGGTGCTGGAGCATATGGTCGATACGGTGCTCTATTTCGAAGGCGACCGCGGCCATCAGTTCCGCATCCTGCGCGCGGTCAAAAACCGCTTTGGCGCAACGGACGAGATTGGCGTGTTTGAAATGTCGGATGCGGGCCTGCGGGAGGTCTCTAACCCCTCCTCTCTTTTCATCTCAAGTCCGGACCGGACCATCAGCGGCGCCTCCGTTTTCGCCGGGATGGAAGGAAGCCGCCCGCTGCTCGTTGAAATTCAGGGCCTTGTCGCGCCGACCCCACAGGCGACGCCGCGCCGCGCCGTGGTCGGCTGGGACAGCGGACGGCTCGCCATGCTGCTGGCGGTGCTGGACACGCGCTGCGGCCTTTCCTTTTCAGGCAGCGAAGTGTATCTCAACGTGGCGGGAGGACTGCGCGTGCAGGAACCGGCGGCCGATCTCGCCGTTGCGGCTGCGCTCGTCTCCTCGGCCTCTGACATCCCTGTGCCGCCCGGCAGCCTGTTTTTCGGCGAAATCGGGCTTTCGGGGGAAATCCGCCCCGTCGGGCAGGCCGACGCCCGTCTGAAAGAAGCCGCGAAGCTCGGCTTCACCACAGCCGTCATCCCGGCGGGCAGCAAGGTGAAGGGGGCGAAGATGAAGATTATTGAAGTTGGGCACCTGCGGGAGATTGTCAGCCTGTTTACCGGCACGGCAGCCCCCTCCCGCGCCGCCAGCGTATAGGAGTAGCGTATGGAAAACCTTCCCATTCAGGGCGCAGATATCGTTTTTCTGGTGATCCTGCTGATTTCCGCCCTGTTCGGCTTCCTGCGCGGTTTCGTGAAGGAAGTGCTGTCGGTGGCGGGCTGGGTCGGCGCGATTTTCCTCGGTCTATACCTGTTTCCCATTGCCCAGCCACTGGCGCGTCAGTTCATTCTCAACATGCTGATTGCAGATATTTTGACCGGGGCGGTGATTTTTATTCTCTCTCTCGTCATTTTGTCCTATATCAGCCATGCGATCTCGGAAAAGGTCAGGGCGTCGAGCCTCGGCGCGCTGGATCGGTCGCTCGGTATCTTTTTCGGCATTGCGCGCGGGCTTGTCCTGCTCGGCATCGGCTGGCTGATTTTTGTCCAGTTCATTCCCGAAGAGGACCGGCCGCAATGGATTTTGCAGGCGAAGATGCTGCCGGTGATCGAGGCGAGCGGTGAATTCGTTGCCCGGCTGCTACCGCCCGACATGCAGGAGAATCTGAATATCTCGAAGGAAAGCGACAAGGCCACTATGGACCGCTTGAAAGAGAAGTATGACGGCCTGCCGGACAATGTGAAGGACGGGCTGAAAAACACGATGGAGGATGCGGTGAAAATCCTCGACAAGGGCTATGACGATCAGGCCCGCCAGCAGATGGAAAACCTGACCAAAAGCACCACACAGGACAAACCCAAATGACAGACCGTTCCGCCCCCGAGGAGCTGCGCAGTACCCCCTTTGATGACGATAAGCTGCATGAGGAATGCGGCGTTTTCGGCATCTATGGCCATCCGGAGGCGGCCGCCCTCGTCGCCCTTGGCCTGCATGCCCTGCAACATCGCGGGCAGGAAGCCGCCGGGATCGTCAGCCATGACGGCCGCCATTTCCACAGCCACAAGGGCATGGGCAAGGTTGGCGATAATTTCTCGACCGAAGAAGTCATCAAAAGCCTTCAAGGCAACGCCGCCGTCGGCCATAACCGCTACGCCACCACCGGCGGCACCGTGCTCCGCAATGTACAGCCCATCTTCGCCGATCTGGCAAATGGCGGCCTCGCCGTCGCCCATAACGGCAACCTGACCAATGCCTCCACCCTGCGCCGCCGCCTTGTGCTGGAGGGCAGCATCTTCCAGTCCACCATGGACACCGAAGTCATTATCCATCTCATCGCCAACAGCAAAAAGACCCGTATCGTCGATTGTCTGGTCGATGCCATGTCGAAAATCTCCGGCGCCTATTCTCTCGTCGCGCTGACCAGCAAGAAGCTGATCGGTATGCGCGATCCTTACGGTGTGCGGCCATTGGTGCTCGGCAAGCTCGACAATGCCTATATTCTCTCCTCTGAAAGTTGCGCGCTCGATATCATCGGCGCCGATTTTATCCGCGACATCTCTCCGGGTGAGGTCGTGGTGATCGATGAGGCCGGGATCAGCTCGCATTTTCCCTTTTCCACACCACCCAAGCGCTTCTGTATTTTCGAGCATATCTATTTCGCCCGGCCGGACAGCGTGGTGGAGGGTCGCTCCGTCTACGAAGTGCGAAAATCAATCGGCAGCGAGCTTGCGCGCGAAAACCCCGTCGACGCCGATCTCGTCATCCCGGTGCCCGACAGCGGCACCCCCGCCGCCATCGGCTATGCGCAGGAAAGCGGCATCCCCTTCGATCTCGGCATCATCCGCAACCATTATGTCGGCCGCACCTTTATTGAGCCGACGGACCAGATCCGCCATCTCGGCGTCAAGCTCAAGCATAACGCCAACCGCAACATCATCGACGGCAAACGTGTTGTGCTGGTCGATGATTCCATCGTGCGCGGCACCACCTCGACTAAAATCGTGCAGATGGTGCGCGAGGCCGGCGCGCGTGAGGTGCATATGCGCATTGCCAGCCCGCCGACGACCCATAGCTGCTTCTATGGCGTCGATACGCCGAGCCGCAACAAGCTGCTGGCCGCGCAATATGATCTCGCCGAGATGTGCGCCTTCATCGGCGCGGACAGCCTGTCCTTCATCTCCCTCGACGGGTTGTACCGGGCCATGGGCGAAAATGGTCGCGATGCAAAACAGCCGCAATATTGCGATGCCTGCTTCACCGGCGACTATCCGATCGAATTGACAGACCATGAAACCGGGGCCGAGCGGGAGCTGACCCTGCTCGCCGAGCGTTTTTAAGAATTCAGAAGAAATATATTTCCTATGTCCCAGAAATTAAAAGATAAAGTTGCGCTGATCACGGGCGCCTCCAGCGGCATTGGCGCCGCCGTCGCCAAAAAATTCGCGGCGGAGGGCGCGCATGTCATCCTCGTGGCCCGCTCCGTCGGCGGGCTCGAAGAAGTCGATGATGAAATTCAGGAAGCGGGCGGCAGCGCGACGCTTGTCCCGCTGGATCTCACCGACACGGCGGCCATCGACGGTCTCGCCGCCCCGCTGTTCGAACGCTGGAAAAAGCTTGATATTCTGGTCGGCAATGCGGGCATGGTCGGCAAGCTGATGCCGATCCAGCAATATGTGCCGGAGTTGTGGGATAGTGTGTTCAAGCTGAATGTCCATGCCAACTGGCGGCTGATCCGCGCGCTCGATCCCCTGCTCCGGGCGAGCGAGGCAGGCCGCGCCCTGTTTGTCACCGCCTCGGTCGCGCGGGAGACTAAGCAATTCTGGAGCGGCTATGCCGCCAGCAAGGCCGCGCTGGAGACAATCGCCAATACCTATGCGGCGGAGGTGCAGAAAACCAGCCGCCTGCGCGTCAACCTGATTGACCCCGGCCCCACACGCACCCGCCTGCGCGCCGTCGCCTATCCGGCGGAGGATGCCGCCCTGCTGCCATCGCCCGAGAGCAAAACCCAGCTGTTCCTCGATGCCGTCCTCAGTGACGCGAACGGTACCCTCTTCACGGCCTGAAACGGCGAAGGCCGCGCCACCAGCGGACTGACCATACACGCATAAAAAAGCCAATGCCCCCGCCGCGAACGACGGGTGGCATTGGCCAGGAACGGGAGCGGCCGAGGATTTAAGGCGGCTCCCAGGGAGGCTTAACCAGAAAGGTACAGTCTCGCCTCTAGAACCTAACACCGGCGGAAAACGGGTAGCGACGCCCTGCGGCGTCCCCGTCTTGCCGGGCTTGTCTAGGTCACGGTGTCGCGCACCGCATCGCGCAGGGCCATATTAGGGCCAATACGCACATGTTTCCGTAATTTCCGATAGGGCAGTTCGCGCGGATCGGCAATCACCGGACCCGGCGACAGCGCCAGGATCACCCGCTCCGCCAGCGGCTCGAAATCCGCCCGGAAATGCACCGAACTCTTCACCGCAACAATCGACATCCTTTCCAGCTCCACCCCGAGATGGCGGAACAAGGCGGTATCCCCTGTCTGCACCGTCTTGCTGGAGATAGCGATTTTGACGCCGCCCTGCTCCAGCAGGGCACAAGGGCCAAGCTGCATCCGCGCCCCTTTCCACATCGGACCGGTGCCGACTACCTGACCATTGCCGAGCGCGAGCACGCGGAACGTTCCGTAAAAGGGCGTATCCCCGGCAAATTCCTTGCCTCCGATACCAATTTCAATGGTCGCCCCAATCCCCTCCTGAAGCGCCATATTTGCCGCCTGCGCATCGGCGATAAAGCCGATAACCGCGTTTTCCGCCCCGCATTCCACCAGATGCCGGAGCAACCCGGTCGTATCCCCGGTGCCGCCCGCGCCCGGATTATCCTGGGCATCCGCCAGAACCACCGGCCTCAAAGCCGTCCGGCTGATCTCGATGGCCTGTTCAACGGCACGGCGGGCAGGCAGGCCCGGCTCGCTGAAACCAGCCTCCGCCAGATCAAGACACTGCTTGAAATCATCGACAGCCTGCTGGATCGCCTCAATTTTAAGACCATAGGCAACGATGGCCGGGCCCGCCTCCTCGATATCGGAAAGGGCAAAACCGGCGGCGAAAGAGATATGGCATCCCGTTGGCAGCGCGGCGCGAATGGCGGCCAGATCCCGGAACAGCAAACTCACGCACGGTTCTTGCGTCGTGCAGCCGAGCGACAGGGGAATGAGATAATCCGACTTCACAAGCAGTTTCAGAAAGCGGTTTTCGTCGCGGATCAAATGCCCGAGGACATCCGCCGCCCGTCTGCCCGTTTCCGTCATATCCGTATGCGGATACTGCCGGTACACATCCAGATAGTCGGCATATTCCACCATCTGCTCGGTGATATTGGCGTGATAATCCAGGCTGGCCAGGACCGGAACTTCAGACCCGACCCGCATCCTGACCCGGCGCAACAGCTCCCCTTCCGCATCGTCAAAATGTTCCGTGACCATCGCGCCATGCAGGTCAAGGTAGACACCCGCAATCCCGTCCGCCTCCCCCAGCGCATCGAGCATCATTGTCGCAATCCGCTCATAGGCCTCCCGCGTCACCACCCCGCAAGGCACGGCAAAGGCCCAGCACAGCGGCACAATCTGGAACTGCTGCGCCGTCAGGCTGTCAATGGCGCCGGTAATCGGCAGGTTAAAGCCGCGGGTTTTTTCGAACACGTCATCCCCGACGCAGAGGCCGGGCCAGTCCTTGGCGATTTCGAACGCCAGAAAATCGGCTTTCCGGCTCGCGAAGGTGTTTGTTTCATGCTGAAAACCCGCGACGGCAATCTTTTTCATATACGCATATCCTCGACGGCATGGCAGGCGACCTTCGCCATGTCATAGCCTTTGAGCACGGGCCGCTCACGCGTGCATTTTTCGGTCGCAAAAGCGCAGCGCGGATGAAAGGCGCATCCGGACGGCGGGTTGATCGGATTGGGCACTTCCCCCTCCATCGGCTTGCGTTCCGTCCCGCCTTTCAAATCCGGGATGGTTTCCAGCAGCATCCGCGTATAGGGGTGCCGCGGCCTGCGGAACAATTCGGATTTCGGCGTAATTTCGCAAATACGGCCGAGATACATGACGCCGATCCAGTCCGACACATGGTCAATCACCGCAAGATCATGGCTGATGAACAGATAGGTGAGGCCCAGATCGTCCTGCAGCCGGGTCATCAGATTGAGGATCTGCGCCTGCACTGACACGTCCAGCGCCGATGTCGGCTCGTCACAGATGAGAAACTCCGGCTTGCTGGAAAGCGCCCGGGCGATGGAGATGCGTTGCCGCTGGCCGCCGGAAAATTCATGCGGATATTTCTCCCCGTCCCGCGGCGATAACCCGACCTGCAGTAGGAGCTGCGCCACCTGTTCGCGCTCATCCTCCTTGTTGTCGGCAAGGCCATAGGCGCGGATCGGTTCGGCGATGATATCCCGCACCCGCCAGCGCGGATCAAGGCTGGCGTAGGGCGACTGGAACACCATCTGCATCCGCCGCGCGATATCGGACAGGCTGGATTTTTCCTTCTGGCCGGTCAGATTTTTTCCATCAATGAGGATTTCACCGGAGGTCGCGGCATTGAGGCCCGCGATGGTCCGCGCCACGGTCGATTTGCCGCAACCGGATTCGCCGACCAGCGAAAAGGTCTCCCCCCGCTTGATCGAAAAGGTCAGCCCATCCACCGCCTTCAGCACATGCTTGGGCAGCCTGTTCATCAGGCGGGTGACCAGCGGCTTCGACACATCGAAATACATTTTCAGGTCGCGAACTTCCAAAATCGCCTGTTCAGACATATTTGTGCCCTCCGTCATAAAGCCAGCATGCCGCCATCTGCCCGGCATTTTCCGTCGCCCTCAATGCCGCAATTTCTTCCCGGCACACCGGCTTGACCATTTTGCAACGGGGATTGAAGGCGCAGCCATCCGGCCGACCATCGAGCCGCGGCATGGCCCCTTCGATATTGGGCAGGTATTTGAGATTCTGGCCGATTTGCGGGATCGAATCCATCAACCCCCGGGTATAGGGATGCTTCGGCGCGTCAATCACGCTTCTGACATCGCCGATTTCCACGAGACGCCCCGAATAGATCACCGCGACCCGATCCGCCGCCTCGGCGATCACCCCCATATCGTGGGTCACCAGCATGGTCGCCACCCCCTTGTCGCGGGACAGGTCTTTCAAAAGCGCGATAATCTGCGCCTGCACCGACACATCGAGCGCCGTCGTCGGTTCATCGGCGATGATCAGGCTGGGATCACAGCACAGCGCCAGCGCAATGACGACCCGCTGCCGCATGCCGCCTGAAAACTCATGGGGGAAGGCGTCAAAGCGCAGCTCCGGCGCCGGTATTCCTACTTCCGTCAGCAGCTCGATAGCCCGATCCTTTGCTTTGGAATAGGAAATATTCCGGTGCGTCAGAATGGTCTGGGTAAGCTGCTTTCCAACGGTGTAAAGCGGGTTCAGGCTGGTCAGGGGATCCTGGAAAATCACCCCGATCTCCGCCCCTCTGACGCGCCGCATCTCGTTTTCGGACAGATGGGTGATGTCCCGCCCTTTCAGGGTGATCTTGCCGCCGGAAACCCGCCCCGGCGGCTCCAGCAGGCCAACAATGGCGTTCCCGGTCAGGGATTTTCCCGCCCCGGATTCGCCGACGACGCCGAGAATTTCCCCCGCCTCAATCGAAAAGGACAAACCTTCGATGGCTTTCAGAATTCCCCGCCGCGTCGGGAATTCAATGCTCAGATTTTCAATATCGACAACAGACATAACGCCCCCTCTCCGTTAGCGCAGTTTCGGGTTGAATGTATCGCGCAGCCAGTCGCCGATCAGGTTGACCGACAGAACCAGGATGACGAGGGTGAACGCCGGGAAGAAGGTGATCCACCATTCGCCCGAAAACAGGAAATTATTACCGATGCGGATCAGGGTGCCGAGCGACGGATTGGTCGGCGGCACGCCCACGCCCAGGAAGGACAGTGTTGCCTCGATAATGATGGCGACGGCCACCCCGATGGTCGCGACAATCAGCGTCGGGCCGACCACATTGGGAAAGATATGCCGCAGCAGGATCAGCCATGCCGGCGTCTGGATCAGCTTCGCCGCCGCGATATAATCCTTGCGCCGCTCCACCATCGCGCCACTGCGGGTGATGCGCGCATATTGCGGCCAGCTCGCAATGCCGATGGAGAAGATCAGCACCGGGATCGCCATTTCCTCATGCAATTCATTGCTCATGGACGTGCGGACAACCCCGTCAATCATCAGCGCGATCAGGATCGGCGGGATGGTGAGCTGGATATCGGCGACGCGCATGATCAGGGTGTCGATCCAGCTTCCCGTGGCGTAGCCCGCAATAATGCCGAGCGGAATGCCGATCGCCACCGACAGCAGCACGCTGAACAGCCCGACGATCAGCGAAATCTGCGTGCCATACATGATGGCGGCGAGAACATCGCGCCCCTGCCCGTCCGTCCCAAGGAAATGAGCCGCCGATCCGCCCGCCTCCCAGGCCGGCGGCAGGAAGGCATCCATCAGGCTGAGACTGCCGGGTTCAAACGGTGTGTAGCTCGTCAGATATGGCGCCCCGAAGGCCGCGCCGACCAGCAGCAGCGTGACCAGACTCGCCAGCATGGTGAGGGGCGAGTGAAGAAAGCTCCAGGTCACATCGTGATCGTAAAAGCCCGCCCACCATTTCGATAATTTTGCCGTTTGCATGTTGATATCTCCCCTTATCCCCTGACCTCGACGCGAAGCCGCGGGTCCACCACAAAATACAGCAGGTCAACAATCAGATTGATCATCACGAAGAAGAAGGCGACCATCACCAGATAGGCCGACATGACCGGCACATCGGCGAATTGCACCGCCTGGATGAACAGGCTGCCCATCCCCGGCCATTGAAAAACCGTTTCCGTAATGATCGAGAAGGCGATCAGCGAACCGATTTGCAGGCCCGTCACCGTGATCACGGGGATCAGGGTGTTCTTGAGGGCATGGCCGAAGTTGATATCGCGCTGCCGCAGACCCCGCGCCCGGGCAAATTTGATGAAATCCGCCCGCATCACCTCCAGCATCTCGGAGCGGATGATGCGCAGGATCAGTGTCGTCTGATACAGCGCCAGCGTGATGGACGGCAGAATGATGGCCTTCCAGCCGCTCAGCGTTAAGAGGCCGGTTGTCCAGCCGCTGTCCAGCGTCACCACCTCACCGCGGCCAAAGGACGGCAGTATCTGGAATTTCACCGCAAACACATAAATCAGCAGGATGCCGATCACGAAGGTCGGCAGCGACACCCCGACCAGCGAGCCGGTCAGGATCACCTTGCTGAACCAGTGCTTTTTCTTGAGCCCCGTAAACAGCCCCCCGGCCACGCCGAGCAGGATGGCGATGATCGCCGAGACAAAGACCAGCTCCAGCGTCGCGGGCATCCGTTCGGCGACGACATCCTCGACCGGCCGTTGCAGACGGTAGGAAATCCCGAAATCGCCCTGCACGGCATTCACAACGAAACGGCCGAACTGCACAATGAAGGGATCGTTGAGGCCAAGCTGATCGCGCAACTCTTCCATGTCCTTGGTCGTCGATTCCTGCCCCACCATGTTGCTGATGGGATCCCCGACAAAATTGAACAGGAAGAAACTGAGCAGCGCGACAACCAGCATGACAATCGCCGACTGGACCAGTCGTTTCAGAATAAAATTCAGCATGATTTTGCTCCTGTTATGAAAGGGAACGGGCAGGCGGCGCCCTCATACGGCCCGCCTGCCCGTCACAGTCGCTAGTTGCTGAAACTCGCCCAGTAGAAGCGGGGCATATCGTTCGGCTCGATCGGGATATTCAGGTTTTTCGACATGGCCCAGAAAATCATCTGGTGATGCAGCGGCAGATACGGGATATCCGCCTGAACCTGGGTCCAGATCTCCTCGATGATCCTGTTTCGCTCCTCCACATCCACGATGCCGCGAATAGCCTCGATCTTCGCGTCCAGTTCGGGCGTGCCGTAGCGGGACGCATTCCAGGAGGCTTCCGAATGCAGCAGATAATCAAACGCAAAGCCCGAATCCATCGTCGGTACGCCCCAGCCGAGCAGGAAGAAATCCGTCGTCTTGCCGGTAATCAGCGGGAAGAACTGTGTCTTGGGCTGCGCATTCAGCCGCACATCGACGCCGATCTTGGCCAGCATGCTGACCGCGGCCTGACAGATGGCCTCGTCATTCTGGTAGCGGTTGTTGGGACAGTCGAGCTGCACCGAAAATCCATCGGGATAGCCAGCCTCGGCCAGCAGCGCCTTGGCCTTTTCCGGATCAAACGGCAGGCGGTTTTCATCCCACTCCGCCTTGTAGCCATTGATCGGCGGTTCGATAATCATCCCCGCCGGCACCGACATGCCGCGCATGATCGCCCGCTTGATCGCCTCCACATCGATGGCGTGATAAAAGGCCTGGCGCACCTTCACATCCTTGAAGGGGTTCTTGCCCTTGACGCTGGAATGCCGCAACTCGTCGGCCTTGACATCGAAACCGAAGAAGATTGTCCGCATCTGCGCGGTCTGCTCCACCTTCAGGGCATCGCTGCCAAGAATCCGGTTCAGATCCTGAATGGGCGGATCGGTCACCAGATCAACCTCGCCCGACAGCAGCGCCGCGACGCGGG
>CEOG01002434.1_pt1 | contig 12510 bp, 9 predicted proteins | sample 530301 | NCBI WGS metagenome assembly CEOG01 (sample SAMEA2619903, study PRJEB7988) | marine metagenome | biome: marine biome (ENVO:00000447); feature: surface water layer (ENVO:00002042); material: "saline water (ENVO:00002010), including plankton (ENVO:xxxxxxxx)" | depth 5 m | reverse complement strand
GACCAACACTGCATATCCCGCAAGAACATCAGCGACGGCGCCCTGAAAGTCATGGCGAGACTGCGCCAGGCAGACCACGAGGCCTACCTCGTGGGCGGCGCCGTGCGCGACTTGCTGCTCGGCGGGCATCCCAAGGACTTCGATGTAGCCACCGATGCGACCCCCGAAGAAGTGCATGCACTGTTTCGCGGCTCGCGCATCATAGGCCGCCGGTTTCGCATCGTGCACGTGCGCATGGGCCGCGAAATCATCGAAGTCACCACCTTCCGTGGCCATCACGATGGTGAGCCGCCCGCGCGTTCAGGCAAGGTCAAGGGCCCCTCCCACCGGTCCGAACAGGGCCTGTTGCTGCGCGACAACGTATTCGGCACGCTGGAAGAGGACGCAGTGCGACGCGACCTGACCGTGAATGCGCTGTACTACGATGCCGCCAGCTTCGCTGTCTACGATCACGTGCACGGCATGCAGGACCTCGAACGGCGCAGCGTGTGCATCATTGGCGACCCGGAACAGCGCTTCCGCGAAGACCCGGTGCGGATGCTGCGGGTAGCGCGGTTTGCCGCCAAGCTGGAATTTGGCGTCGACAGCGACACGGCTGCGGCCATCCCCCGCTGCGCCTCTCTGCTGCGTGAAATTCCCTCCGCGCGACTGTTCGACGAGTTTCTCAAGCTGTTCCTGTCCGGCTACGCCGAGCGTACCTTTGACGCATTGCTGGAACACAACTTGCTGGTTTACCTGTTCCCCGAGAGTGATGAAGCACTGCGACGCGACCCGACCGCCATGGCGCTGGTCAGGGCCGCGATGCGCAGCACCGATACCCGGATCAAGGCCGACAAACCCGTCACCCCGGCCTTCCTGCTGGCAGCCCTGCTGTGGCCGGTGACCAGCAAACTTGCGGCACAACTGCGCGAGCGCGGTGAACCGCCCGTGCCGGCCATGCACAGCGCCGCGCAGCAGGTGGTCGCCAGTGCGGTAGCCACCATTGCCATTCCGCGGCGCTTCAGCCAGCCCATGCGCGAAATCTGGGAATTCCAGCTTCGCCTGCAGCGGGGCGACAGCCGCAAGGCACGCGAGCTGCTGCAGAACCGTCGCTTCCGCGCCGCGTACGACTTCCTGCTGTTGCGTGAGGAGGCTGGAGAGGACACCGGTGAGGTGGGCGAATTCTGGACCGAATTCCAGGAGCGCCCCGAGAACCAGAACCTGCCGATGCTGGAAACGCCCAGCGAAGCTGGAGACGACAGCGGCGGCCGCGGACGCAGACGGCGCCCGCGCAAACGGCGCCCGCCCTCAGCCTGATGCCCGACGCCTGTATTGCGCTGGGCAGCAACCTCGGCACCCCTGCGCGGCAGCTGCAGATGGCCGTCGATGCCATTCGCAGGTTGCCGGGAACGCACATTACTGCGGGCTCCGGTGTGTATGCGAGTGCCGCCGTGGGCCCGGGACAGCAGCCAGACTACCTGAACGCCGTACTCGCGGTGCGCACGGCGCTGAGTCCACTCGCCCTCCTCGATGCACTGCAGGGCATTGAACAGGCACAGGGTCGCGAGCGCGCCGTACGCTGGGGGCCACGCACACTGGACCTGGATGTCCTGTTGTACGACGCTGAGCGGATCCGCCTGCCCAGGCTACAGGTTCCCCACCCGGGCATGGCGGAACGTCACTTCGTCCTTTATCCTCTCCTCGATATCTACCCGGACGGCCTTGAGGTGCCCGGGCTCGGCTCGCTGGCAACCCTGCTGGCCCAGTGCCCGGCGAACGGCCTGACGCGCAGCGCGGTCACGCTGGACTATCATTTGCAGGACACACGGGAGCCCGGACTTTGAGCACAGACACCCCCACCACCGGCGTCGACCTGAAGGGCCGCACGCCACCGGGCTACATTGCCGTTGAGGGGCCGATCGGCGTTGGTAAAACCACCCTGGCGAGCCGCCTGGCGGCAACCTTTGGCTACCCCATGCTGCTGGAGGAGGCTCACCAGAACCCGTTCCTCGAACGTTTCTATGGCAACCAGCGCCACGCTGCGCTCGCCACCCAGCTCTTTTTCCTGTTTCAGCGCGCGCAGAAAATCAACGACCTGCGCCAGGGCGACATTTTCGCCGAATCCCGGGTGTCCGATTTCCTTATCGAGAAGGATCCGCTGTTCGCGCGGGTAAATCTCGACAGCGACGAGTTCCAGCTGTATCAGCGTGTCTACGAACAGCTGCGTATCGAACCACCTACGCCGGACCTCGTCATCTACCTGCAGGCACCTACGGACATCCTTCTGGACCGTATACACCAGCGCGGCATCGAGCATGAAAGAGCTATCGAACGCGACTATCTGGAGCGCCTGAACGAAGTGTACAGTGAGTTTTTTCTGTATTACGATGAAGCTCCTTTACTTATCGTCAACGCCAGCGAGATCGACCTCGCCCAGGGCGAGGATGATTACCGGCATCTGGTCGACTACCTGCTGGACATCCGCAGCGGCCGCCATTACTTCAATCCCACGTTCTTTGGATAGTGCAGCGCATGGGCAAGATCACCATCAGCACCCTCGACAAAATGAAGGCCGCCGGGGAAAAGTTTGTGTGCATCACTGCGTACGATGCCACCTTCTCCCGACTGGTATCCGAGGCGGGCGCTGAAACCATTCTGGTGGGCGATTCGCTGGGCATGGTGCTGCAGGGCCACGACAGCACCATTCCGGTATCGGTGGATCATATGGTCTACCACACGGAATGTGTGGTGCGCGGTGCGCCGGAGTCGCTGGTGATCGCAGACATGCCCTTCATGAGCTACAGCACGCCCGAACAGGCAATGGCCAACGCCACCCGGCTGATGCAGGCCGGCGCGCAGATGGTGAAGCTGGAGGGCGGCACCTGGCTTTCAGACACCATTTCCATGCTGGTGGAACGCGGCATACCGGTCTGTGCACACCTGGGACTGACGCCGCAGTCGGTCAATGCGCTGGGCGGCTTCCGCGTACAGGGGCGCACCCCCAAGGAAGCCAAGTCCATTCTCGCCGATGCAGTGGAAATCCAGGACGCGGGCGCCAGCCTGCTGGTACTGGAGTGCGTACCATCTCATCTGGCCACGGACATCAGCGACAAGCTGGATATCCCGGTCATCGGTATCGGGGCCGGCGCAGGCACGGACGCGCAGGTGTTGGTCATGCACGATATGCTCGGGCTTTCCAGCCACAGCGCGCGCTTCGTGCAGAACTTCATGGCCGGCAGCAACAGCATACAGGAAGCCCTCGCGGCCTTTGTGCAGGCCGTCAAGTCCGGCGCTTACCCGCGTGAAGAACACAGCTACAGCTGAGCCATTCCACGCCACCACAAGCCTGTGTAACAGCGATGTTACCCTCGCCGCAGCCTGCTTCCTCAGGTAACAAAATCGTCCAGACTTTTGATTTCGATCCATTGCCGGGTGTGAGCGCTTGGGGCATACTGCCCGTCCGCTCGCCGATGGATAACCGTCTGCGGCCCATAACGACCAGCTAGTTCCGGTCTTGCGTCACCCTTTACCGTGTTTCGGGGGTTATGTAGATATGCGAACGTACACTGCCATAGCACCGCTGCAATCCGTCCTGCGGAGCTGCCGCCAACAGGGCCAGCGCATTGCGTTCGTGCCCACCATGGGCAACCTGCATGAGGGCCACCTTGAGCTGGTGCGCCGGGCTCGCGCCCTCGCCGATATCGTTGTGGTCAGCATATTCGTCAATCCACTGCAGTTTGGCCCCAATGAGGATCTTGACGCTTACCCGCGCACGCTGGCTGCCGACAAGGAAAAGCTGTTCAGCGAGGGCGTGCAGCACCTGTTTCTGCCCGACGTCGAGGAAATGTATCCCGAGGGCATGGCACTGCAAACCCAGGTGCAGGTACCGGATCTGTCGGAAACGCTGTGCGGCAGCAGCCGGCCGGGGCACTTTACCGGCGTTACCACCGTGGTCAGCAAGCTGTTCAATATCGTGCAGCCGGATGTGGCGGTGTTCGGCGAGAAGGATTTCCAGCAACTGACCATCATCCGCAAGATGGTCGCAGACCTGTGCATGCCGATCCAGATTGAGGGTGTTGCCACCGCGCGCGACACCGATGGCCTGGCGAAGAGTTCGCGCAATGGCTACCTGTCTGAGGAACAGCGCAAGCTGGCACCTTTGATTCACGCCACACTGGTCAGCTGCCGTGATGCGGTTGCCTGCGGCTTCGACAATTTCCTGCAGCTTGAATCCCACGCCCGCATGCAACTGTTGCAGGCCGGGTTCGAACCGGATTACTTCGCCATTCGCGATGCGCGCACACTGCGCGCGGTAAACGAAAATACCGAAGAAATCGCCATTCTCGCGGCCGCGCGGCTGGGTTCCACACGCCTGATCGACAACGTCAGGCTCACCCTGAACCCCGTTTCCGACTGGGGCATGCTCGCCTCACCCTGAAGCCCGCGTGGGGCACAGACGCCGACGTTCCCGCGCAGCCAGGGGGTAAGGCTATACTGCGACCCGAACAACAATAAAACGGGACTTTTCGCATGACTCTCAGCGCAGTTCTCGGCTATGCCGGGCTCCTCGCCGCTCTCTCACTGCTCATCTGGCTCGCCCTGCGCGGCATCAATATCGTGTTCGCCGCATTGCTCAGCGCGGGCGTCGTGATTGTCAGCAATGGCCTGCCGCTGGCGGCGGGCCTGGGAGAATACTTCGCCTTCGGTCCACTGGGCGCGTTCACCTTTGCCGGCAGGTTTTTCCTGCTGTTCGCTGCCGGCGCCATGTTTGGTAGGGTCATGGGAGACAGTCACGCAGCGTCCAGTATCGCTCTCGCCATGGTTCGCAAACTGGGGCCAAACCGTGCACTGTGGATTACGGTGCTGTCAACGGCACTGCTCACCTACGGTGGCGTGGTGGTGTTTGTCGTGATTTTCGCCATGTATCCACTGGGCATCAAACTGCTGCAGCAGGCCAATATTCCCAAGAGACTGTTCTGTGCCGCCCTCGCACTCGGCGCGGGCACCTTCACACTGACCGCACTGCCCGGCACTCCATCCATTCACAACGTCATCTCCTCTGTTGCATTGGGCACCGACCTGTTCGCCGGCGGCTGGCTGGGTCTCCTGGCCAGCGTCATGATGTTCGGCCTGGGCATGTGGTACCTGGAAAGCCAGCGCCTGCGGGCCGCCGCGAATGGCGAGGGCTTTGTCGCCGGGCCCCGGGACCGGCACATCGCCGAGGACCCCGGCGAAGCGAGCTACCCGCACTGGGCACTGGCACTGCTACCACCGGTTCTGGTGTTGGGCGCGATCCTGCTGCCACGAGTGTTTACCGCAATCCTGGGGGAAGACGGCAGCACCGCCTACACGCTCCTGGCTTTCGCCAATGCACAACCCGTGATCTGGCCCAGCCTGGCGCTGTTTGCCGGCACCCTGCTGACCGTACTCATGTTCCCGGCGGTGCGCCGCCACGCCCTGCTCAGCATCGGCGAGGGCACACAGGATTCCATCATCCCGCTGATCAACACGGCCGCCGTGATCGGTTTCGCCGGCGTGGTCACGCAAACCCGGGGCTTTGCCCAGTTCACCGGTATCATGCTGGACTCCGGCCTGCCGCCGCTGCTGTCCATGTTCACCTCCATCAGCGTGATTTCAGCCATCACGGGGTCTGCCTCGGGCGGCCTGCAGATCTTCATGTCCACCATGGCGGAGGGCTACCTGAGCATGGGCATTGAGCCGGCGACCCTGCACCGCCTGGCCACAATCGCCGCCGGCGGCTTCGACTCCCTGCCCCACTCGGGCGCCGTGGTCGCCACGCTCACCATCACCGGGTTGACCCACCGCGAGGCCTACCGCGACATGGGTGTCGTGACGGTCGTAATACCGGTGATGGCAGTGCTCAGCTGCATGGCAGTCGCGAGCCTCTGGTAGGCCTGGGGCGGGCAAAGAAGCCGCGGCGGTAAATATTCGGCACAAAAAAGGGCGCCGAAGCGCCCTTGTCCGGGTGATGCGGGTCAGCCCTCGTCGGAGGACGCGCCACTTTCAGCATCAGAGCCGGCCTCGTCTTCAAGCAGTTCCTTGATGGACAGCTTGATACGGCCGCGCTGATCTACGTCCAGCACCTTCACTTCCACTTCCTGGCCTTCCTTCAGGTAGTCGGACACGTTCTCGACACGCTGGTGGGCAATCTGCGAGATGTGTACCAGACCGTCCTTGCCCGGCAGGATGTTGACGAACGCACCGAAATCAACGATGCGCGCGACGGTTCCCTTGTAGACTGCACCCACTTCGGCTTCGGCCGTGATCTCTTCAATCATGGTCACCGCCTTGTCGCGGGCCGCCTTGTCCTGGCCGAAGACGCGAACGGTGCCGTCATCGTCGATATCCACGGTGGCACCCGAGGCCTCGGTGATGGCACGAATGGTCGCGCCACCCTTGCCGATGATATCGCGGATCTTGTCGGAATCGACTTTCAGGGTGAGCATGCTCGGCGCGTTGTCCGAGAGCACCTGACGCGGCTCGGCAAGCACAGCGTTCATCTGGCCGAGGATATGCAGACGGGCCTGTTGCGCCTGTTGCAGGGCAATCTCCATGATCTGCTCATTGATACCTTCGATCTTGATATCCATTTGCAGGGCAGTAATACCCGCTGCCGTACCGGCAACCTTGAAATCCATGTCACCCAGGTGATCTTCGTCACCCAGGATATCGGTAAGCACCGCAAACTGGTTGCCGTCCTTGACCAGACCCATCGCGATGCCGGCCACCGGCGCACTCAGCGGCACACCTGCTGCCATCATGGCCATGGAGCCAACGCAGACCGAGGCCATGGAGCTGGACCCGTTGGATTCAGTAATCTCCGACACCACACGGATGGTGTAGGGGAAGTCCTCGCTGTTCGGCAGCACAGCGGCCAGGCCGCGGCGCGCCAGGCGTCCGTGACCGATTTCGCGACGGCTGGTGAAGCCCACGCGGCCCGCTTCGCCTACGGAGTAGGGAGGGAAGTTATAGTGCAGCATGAACGGATCGCGGCGCTCGCCTTCCAGGGCATCGATGATCTGGGAATCCCGGGTCGAGCCCAGGGTAACCGCGCCGATAGCCTGGGTCTCACCGCGAGTGAACAGCGCAGAGCCGTGCACTTTGGGCAGGATATCGGTTTCGCAGGCAATGGCCCGCACGGTGCGCGTATCGCGACCGTCAATACGCGGCTCACCGGCGAGGATACGCTTGCGCACCAGATTCTTCTCGACCGACTTGAAGACGTCCTTGATTTCATCCTCGGAAGGTCCACCTTCGACGGCCAGGGCCGCCACACAGGCCTTGCGCACCTCGGCAACGCGCTCGTAACGCAGCGCTTTTTCGGTGATGCGGTAGGCTTCGCCCAGCTCTGCCTTGACCTGCGCCTCAACGGCAGCGGTGAGCTCTTCATTCACCGCCGGCGGCTGCCAGTCCCAGCGCGGCTTGCCGGCTTCGGCAGCCAGGTCGCGAATGGCCTGAATCACCACCTGCATTTCCTGGTGGGCAAACAGTACAGCGCCCAGCATCTGGTCTTCTGACAGTTCCTTCGCTTCGGACTCGACCATCAGTACCGCATGCTCGGTACCTGCCACAACCATGTCCAGCTTGCTGTCCTTCAGCTGATCGTAGGTCGGGTTGAGCATGTAGCCGGTGCTCTCGTTGAAGCCGACGCGCGCGCCGCCAATCGGGCCATTGAACGGGCAGCCGGAAATAGCCAGCGCCGCGGACGTGCCGATCATCGCCGGAATATCAGGATCGATGTGCTTGTCTGCAGACATCACCGTACAGATCACCTGCACTTCATTCATGAAGCCATCGGGAAACAGCGGCCGGATGGGCCGGTCGATGAGCCGCGAGGTGAGGGTTTCCTTTTCGCTGGGGCGCGCTTCGCGCTTGAAAAAGCCGCCGGGAATCTTGCCAACCGCGTAAGCTTTTTCCGTGTAGTGGACGGCAAGGGGGAAGAAGGGCTGGCCCGGCTTGGCGCTCTTTTCCGCCACAACCGTAACCAGAACCGAGGTGTTTTCGACGGTAACCAGAACCGCGCCGGTTGCCTGCCTGGCAATACGACCCGTTTCCAGGGTGACTGTCTGGCCACCGTACTGGAAGGTCTTTCTAACTGGATTCACATTATTTCTCCAATGCTGAATATGACAACCGGGGCACAGGGCCCCGGTATGTGGTACCGCTTATCGACGCAGACCCAGTCGCTTGATCAGCTCGGCATAGCGCGTCACATCCTTGCGCTTCAGGTAATCCAGCAGCTTGCGACGCTGGTTTACCATGCGGATCAGGCCGCGGCGTGAGTGGTGATCGTGTTTGTGCGCCTGGAAGTGGTCCTGCAGCTGGATAATGTTTGCTGTCAGCAACGCGACCTGAACTTCGGGCGATCCGGTATCACTCTCGCTGGTCTGGTACTCTTTAACGATTTCTGCCTTTTTTGCAGCTTCTAAAGCCATGTCTTTTTCCTCTCAAGTAATCTGCGTGTTCCACCCGCTTTTACACAGCCCGGTGGAGATCAATAAAAAGAGCCTGTCCGTGCAGATTTACAGACAGGTTCGCGTCACCTCCCGGTGACTATCAGGCGACGCGGCGCAACGCGCCCATCGTCCAATATCTCGCCTACCCCCAGAAACTCGCCGGTTTCCAGAGCGACGCGCACCATACCATTGTGGGGCGCATTTGGCACCATGACCGGCTGCCCCTGGCGCAGGTAATACCCGCCGGACTCGGTCAACCGCACCGTCGGTAACGCATCCAGTGCCGTATCCGCGGGCAGCAATAATGCATCCATATCCGCCAGGCGCTCGGCCTCTTTCAACGCCTCCAGCGCGGCCAGCGTGACGCATCGGTCCAGCCCGAACGGGCCTGCCCGGGTGCGTCGCAGCACACTCACATAGCCGCCACAGCCCAGGGCTGTGCCCAGATCCTCGGCAATCGAGCGCACATAGGTGCCTTTACTGCACTCGAGGGCCACATCAACCTCCGCCCGTTCACCCGGGCGGAAATCCAGTAATTCCAGCCGGTGGATCACCACCGGCCGCGGTGCGCGCTCCACCTCCTGGCCCTTGCGCGCCAGTTTGTAGAGCGGCTGTCCGCCGTGCTTCAGCGCCGAATACATCGACGGCACCTGCTCGATCGCGCCGCGAAAGGCGCCCAGCGCCTCCTCCACCTGTTCACGCGTGAGGGCACTGGCATCGACGGAGGCCAGCACCTCGCCCTCGGCATCGCCCGTATTGCGCTGCTCTCCGAGCACAAACGTGCTGGCATAGGCCTTGTCGGCATCCAGCAGGTACTGGGAAAACTTCGTCGCCTCACCAAAGCACAGGGGCAGCACCCCGGTCGCCAGCGGGTCCAGACTGCCGGTGTGCCCCGCCTTGGCGGCGAAATACAGGCGCTTGGCACGCTGCAATGCCTGGTTGGAGCTCAGCCCCGCGGGCTTGTCCAGCAACAGTATTCCATCCAGCGGGCGACCTTTGCGCTGACGGCCCACTAGGATGCGTCGCCCGGCTCGTCGTCGCGCAGACCCAAGGCCCGATCTGCCTGCCCCGCACGCCGAATCAGGTCTTCCATATCCCGCCCACGGCCCACGCTGCTGTCAAAATAAAAGCGCAGCTGCGGCACGCTGCGCATATTGCTGTCGCGGGACAGTTGGCTGCGCAGATAACCCGCGGCCTTGTTCAGCACCTCCGCGGCTTCACGAGCCTCGTCGGCACAGTCGCTTCCAAGGCGCGTAAAATACACTTTCGCGTGCCCCAGATCGCGGCTCACGTCCACGCCCGTGATGCTGACCATCCCGATCCGCGGATCGCGCAGTTCCTGCTGGATCTGCTGTGCCAGTTCGCGCTGCAGGTAATCTGCAACCCGCTGGGTCCGACTGTATTCCTTCGCCATAACGGTGCCGCCTACAAGGTGCGGGCAAACTCCTTGACTTCATACACTTCGATCAAGTCGCCAGGCTTGACGTCGTTGTAATTCTTGACGCCGATACCGCACTCCATGCCGTTGCGCACTTCACTGGCGTCATCCTTGAAGCGACGCAGTGACTCCAGTTCGCCCTGGTAGATCACCACGTTGTCGCGCAGTACGCGAATCGGGCGCGAACGGTAGACCGTGCCCTCGATGACCATACAGCCGGCGATCGCACCAAATTTCGGCGAGCGGAACACATCGCGCACTTCGGCAATACCGAGGATTTCCTCGCGCATTTCCGGCGCCAGCATCCCGGTGAGGGCCTGCTTCACATCGTCGATAAGGTCATAGATAACGTTGTAGTAACGCAGATCCACGCCCTCGTTCTCCACCAGGCGCCGGGCAGACGCATCGGCGCGCACGTTGAAGCCAAACACTACTGCACCCGAAGTGATCGCCAGGGTGATGTCGGTTTCCGCGAGGCCGCCGACGCCGCCGGACACAATGTTGACCTGCACTTCGTCGTTACCGAGGTCCAGCAGGGCGGTCTGGATAGCTTCCAGAGAGCCGCGCACATCGGCCTTGACCACGACGTTCAGCGTCTTCTTCTCGCCCGCCGTCATGCTTTCGAACATGTTGTCGAGCTTGGCCGCCTGCTGGCGCTGCAGCTTGCTGTCGCGCGTCTTTTCCTGACGGAACTGCGCCACTTCACGGGCACGCTTCTCACTCTCCACCACGGCGAACAGGTCACCGGCATCGGGGGTACCGTCGAGACCGAGGATCTCGACCGGGATACTCGGCCCGGCCTCGGTGATGTTCTTGCCATTCTCATCCAGCATGGCGCGCACGCGGCCGTACTGCAGGCCTGCCAGTACGATATCGCCCTGCCGCAGGGTGCCGCTCTGGATCAGCAGCGACGCCACTGGTCCACGACCCTTGTCCAGCCGCGATTCGATCACGATACCCTGTGCAGGTACGTCACGCGGCGCCTGCAACTCAAGCACCTCAGCCTGCAACAGGATTGCGTCAAGCAGGTTGTCCACGCCCTCGCCAGTGTGGGCAGACACCTCGATGAACTGCGTGTCACCACCCCAGTCCTCGGGGATCACGTCCTTGGCCGCCAGCTCGCTCTTCACACGGTCCGGATCCGCGCCTTCCTTGTCCATCTTGTTGATGGCCACGATCAGGGGCACTTTCGCCGCCTTGGCGTGCTGCACGGCTTCCTCGGTCTGCGGCATCACGCCATCGTCAGCCGCCACCACCAGGATCACGATGTCCGTGCTCTTCGCACCGCGGGCGCGCATGGCAGTAAAGGCCGCGTGACCGGGGGTGTCGAGGAAGGAAATCATGCCGTGGCCGGTTTCCACATGGTAGGCGCCGATGTGCTGGGTGATACCCCCCGCCTCACCGGAGGCCACCTTGGCCTTGCGGATATAGTCGAGCAGTGATGTCTTGCCGTGGTCGACGTGCCCCATCACCGTAACCACCGGGGCGCGCGGCTCCAGGGTACCTTCGTGCTGGGCCAGCGTCTCTTCCAGCTTCTCTTCCAGGGCGTCGGCACTGATCAGTTTCGGCTTGTGTCCCATCTCCTCGACCACCAGGATCGCGGTGTCCTGGTCGATCATCTGGTTGATGGTCGCCATGACGCCGAGCTTCATCAGTTCCTTGATCACTTCACCGGCTTTTACTGACATCTGCTGCGCCAGACCGCCGACCGAGGTCATGTCAGCCAGCTCAACTTCGTGCATCTTTTTCTCTGTGGGCATCTCGAATCCGTGTTTACCGTGTTCCGCATGGGAACCACCACGCATCTTCTTGCGCCCGCCGCGGCGCCGCATCATGCCGGACTCGGCCGCTTCGAGGTCGGACAGTGACAGGTTGTGGCCGCGCTGTTTGCCACGACCGCCCGGTGAGCTGCGATCGAGCCTGCCGCGCGCCGCCTTCTTGCGCTGTTCTTCGGTCTGCGGGGCCGGTGCATCGTGCAGTCGCTTGGGGCGCTTCGCCGCCGCCTCTTTCTCCCGCTCGACTTTTGCCGCGGCCTCCGCCTTGACGCGTTCTTCCTCGGCCTTGCGGGCTTCCATGGCCGCCTTGCGGGCCTCGGCCTCGGCCGCTTCCCGAGCCATACGCCGTTCCGCCGCACGCTGGCGCAGGATCTCCGGATCCAGGTCTTTCTCGTCTTCAGGCTCGGGCTCCGGCACAGAAGCCGCTGCCGCGGCGACTGCCGCCTCTTCCTCGGCCGCCGCCGCTTCGCGGGCCGCCTTCTCCGCTGCCTCCGCATCCGCTGCCGCCTTGGCTTCGGCTGCCTTGCGCTCGGCCTCTGCCGCCGCAGCTGCTTCCAGTTTGGCCGCATCCTGCATTTCGGAATCGGCGTCCGAAGCGTCGCGCTTGACGTAAGTGCGCTTCTTGCGCACTTCCACGTTCACCGTCTTCTTGCCCTGCGACCCGGACGTTCTCAGCGTACTGATCGTCTTGCGCTTGAGGGTGATGCGCTTGGGCGCTGCCGTGGATTCGCCATGGCTGCGCTTCAGATAAGTCAGCAGCGTCTGCTTGTCCTCTTCCGACACAGCTTCACTCGCAGCCGAGTGAGGCAGGCCCGCTTCCTTCATTTGCGTCAGCAAACGA
>CEOG01037805.1_pt1 | contig 12560 bp, 16 predicted proteins | sample 530301 | NCBI WGS metagenome assembly CEOG01 (sample SAMEA2619903, study PRJEB7988) | marine metagenome | biome: marine biome (ENVO:00000447); feature: surface water layer (ENVO:00002042); material: "saline water (ENVO:00002010), including plankton (ENVO:xxxxxxxx)" | depth 5 m | reverse complement strand
CCCCCGGCTTTTGGGCCGGGGGTTTTTACTTCTGAATATATGTTGACGCGGTAGGGCGGCTTTGCCGGAACCTGTCCGATGCGAGAGGGCGGTGGTACTACTGGCCCTCGCCGCCCTGGTTGAAGCGGCCGAGGTTGCCGAAAAGCTGCTCCAGAAGGCCGAGCTTGCGGCCGCCCGTCGGAGTTTCCCGCTCGACAATCTGGACTTCCTCTCCGGCTGTGAGATCGAGACCTTCAAGCTCTGATACCACATCATTGAGATCGAACTTGACGACGAGAATCTCCCGCTCCGTCACTTCCTTTGCAAAGAAGGCGAGATGTTCTGTTTTGCTGCTGATGTAATACCAGGCATCGCCTTCAGTTTGAAAGGTGGTGATGGCGGAGGGGGAACCCATGATCTCCTGCACCATATCCTTGGTGGTGACGCCCGTCTGAAGCTGCGCCACCTGTTCCGCATCAAAATGATAGCCCTGATCGGACTTGATGGGTTCACAGGCCGCGAGGGCAAGCCCGAGGGCGGCAATGCAGAATCCTGTCGTCAGTTTCCCTGTGTTCATGGATCGGCGCGGCTTTCGGTTGACTATCTACCCGGTAATGCGTAATTCAGGCATATAAATGGCCTGACGCTTGGGAAATGTCAAATTTTCTGATAAATGCAGGCAGATTTTGAACACCGCCCGGATATGCGCCGTAAGGGCAGGGGAGTCGTATGATCCTTTCAAGACTGTTTCGCCGTAATTCGTTGGAAAAACCGGCGGCCGCGCTTTATGGTGATATCGTGCGCCGGGCGCGAACGCCGGTCTTTTATGAACAGGCGGGCGTGCCCGATACGGTCGATGGCCGGTTCGAAATGATCACGTTGCATGCCTTTCTTGTCATGCGCCACCTTCGCCGGGGCGGAGAGCAGGCGCAGAAGCTTTCTCAGACGTTGTTCGATCAGATGTTTGCCGATATGGATCAGAGCCTGCGCGAAATCGGCATTGGCGATCTCAGTGTCGGCAAGCATATCAAGAAGATGGCGAAGGCCTTCTATGGCCGGGTGGCGGCTTATGATGCAGCCCTGGATGGCGGGGCGGAGCCACTGGAAGATGCGCTGCGGCGCAATCACTACGGCACAGCGGAGGACGTGTCGGATGCGGCTGTCGGACTGCTGGCTGATTATGTGCGGTCGGCGGATGCATATATGACGGCCCTCGGTGCTGCGCCGCTGCTGGCCGGGCGGGCTGAATTCGGGCCGGTGCCGGGAGAGTGAAACACACAAAACTACGGTCCGGACGATAGAAAAGGCGGCTCGCGGCGCGGGATTTTAGCCAGGCGACAAAAACATTGACCGCAGAGGACGAAACCAGTATTTTCGCGCCTTCGAATCGCCTGCCCGCCGGATCGCTCTTGCGGGCCAAACGGGTGCGGGTTTTGAAAGGATTTGTTGCAATGCAGGAGACCGGCGGAGATTTCGCGCGGTGGATCAATGTTGAACGTCTGGGGAGAGAGCCCATGACTTTCGATGTCGTTGCGACAGAAGCGGAAAACGCGGCGCTGGCTAAATCCCTTGATATTGAAGGGGTTTCTGATGCCCATGCGCGCGGATCCCTGTCCCGGCGCGGCGCCAGCGGGCAGATCGAGCTGACGGGACGTTTGACGGCAACGGCGACCCAAGCCTGTGTGGTGACGTTGGAACCGGTCTCGCAGGCGATTGACGTGGAATTTACGGTGTTCTACACCTTCGACCCCGGTGACCTCGTGATCGAGGAGGCGGAAAAAGTCGTTGGCATGGAAGAGCCGGATTTGCCGGAGCTGATTGTGGGCAATCGCCTGAATCTGGCGGATATGATAACGGAGCAGATCGCGCTTGCGCTTGACCCCTATCCGCGTAGCGCGGACGCGCCAGAGCTGATGGATAATGAAGAAACCCTGGAGAGGGCCAAGCAAGAGCAGGGGGTGCACAGACCCTTTGCAAATTTGAAGGACTTGATGAACAAGAAGTGATATGAAGAGTAGAGGCGTTTCATCTCACTGTGGATTTTGATACCGCCCCGCCACGGCTGGGCACTGAAGTGAAAGACTAGGAAAATGGCAGTACCAAAAAGGAAAACCACCAAATCCAAGCGCAACATGCGCCGGGCTCATGATGCGCTGGCTGGCACACAGGTTCAGGAATGCCCGAACTGTGGCGAGATGAAGCGTTCACACCATATCTGCTCTTCTTGCGGTCACTATGGTGACCGTGAGGTCCTGAAAACGAGCGAAATTCTCTGATCGGCGTCTGCTGACCAGGACAGCCGGACCCGGATATAAATATGCCCGATAATATTGTCATTGCCCTTGATGCGATGGGAGGAGATCACGCTCCTGACATCGTGATTAAGGGCATTGATATTGTGCGCGTGCAGTTTCCCAAGGCCCGGTATCTTTTGTTCGGCGATCAGGTGCGGCTGGAACCGCTCCTGCGGGCTTATCCATCTGTTCGCGCACTTTGTGAGCTTCGCCACACCGATGAGGCTGTCAAATCCGAAGACAAGCCCAGCCAGGCGCTGCGCAAGGGCCGCAAGAGCAGTATGCGTCTTGCCATTGATGCTGTGCGCAATGGAGAGGCGGGGGCCATTGTCTCCGCCGGGAATACCGGCGCGCTGATGGCAATGGCGAAGATATCCCTGCGCATGATGGCGGGCATTGACCGGCCGGCCATTGCCTCCGTGCTGCCGTCGCCCCGCGGTGAGACGGTTATGCTCGATCTGGGTGCCAATGTGGAGTGCGACGCCGACAATCTGGTTCAGTTCGCCTTTATGGGAGCCGATTTTGCCCGCGCGGTTCTGGGCCGTGTGCCGCCGCGGGTTGCGCTGCTCAATGTCGGGATCGAGGACCTGAAAGGCAACGACACCATCCGCGAGGCGGGGGAGCGGCTGAAGGCCATTGAAAACCCGCCCTTTGACTATCATGGGTTTGTCGAAGGGGATGACATCACTCGAGGCGTTGTCGATGTGATTGTGACGGACGGATTTACCGGAAATGTCGCACTCAAGACCGCCGAAGGGGTGGTCCGGCTGTTCACGGATTTTCTGCGGGCCGGTTTCCGCAGTTCCCTGATGTCAAAGATCGGCTATCTTTTTGCCCGCGGCGGTCTGAACATCCTGAAGGAAAGGCTGGACCCGCGCGCCTATAATGGTGGTGTACTGCTGGGCTTGAACGGCCTCTGCGTGAAAAGCCATGGCGGCACGGATGAAACCGGCTTCGCCAACGCCATCGGGGTTGCCATTGAAATGGTATCTGATGATATGATCGAGAAAATGCGCTCAAATTTCGAGACCTTTGATATGGCGGAGAAAATGAGCAATAATGCTTCCGGCTCCGGCGGCGGGGAGGATCAGCGTGAGGGCGCTGTCCCGTCTTCGGAAACGTTAGCCACGTCCGTTGAAGCCAGAGACACCGTCAAGGATGCCGGTTAGAACAGGAAACCCATGCGTCGTTCAGTTATTACCGCCACCGGATCGTATCTCCCCAAACGCATCCTGACCAATGATGAGCTGGCCAAAATGGTCGATACATCCGATGAATGGATCGTCGCTCGCTCCGGTATTCGCCAGCGGCACATTGCTGCCGAGGGGGAGTTGACCTCCGATCTTGCGACCCATGCGGCGCGGGCCGCGCTGGAAATGGGCGGTCTCAAGGCCGATGACATCGATCTCATTGTGCTTGCCACCGCGACACCGGATGAAACTTTCCCGGCCAGTGCGACAGTTGTTCAGAAAAATCTCGGTATGACGCGCGGCTACGCCTTCGATGTGCAGGCGGTGTGCAGTGGCTTTCTGTTTGCGCTCGCAACGGCGGATAATTTTATCAAGGCCGGTCAGGCGAAACGCGCGCTCGTCATCGGGGCGGAAACCTTTTCGCGCATTCTCGACTGGGACGACCGGACCACCTGCGTTCTCTTTGGCGATGGCGCCGGCGCCATTGTGCTGGAGGCGATGGACGGGGCCGGAACGTCCGATGATCGCGGCATCCTGACCACCCATCTGCATTCAGACGGGGAAAAGCATGACCTCCTCTATGTGGACGGTGGCCCGTCCTCGACGCGGACGACCGGCTATCTGCGGATGGAGGGGCGTGAAGTCTTCCGCCATGCCGTCACCAACCTCGCCAGCGTGGTCCATGAGGCGCTCGAGGCGACGGGGCTCGAAACCTCTGACATTGACTGGCTAATTCCCCATCAGGCCAATAAGCGGATCATCGATGGAACCGGTAAGAAACTTAAACTCGATCCTGAGAAAGTAGTTCTAACCCTTGAAAAACATGGCAATACTTCGGCGGCTTCCGTGCCGCTCGCGCTGGATGAAGCCGTGCGCGACGGACGGATAAAGCGGGGGCAGCTTCTGCTGCTGGAGGCGATGGGCGGCGGATTTACCTGGGGCTCGGCGCTGGTTCGCTGGTAAGGGCGGGAGGAATCGCGAATCTCTCCGGCGCGAAGGCTTTTCCATTGCTAATTCCCTGATCAATTTCAATCGGTTATCGACCGTTTTTGCCAAAAAACCGGCTTTTCTTCAGCTTGCAGGCCCAAATCGCCGCTTTCTGATTGACGCGTCCCCTTGCTTTGATAATCCTGTAGAGACTAACGGGGTATCATCATGACGAAAAATACATTGACCAGAGCGAATTTGGCGGAGGCTGTTTATCAGGAAGTGGGGTTGTCACGCAACGAATCCGCTGAACATGTCGAAGCAGTCCTTTCCGAAATCGCAGACCGGCTGGTGGCCGGTGAAACAGTAAAGATTTCCTCCTTCGGGAGCCTTCAGGTCCGTCAGAAGACGGGCCGGGTGGGTCGTAATCCGAAGACCGGAGAAGAAGTGCCGATCAATCCGCGCCGGGTTCTTGTCTTCCGTGCCTCCCATGTCCTGAAGGACAAGATCAACAAGGGTAACGGTGGCGCATAAGGTGGCGAGAGAGGCGGAAAAACGGGAAAAGTCGGCAGATGCGTTCCGCACCATCAGCGAGGTGTCGGAAGAGCTCGACGTGCCGCAGCATGTCCTGCGTTTCTGGGAGACGAAATTCAAAGTCGTCAAACCGCTGAAGCGCGGCGGCGGGAGGCGGTATTATCGTCCCTCCGATGTCGAGCTGATCCGTGGCATTCGCGACCTTCTCTACAAGCATGGCTTCACCATTCGCGGGGCGCAGAAACTGCTGAAAGAGCAGGGCGGGCGCATCGACAATGTGGACGCGCTCATCTCCGCCACCCGGTCGGAAGGGAATCCGGCGCTTGTCCGCGCTGCCAATGACCCGGCGGCAACGATCGAGGGGCCGCTTTCTGATGACGCGAAGGCCCAGCTCCGCGGCGTGCTCGCGGATCTGAAGGCGCTGAAGGAAATGCTGGCCTGACAGAGGCGGCGGGGGCGCGATGCGGATGGCGGTTTCCGCCCGGATTTGTGTGTCTTTCATCTCCTTTAAAAAATAACGCCCGATCGGCATAACGGGCGTTGCCATTCCCTGCGGCGCTCAGTATAGTGCGCCAGCCTTGGGCCGGAATGGCCCCATCAGGACATGGCGGGCAGTAGCGCAGCCTGGTAGCGCACTTCACTGGGGGTGAAGGGGTCGTCGGTTCAAATCCGGCCTGCCCGACCAAATTAAGAAGCCTCGAAACCATGCGGTTTCGGGGCTTTTTTTAAATTGGATCCCTCATGCTCCACAAACATCCTATAATATTTGCTTATGTAGGGGGCAATGGAACGCTGCCAATCTCTGTTGCAGATCTGCAAAAAATGGCCCATAGCAGCAAACCACATGAGAATAAACCAAAGACCGCTGGTCCGCCAAATTCAAGAATGATCCATCGTAGTGATTGAGATTTTTGGAAGCGCCAAAACCACCGATCAAAATTTTTCAATGCCGGTTCAAGTCTTGGCGACGATATTTTTCCATGGATATCGGAGAGTTTGCTCTCAATACTTCGGATATTGTTCCTTAATCCCGGTAGTGCTGTTTTAAGCTCGGAAGTACTATCGCTATTAGATGAACTGGTTATTTGGTGGCTTTTGATCTTGTCTGTTTCATCGCGGATACTCTCAACTGCATTTTTGATATCCGGAAATTTGTCTCGGGTTTGCGACCACCAGAAATAGAGTGAGGATCGTCTCATGTCCGACGGAGTATCTTCATAGCCTTGCATTCGCCAGTTATCGTCAGGAGAAGAAAACCACGTGCCTGTTAGCCTGATACGCCATTGCTGCAAAGTATCGAGACTGTTCCAGATAAAATGGACAACATGATAAGCGAGCAAACAAAGTATCCCGATATAAACGTTTTCCGTACTAACATTTTCAAGTGATATGCCAAGCGGCGCAATTGTATCATCGAGAGTGGCGCCAGATAGAACTATTTCAGAGGCGATGAAAGAGAAGACTAGCATGTTCCGCCGCATTTTAAGAACATCTTCCGTAAAACTGATAAAAACAGGATTGCCGAGAAGCATATCGACTTCGCCAAAATCATCGTCTTCTTTCGATTTTACAGTAGTTTTTTTAGCCATCTTCAATTCCTCGTATAGATCGCTACTGCCAGCACATCTCATACTCTGTTATTAGGTTTTCTTTTTCAACTTATTGTCAGTTAACTTCAATCACTATAAAGAAGCTGATTAATCACATACCCGGGCCAACCCCCCCTGCGGCGGAGTGCCGCATTTGGCCGTCGGATATTGCCATCGCGGGAAATTCGGCTATCTTGCGGGCCATGACAATGGATATGGAAAAGGGCGCCGTTGCGGGCGCGGCGGTGGATCAGGGCCGGGAAGGCAATGACGGGCGCAAGCTGGTGATTGTCTGGCTGACGGTGGTTGCCGTACTGGTCTTTGCCATGATCGTGCTCGGCGGCGTCACGCGGCTCACCAATTCCGGCCTCTCCATGACGGAATGGAAGCCGGTGACGGGCTGGCTGCCGCCCCTGACGCAGGAGGCCTGGACGGCGGAGTTCGAGCGTTACAAGAGCTTCCCCGAATATCAGAAGATCAACAAGGGCATGAGCCTCGATGATTTCAAGGGCATCTACGCCTTTGAATATGCGCATCGGGTGCTGGGGCGTGTGATCGGTCTGGCCTTCTTCGTGCCTTTTGTGCTGCTGCTGCTATTTCGGAAAATCCCGCGCGGGCTGACCCCGCGGCTGGCGTTTCTGTTTCTGCTCGGCGCGGCGCAGGGCGGTATGGGCTGGTTCATGGTGATGAGCGGCCTTGTCGATCATCCCGATGTCAGCCATTACCGCTTGACGGCGCATCTGGGGCTGGCGAGCCTGATTTTCGCCGCGCTGCTCTGGACCATTTTTGATCTGTCGGATCGCACGCAAGCGCCTGCCATGGTGAGTGCGCGCGTGCGGCAGGCAAGTTATTTTCTGATGGGCCTGATTATTCTGCAAATCCTTGTTGGCGGCTTTGTCGCGGGGCTGAATGCGGGCTTTATCTATACTGACTGGCCGATGATGGGCGGGCAGTTTTTCCCACCTGGCGGCATGGAGTTGCAGCCGTGGTTCCATAATTTCCTGGAAAATCCGGCAACCATCCAGTTCGTCCATCGTATGTTGGGCTATGCCATCCTGATCGCCGGCATCTGGCTGTATCTCATCAGCCGGGGCGAGGATACGGACGCGCCCCTTCGTCGGGGCGTCACGCTCCTGCTCGTGCTGATCCTGTTGCAGGTTGCTATCGGTATTCTGACACTGCTCTATGTTGTGCCGGTGCATCTGGGGGCGAAGCATCAGGCGGGCGGTATGCTGGTGTTGGCCGCCGCCGTCTATGTGTTGCATATGGTGCGGGCAAGGGCACGGCAGTCGGAATCCGCTGGCGGTGCGCTGGCCGGTTGAGCGGTGCGCAGGCCGTTCCGCCGCCCGGCAGATATCGGGCGGCGGAGGCGCTTATGGATCAGAAGGTGATTTATTCCGCCAGTGACGGCTCGGTAATGCGAATGCCGAGTAAGATCACCGGGCTGAAGTCGGACTCATAGTAAGTGGTAGCGCCAACAGCCGTGGTGGCTGTGGTGTACAGGCTGATGTCCGGCAGGGCCGCTGTGCTGCCTCCACCCGGCAGGGTCAGGGACGGCGCGTCGATATCGGAGTTGGTATAGCTGGTGGTGTTGATCACATTCCCGGCGTTGATCGACCCGAAATTGACGGAATAGTTGCCATTCGTCGTGATTGTGTGAGCGCCACCGGTGACGCTAACTTCCGAATAGTTAAAACCGACATGCCCGGCACCGGACGTAATGGCGCCGGTATTGATCGTGCTGTCGGCAAGAGCCGGAGCCGCCATCAGAGAAAGCGCGAATGCGCCGATAATCATCTTCTTCATTCAATATTCCTTCATGAAATGAGCTAAAGTTATGACAGGCAACCTGTCTGGTTGCTTCTTGTTATGAATTATCTTCAACCCCCTCAATCGCCTCGACGATCGGCTGACACTGAGGGCGCAATTCCGGGTTAAGTTGCGCCAGCATTTCGTACAGTCCGAATTGCAGCATGGCGCGAAGCGAGAGCTGGAGCGGTTCGCGGTTTTGCCCCGAGATATCAAGATTGACCAGCGTATCGCCAAAGAAGCGGCCAATGCCGAAGCCCGCCTCATCGGCGTAGATCTGTTTCGAGATCTGCGTCGCCGCCAGCACGCGGGAGGTTCCCGCCTCCGTCAGATGCAGATCCAGCCCGACCACGGCGCGGTTCTGGCGATAGCGCGGGCCGATACCGGCAACCGTCACCTCTGCTGCGGCCCCGGGAATGAAATCGAGGGTATTGATGGAGCCGGTAATATAGTAATCCATCACCATCAAATTTTTCGGATTGCGAATGCCGAGGTTGATTTCCGCGAGAAGCGGGCGGGGATCACGGCGGTTGACGATGGTTTCCGCCTTTGCCTGCAACAAAGTCGTCTGCATCATGTCGCCTGCCCCTTGCGTGATATATTTTCCGGTCCCGGCATATTCGGCGCTGAATTTTCCGGTGGCATCGACGATATCACCAACGGCCCAGACGCCCCGCATCGGATGAGCCGCCGCGATACAACCAACCAGACGATCATAGGGCGTTTGCACGGTCTCCACCGGTGGCCCCTTGATCAGGGCCACATTCTCACTGCTGGTCGCGATGCAACCGGACAGGAAAAGCGGCGCAAGGGCGACCTTAATAAGGGTAGTATTCATATGGATTGCTCATATTGTTGGTGGTGACATTGCAGCCGCTGCCTGTGACGTTAGTCTGATTGCTGTCGGCGGAATGGACGGAAGTGGTGCTGACCACCTCGCCGCAATTGGTCGTGGTGACGATGACATTGTCGAGGTTGCTGTCCTGAAAGATCGTCTGTGCGCCAATGGTGGTCACCTGTGCACCAATATAAGTATTATAGTTGATCGGGCGCTTCCACTGATCGTAATATCCATTCTCCTTTTTCTCGATAAGATCGGCGACTGCCGTTTTGGAGCTGATATCATAGGAAGTCTGGAAACCGGCGCTGTTATTCCAGCCGACGGCGGCAGTCACGGTGCCATCCTTGGCCTGCGCCAGAAGCGGCAAGACAAGGAAAAAAGCGGCTGCTGCAAGGGTGATTTTATTCATATTCTGCTTCCCGGCTTAATTGATATCCCGTATAGGTAGTAATCAGGACAATATATTCAATTTAAATATTAAGAGGAGGCAAGAAAAAATGATTAAAAATCTTGATCATCTTGTTTTGACTGTCACGGATATTGAAAAAACGAAGGAATTTTACTGTTCAATACTTGGGATGACATATCAGGAGCCAGGAAAGGGGCGGCGTGCGCTTCACTTCGGAGCGTCGAAGATCAACTTGCATTTGGCGGGGCATGAGTTTGAGCCGAAGGCGCATCTTGCCCGGCCGGGTACGGCGGATCTGTGCTTCATTATCGAGGGAGAGCTGGAGACGATGGCGGCACGGTTCGAGGAGGCCGGGGTGCCTATCCTGATGGGGCCGGTTGTACGCACGGGGGCGAAAGGGCCGATCACGTCAATTTATGTGCGTGATCCTGATCTCAATCTGATCGAACTGTCCGTCTATGAATAGACGGACAGTTGCATCCGACGGCAGGTCGGTTCAGAGTTTGGCCAAAGCCTGATCCAGATCGGCGATGATATCATCTTTGTTTTCGATCCCGACGGAGAGGCGCACCACGTCGGGTCCGGCACCGGCAGCTTTCTGCTGCGCTTCGCTGAGCTGGCGATGGGTGGTCGAGCTCGGATGGATGATCAGGCTGCGGGTGTCGCCGATATTGGCGAGGTGGGAAAACAGCTCGACGCTCTCCACAACCTTTTTGCCCGCTTCATAACCGCCCTTGACGCCGAAGGTCAGCACCGCCCCGGCCCCGCCGGAGAGATATTTCTGGCCGAGCTTGTAATAGGCGTCACCCTCAAGCCCTGCGTAAGAGACCCAGGATACCTTGTCATGGCCCTTCAGATGTTTGGCAACGGCGAGGGCATTTGCACTGTGCCGCTCCATGCGGAGAGCCAACGTCTCGATCCCGGTCAGGATCATGAAAGCATTGAAAGGGGAGAGGGCGGGTCCAAGGTCGCGCAGGCCCAGCGCCCGGCAAGCGATGCCGAAAGCAATATTGCCGAATGCTTCATGAAAGACCATGTCGTGATAGGACGGGTTCGGTTTGCTGAGTGTCGGGAATTTGTCAGAGGCGCTCCAGTCAAACGTGCCGCCATCGACGATCAGCCCGCCGATGGAGTTGCCGTGACCACCAAGGAATTTTGTGGCTGAATGCACAACGATGTCGGCGCCGAACTCGATCGGACGGCAATGATATGGCGTCGCCAGCGTATTATCGACGATCAACGGAATACCCGCCTCATGGGCGATTTTGGCAATGGCCGCGATATCGGTGACGATACCGCCCGGATTGGCGAGGCTTTCGATAAAGATCGCTTTGCATTTCGGCGTTAGCGCCTTTTTGAAATCCTGCGGGTCTGTCGGATCGACAAAAATGGCATTCCAGCCGAATTTCTTGAAGGAATGGCTGAACTGGTTGATGGAACCGCCATAGAGCTTGGTGGAGGCGAGGAATTCATCTCCATTGTCCATCAGCGTATGCAGCGCAATCATCTGCGCCGCATGGCCGGAGGCAACAGCGAGGCTGGTCGCGCCGCCTTCAAGGGCCGTGATCCGCTCTTCCAGGACGCCGTTGGTCGGGTTGGTCAGGCGCGAATAGATATTGCCGAAGGCCTGAAGATTGAACAGCGCCGCCGCATGATCCGCGTCATCAAACACGTAAGAGGCGGTCTGGTAGATCGGTGTGACCCGCGCATTGGTGGTTGGGTCCGGCACGGCGCCGGCATGGACGGCAAGCGTTTCGAATTTCTGGTTGCTCATGATTATTCCCTACTCTGGATGATAATGTTGGTTGTTATTGTTGCTGGCCGTCAGTTCCGGACGGTGATCCGGTGGCCAAGACGGCCGATTTCTACCTTCGGACATCGGTTCATCACCACTTTCATTCCCGCCGCTTCCGCCGCGGCAGCCGCGGCATCGTTGCGAATGCCGATCTGCATCCAGACAACTTTGGCGTTGATGGCAATGGCATCCTCGACGATGGGTGGAATGTCCTCCGACACCCGGAAACAATCCACCATATCGACAGGCTCCGGGATATCCCGGAGAGAGGCGTAAACCGCCTCACCGATGAGTTTTTCCCCCGCAAGTCCCGGGTTGACCGGAATGATCCGGTAGCCCTGAGATTTCAGAAACACCGCGACATAATGACTGGCCCGTGTCGGATTCGCACTCATGCCGACAACGGCAATGCTTTTGACGTCATTGAAAATGCCGACGATATAATCGTCGGTGTAGCTGTCATGGTTCATATATTATTCTCCCCGCCACTCTGGCGTGCGCTTTTCAAAAAACGCGGTCAGCCCTTCGCCCGCGTCATGGGTGCGCATATTCTCAACCATCACCCCGGAGGTAAGTGAATAGGCCTCATCGAGAGGGAGGGAAAGCTGTTGATAGAAGGCGGCCTTGCCCATTTTCACCACCACCGGCGACTTCGCGGCGATATTTTGCGCCATGGCGCGGATATGCGCATCCAGCTTATCGGCGGACAGAGCGGCGTTGACCAGTCCGATCTCCATTGCGCGGTTGGCATTGATGAAGTCACCGGAGAGAAGCATTTCCATGGCATGTTTAGGGGATACATTGCGGCCAAGCGCGACGCCGGGCGTTGAACAGAATAATCCGAAATTGATCCCTGATGTGGCGAATTTCGAATTTTCAGAGGCGTAGGCCAGGTCGCAGGACGCGACAAGTTGTGTGCCTGCCGCTGTCACCATGCCGTCTATGCGGGCAATCACTGGCTGCGGCAAATGAACAATCGCCTGCATCATCGTGCTGCACTGATCAAACAGTTCAGTGAGTGTTTCTTCCCGTGCCATGCCCTGTACTTCACGGAGGTTATGCCCGGAGGAAAAGACCGGCCCTTCGGCGCGGAGGATTACCACATGGATTTTTTTGTCCGCCGCGATGGCCTCGAGATTTTCCTGTAGCTGCGTCATCATCTCGCGGGAGAGAGAATTGCGGCTCGCCGGATC
>CEOG01037812.1_pt1 | contig 12570 bp, 14 predicted proteins | sample 530301 | NCBI WGS metagenome assembly CEOG01 (sample SAMEA2619903, study PRJEB7988) | marine metagenome | biome: marine biome (ENVO:00000447); feature: surface water layer (ENVO:00002042); material: "saline water (ENVO:00002010), including plankton (ENVO:xxxxxxxx)" | depth 5 m | reverse complement strand
TGTGCCTTCTATATCGGCGACTGAAATAGGCGGTGCACCTGCGGCGGTTGCCCGTTTCGCGCTCAACCAGAACGGCAGGCGTGCCTATTTCACCGTCGCCGCCATTGATTTCGGTGACGGCCGTGTGGCCCGGTTCATTTACCAGGCGGTATCAAACGATAGTGGCCTCAGTTCCCGCTTTACAGAAAGCTTCAGCAGTTTCCGGAAGATGGGCGCGGCGGAGGCGGCGGAAATCCGTCCCGCGACGGTTGTCATGGAAACGGTTCAGCAGGGCGACAGCCTTGAGCAGATTATCGGACGGATGGCCAATATTGTAGAAGACAAAAAGGCGCTTTTCCTGCTTTTGAATCCGGCGTTCGAACAGGGTATGCCACCGGCTGGCCAACCCTATAAGACAGTGCGATATGGCGCCTGAATTTCCCGCGATCAGGATGCGACGCTGATCTGGTCGACAACCTTTCCGTCAACGGTGAAGCAGGCTGCGTCCAGCGTGCCGCCAAACCCGCACCCCCCGTCGATGGTGGCGATATAGGGGGTGAGGGTAATGCCGCCATGCTTTCTTTCATAGCCACGGACGACTTTCTGAAAGCCGTAATAGGGGCTGTCGATTGTCCCGAAACGCGGATTGCCCCACCAGAAATCATCATTCTGTTCAATGACGGGCAAATCCGGATCAAGTCCGGCATGGACGAAAAGTAATTCTCCCCCTTCCGTATAGGCGGCCCGGCGCAGGGCGATGAAAATATCGTTATGACCGGGGTAGGCGCGAACTTTGTCGCGCAGGCGGTTGGTCCATTTCGCCATGGCAAGAGTGCCTTCGCGGATATATCTGCGGGCATCCTCAACAGATTCGCCATAGGCATCGAGTGTTGCGCCGACATCATTGGCGACCATCCAGTCGAGAAGGCTGGCCGGCTGTGGGGCCAATTGAATTTGCAGAAGACCTCGCCAGATTTCTTCCTGCGCACCGCGCAGGAAAACAATGTCTTCCGGCATCATGCCGGGTAGGCACAGGCGGTTGATCCGAAAGGATAATAATTCATCGAGAACCTCGCGGACCGCGCCCCCGCGACCCAGATAGTTTCCAAGATATACAAGTCGGTCGCCATGCATCCAGCGCCGGGCAATTTCGTCATGAAGTGCTTTCAGCGCGTCGGCTTCTCCATGAATTGAAGCGACGGCCCAGACCCGTTTCGCACAGCTCAGACAGCCGAATTTTTCATTGTATTTTCTTGAGTTCATGGTTGTTCACAATGAAACCTTGAAACGAGGTTGGCAAGTCCAGACGGAAATTATCAACAAATTTAAATAAAAAAAGCCCGGAATCACTTCCGGGCTTGAAAACATGTCCCTAGGTCGCAAAAATCAGGCGACTTTAAGGAACTTCTGAACCTTTTCGGTTGCCGCTTCCGCTTCGATTTGCTCAACGACGGCAAGCTCGCGGGACAGGCGGGCGAGGGCGGCTTCATATATCTGCCGTTCGCTGTAGGACTGATCCGGCTGGTCCTCACTCCGGTGCAGGTCGCGCACTACTTCGGCAATCTGGATAGGATCGCCGGAGTTGATTTTCGCTTCATACTCCTGGGCGCGGCGGCTCCACATAGTCCGTTTGATGCGTGCGCGTCCTTTCAGCGTATCCAGGGCGGACTTCATCTTCTTGGGGGAAGACAGAGCGCGCATGCCGACATTTTTGGCCTGTTTTACAGGAACACGCAGTGTCATTTTCTCATGGGCAAAGTCAACGACATAAAGCGTCAGTGACATCCCGGAAATTTCCTGCTCTTCGATTTTGATAACCTGCCCTACGCCATGGGTCGGGTAAACCACATGATCCAGCGGCGCAAATTCCATTTCCTTTGTCATTTATTTCCTTCTCATCAACCGTGGGAGTTCCCAATTTTCAACCAGACGTAAAAAAATGCAGCTCCCATTACAGCGCTGCAAAATTCCTCGCGTCATACATCAAAAAAACAGGTCATGCCGTGTTAGCGCAAATCGGGCCATAAGCCATTTGCGCGTCGTCCCTACGATACCAAACCTAGTGCATGAATAGGATCATAGCACAATTTTGTGCCAAAATCTAATATTCTTATTTAAATTGTAGCGGCCCCGTCAAAATCAAGGGGTGACTGAATTTCAGTCACCGCTGCCGGGGTTTGCACTGAATTCGGCGGGGTATTTGCCGGATTTGCCGTTCCACTCTTCGGAATCGGCGGGTGGCTCCCCTTTCTGGGTGATGTTTGGCCAGATCTCGGCATATTCACGGTTCAGCTCCAGAAACGCATCTGCCCCGTCTTCCGTATCGGGGAGAATAGCCTCTGCCGGGCATTCGGGTTCACAGACGCCGCAATCGATGCATTCGTCCGGATGAATGACCAGCATATTCTCACCTTCATAAAAACAGTCCACTGGACAGACCTCAACGCAGTCCATGAATTTGCAGCGGATGCAATTTTCGGTAACGACGTAGGGCATTTAATTTCTCCAGCCTGTGATATAGGGCAAAAACATAATACAGGGAGTCCGTCCCTAGGGATTATCTTTTATAATAATGAAAAACAACCCCAAAATCGGTGCCTGATATAAAAATCAGTCTTCCTTAATCCCGAGGCGGGCCATCACGCGCTTACGGGCGTCGCCCCGGTCCCGGTCACTGACATAGATCAGCCCGGCAATCCGGCGTACCAGATTGGCTTCGAACTTGCTAAGCTTCCCATCCGCATAGGCAATTTCCCACAGCATCTCAATCATCTGAACGCGTGATTCGAAAGGGAAACTGTCTTTGATCGTGCGGGTGAAGTAGAAAAGCTGCTCCGATTCCGCATGGGCGATTTCTGCCTGATGCACCACTTCGCGGGCATCGGCGTCGGAAATGCCATAATGCCGCACCAGTACGGCGGTGATTGCGTCCCGCTCGACATCCTGAAAATCATTATCCGAAAGCGCCGCCTCGACCAGCAGCGCGGCAGTGGCAACACGCTCTTCATTCGGCAGGGAGACCGCGGCTTTATCGGACTCATCAGACAGCAGGGATTTCAAAAAGGCGATCATTCCATCTCCATTCGCTTGCGAGGCGCCGGGTCAGATACGTCCGTGGCACTGTTTGAATTTCTTGCCCGATCCACAAGGACAGGGAGCATTGCGGCGCACCTTGCCCCAATCATTTCCGGCATCGCCCGTGGCATTTGCCTCTGCCTCATCAAACTCATTCTCGCCTGTAACGGGGTCGATATGCGTGGCGGTCATTTCCTCTTCATCCGGTTCGGGGCGGCGTAATTGTTCGGCCGGATTGGTAAGCTGCACATGGGACAGATAGGTCGTTACCGTTTCGCGAAGCTGATTGAGCATATGCTCGAACATATTGAAGGCTTCGCTTTTATATTCATTGAGCGGATCTTTTTGAGCATAGGCGCGCAGCGAGACACCCTGACGGAGCTGATCGAGCTGTAGCAGATGTTCTTTCCACGCCTGATCAAGAATTTGCAGCAGGATACTTTTTTCTACCATGCGCATGATATCCGGCCCGTAACGCACGGCCTTTTCCGCCATCCTGCGGCCTGCGGCATCTTTCAGACGGTCGCGGATTTCCTCATCGGCAATTCCTTCTTCCGCCGCCCATTCCTCAATTGGAAGATCAAGGCCGAGAATGCGGGCCGCCGATTGCTTCAGGCCCGCAACATCCCATTGCTCTGGATATGCCTTGGGCGGAATATGTTCCGTCACCATATCCTCGATCACTTCTTCGCGCATTGTCGTAACGGTTTCCGACACATCCTGCGAGTCCATCAATTCGATTCGTTGCTCATAGATGACCTTGCGCTGGTCATTCATTACATCATCGAATTTCAACAGATTCTTGCGGATTTCGTAGTTGCGTGCTTCCACCTTTTGCTGGGCTTTTTCAAGCGCCTTGTTGATCCAGGGATGGACAATCGCCTCCCCGTCTTCAAGGCCGAGTTTCCGCAACATGCCATCCATCCGCTCGGACCCGAAAATCCGCATGAGATCATCCTGCAAGGACAGGAAGAAGCGGGACATGCCGGGATCACCCTGTCGGCCGGAGCGGCCGCGAAGCTGGTTGTCGATCCGGCGAGACTCATGCCGCTCCGTTCCGATAACAAAGAGGCCGCCCGCGTCGAGGACTTTCTGGCGTTGCTCGGCAATTTCCGCCTTCACCTCTGCGGCAGCTTTTGAAATGTCGGCTTCGTCGGTCAGGTCGGCGGTTTTGGCGGCAATTGCCATTTCTTCATTGCCACCGAGCTTGATATCGGTGCCGCGTCCGGCCATGTTGGTGGCGATGGTGACGGCGCTGATGCGGCCCGCCTGGCTGATGATCTCCGCTTCCTGCTCGTGATAGCGGGCATTCAGGACCTTGTGGGGAATTTTTTTCTGCGTCAATAGAGCCGCGAGCATTTCCGACTTTTCGATGGAGACCGTTCCGACCAGCACCGGCTGACCACGTTTGCTGCAATCTTCAATTGTTTCCACGATCGCCGCATATTTCTCTTCCGCCGTCCGGTACACCTCATCGTCGGAATCAATACGGGCAACCGCAACATTGGTGGGTACTTCGACGACTTCAAGGCCGTAGATTTCGAGAAATTCGTCTGCCTCTGTGGCGGCCGTACCGGTCATGCCGGAAAGCTTTTCATAAAGCCGGAAATAATTCTGGAAGGTGATGGAGGCGAGCGTCTGGTTCTCCGGCTGGATCGTTACCCTTTCCTTGGCTTCCAGCGCCTGATGCAGTCCTTCCGAATAGCGGCGCCCCTCCATCATGCGGCCGGTGAACTCGTCAATGATGACCACCTTGTCATTCTTGACGATATAGTCCCGGTCCTTTTCAAACAGCTTATGCGCCCTGAGCGCCTGGTTGAGATGATGGACGATGGAGACATTCTCGACATCATAGAGATTGCTGCCTTTCAGCAGTCCGGCATCGGCGAGAACCTGCTCGATCCCTTCCGCCCCGGCTTCGGAGAAGCCGACGGTTTTGGTTTTCTCATCGACTTCATAGTCGCTTTCCTGAAGGTTGGGGATCAGTGCGTCGATGGCCTTGTAAAGCTCCGATGAATCTTCCGCAGGTCCCGATATGATCAAAGGCGTTCGCGCCTCATCGATCAGGATACTGTCCACCTCGTCAACGATGGCATAATGAAATCCCCGCTGCACCATGGCGGATTTCTCATATTTCATATTGTCGCGCAGGTAATCAAAACCGAATTCGTTGTTGGTGCCATATGTGATATCGGCGGCATAGGCGGCGCGACGCTCATTATCATCGAGGCCATGGACAACACAGCTTACGGAAATCCCGAGGCGGGCATAGACTTGCCCCATCCATTGTGAGTCGCGCCGGGCGAGGTAGTCATTGACCGTGACCACATGAACGCCCTTGCCGGTGAGGGCATTAAGATAGGCGGGCAGGGTGGAGACCAGGGTCTTGCCTTCGCCGGTTTTCATTTCCGTGATCTTGCCCTGATGCAGCACGATACCACCGATAAGCTGGACATCATGATGCCGTTCGCCAAGCGCCCTTCGCGCGGCCTCCCGCACACAGGCGAATGCTTCGGCCAAGAGATCGTCAAGCTTGGCGCCATCGGCCAGCCGGGCTCGAAATTCGTCGGTTTTAGCCAGCAATTCGGCGTCACTCAATGGCTTGATCGTGTCTTCCAGCGCATTGATTTCGTCAACCTTGGTTCGTACAAGTTTGAGAGCCCTGTCGTTCGGCGTTCCGAACAACTTTTTGGCAATAGAACCGAACATATTTGACTAAGCTCCAGTCATGGGTTGCGTTTCCGGGCAGGCATTATTTATACAGCTGCATTGCTTTCTGTACAGTTCAGCCTCGCATTTGCGGAAAATTCTCCTTGGTGATTAAGGTGACAGATAAGCGGCCTGTGCTGATCTGTCAATCTATCCGGCACCGAGAGCGGCAAATGCAGCCAATTTCATGGCGAAAATAAGGAAATTGTCTCTCGTGTCGATGAATATGTTGTTATGAATATAAATATTACTATATTCGCAGCAACTTCCGATACACGGAAGATGTATGTCGAGGCGGCAAGTCCGCAAAGATTGATTGGGATTCAACTATTATGAAATCATTACATTATTTCGCACTGGCAGTTATTGCAGTGCTGTGCCTGGCCATTGGTTACTTCTTTGGCGCACAGGGCGGTCCGATTGCCCTGAATGAGCCGGGCCAGGTTGCAGAGAATGCGCAAGACAGCAGTGCGGCCGCTGCCGGGAGCACCGGGGCACAAGCCGAGCAAGACAGCAGCGAAGTGCTGGCGACTGTCAATGGTGAGAACATCACCGAAGCAGACGCGCGCGAGCTTTATGAGTCCCTGCCTCCGCAATATCGTCAGATTCCCATGGAAATGGTCAAGCCGCAGCTCGTCCAGCAGCTTGTGAATATGGAAGTCGTCTCACAAGCGGCCGAAGCGGACAAGCTCTATGAGACAGAGAGCTTCAAAAGCAAGCTTGATACCGCCCGCACCCAGCTTCTGCAGGAAGCCTATCTCGCCGCCAAGATAGACGAGTTGGTTACCGATGAGACATTGCAGGCGGAATATAAGAAGGTCGTTGACGGTTTCACGCCGGAAGAGGAAGTGCATGCCCGCCATATTCTTCTCAAGACTGAGGAGGAAGCAAAGGATATGATCAAGCTGCTCGATGACGGCGGCGACTTTGCCGAGCTGGCCAAGGAATATTCAACCGGTCCCTCCGGCCCGACGGGGGGCGATCTTGGATTTTTCACCAAGGAACGGATGGTGCCCGAATTTGCCGAGGCGGCGTTTAGTCTGAAAGATGGCGAATACAGCAAGGAACCGGTTAAATCCGAGTTCGGATATCATGTGATCAAGACAGAAGGCCGCCGCAACACGGAACCTCCAAAATTTGAGGAAATGGAAGGCGAGCTGCGCGCTGAGGCGACCAATACGGCAGTCGACAAATTGCTTGAGGATCTGAAGGAAAAAGCAACGATAGTCGTCGTCGCCCCTCCGGCCGAGGAAAAACCGGCGGAAGAAACGCAGCAGGAGGGCAGCGCTTCAGACGGATCTGCGAAGACAGAGGAACCATCCACAAAGGATGAAAGCGGTGCGGCGACATCGGAAGAGCCGAAAAAATCCGAATAGCTTCTATTCTTATAGAAAATTCAGAAGGCCCGGAAATTTCCGGGCCTTTTCTGTGACGACATGCCGTGGTGGAAACGGATCAGGCATCTGTTGTCGGTAGCCAGGGAATTTCCGCAATCTCAACGCCTTCCTCTCGCAACTCCTGCTTCTCGTCGGGCGTCGCTTCCCCATAAATGCCGTGCTGCTCAACCTCACCATAATGGATTTTGCGCGCCTCTTCCGCAAAGCGGGGGCCGACATAGCTGCAATTATCCTCGATCTGCTTGCGTAATTCGCGAAGCGCCATAACGGCCATGGCAGTCTGTTCCGTCTGTTGCTGGGCGAGCGTATCACGCCGGGCCTCATTGCTGTTGCCTTTGCGTGAAACTGCGGGCGCCATGGGCGCCTTCACTGTCTTGGTTGATCCGCACACGGCGCAGATAATGTCACCGGCCATCGCCTGCTCATCATAGGTGGCGCTGTTCTTGAACCATGCTTCGAAAACATGGGAGTTTTCACATTTAAGGTCGTATTTAATCATCTGTCAGAAAATACCATGCGGACCAATTACCTTTTCAAGAAATAGTCGATTTCCTGATAAACACAAGCGCTTGTTCCCTGATATAACAAACTGATGAACGCCTTGTCCCCCTGGATTGCAGCACATCTCTCCCGGATACCATTCACGGGGCCCGTGCTGGATGTTGCCTGCGGCGCGGGGCGGCACAGCCTGGCGTTATGTGCGCGGGGGCGCCGGGTAATCGCCATAGATAAAGATACGGACGCCATTGCCGCGCATGGCCATGTGCCCGGCTTGACGATCCTGACGGCGGATCTTGAGGCGGCGCACTGGCCATTCAGGCCGCAGTCATTTGCGGGGATCATTGTGGTCAATTATTTATGGCGACCGCTTTTTCCGGATCTGGCAAAGGCGCTACAGCCGGGCGGCGTGCTGCTCTATGATACCTTCATGCGCGGAAATGAGCGGTTTGGCAGGCCCCGTAACCCTGATTTTCTGCTCAAACCCGGTGAGTTGCGGCAAGCATTCGAAACGTCTCTTGAAACCCTTGATTATTTCGAAGGCGACGTCGAGTTGCCAAGGCCCGCCTGCCGTCAGATGATTGCCGCCCGAAAGCCGTTATATCCGAAGGCTGTCTAAAAACTATTCTGCGGCTTTCGTTGCCGCCTCCGGGCCGGCGAGGCGGAAGTCGCGGATATTTCTCAGATTGGGAATTTGCTGACGCCGCCGTGCCACCTGATCCATATCAATATGGGCGGTGATGATACCGGGTTCTTCCCCGCCGTCGGCCAGCACCTTCCCCCACGGGTCGATGATCAGCGAATGACCATAGGTGAAGCGTTTCTCTGAATGCTGTCCGCATTGCGCCGGTGCAATCACGAAACAGCCGTTTTCGATGGCTCGTGCGCGCAGCAGGGTATGCCAGTGAGCCTCGCCCGTAGTTGCGGTAAAGGCCGCCGGAACGGTTACAATTCCTGCACCGCCAAGGGCAAGCTGCTGATACAGATGGGCGAACCGCACATCATAACAAACGGTCATGCCAAGCAGGCCCCAGGGCGTTTCGGCAAGCCGTGCCGTATCTCCCGGAGCATAGGCGCGGCTTTCCTTGTGGGATTCTCCGGTGTCGAGTTCCACATCAAACATATGAATCTTGTCATACCAGTCGGCAATTTCACCATCGGGGCGGATCAGAAATGAACGGTTGGCGAGGCGTTCGTCATCGGGCTTTTTGATGACGAGGGAGCCTGCGAGAATCCACACCCCCGTTTCATTGGCGAGATCGCGAAAGGCGCGAAGGGTCACATCCTCCTCCTGAAGCTGCGCCTGCGCCCGGGCCTTTGCCTTGTTTGGTTCCAGCATATTGGTCACTTCAGGGGTGGTGATCAGGTCGGCGCCTGCCGCTGCCGCTTTGCGGATCAGGGCTGTTGCGGCGGCCAGATTTTCCTGTACATCGCCCTTGCTGGTAATCTGGACACAGGCGGCTGTGAAAGATGACATTTTCTTCTCCCTCCTCGGCTCAGGCTACTCCGAGTATCTGATCAAGTTTTCCGTCCGCATCCAGCTTGTGCAGATAATCGCTGTCGCCAAGATGTTCCCCGTCAATGAAGATTTGCGGTACCGTATAGGCGCCGTGGGCGCGTTTCGTCATTTCCTCGCGCAGATCACCCGCCACCGTGACATCAATTTCCTGATAATCCACCCCTTTTTCTTTCAGCAGCTTCTTGGCGCGCGCGCAATAGGGGCAGAACATGGTGGTATAAATTTCAATGCGTTTCATTTTTGATGCTTTTCAATTAAGGGGCGCCCGCCACATTATATAGCGGTGTTGCCCGCGCGGACAACCCGGCTGATGGTGAGTACGGAAACATCCGCCGCACCGGCCTTGAGTAATGCTTTGGCGCAGGCGCTGACGGTGGCTCCTGTTGTCAGCACATCGTCAATAAGAAGAATGCTTTTGTCCGTTATCATCTGCTGTCGCGACGGGTTTACCAGGAAGGCGCCTCGCACATTTCGGAACCGCGCACTGGCATTCAGGCCCCCCTGGGATCGCGTCGGACGTTGGCGCAGGACCAGGTCGGGAACGGCAGTTTTGCCGGTGCGTTTTGCTATTTCCAGCGCCAGCAGGGCGGACTGGTTGAAACGCCTGCTGATCAGTCGCCGCCGGTGCAGGGGCACAGGGCAGATAATATCGCATTCACGGATCAGAGAGATGCCCGCGCGTATCATCCATCCCGCGAAGGCGGGCGCCCGGTCTGTCTGATCGGAATGCTTGTAGCCGAGAATCATATCGCGGCTGGCCTCATCATATTTGAAAACGGACCGGGCACGGGAATAGGGTGGTGGTCTTTTGATACAGGCGCCGCAGACCGCGCCTTTGCCGACATCATATTCAAAAGGATAGCCGCAGATGTCGCAAAACGGGGCGGAGATATAGGTTATATCAGACCAGCAATCGGCACATAGGTGTCCGGAAGCGTCGATCATCTCGCCGCATTTTATGCAGCCGGGCGGGAAAGCAACATCAAGGACGGCTTTCCTGAACTGGCGTAAAAGATGCGTGGCGGGCGCGGGCATGATGTCGCCAACTATAGCGGACAACGGTCGCAAACACCATGGGTGTTGCGCGGAAGAATTTGTTGCCCGCTGCATTGTATCCGGATGTCGGAAATGTCATAAGGTGGAAATGAAAAAGCCGCTTTCCGCCATTGCTCCGGGCCATATCCTGTTTGATCGTCGGGCTGTTGCCTTGCATCGCCATCGGGCGGCCCGTCTCGACTGGGCGCGCCATCGCTTCCTGTTTGACGAGGTGGCGGCACGCCTCGCCGACAGGCTGCTTGATATTAGCCATTCCTTCGATCTGGCGCTCGACCTTGGCGGACGGGGCGGGGCTTTCGCGGATGCCCTGCTTACCATGGGCAAAGCGCGGGATGTTATCCGAACCGATCTCAGCGATGCCATGAAGATCGGCCAAAATGAAAAATTTCTGGTTGTTGATGAGGAGTTTCTGCCGTTCCGGGAAAGATCCCTTGATCTTGTCGGCAGCGTACTGGCCCTGCATTGGATAAATGATCTGCCCGGCGCGCTGGCACAGATTGCGCGGGCGCTGAAGCCTGACGGACTGTTTTTGGGCGCCCTGTTCGGGATTGACAGTCTGCATGAACTCAGAAGCTGTCTGATGGAGGCGGAAACAGAGGTGACTGGCGGGGCCAGTCCGCGTATTTCCCCCTTTACCGAAGTGCGAGACGCGGGTGCCTTGCTACAGCGTGCCGGGCTTGCGCTTCCTGTCACGGATGTTGATATGATTACACTGAAATATGATCATCCCTTCGCCCTGATGCAGGAGCTGCGTGGAATGGGCGAAAGTAATGCGCTTGTCCTCAGGCAAAAGACATTCACCCGGCGGCAGGTAATGATGCGCGCCGCCGATATTTATATGGAACGCTATGCTGATGATGAGGGGCGCATCCCGGCCAGTTTTCAGATCATTTATATGACCGGCTGGTCTCCTCACAGCAGTCAGCAGAAGCCGCTGGCCCCCGGAAGCGGGCAGGCCCGGCTCAGTGATTATCTGGAGTGATGTTGCTGTTGAGCGTATTTTTGGCACAGAAAGCATTCCGTGCTAAAGTATTTGCAAATCGTAATTAAAACTTCCTGCTGTTTAATATTCAGCATAATAAAGAACCGGATAACGGTGGAGTAATCAGATGCGTACGATTGCCGATATTCTGAGTGGCCGGGACATGACTGTCGATGAGTTTATGGTCCTAAACCGGTTCTGGTCCCGCATCCGCAAAATCCAGCGCCGCCGAGATACCATTCTGACCAAGAATCGCGAGCTTGTCGGCGTCGCTCTCGGGCAGCGCCGCGTTCACCAGAAAGAGGTTGATATCGAAACGCTGGTGTCGCTGACGGGGCTCGGCCGTTCCAGCCTGCAGAAAACCCTGCGATCAATGGAAAAGGATGATTTGATCGAACTTTACAGGGACCAAGCGGACAGGCGCCGCACACTTGTGAAGCCAACGCAAAGATATACGGACCTTTCCCTGGATATGTATGAGGAAACACGCATGCTGATCCATGAAACTCTGACGCAGCTTGAATCGCTCCGACGGGAGAAATAACCACTAGTGGTAACAAAAACAGTTGCCATCCAACAAATTTTTGATTGTAATTTCTAATGTAAACCTGAGAGATGACAGGGCAACTGGTGCCTGCCCCTTAGTCTGACCCGTCTTGTGAGGGACCAGGTTTCCCGGGCCGGCCTTTGGATGAGGAGAAAGTCCAAAAGCCGGCCTACCTGGAAACGGCGCCTGCTCTCCTGATGTTTTGCAAATATGAAATTATATTGTCCGGTTACAGCAAGTCGCGCAACATGGCGACGAGCGGGATGTCGGCGGGCGGCATATCATAATCGCCAAGCCGCATTGCGCGCACCCATTTCAGCGTTTGCCCCTCTGTCGGGCGAGGGGTGCCCCGCCACCGGCGGCAGACGTACAGCGGCATCAGCAGATGAAATTTCTCGTAAGCATGGCTCGCAAAGGTAAAGGGGGCGAGGCAGGCTTCGGTGACGTCGATGTCGAGTTCTTCCTTGAGTTCCCGAATGAGGGCGGCTTCCGGTGTCTCATGCGGTTCCACCTTGCCGCCCGGAAACTCCCACAGACCCGCCATGCTCTTGCCTGCGGGCCTTTGTGCGATCAATACACGGTTATCGTCGTCTACCAGGGCGACGGCAGCAACAAGGATGATGGGTTTGGATTGAACGGTACTCATGCTCAGCTGCGATAGTCGGCGTTGATGTCGATATAGCCATGGGTGAGGTCGCAGGTCCAGGCAAAGGCGCTGCCCGCGCCGACCGCAACATCTACGTCGATCTCGATCTCCGATCCTTTCATATGCGGCATGACATCGGCTTCGCGATAGGTGGCGGCGCGT
>CEOG01032204.1_pt1 | contig 12597 bp, 14 predicted proteins | sample 530301 | NCBI WGS metagenome assembly CEOG01 (sample SAMEA2619903, study PRJEB7988) | marine metagenome | biome: marine biome (ENVO:00000447); feature: surface water layer (ENVO:00002042); material: "saline water (ENVO:00002010), including plankton (ENVO:xxxxxxxx)" | depth 5 m | reverse complement strand
CAGTTGATAAATGGGTTTCGACTTTACCTCTTATGAGTGATTATGAAGTAGCAATGAGTGTTTCTAAGAGATATAATATGAATATAACAGAGGCAAAATCTCAGTTAGATTCTTTTCCAAAACAATATACAATAGAAAATAAATCAATTCCAGAAGTTGTTAAAGATTTAAAAAAACATAGACGAAAATTAAAAGGAGACAATAAATTAGAATTCACTAAAGGAATAGAAAATTTAATTGTTGCTTATTCTAATCATCTATCTGACTGTATAAAATCTATTTATTGGTTAGCACCATATGAAACTCCCCTTAGACAAATGAGATATACAGAAAATGATTTAAAGAAAATTCACTCTATTAAAGACGAAGGAACTAGAAGAGATATTATAGAAAGTTTGTGTAAATTTTGGGAGGCAGAATTACATAGAGGCGATGAGTATAATTCTAATTATTCTTCCTTAACTAAAACGATGACTAATTCTAAAAGGGAGTTTAGAAAAATAATAACTGATATTCCTAATCAAGTTATTAAGACTAATGTTTCTAAACAATTAGATGATTTTGTTTTAAAATCAGTATGTAATGAACAAGGAATATCTGCTAGACAAATATATGATAGATTACCAACTAAATTACATAGAAGGGCTTCTCCACAAATTATCTGTAAAATAGCAGATAAAATGAATATCACTAATATAGATGGGGAATATTATAAATTACCTATGGAAATTAAAAAAGACCTTTATGCTTATACTGCGGCCTTTATAGATTCAGATGGTTACATAACTATGGATAGAAATTATAATCCTAGAATTGGAATTATTGCTACGGGTAATAGGGGTAAAGCATTCGTAACTGAATTACATAAAGAACTAGGATTTGGTAAATTACATTTAGACCAAAAATCCCCACAAGCAACTAGGGCTGTTCAAAGGTTAAACTTTTATTCTCAAGATGATATTACTAAGTTGATTTCGAAAACTAGACCACACTATAGAATGAAAGGGGATAATGCTGACATCCTTACAGAGTTAATTCGTATAAAGAAAAATCACAAAAAACAACCTTGGGCCAAAGAAAGAATGCAAGAATTATTTAAGTTGATGAAATGGGCCAACCACGCAGACCATGTTAATTACGACTTTTCAAAGGACGGTATAGACGTGGAGAATATTGCTAAATATAAGGAGAATAATAAAATGAGTGTTATGGATAAATTAGAAACAGGAGTAGTGGTATAATGCCTGAAGAAAAAAGAAGATTTTCTATTGTTAATTTTTTTAGAAAATCAACTCCTGTTCCCGCTGATAGAGAAGTATATCAGATGGGAATACAGGAAAGACATCATCCTTTAATGATGACTGGCCCTATAGTCTACCATGTTGCAGATAGTTCAGTTATTCTTAGAACTTGTATAACTCAATTAAAAAATGAAATATTTAGACGAGGATATGAATGGGCTCCTAAGTTTGCTGTTAAGTGTAAAGATTGTGGCAAAGAACATGACCAGCCAGTAAAACAATGTGCAGAATGTGATTCTACTAATCTTATGAAACCTAATAAAGACCAAAAGAAATACGCTGATAGTTTTATGAATCATGCTTATGTTAATGAATCAGAACAAATGTTTATTGATGTTTTAAAAGAATTAGAAGATGATTTGAATATAATGGATGATGCTTATTTAGTATTAGTTAAAGAATATTTTATTGATGGTAATAGTAACATTAGAGCGCATAAAATCAAACAAGTATATAGGGCAGACCCAGTAACTATGGCTATCGTTTGTGATGATGAAGGAAATAAGGGAGGTGACACATACACTTGTATTCACCATAGAGAAGTTACTACTAGTGACCCTCATGAAAAATGCCCTGAATGTGGTGGAGATACTTATCCAGTTCATTACACTAACAGAGCGCATGGTTATCAGCAAAATTTCATAAAGGGAGAGGTGCTTCATTTTAGTAAGTATTCACCAAGTAGATTATATGGAACAAGTCCTGTTATAACTTTATGGAATCATTTAACAACTTTAATTGCTATGGAGAATTATATTAATCAAGCCTATACAAAAGCAAGAATGCCTAAAGGATTACTTGCTGTTCAAACTAGAAACATTGAATCAATGAAAACATTCTGGAGAGGCGTTAAAGAAAAGATGGAACAAGATGCTCACTTTATTCCTGTTATGGGAATAGAAGCAGAGAACGGTAGAGGTTCTGTAGAGTGGGTTAAGTTCATGGATAGTTTAAAGGAAATGGATTACATTTCAGTTAAAGAAGATTTAAGAGATAGAGTAGCGGCTTTCTATGGTGTAAGTAAAATCTTTATGGCGGATAACTCCGCTAGTGGTGGTTTAAACAATGAAGGTATGCAAATACTTGTAACTAATCGTGCAGTAGAGATGGCTCAAAATGTTTGGAATAAATATGTATTTCCGTTTATAGTTGAGCAATTTGGTATAACTGATTGGAAGTTAATTTTACCTCCTTCGGAAGAAGAAGATGAAATAGCAGTTATGCGTAAAAGAGAAATTGAAGTTAATATTGCTGGTCAAATTAAAAACCTAGGATTTGAAGTTGATATGGATGAAAATGGTAAGTTTATATTTAGTAAACCAGAACCACAAAAACAAGAAGGTGAAGAAGGGGAAGAAGATAAACCAATTGAATCTGACCCTTATGCTGGAACTGATATTGACCAGTCACAACTTGGACAAATGATGGAAGCGGGAACTAGACCTACAATGGCAGAAGCGGGAAAGCCCGCTGAAGTAAAGTCTAAACCTAAGATGAGTGTAGGGCCACCTAATCGTAGTAAAGGTTTACCAAAAGAAGCGGCTAATAATAATGTAGATAGAAGAACTGAAAGAGGTGGGATATAATGAGTTGGGTTTCAGTTTTAAAATTAGGAGAGATGGGTTCTAGGAAAACATTCGATGATTATGATAAAGCAAGAAGATTAGCATTCCAGTGGTCTTTTGCTGTCCCTCATGTTATTAGAGAAAAAGATGGAAAATTTACAGTTATGATGAAAAGAGATACTTTTAGGGCTAGTGATTATGGTCCTATTGTTTGGGAACAAGAAGTGAGATGATAATATGGAATGGACAAATATATTAAAAAGAAGTAAAGCACATACGAGTAGAAAAATTAGAAGGGGTAGGAATGTTCACCAAAGGTTTCACAGACCTAAAGGTGGAGTTCCAATGGTAGGAGCAATGGATGACCCTAAACTAGAAGCAAGGGAAGATAAACCAATGCCCGATTATGAACAACAATTAGCGGATAAAACTATTGGAGATTTAAGAAGAATGTTAAATTCACAAATAAGGTCAATGACTAAAGAAGATTTAATGGATTTATTAATTCGTTCTAGGGGAAAATTCGGAGTCGAAATAACAGAGGAATAAACATGACAACAAGAGAAGAAGCAACAAAAATGAGAAAGAAACTAATTAGGGCTGAAAGAATTTTGGCGCAACAAGAAAGACTTAAAGCGCCTAAACCAAATTATATGCCAATGCAATTAAAGAAGGAAAAGGATAGACCTGAACCTAAAACTAATGGTGTGCCTAACGTAATTCATTTACCTAAAAGAAAAAGACAAAAGAAAGAAAATATACCATTTTTTTAAGTGATTTAAATGACAACATTGTTAAAGGCTCACCTTCGTAAAACGAATAATCCTTTAGATATGTTTGAAATTTTATTACATGAGTACTATCCTACTATCCTCAAAGCCACTGGTAAAACCTTTGTAGATGCTATATTAGATTCTGGAGATTCAGAAGTTTTTAGTAAAGAAACATTAACGGCTTTTAAAAAATTAGCAGGTGCTAGTAAAAGAACTAAAGTAGGAAGATGGATGAATAAAGATAATCCTCCTTTTTTATTAGAAACCGTTAGAGAGAATGATGGTTATGAAGAAGAATCAAGAGAACAGAATCTTATTAACTTTAGAAATTTATTAGAGAAAGAGACTAAGTGGGATGCTTCTAAATATGGAGATTTAAAAAAAATAATTGCTGGTTTAAATCAATTAATATCTATAGAAGATAAAAGACTACAAGAAAAAACACCAAGAGATGTTGGCATGTTTGAAGCGGAGCGTTCAGCATCTAAAGAAAAAGTAGTTGAGGTTGATAAAGAATTAGATAAAGACTTACAGGATTTACAAAAGTTAAGCAAGTTATTGACGAAAGTAGATATGGTAGATTTTGAAGGTAAATTAGTTTATGAATCTGAGGTAGAAGACCCATTATTAGCATTAATTCCAAACAATAAAGCGATAGAAAAGTTAGAAGAGGCCGCTAAACCTAGTTATTATTTTAAACCTTTAAATGTTAAAGAGGCTAATAGTAGCCAAAAGAGTTCGTTAAATAAATTAATTAGAGATGATTTTGAAAAGGAAATTAAAAGTGAATTCGAAAAACTAAAAAGAGAAAAATTTGGATTAGAAAGATTATCACAAAAAACTAAGCCATTCGAAGAATACAGGGAAGAAAGAAGTAAGGATTTCAAATCATTTCAGAAGAATTGGTTAGATTCTAACTATGAACAAGTGGGTGTAAATACCGAGGATAAACTTTATACAAATGATTCTGAGGTTAAATTGTTTTCTAAAAATAATATGAAAGTAAACGATTTAAAAGAAAAAATACATAATACATTAACTGCTAAAAAGAAATACCCAAGATTAGACGGTTCAAGACCTAGTGTAACTTTATTAGATGCTCTATTATACGCTATTGAGCAAAAAAGGGGAGTTGTGTTAGAGCGCTCAAAAGAAAATAGAAAAAAGTTTTTGAATGATTATAGGGCTTTAGTAAGAGAACTACAAGAAGGTGAATTGATGGCTTTATTACAATTACAGAGAATACCTGTAAGAGTAACACTAGCAAATAGTAATTTAGATTGGGAAGAAGAAAAAACAAATATTAAAAATTATTTAAATCAAGAATTTGATAATGTTAGATACCTTAAAGCGGCGGAAAGATTAGATGGAATATTACCCACTGGTATTTTTGATTTTACAGAACCATTAGAGGGATTTGATGATAATGAATTTCTTAGTAATTTTAGGAATACTTTTGGCGATAAAATTATAGTATCTACAGATAAAACTGAATTAGAAGAACAAGTGGAGGATGAGTAAATGACATGGGAAGATATATTAAAAGAAGAAAATAAAATTCTTAATGCTTTAGATTCTAAAATGAAAAAGAGGTTAAAGAAAACACTTCAAGCGGCAGAACCTACAGAGTATTTCGGCCAAGACTTTACACGGTTAGGCGATTTAATTGGTATGTTAGAAGAACTTGATTTGATTAAAGATGATAATAAGATGAAAAAGCGAATGAAATCTATTAATGAGCAAAACGTTGATATGGTCGCTACTGCGAGCAAACTCCGTAAGCAGTATGAACAACTGTATCGACAGGTTAGAAAAATAGTATATCCAAAGAGTGCTGGTAGTTTAAGGGATGATGAAAAATGACAGAGGAAAATAATGAAATGATGGACTTACTAAAAGAATTAGTAAGTAGAGTAAAAGAAATAGAAAAGACAGTTTATAATAATGATAATTTGTTAATGAAATCAGGAATGGTTACAACTAATACACCAGTTCCAGCAATAAAAACACATTCAGATGTTCCAGATTCAGATACAATTGCTAAGATGAGTTGGGATGATATAAACAATTTAGTAGACAGATTAGGTGGTAATTAAAATGAGTTGGGAAGAAGTTTTGAAAGCACCTATGCCAATGTCGGTTGTAGAAGAAAGAGATACGGGGGCCAAACAAAAAATTATTGATTTTGAAAAGAATAAGATAGAACCTGCCTTTACAGAATATACTCGTAATTTACCACCACAATCACCTGTGAATTTGGAGGTTCTCCTTAGTAGTCGCACTGGTATGAGAGGTAATATTTTTGAAATCAATCAAGCGACTATTCAAGAATTAGGTGGTAATCAAAAACTTGTTTTTAATACAATAGCAGAAATATATGAGAAAGAAGGATATAAAGTTAATAATCGACCTGATTATGGTAAAATAGTAATTACACGATAGGTGAATAAAATGAGTAGATACACACAAGAATACATGGAAGAACTAAAGAAATTCGTTATTGGCGAAGAAATGAAATTGAAAAGAACTAAAGGTGAAAAAGCAAAACCTAAAGATTTAGGAGTTGGGCATCTTTCTGAAGAAGCAAAAGGACAAGATGTAAAGGCTGGAGAAAGAGTTTACGCTGGTGCTAATAAGAAAAAGTAGGTGATTACGTGTGCCTCTCTTACTTCAAAAAGATAAAGATTCTTTAACAGTAAGAGTAATTCAATTTTTTGAAAAAATGAGAATGTCATACTTATCCGCTTTATCGGATAAGAAAACCTATGGTAAAAAATGGGTAAGTGAAATTAAAACACTTAGAAAACAATGGGATGACATAGATGATTTTTCACAAGCAATTAAAGGGGCTATAACAGAAAAAGAATTATTTTCTAATGAGGCAGAAGACGTAGAGAGTGATGATGCTAGAAAAATATATGAAGAAATAAAAGAATTAAGATACTCTTCTGAATTAGTTAAAGACCCATTTGCCAATAAATATGGGGATGAAGTATTAGATAAACTAATGGAAAGTGAAGTATTGTTAGCCAAGTTTATTCATTGGGCTATTAGGAATCATGACAAATCGTTTAGTAAAGAAGCGTGGGAAAAGAATGATTTGGAACCTGATACTATTACTGAGGGTTATAGAGGATTAAATTTAGCACCGAAAGATGTAGTTGATTTTATTGTAGAACATTATGGTGACGATAAAGATACTAAAAGAATAGAAGGTAAATTCAAAGCGGCTGAAAACTTATTAGAAAAAATTTATATTGCTCATCACAGTAAATCTACTTGGAATAACCTTGTTAGTTTTAAAAAGGCAGAAAAATCAGAATCTCATTTCTTAGTTCCTAACAAACCAATGTATAGAATTTTTGAAATAAATGATTTAGAAGAACTAATAGGATTCACTGGTAAATGGGTAGTCCAAGAAAAATATGATGGGATGAGAATACAAATTCATAAGATAGATAATAGGGTAAAAATATTTTCTTTTAATGGTAAAGATATTACAGATAAATGCCCTGCTCAAGTTAAAGTAATGAAGGCAAAACATTTTGGTGACTGTATTTTAGATGGCGAACTAATGTTATTTGATGGCGAAGAACCACTACATAGAGCAGAGGTTGTTGCTAGAATTTTTAAGAATAAGAAATCAGATACGATATTAAGAGCGCATGTTTTTGATATTATGAGGCATGAAGGCGATGAATTACTAGATACTGAATTGTCAGAAAGACTTACAACATTATTCAATAACTATTCACCGCATTCAGATGAGATGTTAGCATTTCCTTCTAAAAAAGATACTCGCTATGCTGATTCTATAAAAGAGGTGGAGGAATATTCAGAAGAAATTATGAAAATACCCACTGCTGAGGGAGTTGTTATAAAAGATATAACTTCTACTTATTTTATAGGAACTAAGAAAAATCCCAAATGGGTTAAATGGAAAAAATTTGTTGATTTGGATTTGATGGTATTAGAGAAGAAAACTACTAAATCTAATTTATTTAGTTATACTTTGGGTGCTGGACCTTTAACCGATAAAGATGATTTTAAAAACTTTAAAGAAATAGATGATAGAAAATACTTAGATGTTGGTAAATCATTGAATACAAAAATAGATGTTGATGTTGGTAAGATTATTAGAGTCAAAATTGATGAAGTTAAAAAAGATAAAGATGGTGGGTATAAAGTATTATCCGCTAAAGTAATAGAAATACCTGAAGTAGAACTTCCAGAAAAATTAATTACTTTAGATTTTTTATCACAAGACACTAAGAAATCTCTAAATTATGATATTAAAGCGTTAGAAAAGGGATATTCAATTACAGATACTATACATGGTGAAGCCACTCTTATCTTTAAATCTGATTTGGATGGATTTACTTTTTATGGTTTTGAAGAAAATAATTTAATGGCGAAGAATGCAATGTTAGATATTGACATATGGAAAGAACAAATAGAAGATATGTTAAAAACTCAAAAGTCTAAACTTAGGGTAGCAATTAAAAACTTTTTAATGGAAGATAGAGATGGTAAACCTTATGGAAAGGTAGAGGAATTTGTTTCTGAAAAATATCTAAAAGAATTTAATAATTTATTTGGTGGTAAAACTAAAAAATTAAAAGATTGGTTAAAACAACAAGAAAATATTACTCATGATAAAGAAAATGATATGTTCCATGCTAAATTCGATATGATAGAAAAATATGAGACTCCTAAAAAATATAGAGAGGGAGAGTTTAAAGTCTATCGTAAAGACAATAATAATTTATCTATTATGTTTAAATTAGATGAAGAACTTATTGGTTGGGAAATAGATATAGAGGAAGAAGATGACATTTTTAGTTTATTCGGTAAATCTGGAAAGTTTCCCGCACAAGTAGAAAATAAATTCAGAAAAGGAAAACTTATTGATTCTGGTAAAGTAAAGTTAGGAGTACAAAGGCATGGTTATCATGAATATTTCTTAGAAGGAAATAAATTTGAAACTAAATTTCATGTAAGAGTTATTCCTGTTAAGGGTAAAGATATGTGGCTCGCTTGGACTGGAGTTGAAACAGAACCAGTTAATCCTGAGACAGATGATGGCATCTGGGATATTAGAGAAGATAAGAAATCTAAACTAGTTTTGAAGGAATAATTAATATAGTTCATTCAGAAAAGCGCTAAACAATGAGTGCAACCGCTATTTTGAAAACAGTTAGTCCTACCAGACATGATTCTTTTAGTATTTTAAAATCTAATGATTTAGTAATTGGAGGATATGCTTCAATAGAAATGGTAGATAAACAAAATGATTTGATTACTTTAGGGGCTTTAAAGGAAGCCGTTGGTAAATATATGAAAATTACTAAATTTAGAAATGTAATGACTAATCATTCTAATGTTCAGGTAGGAGAGGTTATTCCTCAATATAGGGATAAAAATGGTAAACTATGGAAAACAGATGTTGATGATGTTGGATTTTTTGTAGTTATTAAAATGAGAGAGGACATTGAAAAAGCAAAAGAAGTTGGCCGAGAAATAAGAAACGGTAGTCTTCGTTCTTTTAGTATAGGCGGACAAGCCTTAGAAAAGAGAAAGAAAAATCATAAAGAATATGGAGAATACAATGAAATCTCTAAATTAGAACTCCATGAAGTTACAATTTGCGAAAAAGGAATTAATCCAGAAGCAAAGTTTGATATTTTAAAAATGGAAAAAGGTGAAACAAAAATGAATGATATAGAAAAGGCGCTAAACGAGTTAAATAATACTTTAGATAGAATTAATAATATATCTAAAATGGAATTCTTAGAAGTTCTAATGGATTATAAACAAGGAAAGAGTAGTTTAAAGGATGTTCAAGATACTGCTAAAAAAGATATATTTACCACTAGAGGAAAATTAGACCCTAATAATAGCACATTAAGAAGATTGGTAGAAGAACAAGTTTTTACTAGAAAGGAATTAAATGAAATGGTAGAAGAACATAACTCCGAAACAAAAGACAAAATGAGTGGAATGGATATGCCAATGGGGATGGATGATAATGACGTAGAAATGGCCGATTTAAACAAATCCACAGAAAAGCATATAAAGAACATAGTGAAAAACGCTGATTCAACGAAGGAGGCAACAGATATGTCAAACTTAGAAAAAGAAGAATATATGGACACAGAAGATGAAGAGAAAACCATGTACGGTAAAGAGGACATGGAAGATAAAGGGCATGGAATGATGCACGATAAAGAAGACATGGAAGAAAAGGCTATGGATGAAGAAAAGGCTGATGATGACATGGAAGCAAAATCAAGACCAGATTTGGCTACAGGACAAGTAGAAGCAGGTAACGCTGGAGAATATGTAGATGATGCACATCCACAATTAGACGGTAAATACATGGCTAAGTTCGATGACCAATCTACATTAGATTTATCCCCTGAAAACTTAGAAAAGGCTTATGCAGAATTTAAAGCAGAACAATTGGAAAAAGCGGCTTATGAAGCAGTTAAAAATCAGTTCCAAACAAGATTCGATGCTGAAATGTTAGCAAAGACTGAAGAAATTGAAAAGGCAAACTACGATGCTAAAGCAGAAGTAGCAGAATTAAAAGAACAATTTAGTTCCCTTTTAAAATCATTAAAAGAAGAAAAAGAAACTGTAATTAGGAAACAAGAAGAAGTAGTTGCAGAACTTAATATTCCATCAGGCGATGAAATCGCTAAAATGGATTGGAGCGATATAAATGCTCTAGTTGAAAGGCTGGAGGGCCAAATTTAAAGGAAGTGAATAAAATGACAAAATACATAAACACAATAAGAGATTTAGAAGCGGCTACTTATGGTAACATAGGTGGTACTGGGAATGGATTGTTGAAAAGTGCTGGTATTGTTGGTTCTATTAACAGTGGATTTACTGGTTCTAGTGACACAGCATTAACATTAAACGGTACAGCAGGTAATAACTTAACTGCACTTTACAACATAGTATATGGGCAAAAAGTTTGGTCAATGATTAACCAAGAAATCAACCCATTATCAATTCTACCTAAAAGACCATACACATCAAGTGGATGGAGAGTAATGACTAACAGACCTCAAGGTGGTTCAGCGGCGGCATTCTCCGTTGGTGCTACAACTGGAACTGGCGCTCAAGGTGCGGCAAGTCCTGATGGTGACTTAATTGGTGGTGTTGGAGAAAATGAAGCATTAGACAGTACACAACTAAAAGCATTGGCTCCTGAATATACAACTCTATACATGAATCCAAAAATTGTTGCTCACATGTTTGATTACAGTGAATTAGCGGCAGAAATGGCAAAGATTGATGATGGTGTTGGAGATATTAGAAAACTTATTCGTGAAGATATGGGTAAATTCCATGCAGAATCTCAATCAGTTATGCTAGTAATGCCTCTTGAAAACTATGATACACTTGGAGCAGATACTTCAAGCGGAAGAATTCGTGAAAACTATACTTCTCTATTGAAGATTGTTAGTAGTAATGATGAATTATCAGACAGCGGTGGTGAACTTGATAGACTTTCAAGTGTTTCATCTGCTATTGCTGATTTAGATGCTGATGTAACAACTCTTTATGGTAACACATCAAGAGCAAGTGGAGCATCATTCATGGATTCAGTAGTTAACTACGGTTCATCATACGCAACAGCAGGTAGAGTTTTAACATTAAGCATAATCAATGATGTTATCCAAAACCTACGATTGAACGGTGGAACTCCAAATGTTATCTTAACAGGATATGATACAATCCAAGCATTATCTGACTTGCTACAAAGCCAAGAAAGATTCATGGATGCTAAAGAAATCATACCTACACATAACGGTGTAAAAGGTGTAAAAGGTCAAGAAGTCGGATTCAGAGTAGCAACATACTACGACATTCCACTAATTCCTTGTAAGGATATGCCTAAGACTGGTTCAGCATCAAGCGGTTTATCTGATATGTTATTATTAGATACTAACCACTTATGGTTTGCAACTATGAAGCCAACCCAATACTTCGAAGATGGTATCAATCATGGAAACCCATTCGGTGTTGGTGTACTTGGAAACAGAGGACTTTACAGAACAATGGGTGAAACTGGTTGTACTTTCTTTAGAGGACAAGGAAAAATCACCAACCTAAAATGAGGTGATTTGATTGGCTTTAGCGTTTACAGTAACAATATTAACAGACCACAAAGGTTCAACTGCTCCTAGAGTTTCAGGAGATGAATACTTTGTTGATGCGGTAATAGATGTAACATCTCATGTGGCGGCGGGGGCTGTAATCCCCGCCAGTGAGTTCGGTTTAACGACAATAAGTGCGGCTTGTATTACAGGTTCAGAAGGTGGAAACACTAGACTTGCTGGAATTGAAACAAGTGCGGCAGGGGCTTATGAATCAGCAACTTCGATTGCTCTTATCTTTACAAGTTTAGATGGTACTAATGCAACAGTGGCAGATGATGGCGACCCAACTTGTGCAGTAAGAGTAAGAGTATATGGTTTAATCTAAGGTGATACCTTTGGCTAAAGTATCATTACTTCCTAAAGAGGAACAAGATGAAAGAGAGGCTATAAGTTCTTTTGTCTTTCAGGGTATAACCTTTGTAGCGGGTGAACCAGCACAAGAAGTAAGCACACAAATTGGTGTTATGTATATGAAAGAACCTAACTTTTTGGTACAATTCACCGATGCAGACTTCAAAGATTTACCCGAAGAACTATTGGTAGAAATGGGAGAGAAACTAAATTGTGATGTAAAATCAGTAAAAACTACATTACTACCTAAAAAATCAGTAGCATCTAAAGTAAAAAGTACTCTAACAAAACCTAAAATTGTTGAAGAAAAGAAGGTAGAAGAACCAGCAGAAGAAGGAAGTTCTGATGAGTAATTTTATACCCTTTGAGTAATTAGCACCCTTTAACGAGGAAGAAAAGCATGACTGGAATAGGTGGATGTAGAAGTAGCGGT
>CEOG01029914.1_pt1 | contig 12601 bp, 13 predicted proteins | sample 530301 | NCBI WGS metagenome assembly CEOG01 (sample SAMEA2619903, study PRJEB7988) | marine metagenome | biome: marine biome (ENVO:00000447); feature: surface water layer (ENVO:00002042); material: "saline water (ENVO:00002010), including plankton (ENVO:xxxxxxxx)" | depth 5 m | reverse complement strand
GCGCTGGTGGGTGGTCGGCAGGTGCGTTACGCCGGTTTCAACCGGGCGCTTGACGCCCGTCGGCCCGCCGGTTCCCTGCTCAAGCCGGCTGTCTACCTCGCAGCACTGGAACAGCCGCGCCGTTACACGCTCGCGACTCCCCTGGCGGATACCCCGTTGCGGGTGCCGGGGCCAAACGGAGACGTCTGGGAACCCCGCAATTTTGACCGTCAGGCCCACGGGCAGGTATTGCTGCATCGCGCGCTGGCGAATTCCTATAACCTGGCCACTGCCCGACTGGGCCTGGATATCGGCATCGACCGGGTTGCTGACATGCTGCGCCGGCTGGGCGTGGAGGGCGACATTCCGGAAGTGCCGGCGCTCACGCTCGGCGCCGGGGAATACGCACCCATGGACATGGCGGCGATGTACCAGACCATCGCCGCGGGTGGTTTCCGCATGCCGCTGCGCAGTATTCGCGAGATTGTCGATGCAGACGGGGAGCCGCTGCGCCGCTATCCGCTGGAATACGATCGTACAGTCAGCCTGCAGGCAATGCACCTGCTGCACTATGCGCTGCGCGAGGTCCTGCGTGAGGGGACAGGGCGGGGTGCTTACGCGTATCTCGACAACAGTTTTCAGGCGGCGGGCAAAACCGGCACGACCAACGATGGGCGCGATTCCTGGTTTGCCGGTTTCTCCGGGGACCTGCTGGCGGTCACCTGGGTCGGTCGCGACGACAACAGCGCGACCGGACTCACCGGCAGTACGGGAGCCCTGAAGATCTGGTCACACTTCATGGCCAACGCGAGCCAGCGCTCACTGGGGTACCGTATGCCCGAAGACATGCAGCCCCAATGGATAGACAGCACCACCGGTTATTTGACCGGCGAGGGCTGCCCCGGCGCCCGTTTGATGCCCTTCGTGGTGGGGTCCGAGCCACGCCAGCACAGCCAGTGCAGCGGTGGCAGCAAGAGCAACACCATCCGCGACTGGTTCCAGTCACTCTTCGGGGGGAATTCCTGATGCCCATCATCACCCGGCTGCAACGCGGCATCTTGCCAGTGCTGCTCCTGGCGCTGTCCGGTTGCACTATTTACTCGCCACCCCAGGGACCTGCGCCGATCGAAACACGACCCGAACCCGGTGTGGTCACCCAGCAGAAGCAGCCGCCTGTCGCGCCTCAGCCCCTGCCTTCCAGGGAGCCCAACGCCGTGGCGGCGTACAGCGGCCTGGTGAGTAAAGCGCGCGCTGCGAGTGAGCAGGGGGACTACAATGGCGCCCTGTCCCTGCTGGAACGAGCCCAGCGCATCGACCCCGACAGTGCTGAAATCTACCTCGAGCTGGCGCGAACCTACGCCGCCCAGGGGCAAATGGAACAGGCGCGCGCCACTGCGGCCCGCGGAACCTTGTATTGCAGGAGCCAGAGTGAGTGCGAGGCCCTGCGCGCTCTGGCGCGCTAGGCGTTTTCGCAGACCACGCGAAAGCCCTCTGCAACGGGCTCGAAGCGCAGGCGCTGATTGATGCAGTCCGGTATATCCCCCGCTGAGTGGCTGACGAAGATGATCTGCGTATCGCTGTGACGCGCAATGTGATCAATGGCCTGCAGCAGCCGCCTCCGGTGGTTGCCATCCAGGCCCAGGGTCGGCTCATCCAGCAGCAGGATCAGCGGCGACTTCACCATCGCCCTGGCCAGCAGGACCATCCGTTGCAGTCCGAAGGACAGTGTGTCGTAGCTCTGCATCGCCAGTTCGCCGACGCCCAGTGCATCCAGCCACGCCTCTGCAGCGCGGCGTTGTACATCGCCCCAGTCGTCAAACAGCCCGACGCTGTCGAAAAACCCGGACACGACGACTTCGACCACCTTCATGGAACGCGCAAAGTTCAGCTGCAGCTGGGTGTCCAGCTGACCGTACTTCTGTTTGATGTCCCAGATGCTCTCGCCGCTGCCACGCTTGCGACCGAACAGGGTGATGTCCTGTCCGTAGGCCTTGTGGTTATCCCCGGTAATCAGGCTGAGCAGGGTGGTCTTGCCGCAGCCGTTGGGCCCGGAAATGCAGCAGTGCTGGTGGCGATCGAAGCGCCAGTTGAGATGTTGCAGCACGGTCAGGTCGCCGTAGCGCACCGCCACATCGTGCAATTCCAGCAGCGGGCCCTCGGGCAGGTTGTAGGGGCGTGCCGCCGGTGGTGGCAGTTCGCAAAGCGGTGGCAGGGGAGGCGCCATCAAGCGCCGCACGTCGTCGCGGGCGAGCACCTCCGCGGGGCTGCCCTGGCAGACAACCTGCCCTTCATCGAGTACGAGAACCCGGTGTACGCCCGCTGGAATGTCTTCCAGCTGACGACAGAGGACAAGCAGGTTCTGCTGCCCTTGCAGCAAGCGTGTCAGGGCATCATTCATCGCCTGCTGGCTGGCGTGATCCAGGCCGTCCAGGGGGTTGTCGAGAATCAGCAGCGCGGGATTGCTGAGCACTGCACGCACCAGCAGCGTCTTGCGCATTTCACCGGTGGAAATGTAGCGCAGGCCGCGGTCGAGGATATGCCCCATGCCCAACCGGTTTACCCAGGTTTGAAAGTGTTCGTCGGCCTCCTGCCCTGCGAGTATCGCGTCCCGAACCCGGGTGCCGGGATCAGCTGCATCGGCGCGGTACTCGGAATCATCCAGTTTGCGGTCCCGGGCGCACAGCGCCTGTGCCTGTTCGAAACACACATAGGCGACGCCGCTGGCCAGCAGTGGTTCCGAGCTGTGGTAGCGGCCCGAGAACTGTGTGGTCTGGTGACTCAGTATGCGTGCCAGGCTGGTCTTGCCACTGCCGTTGGGGCCAACGCAGGCCCAGTGCTGACCGTCAGGCACGGTCCAGTTGAGCTGCCTGAGCGCCGGGCGAGCGCGGTATACAAGGTTGATATCGCGCAGTTCAAACAGGGTCTGTGTCGCGGTCATGCGGTTGTCCTGATAGTAGGCGGCTTGTCATGTTCTGTCCTGGCTGGCTTAATCACACGCCAGTCTGCAGGAATCCGCCGGTGTCTGTCTCTCTGCTGCACATGATCGAAAGCCGCCTGGCCGCGCATCGGCCGGCGCGACCCTGGCTGCGGCCGTTGATGAAGCGCTCCGCGGTGGCGTTGGTCTTGCAGGTACGAGAGGGCGAGCTGCACATTCTAATGATCAAGCGCGCGGAAAGGGAGGGGGACCCCTGGTCCGGGCACATGGCATTCCCCGGTGGCCGCATGGATCCGGGTGATGCCCACGGCTACGCGGTGGCGCTGCGCGAAACGCGGGAGGAAGTGGGGCTTGATCTCGCGCGCCAGGGTCGCTGCATTGGCCGCCTGTCCGACCTCAACGCGCGACCGCACCGCGGAACCTTCGGTATGGCAGTCAGTCCCTTTGTCTTTCGTGTGGATAGGAGCGTGCAGTTCCAGCTCAATTACGAAGTGGCTGAAGTGGTCTGGGTGCCACTGGAGTTCCTGCTCGACAATGCCAACCGTGACACGATGCGCTGGCAGCGCAACCGCATCACCCTGAACATGCCCTGCTACCATTTCGGCAAGTACCGCATCTGGGGCCTGTCGCTGGCGATGCTGGATGAACTCATGGACCTGATCGAGGGCGGCAGTCAGCGACGTCGCAGCTGGCGCAGGCGCTAGTTCCGGCCCGTTACTGTGCCTCACGCAGGAATTCGCTGGTATCCAGCATCAGCTCACGCAGGGCGGGGTCCTCGCGGCTGGCCTGCTGCAACGCGTTCTGGCTGACATCGCCGCGAACATAGGCGGCCAGCAGGTCCAGCAACACGGGCGTCATTTTGGGCTCGCGCTCCCAGCGTGGGGCATCGACCAGATTTCCCGTGACCCGGTCGTCATGCAGCCGTAACCAGTAGCCGCCGCAGCTGGACAGGTAGTAGTCGCCGAGCCTGCCGTAGCTGATATTCGGTGTCAGCGGGTCGAAGCCGCCGGGTACCTGCTCGGTGATGCGGTAGAGGGCCATTACCCAGCGGCTGCCCGCGGGAAACCCGGTGGCTTCCGGACGGCAGTAGTCGCGTGCCTGCAGCCACAACCGAATATTCTGGTTGTACTCGCGCCCACGCAGGATGTCGTCCACGTTAAGGTCGACCGAATTGCCCTTGCCGCCGGTGACGGTAACGGCAGCGACGAGATCCGCCCGGTCCTGCACATCGGCAAAACTCCCTTCCCAGAGGCACAGGCAGGATGCTTCCGGTGCAGTGTTCGCGGCGGTATTGTCGCCCGGGCCGGCCAGGGTGATGGTGGCCAGCAGGGAGAACAGGAGGCTGGCCAGCACTGCGTAGCGTCTTACCACAATCCGCCTAGTCCTGCAGGGAGCGCGCCGCCTGCAGCGCGAAGTAGGTGAGTATGCCGTCACAGCCGGCGCGCTTGAAGGCAAGCAGTGACTCCAGCATCACCGGCTCCTGTGCCAGCCAACCCTGCTGGAAGGCCGCCATGTGCATGGCGTACTCGCCGCTTACCTGGTAGGCGAAGGTGGGCACCTGCAACGCCTCCTTCACCCGGCGCACGATATCGAGGTAGGGCATGCCCGGCTTCACCATGATCATGTCGGCGCCTTCGGCGAGGTCGAGGGCGCACTCGTGCAGGGCTTCATCGCTGTTGCCCGGGTCCATCTGGTAGCTGTACTTGTTGCCGCCTTTGATGTTGCCCGCGGAACCCACGGCATCGCGGAAGGGACCGTAGTACGCGGAAGCGTATTTTGCCGCGTAGGCCATGATCAGTGTGTTGGTGTGGCTGTGCTGCTCAAGCAGTTGACGAATCGCCCCGACGCGCCCGTCCATCATGTCGGAGGGTGCTACGACGTCAGCACCGGCTTCGGCATGAGACAGCGCCTGCTGTACCAGTGCTTCGGTGGTGAGGTCATTGAGTACGTAGCCGCGGTCGTCGATGATGCCGTCCTGCCCGTGGGTGGTATAGGGGTCCAGCGCCACATCCGTGATAAGCCCCAGCTCCGGTACCGCGTCCTTTAACGCTTTCACGGTGCGCTGGACCAGCCCGTCGGGGTTCCAGGCCTCCTCGGCCTGCAGGCTTTTGCGCTCCGCCGGTATCACGGGGAAGATGGCGAGGGCGGGTACGCCAAGATTATGGGCTTCGCGCGCGACATCGGTCAGCAGGTCGACACTGAGCCGCTCAATCCCCGGCATGGAGGCTACACTTTCCCGCTGCTGACGGCCCTCCAGCACAAACACCGGATAGATCAGGTCGGCGGGGCTGAGCGCATTTTCCCGCACCAGTCGGCGGGAGAAGTCGTGCGCGCGCAACCGGCGCATGCGGGTGTGTGGAAAGGAGCCACGAGAACTTTGGAACATAGGCGCGTTTCTCCGTTCAGAGGCGGGCAAATGCGCTGCGCGCGGCCGCCAGGGTCTGCTCAATGTCGTCGTCGGTATGGGCTGCCGATGTGAAGCCTGCTTCGTAGGACGCGGGAGCGAGATAGACGCCAGCATCCAGCATCAGATGGAAAAAGCGGTTGAAGGCTGCGCTGTCACAGGCCATGACCTGCTGATAGTTGCTGACCTGCGTTGCATCGGTGAAGAATCCACCAAACATGGTGCCTGCGTGATTGGTGGTAAACGGAACGCCGGCACTGGTGGCCGCCTGTTCCAGTCCTTCACAGAGCGTTTTGGTGCGGGCAAACACCGGTTCATAGAATCCCGGCGCGGAAATCACCTCCAGGGTCGCGAGGCCGGCCGCCATGGCGATCGGATTGCCCGAGAGCGTGCCGGCCTGATACACCGGTCCCAGCGGCGCAATGTGCTCCATGATTTCGCGCTTGCCGCCGAAGGCACCTACCGGCATGCCGCCGCCGATCACTTTGCCCAGGCAGGTGAGGTCTGCCTCAATGCCATAGAAGCCCTGGGCGCCCTGCAGGCCGAAGCGAAAACCGGTCATGACTTCATCCAGTATCAGCACGCTACCGTGCGCGCTGCAGACATCGCGCAGCGTTTCCAGGAAGCCCGGCTGCGGAGGAATGCAGTTCATGTTGCCCGCAACCGGCTCGACGATGACGCAGGCGACAGTGTCGCCGTACTCGGCAAAGGCGCGACGCAGGCCCTCGCTGTCGTTGTAGGTCAGCGTCATGGTGTGATCCGCCAGTGCAGCCGGCACGCCGGGTGAGCTCGGCACGCCGAGGGTCAGCGCACCGGAGCCGGCCTTGACCAGCAGGGAATCAGAGTGCCCGTGGTAGCAGCCCTCGAATTTCACGATAGTGTCGCGTCCGGTGACGCCGCGGGCCAGCCTGATGGCGCTCATGGTCGCTTCAGTTCCGGAGTTGACCATGCGCACCAGATCCATGCCGGGCATGATTTCGCAGATCCGGTCGGCGAGGCGTATTTCAAGCTCCGTCGGGGTGCCGAAGCTCAATCCCTTCGCCGCCTGAGTGATCACGGCTTCGCGCACATGGGGATGGTTGTGGCCCATGAGCATGGGACCCCAGGAGAGCACGTAGTCGATATAGCGCTTACCTTCGCAGTCGTAAAGGTAGGCGCCGTCTGCGCTGTCGATGAATATCGGCGTGCCGCCCACGGCCTTGAATGCGCGCACGGGGGAGTTTACGCCGCCGGGTATATGCTGCAGGGCACGCTCGAAGAGTTGCTGCGATGTACTCATGAAGTGGTTTCCTGGTCCGGTTTCCAGCAGTGCTGTGTGGCGAGCGTGCGGATTATCACGGTTCGCAGGCAGTATAGCCAACCCTGCCCGACTTCCGTCAAAGCGGTCTCACAACCGCCAGAATGATAATCGCGAAAAGAAACAACACGGGAATCTCATTGAAGAATCGGTAAAACACGTGGCCGTGTCGGTTGCTGTCGGCGTTTGCCTCGCGCACATATCGGCCACATTGCAGATGGTAAAGAATCAGGCAGACGACCCCCGCCAGTTTCACCCATAGCCACATGCTGGCCAGGTAGTAGCCGGGGTTGCTGGCGATCAGCGCCAGTCCGAAGGCAATGGTCAGGAACATGAACGGAGTGACAAAACGGTACAGCTTGCGCGCCATGACGGCCAGCTGCGCGCGTGTTGCGGCATCCTCGCTGGCGGCAAAATACACCAGAATACGCGGCAGATAGAACAGGCCGGCAAACCAGCACACCACGAAAATCAGATGAAACGCCTTGAGCCATAGCATGAAGTGCAGTCCGTCAGCCGTTGTGGGGTGATGGCCGAATATTAACAGTTATCTGCGCCGAATTTGCTCTTATACTAAGCTGTTTGCAGGCGGCCTGCGATCAGGCGGCCTGCGGTCAGGCAGTTGTTGTGTTGTGGTTTTGGGAGGGAGAATGATCAGGGCAGGTATTGTGGGGGGCACAGGCTACACCGGTGTCGAGCTGTTGCGGCTACTGGCGTCTCACGCAGACGTCGACGTGGTCGCGATCACGTCCCGTGCCGAGGCGGGGCGTCGGGTGGACGAGCTCTACCCCAACCTCCGCGGTTTCTACGACCTCGCGTTCGAAGAGCCAGATGTGGCTTTGCTGGCGGGTTGCGATGTCGTGTTCTTTGCCACACCCCACAATGTGGCGATGCACATGGTGCCCGACCTGCTCGCCGCCGGCACGCGCATTATCGACTTGTCGGCGGATTACCGAATTCGTGACGCCGAGCTCTGGTCACGCTGGTATGGCGAGCCACACGCCAGTCCCGAGCTGCTGGCGCAAGCCGTGTACGGTCTGCCCGAATTGCACAGGGAAAAGATTCGCGATGCACAGCTGCTGTCCTGCCCGGGCTGTTACCCCACCGCCATCCAGCTTGGCTGGTTGCCACTGCTGGCGGCGAGCAAGGTCGACCCCGGGAGCCTGATAGCCAGTGCCGCCTCGGGCGCCAGCGGCGCGGGACGCCAGGCGAAAATCGATAACCTGCTGAGCGAAGTGGCGGGTAGCTTCAAGGCCTATGGCGTGGGCGGTCACCGCCACCTTCCGGAGATCGAGCAGGGGCTGACGGACGTCTCCGCGGGCCCGGTGTCGGTTACTTTCGTGCCGCACTTGCTGCCGATGGTGCGTGGTATACACGCGACACTCTTCGCGCGGCTGCACGAGCCCGCTGCCGACCTGCAGACCCTGTTCGAGGAGTATTACGCCACGGAGCCCTTTGTTGACGTGTTGCCGCCGGGCATGTTCCCGCAAACCCGCACCGTGAAGGGCGCCAATCGCTGCCAGCTTGCCATCAGCGTGCCACAGGGTCGCGATACCGTGGTGGTGATGTCGACCATCGACAATCTGGTGAAGGGTGCTTCCGGGCAGGCGCTGCAGTGCATGAATATCATGTTTGGGCTGCAGGAAACCCGTGGCCTCGAGCAGGTGGGTCTGTTGCCTTGAGGCGCCTGTGAGCAGCGGCTCCGAGCGCTACCGCACGGTCGTACGGCGCTACCATGTCCGGCACCACCAGTTCGTGGTACTGGGGCTCGCACTCGCTGCATCCCTTGTGCTGCTCGCGGGGTTTCTGCTGGGCCGTCAGGCTGCGTTCAGCGGTTCCGGCATCGACCCGGTGAAATACCGCGAACAGGGCCGGGCAATGCGCGCGGCGCTGGCGGAAAACGCTGAGCTGAACCGGCAGGTGGGGGTGCTGGCAGCACGGCACGAGGTGGACCGCGCCGCCCTGGAGCTGGTGCGTCAGGAGCTGGCCGAGCAAAAGGAGCTGATTGCCGGGCTGGAAGAGGGCGTGCGTTTTTACCGCAGCCTGATGACCCCGGGGGAAATCGCCCAGGGCTTCAGTTTGCGCGCCATAGAGCTGGTGCCGCGCGACGAGCCCGGGCGCTATGGTTTCCGCATTGTGGCACAGCAGGAGGCGCGCAAGCACAGCACCCTGCAGGGCGAGTTGTATGCCGAGATCACCGGTCAGGAAGCGGGCAAGGTACGCAGTTACCCGCTGTTTGACCTGAGCCCCGATATCGAGCATCGCCTGCTACCCCTGCGGTTCCGCTATTTTCAATCGATTGAAGGTGATCTGGTGTTGCCTGAAGGCTTCGAGCCCCAGGCAATCAGTGTTGTGGCAACGGTCAAGGCTCCGCGCAAGGCGGAAGTGCGAGAGCAGTACCCGTGGCAGGTTCAGGAGAGATTTACGCATGTTGGGAAATAAGCGCGGCACATCTGCGGTCGCTGGAGGCACAACCCTGATTTCACGTGAGACGCGGATCATCGGCAACGTACACTTCAGTGGCAACCTTGAGATCGAGGGTGAAGTGGTCGGCGACGTTCTCGCAGCCCCGGGGACCGATGCGATGGTGCGTCTGGTCGAAGCCGGCTCAATCCAGGGTGAGATCCACGCGCCAAGGGTGATGATCAATGGCTCAGTGGAGGGCGCGGTGCATGCCACGAGCCACCTGGAGCTGGCGCCGCGGGCCCGTGTCGCAGGAGATGTCCACTATCACATCATAGAAATGGCTGCCGGTGCCGAGGTAAATGGGCGCCTGTTGCACTGCATGGAGACGGCTGCGGACCTGGACGACGGCACCTGCGCATCTGCGGCGTTACAAGCGCCCGCGGCTAAAGTTGACTAAAATAGTCGGACTTACCATAATGATGTGCTCGAAATCATTGCGGGGAAACACGATACCCCGGAGAAAGGTATGTCGGTAGCCGAAGCATTCAATCCCGCCGGGATCAACCTGACAGCCCGTGCCGTGAACAAGGTGCGTGAACTGGTGGAGGAAGAGGAAAATCCTTCCCTCAAACTGCGCGTCTACATAACCGGCGGCGGCTGCTCGGGCTTTCAATACGGGTTTACCTTTGAGGATACCAGTGCGGAAGACGACACCGTGATTGAGCGGGAGGGCGTGTCCGTTCTGGTGGACCCCATGAGTTTCCAGTATCTCGTCGGATCGGAGGTGGACTACACGGAAGGGCTCGAAGGCGCTCGCTTTGTGATAAACAACCCGAATGCCACCACCACCTGCGGCTGTGGGGCGTCATTCTCTATCTAGTTGAATGCCCCGTAGCTCCGCTACCGGGGCGCGCAACCCCCGGGTAGATGCCACCCAGGACTCGAGCGCCTGCTGCTCCGGTGACTTCGGCGGCACTGCCGTTCAGGTTGTTCAGTGTTCTCCATGCCAGCCAGGCAAAGGCGGCTCCTTCCACCCACTCCGGCGCCATACCCAGCTCCGCCGTGGTGGATAGCCGCGCTGGCGCCAGGCGTTGGAAAAGACGGCGCATCAGGTCCGTATTGTAGGCCCCGCCCCCGCACACATAGATCTCGTCCACGGACAGCGCGCTATTGAGAACGCTGTCGGCGATGCACTGTGCCGTGAATTCTGCGAGTGTTGCCTGCACATCCTGTGGGTTGCGGGATGTCAGCCCGGCAAGGCAGGTATCCAGCCAGCCCAGGTGGAAGGTTTCCTTGCCGGTACTGCGCGCACCCTTCTGCCCCAGAAAGGGGTGCTGCTGCATGCGTTCCAGCAGCTGCTGGTCGACAGCGCCTTCCGCTGCCCAGGCGCCATCACGATCGTAGCGCTCACCCCGGTGGCGGTGCACCCACTGATCCAGCAGCGTGTTTCCCGGCCCGGTGTCAAACCCGGTGAGCAGCGCATCCCCGGCCAGCAGGCTGACGTTGGCGATACCGCCGATGTTGACCACAGCGCGGTTTACGCCGGTTCGGGCAAACGCTGCCGCATGGAAGGCAGGTGCCAGTGGTGCACCTTCCCCGCCGGCAGCGACATCCCGGCGCCGGAAGTCGGCCACTGTGGTGATGCCCGTGCGCTCCGCAATGGTGCTTGGGTCGCCGATCTGCAGCGTGTAGGCGATGGCATTGCCTGCCGAGGGAGGGCGGTGGCGTATCGTCTGGCCGTGGCTGCCAATCACGAATACATCTGCCGCCGGAACCCCGGCGTGGTCCAGCAGTGCCTTGCAGGCATCGGCGAACAGCTCGCCCAGCTGGCGATCCAGTACGCCCATGCGTTCAATTTCATTGTCCCCCGGTTGGCTGATATCGGCGATGGCCTGGCGCAGCCCTGAGGGAATAGGGTGTTCCAGCGTGGCCTGCAGTTCGTGGCCGTGATGGGAGATGTGGGCCAGGACCGCATCGATGCTGTCGATGCTGGTCCCGGACATGAGCCCTATGCAGAGTGTGCCGCCAGACACCTCAGGGCGCGGGTGAAGGGCTGTGATCGTTGCTGCGCATGGCGAGGCGACGATCTTCCTGCAATCCCGCCAGCTGCTGCGAGGCATCTGCAATGGCGCTACGGAAGGCGGGCAGTTCCGCCGCCGCCAGTGTTTTTGCCTTGGGCAGCTCACGGTGCACTTTGCGCGGGTCCCGGTGCTGCCCGTCTATCAGAAACTCGTAGTGCAGGTGTGGTCCGGTGGCTGCGCCGGTAGACCCCACGGAGCCGATCACCTGGCCCTGCGTTACGCGTTGACCCTGCTTCACCTTGCGCTGGTGGAGGTGCAGGTAGCGCGTGACGTAGCGGTCACCGTGCTGCAGGAAGAGGTAGTTCCCGTTGGCCCGGGTGAAGCCGGATTTGATGACTTTGCCATCACCCGCCGCATACACCGGTGTGCCCGTAGGTGCGGCATAGTCGGTGCCGCGGTGTGGGCGCGTGGTCTTGTAGATCGGGTGCAGGCGGCGCGGGTTAAAGTTGGAGCTGATGCGCGTGAAATCTACCGGCGCGAGCAGGAAGGCCTTGCGCATGCTGACGCCGTCTTCGTTGTAGTAGGCGACATGGCCGTCCCCATCTTCAAACCGGAAAGCGTTGTAGGTTTTTCCGCGGTTGGTGAAGGAAGCGGCGAGAATGGCCCCGTCCTGGTATTTTTCGCCGTCGAGCAGTACTTCTTCATAGATGACGTGGAAGGTGTCACCCTTGCGTGGGTCCTGCACGAAATCGATGACACCGCCGAAGATGTTGGCGAGTTCGATAATCAGGCCGCTGGAGAGACCGGCGTCCTGACCGGCCATGAACAGCGAGGAAGTGATCTCCGCGCTCACCCAGGTTTCCTGTATGTCGGTCTGGCGGATTTCCCGCGCGGTCTCGAATCCGGCCGAGCCCCGTTGGTAGGTGACTGACTCCAGTGGAGAAATGACATGACGTACTGCTTGCAGGCTACCGTCTTCCGCCGTCAGGAACGCAATGGTCTGCCCCGGATAAATACGTGACAGTGCTTTGCCTTCAGGTGCTTCATTGACCACCTGGTGCACGTCCGACGAACCGAATCCCGCGCGTTTGAAAATGAGGGAGAGATTGTCGCCGCGGCGCACGGTCTCTTCGTGCCAGTCGGGTTGCGCCGGTACGGCGGCGAGTGCCGGCTCGGGCTCGGCGGTGGCCTCTGCTGCACCGGGGGCCTGCTGTGCCGCTGCGCTGCCCACCACGATGGGCTTGAGGATGTCTGCATCCAGTGTGAGCTCAATGTCGTTGCGGTCCTCGCGGTTTGCCGCCACATCACCCGATGGCGTGAGGATGGTGGTTGCCGCCACCAGTGCCGACAGGACGCCCACCGCAATCAGGTGTTTCCGATGCGATGCCTGTTTCTCTGGCGGGCGTACTGTGGCCCCCCGAACGTTTCCCGATTTACGCATAAACATTATGAGCTGTGCTTTGTAGGCCTTTGAGTATATAAAAGAATTTTGGCGGCTGACAGGGGGGCGAAGCACTTAACGTCTTGCTTTTTGAGAACCTTATTGTATGGTTTGCGCC
>CEOG01035814.1_pt1 | contig 12683 bp, 12 predicted proteins | sample 530301 | NCBI WGS metagenome assembly CEOG01 (sample SAMEA2619903, study PRJEB7988) | marine metagenome | biome: marine biome (ENVO:00000447); feature: surface water layer (ENVO:00002042); material: "saline water (ENVO:00002010), including plankton (ENVO:xxxxxxxx)" | depth 5 m | reverse complement strand
GCGGAATAATCCGCCCCCTATCGGTTCTTAGTCCGGGACGCCTAGAAAATCTGGCTGCTGCGCGCGAAATCCATATACATATCGCGCAGTTTTGCCGCGACGGGGCCGGGCTGTAACTCCCGGTCTTCAATACGGGTGAGCGGCATGACCTTGCCGTAGTTGCCGCTGTTGAAGATTTCATCCGCGGTCATGATATCCTCGCGGGTCATGGCGATTTCCTCCACCTTGATGCCCGCCGCATCGGCGAGAATTTTCACCCTCTCCCGCGTGATCCCGGCAAGGAAACAGCCGTTTGCAGCCGGGGTCTGGGCGACGCCATCGCGGACAATCCAGATGTTGGAGGTAGCGAATTCCGCCACATTGTTATTCGCATCCATCAGAATGGCATTGTCAAACCCGGCATTGCGGGCGGCGGCGACGGACCGCGCGGAATTGGCATAGAGGCAGGAGGCCTTGGCGTCCGTCGGGGCCATATCGCGGGCCGGGCGGCGTTCCTTCGCGAAATGGGCAGAGAAGCCGCCTGCCTCCGGCATCGGGCTGTCATAAACGGCGAGGATAAACTCCGCGCTGTCCGGTTCCGCATCGATGAAGCCGCCGCGGGCAAAATACATCGGCCGGATGTAAAGCTCCGATTCCTTCGGCAGTTTTTTCACCGCCTCTTTGCAAAGCTGGGTAACCTCCTCCGCCTCCAGGGTCGGGATAAGGCCCAGCGCGCGGGCGGAACGGCCGAGCCGGGCGCAGTGCCTGTCAAGATCGGGGACCATGCCCTGAAAGGCGCGGGCGCCGTCAAAGACGGTGGAGGCCATCCAGAAAGCATGATCCATCGGCCCGGTGACGCGCGGGCTTTCATCATACCATTTGCCGTCATAGAAAAAGACGCCTGCCATGATCGGATACTCCTGTCTCGATGGTTTCCTTTGCTTGATCTCTACCAGAAATTTGGCGGCGGCGGCAAGCCTTCCTGCCATCCGCGGAACATGCGCGTGATTTTTCTTCTCAAAGCGGACCCGATCCTGTAGGTATTTTGCGACTTTATATCGGGTTGGATGAATGGCAGTAATCTATCACATGGCCGACAAATCGGACTGGGACGCGGCGGTGAGGTCGGGTGTTTATAACGGCACGGCGAACGACAGGGCCGATGGTTTCATTCATTTTTCAACCGCCGACACGGTTGTTGAAAGCGCCGCAAAGCATCGGGCGGGCGCGCCTAACCTGCTGCTGATTGCCGTTGAGTCGGAAGTGCTGGGCGCCGCCCTCAAATGGGAAGCGGCGCGCGGCGGCATCCTCTTTCCGCATCTTTACGGGCCGCTTGATCCGGCGCTGGTGATCTCCGCTGTCGATCTCCCTCTCGGTCCCGATAACCGGCATCTCTTTCCGGAGCTTGAGTGACGTGGTGATGAGACTTTACCGGGCGGCGCGGCCGCTGCTTTTTTGCCTTGATGCGGAAAAGGCGCATGGCCTCTCCCTTCAGGCGCTCAAAAACGGTTTTTTGCCGCATGTGACGAACGCGCCGGATCCTATTCTTGCCGTGGAATGTTTCGGGCTGAAGTTTCCGAACCCGGTCGGTATCGCGGCGGGCTATGACAAAAATGGCGAAGTGCTGGCCGGATTGGCGGGGCTCGGCTTCGGCTTTCTTGAGGCGGGCAGCGTGACGCCCAAGCCGCAGCCCGGCAATCCCCGGCCGCGGGTCTTCCGGCTGGTCGAGGATGAGGGCGTGATCAATCGCCTCGGCTTCAACAGCAAGGGGCTTGATGTGGCGGTGCAGAATTTTGCCAATCGCCCGGCCGGGGTGATCGTGGGCGCCAATCTCGGCGCCAATAAGGAAAGCGAAGACCGCATCGCCGATTATGTGCTCGGCATGGAACGGCTGGCCCCGCTCGCCAGCTATGTCACCGTCAATATTTCCTCCCCCAATACGCCGGGGCTCAGGGCGCTTCAGGGCAAGGCGGAGCTGGAAGAGCTGCTCGGCCGGCTGACCGCCAAGCGCGCTGAGATGATCGCCGCCGGGGCGGCGTCCTTTCCCATCCTGCTTAAAATTGCGCCGGACCTGACCGATGCCGATAAAAGCGATATCGCCGCCGCGGTGCTGGAGATGCAGATTGACGGGCTGATCATCGGCAACACCACGATCACCCGGCCGAGTTCCCTGATCAGCGCCACGAAGGCGGAGGCGGGGGGGCTTGAGCGGCCAGCCGCTCAAACCCATTGCGCTTGCCGCGCTGAAAGATCTCTATCAGGCGACGGGCGGGCGTATTCCCATTGTCGGCGCTGGCGGCATTCAGGATGCCGATGACGCCTATGCCCGCATCCGGGCCGGGGCCTCGCTGTTGCAGCTATATAGCGCGATGATCTTTAAGGGCCCCTATATCGCGGCGGATATCACCAAAGGGCTGGCGGCGCATCTTCACGCCGATGGCTTTACCAGCCTCCGTGATGCGGTCGGGGTGGATACGCCCATCCCTTAAAAACTCGGCGGGGTGCAGGCGCTGACCACCATCACTTCCTCATTGCCGATGGCGCGGAAGCGATGCGGACGGTGGCTTTCGAAATAATAGGCGTCCCCGGCCTTGAGGATGCGGCGCTCCGTCCCGACGGTCACCTCCAGCTTGCCCTTGACGATAACGCCCGCTTCCTCCCCCTGATGGGACAGCATGCTGCGCCCCGTGTCGGACCCCGGCGCATAGATTTCATGCAGCATCTGCAGCGATTTGCCCGTCAGATCGCGTCCCACCTGACGGTAGGCGATTTTCCCGTCCGATATTCGGGTGAGCTCCTCATGATCGTAAAAAATCTTCTGCCGCGATGAAAAATCACTGGCGAAAAATTCGGAGAGGCCGATGGGAAAGCCATCCAGCACTTTCTTGAGGGAGCCGACGGCCGGGCTGGTGCGGTTCTGCTCGATCATCGAGATGGTGCCGTTGGTGACGCCGGCCCGCTTGGCAAGCTCGCGTTGTGAGAGGCCATGCTGCTCCCGCAGGCTGCGCAGCCGCGCCCCAAGATCGAATTCCATCTGCGTCTCTCCCTTGCGTCTCTCCCTGGTGCCGTCGATTCGGCGGATTGTTTAGTATTTTAAACATAAAAATCACGCGTCACGCAAGAAAACCGCAGATTATCGGCAATTAATTTTGATCTTGTGTAAATTATCGATCCAGTTAGGCTTCCAGAAAATCGTGATTCAAGAGGTCAGACATGTCAGATACCGCCGCATCTTCGCCCAATAACCTCGATGCCTACTGGATGCCGTTCACGGCAAACCGCCAGTTCAAGGCGAACCCCCGGATGCTGGTCAGCGCCAAGGGCATGTATTATACGGATGCGAAGGGGCAGCCGGTCCTCGACGGGACGGCCGGTCTCTGGTGCTGCAACGCCGGTCATTCCGATCCGCGCATCGTTGCGGCGGTCTCAAAACAGATCGCGGAGCTGGATTACGCGCCCTCCTTCCAGATGGGCCATCCGAAGGTGTTTGAGCTGGCGGCGCGGGTGACGGGCATGTTCCCCTCCGGCCTCGATCATATCTTCTTCACCAACTCCGGATCGGAATCGGTGGATACGGCGCTCAAGATCGCGCTGGCCTATCACCGCGCGCGGGGGGAGGGGACGCGGACCCGCCTGATCGGCCGGGAGCGCGGCTATCACGGCACCGGCTTCGGCGGCATTTCCGTTGGCGGCATCGTCAGCAATCGTAAGACCTTCGGCACGATGCTGACCGGGGTCGATCATCTGCCGCATACGCATCTGCCGCAAAAGAACGCCTTCACCCGTGGTCAGCCCGAGCATGGCGCCGAGCTTGCCGATGAGCTGGAACGTCTCGTCGCGCTGCATGACGCCTCCACCATCGCCGCGGTGATTGTCGAGCCGGTCGCTGGCTCGACCGGTGTCCTCATGCCGCCGAAGGGCTATCTGGAACGCTTGCGCGCCATCTGCGACAAGCATGGCATCCTGCTGATTTTTGATGAGGTGATCACGGGCTTCGGGCGGCTTGGCTCGGCCTTCGCGACGGATTTCTTCGGCGTGAAGCCGGATCTGGTGACCCTCGCCAAGGGCCTCACCAGCGGCACCATCCCCATGGGCGGCGTCGTCTGCACCAAGGAAATCTATGACGCCTTCATGACTGGTCCGGAGAATATGATCGAGCTGTTCCATGGCTACACCTATTCCGGTCATCCGGTGGCGGCGGCGGCGGGCCTGGCCACGCTTGATTGCTACAAGGAGGACAGCCTGTTCGAACGCGCCGCTGACATCGCCCCCTATTGGGAGGAGGCGGTGCATTCCCTGAAAGGCCTGCCGCATGTGATCGACATCCGCAATCTCGGCCTGATCGGCGCGATCGAGCTGGAAGCGGCCCCCGGAAAGCCGACGGCGCGCGCCTATGAGGCCCTCGTCAAATGCTTTGAAAAGGGCCTGCTGATCCGCACGACGGGCGATATCATCGCGCTGTCGCCGCCGCTGATCGTTGAAAAGCAGCATATCGACGAGATGTTCGGCCTGCTCTCCGATGTGTTGAAAGACATCGCCTGACCTGATGTGCGGGAGGCTCTGACCGGCCCGCGGCCCCGGATTTTTATTCCGGCGCGGACGGGCCCGGCAGGCCATTCATGCGCGGAATATCGTCCGGATCCCTGTCCCATTCCGCCCGGCTGGACAGGCAGATATGTGCCGTTGGCCGCATGTCGAGGGGGGTATCAATGCTCCCCGCAGGAACGACAAGCAAGGCCCCCTTCAGGGCCATAGTCGGCAGGGCAGAGCCGCACAGGCGACAGAAACTTTTCTCATGACGGGTCTCCGGAAGGCGGTAAGTCCTGATTTTGTCCTCGCCGGACAGCCAGCTAATCGTCGCGGTCGATGAAAACAGATTGGCGGCATGCGCCGATCCGGTATCCTTCCGGCATCGGGAGCAATGGCACAGAAAGAAGCTCTGAAACTCGCCGGAAATCTGGAATGTAACGGCGCCGCACAGGCAGGAGCCGGATGTGGTCTCGGTCATGATGGCCTACTCATTCGGTGTCATGGGGGGATGCTGGTGATGAATATGACATTTTTCTGAAATAATGGGCCTCATGCCCAAATAATACTGGTAATGACTTGCATAAGCATTCTCTTCAGTTTATGAATCCCAGCTCTATGAAGCATTTTGCATTTATACAAGGATAATTTATGCGCTTGAAATTTTCCGTGCCGCTTCTGGTGGCCGCACTGACGGTGAGCGCGACGGCGACGCCCGCCCTCGCCGAGGAAGTCAATCTGTATTCCTCTCGCCAGGAAAGCCTTATTCGCCCCATCCTCGATGAGTTTGAAAAAGACACGGGCATCAAGGTCAATGTCGTTTTTGCCAAGGAAGGCACGCTTGAGCGCCTGAAGGCGGAAGGCGACAACAGTCCCGCCGATGCCGTCCTGACCGTTGATATCAGCCGTCTCGCCGCCCATAAGGCTGCGGGCGTGTTGCAGCCGATTGAATCGGATGTGCTGTCGGCGAATATTCCGGCGCATTTCCGGGATCCGGCCGGTGAATGGTTTGGTCTGTCGGCGCGCAGCCGGGTGATTTTCTATGCGAAAGACCGGGTCGATCCGGCCAATCTCTCCACCTATGAGGATCTCGCCGACCCGAAATGGAAGGGCAAGATTTGCGTCCGCTCCTCCAGCAATGCCTATAACCAGTCGCTGCTGGCCTCCATCATCGTGCATGACGGGGCGGAAGCCGCCGAAAAATGGGCCAATGGCATCAAGGACAATCTCGCCCGCAAACCGCAGGGCGGCGATCGGGACCAGCTTAAGGCAGCAGCCGCCGGGGAATGCGATATTGCCATCGCCAACACCTATTATTATGGCGGCATGCAGAATTCCAAGGACCCGGAACAGGTTGCCGTGACGGAGAAAGTTGCCCTCTTCTGGCCGAACCAGGACGGGCGCGGCGCGCATTTTAACGTCTCCGGCGCGGGCGTCACCAAATCGGCAAAGAACAAGGACGCCGCGATCAAGCTGATCGAATATCTGTCCGAAGACAAGGCGCAGGAATTCTACGCCTCCACCAACTATGAATTCCCCGTGAAGCCGGGCGTCGAGCTCGATAAGACCGTCGCCGGATGGGGCGAATTCAAGATGGACGAAGTCGGCCTCGATAAAGTCGCCGATGCGCAGGCCGAAGCCGTCAAAATCTTCGACCGGGCGGGCTGGCGCTAAGCCAACCTCCGCGACTGAAACGAAAAGGGGCCTCCGGGCCCCTTTTTTTGTGGGGTGTTGGCGGGCGCGGGGCGGGATTTTTACGGAATGGTTGACTGGCGGCGGGTAATTTGCTATAATAGCGCGCAGAAGCACTTACGGGGCAAGGCTTCGATTTCATGAAATAGTCAGATATGCCGATATGGCGGGCTTGGGTCGGAGCGATTCTGCTCCTCTTTTCCGGCAATCATCATCGACAGTTATTTTATCATTTCTCCGGTCATATAATCCGGAGCTTTATTTGGTATTTGCCATTTTTCCAGAACGACGGGGCAGGGGACGGCCCGGAATTTCCGTTCCAACTCATTTTCTTCAACAACTATGTAAAGGATAAGTCAGGCGATATTTTTCACCTATTTTGAAAGGAGAGATTGCCCGATCAATTTCAAATATTTTAGTTTATTGATATATTTTTCCTGAATATTTCCACCCTTTTCAACGTCATTATAATTTTTTTCATAAAATTATTTACATTTCATTTTGTATTTTATTCTCAAGGAATATCTATACCTCACTTCATGTAATTTTTACGATCCGCGAAACGCCTTTTGCAAGGCGGCGACGCCTTCTTTCACGCAGTCATGGGCCGCGTCGATCACCCCGCCGAGATTGACGAAGCCGTGGATCATGCCGGGGAAGTGGGTATGCGTGGCTTTGCTGCCCTCGCGGTTCATGCGCGCGGCATATTCGATGGCTTCATCCTGCAAAGGGTCGAACCCGGCCGTCTGGATAAGGGCGGGGGCGAGCCCGGCGAGGCTGTCCGCGAGCAGCGGGGAGGCGCGCCAATCCTTGTAATCGTCCGGATTTTGCAGATAGTGGCGCTGGAAATACCGCATCAGATCGCGGGTCAGGAAATAGCCTTCAGCGTATTTCTGATGCGACGGCGATGTCATTTCCATGCGGGTCGCGGGGTAGATCAGCCATTGAAAAGCAGGCTGAAAACCGCCCGCGTCGCGCGCGAGAAGGGCGACAACGGCGGACAGGTTGCCGCCCGCGCTGTCGCCGCCGACGGCGACTTTTTCGGGGTTGCCGTTATAGTCGGCGATATTGTCATGCGCCCAGTTGAAGGCGGTGATGGCATCGTCCACGGCGGCGGGAAACGGGGCCTCCGGGCCCATGCGGTAATCGACGGAGACGACGATGAACGGCCCGGAATTCGCGATCAGGCGGCACAGGCTGTCATGGGTATCGCGGCTGCCGATGACCCAGCCGCCGCCGTGGTAATAGACAAGCGTCGGCAGTGGCGCCGTCATGCCGTCCGGCTGGTAAATGCGAATAGGAATAGCGCCGTGCGGCCCCGGAATGTCGAGATCGAGGCTGTTGCCGATGGGGACATCGCGGAACGTCAGTTTCGTCGCCCGGTCCTCATAATCGGCCTTGGCGGCGTCCGGCGTCAGTTGATCGAGGGGCGGCAATCCCCGCTCCTCGGCCAGATCGAGTACATATTTCGCCTGTGGATCCAATGTCATTCCCCGTCTCCCTGTTGAAGGCCCTTGTTGCCGGGCTTTTCGTTATGGCCGGCCCGCGATGGCCCGGCGTGCGCGCCTAGGTAGTTTACGGGTCAATGCAGCCGCTTGGGAAGCAATTTTTCCATCAGCTCTTCCTGCGTCATGTCCGCATCCCAGCCATAGGTCGCGGCGATGCGATCGATGATGCGCTGGCGGAAATTTTCCTGGTCCGCGCGCGGGTGATAATGCAGGGCCTTGCGGTATTCCTCAAGGGTGATGCGAAAGGCGGTATAGTGATAGGGCGGCAGCGCAGCCCGCTCATACAGCCGTTGCAAGCCGAGATAGCCGCGCCCGGAGGTTAGGGACACCACGCGCTTTTTGGAGATGCCGGAGGCATGGCCCAGCGCGGCGGCGAAAAAGGAGTGATTGCCCATGATCAGCAGGCGCAGCATCAAGGTGGAGGTGAGGCGCCCTTCGCGGTCGAGCGCGAGGCACTTCTTTTTCTGTTCATAATCGGTCATGCGCCGATCCAGATTTTTGGCGAGCAGCTTTTCCCGCGCCGTCAGGATTTTATAAACGGAGGTGTTTTCGGACACCGGATTGCGCGTAATCAGAATCTGTCTATATTCCTCGGAAATAAAATCGAACAGCTGCGACACCACCTCGGCCGGCAGATAGGGCCGCTCGACAAGCAGCTTCTGGATCGGCTCAACATCCCCGAACCGCGCCATGAGATGCTGATAGGCCGCCTTGCCGATGATGGCCGTTTCATTTCCGAGACATATCTTAAGGGCGGAGTAACAGCCATGCTCCGCCAGCCAGCCCGTGGACAGCAACCCCAGATGCGGGCGGGCGGCAATCGCCATCTGTTTGTCATTTGTCGCCGTTTCGAGGATCCTGAACAAATCCTCATCCGACAGAACGGGGGACGAGGACACAATCGGCAGCGCGACCTCCTCCACATCCAGCGCCAGCTTCAGGGCGAGATCGTGCGAGAGAAATTCGCATTCCTGCACCGCTTCGGCAATGGCCTGGCGGACGGCGGCATCAATATCGTGGATGCAATGTTCAATGACGGCCCGGGTCAGCTCCAGATCGTCATCGGTCAGGCTCTGCGCAGCAAATTCCCGCCCGGCCGTGCGGGCGGTCTGCACCCGGGTCGGGGTCGGCATGGTTGCGAACATGGCGGCGATCCGCTCGCCATGGCATGAAGGATGAGCCTGCATGGACATTATCAGCCAGAGAAATAAGGCGAAGTCTAGAGGCGAGAGGTTAACAGAAGGTAAGCGAACCGCCGATATCGGCCCAATGACGCGGAATTCAGACGATGCCGCGCATTTCCCGGAACTGGCGCAGCGCGAAGGAATCGGTCATGCCGGAGACAAAATCCGTGATCCCGAGCAGCCAGTCATATTTATTGCGCGGGGTTGCCTTGCCATCGGGGAAAAGCGTCATCAGCACGGCGGAGCGCGGCGGGATGGGGCAGCCGCCTGTCGCGGCGATTTCCCAGTCCAGATTGGCCTCATAAAAGGCGTCGAGCAGGGTCGTCAGTATCTCCGCCCCGCTCAGTTCCGCGCGGATTCGTTCCGGATGCTGATAGATTTCCCGGCGGCAGAGGGCGTGGATTTCCGCGAAAATCTTCACCCGGCGGGAATGATCAAGCAAATCCCCCTTGAAATTCCCGGCGAGAATGGCGGCCTCGTTATCGCGGAAAATATCCGAAACCTCGCCGATCAGCCGGCCGATGCATTTCGCCCGCAGATAGGAGATTCGCTCCGTCGGGTCGGACACCTCGTGATAGCGCTTCGGCGGACTGCCGAGAATGCGGATCATGATGTCTTCCGTCTCGTCATAGGCGAGGCGGCCGAGCTTGTAGCCATCCTCGATATCGACGATGGAGTAGCAGATATCATCCGCCGCCTCGACCAGATAGGACAGCGGATGACGGCACCAGTAATCCTCCGCCCCGCGTTTGAGGAGGCCCAGCTCCGCGGCGATTTCGCGAAAGGCGTCCAGCTCCGATTGCATGACGCCGAATTTCTTAGCCCCGCTGTCGCCGGGCGCGGGCGCGCTGACGGATGAGACGCGGGGATATTTCATAAAGGTGCCGAGTGTGGCGTAAGTCAGGCGCAACCCCCCGGAATTGCGCCAGTTTTGCAGCTTCGTGAGGACGCGGAAACCTTGCGCATTGCCTTCGAACAGTTCGAAGTCGCGCATCTGCGCGGGCGTCAGGCCGTCGGCCCGGCCTTCCGCGCCTTTCCCTTTGGTAAACCAGTGGCGGATAATCTCCTCCCCGAAATGGCCGAAGGGGGGATTGCCGATGTCATGGGCGAGACAGGCGGCGGAGACGATATGCCCGAAGTCCGCGGGGCTGTATTCGCTGCCTTTCAGATGCCGGTCGATGATGACCTGCCCGGCATTGGCGCCAAGCGAACGGCCAACGGAGGCCACTTCCATGGAATGGGTGAGGCGGGTGCGCACATAGTCGCTTTCGGCGAGCGAATGCACCTGCGTCTTGTCCTGCAACCGCCGGAAGGCGGAGGAAAAGACAATACGGTCCTGATCCTTGTGAAAGGGGCTGCGCGAGGCGATCACCGGATCCTTGTGATCCTGACCGAAACGGCGCGTTGAAAGTAGTCGGGTCCAATCCATCATGGGATCAGGTTACGCTAAAACTGTTTACCATACCGTGAATATTTGGTGCCGGGTGCAAATATTCAATTGCAAACAGGGGATTGGCGCGTGAATTCTATCCCCACCCCGGATAGATTGTAATGATTTCGGCGAGCCGCGCCCGGTTTGTCTTGTCCATCGACATGATAATGCGCGACAGACTGCCGAGGCCTTCTTCGAACAGCCGGTCGGCGGTGCCGCCATCCCACAGGGCGACCAGCACCATCAGCATCCGCCGCTGCGCATGGGAGAGTTTGAGCCCGCCGGGATCCGCCATATCGGCGCGGATGGCCGCCACATCGGGGATCAGATCATAGGGCGTTTCAACCGTCTCCACCCGGCCCGGGCCGCCGTCGAAATAGCGCTCAAGCTGATTATAGCGGATGGTGTCCTGCAGCAATGCCAAAAAGCGTTGTTCCGTCACAATGCCCCCTTCTTCCGTCACTTTTTGGCAGGGTAGCGGAAACAGGAGGGCTTGCATATGCGGAAAAGATACCTAAAATGAAGGGGATATTTCCTCGGATGAGGAGATGTTCTCAGGGCAGGGTGAAAGTCCCTACCGGCGGTGATGAGCAGCAATGTTCCAGCCCGCGAGCGCCCGCATGACGCGGGGTCAGCAGATTCGGTGTGATTCCGAAGCCGACGGTCATAGTCCGGATGGAAGAGAACAGGAAGCGATTTGACGGGACGGCGTGCGCCGATCCCTGATGCGTTTCTATCTGCCTTGGGTTTTTGTCAACTGCAACACAAGGCGAGATAAATGAAGAATAATAACTCCCATCCTGACAATAACCCCCGCGACAGCCACCACAGCCAGACCCGTATCGCCATTATCCAGGCGAACTGGCATGCCGATATCGTGTCGGAGGCGAGCAAATCCTTTATGGAGGATCTGATGGGCTCGGGTTTCAGCAGGAACTGTTTCGATATCCATGACGTGCCGGGGAGCCTGGAAATTCCCCTGATGGCGCAGAAGCTGGCGCAAACGGGGCGCTATGATCTGATCATGGCGACGGGTCTGATCGTCGATGGCGGCATCTATCGTCATGATTTCGTCGCGCGGACGGTGCTGGACGCCATGATGCGGGTGCAGCTCGATACCGGCGTGCCGGTTCTCTCCGTCGTGCTGACGCCGCATCACTTCCAGGAGACGGAGGCGCACCGCACTTTCTTCCGCAATCATTTTGTTATCAAGGGGCAGGAGGCGGCCAATGCCTGCCGCCAGACCCTTGATAATATGCGGAGTTTGAAGGACCTCCGTCTCGCGTCGTAATCAGACGATGCGCGACTGCTTGTCGCCCCAGTAGCGGTCTTTCAATAGCCGCTTATAGAGCTTTCCCGTCGGATGGCGGGGAAGCTCCGGGTCGAAATCGACGGAGCGCGGGCATTTGATATGGCTGATGTTCGCGCGGCAGAAGTCGATCAGCTCCGCCTCCAGATCCTTGCCGGCGAGGGCCATGTCGATGGGCTGGATGACGGCCTTCACCTCTTCGCCGAAATCCTCATTCGGCACGCCGATGACGGCGGCGTCATAGACCTTCGGATGGGTGAGCAGCAAATCCTCGATCTCCTGCGGGTAGATATTCACCCCGCCGGAAATGATCATATAGGTCTGCCGGTCGGTGAGATAGAGGAAGCGGTCCTGATCGAGATAGCCGACATCGCCGAGCGTGCTCCAGCCCCGGTCGTTGAAGCTTTCCTTCGTGCGCGCGGGATCGTTGTGATAGGCAAATTCCCGCCCGCCCGAGAAATAGATGACGCCGATCTGGCCGAGCGGCAGCTCGTTGCCCTCTTCATCGAGAATATGCACCTGGCCGATCAGCTCCCGCCCGACGGTGCCCGGATGGGTGAGCCATTCCTCCGGCGTCACGGCGACATAGCCGTTGCCTTCGGTGCCCGCATAATATTCAAACAGGATCGGCCCCCACCAGTCCATCATCTGGCGCTTGACCTTTTCCGGGCAGGGGGCGGCGGCATGAATGGCGATCTGAAGCGAGCTCACATCATATTTGAGGCGCACCTCATCGGGCAGCTTCAGCATGCGGACAAACATCGTCGGCACAAGCTGGGAATGGGTGACGCGGTATTTCTCGACCAGGCGGAGATATTCCTCCGCATCGAAATGCTCCATGATAATGCTGGTGCCGCCGAAGCGGTGCACCCGCATGTTATAGCGCAGCGGCGCCGCATGATAGAGCGGGGCGGGGGAGAGATAGATCATCTCCTCCGATCCCTTGTAGCGGTCCCCCATGGTATTGTAGAGGCTGTCTTCCGTGCCGATGGGATTGCCGATCTCCGCGGGCTTGATCCCCTTGGGCCGCCCGGTCGTGCCGGAGGAATAGA
>CEOG01022801.1_pt1 | contig 12840 bp, 10 predicted proteins | sample 530301 | NCBI WGS metagenome assembly CEOG01 (sample SAMEA2619903, study PRJEB7988) | marine metagenome | biome: marine biome (ENVO:00000447); feature: surface water layer (ENVO:00002042); material: "saline water (ENVO:00002010), including plankton (ENVO:xxxxxxxx)" | depth 5 m | reverse complement strand
GGGCCAGTTCCGGCATCCTGAACTTTCATTGATATAATACCACCTCTAGCTTCCTCATCCTTGCCCACGTCACCATGAACAGTTAAAGCAGAGTGAGGTGTTCTTGTGTTTACGCCTACTCCGGACTCACTAAAAGCTATGTAAGATCTATAGAAATAGTCAGGCTCTGGGAACCTAGTCGCTATGTTTTGACTATCGTCATAGCCATCCCAATATGCACCAGTCTTTGACCCATCGTTATAACCGCCGAAGGTATCTCCAGTAACAAGACCAATTATAGCGTGTCTTCTTCTGTATAGCCTTGTTGAGCCAGCTTCTGTGGGATTGTAATTAGACCAATAATCTCTTCTTCCACCACTGGGAAGAAATTCCATTACTAAACCACCATAAGAAGCGCCATCTCTAACCCCGTTCGTCTCGACACCACTGGTTATCCAATGATTTCTATCATTAGGGCCGGACAACAGCTCAAGCCTTGGCCTGAACCCATCGGGCGCAGTAGCCTTAATCGAGAAGTCGCCTGTTGATTGTATGTTTACTAAAGAGTCAGGAAGTTTTTCTGTGGAGTAGTTTGATATACCAACCAGACCACCCTCTGGGTTTACATTCCATCTGTTGTAATTGTAGTCATTTCTTCCGGAGTCAATAGTTATTACCGGGTCTCTCATTATAGTAAATGAGTTAAAGAATTCTCCGCTGGTATTTACGGACTTTATTTCGTACCTGTCTTTTTTCTGGGTCGTCCCAAGGAACGTGTTTGTATTTCCCGCGTAATCGGGGACACTGACATATGGGCTTTGTTCTACCAACATACCAGAAGACAGTTGGTCACTCTGATCTAAGTATGATGCGTGGAATCCACATCCACTTCCTGTGTTTAGTCTGGCTAGTAATCTAGACCCAACCTCTGCGCCTGATCCCGCAAGGATGTGAGAAGAAAGGAAATTGTTATTTCCGGAGCCTAAGAAATTGACGGAGGAAAGCCCTCCCAAATATGAATCAGAAGCAGCAAAAGATCGAACGTGGCCAATGCCATATGTAAATCTATTATTGCTCACAGAGTCTTGTAGATTTTCGATGACTAATCCGTTGCAGCCAGAAGTAGTTACAAGAGCAAGGCTTTCGTTATTGCCTATAACCCTGTCAGTCATTAGGTGACTTCCGGAAGCGATGTGTATGCTTATATTACTATTCCAGCTAGATCTAGAATAGGGAGTATCTGATTCTAAACAGTCTAGTGTACTGTCTGGGGACATGTATGTAAATTCATAATCGCGGAAATAATCTGTACCGCTAGATCTTATTACAAATCCGCCTCCTTCTATTTCTTGATCCGTCAGGTAACCACATACACCCGGTTCATCTTCGCATATGCCGCTAGTTGCCAAGTAAAGAGTTCTGCAATGATATGAGCAAGAAGATATTTCATTGTAAACATAGTTATTTATCTTGGCTGTTCCGCTTACAACTATGTCATTGAAGAAACCGTCCCACTTTAGATCCTCAGCACCTAATTTATAAACATTACTTTTTCTAGGTACTATATTTCCATCTACAGTAACAAGACCCTGAGTGCCGGATGGAGATTCAGTTCCTATACCAATATAATCACCAGAGAAGTGAACTTGCTCATTTACCGACTTCCACTTATAAAGACTATGACCTAAATGGAATTGATCATTGATATTAGGTGAAACAGTTCCGGAGACCTGTAAGGCTCCATAGTCGTGCAGTTCATTTACGCCAACACCTAATCTTAAGTGGTCTAACTCGCCGTAGAGAAGTGGAACTCCAGAGCCAAAAAGCTCTAAATCACACGCAGCTTCGCCACTAATGTTGTGTGCGCCTACATAGAATTTATAATGCTCTCCACTTGGTATATAATACCCAGCTCCATGACCTATTGCGATATTGTAATCGCCGTGTTTGGAACCATGAAGAGTGTAAGCACCAACTGCTACGTTTTTGTCTCCAGCTATATTAACGCCCAAAGAGCCATAGCCAAGAGAAGCGTTGTTGCTACCATAGACATTGCAGCTATTAGAATATGAGCCGATGGAAGTATTTCCAGACCCTATATAATTATTACTATTAGCAGAATAACCATAAGCAGTATTGTCAATGCTTATGTATCCATCTAAATGCAGTTTGCTTAAAGCGTTTTTGCCAGCTCTAGTATTTCTAGTTTCGGGGGTAGAAAAGTTTGTCCCCGTTATATCCGCAGAATGTGTTAAATTATTAACAGAATCAATAATATCTAAAAGATTCTGTCTCACATCTTTTGGTGATATTTCTTGAGTGGCGTTGTCTGCCAAATCCCTATTAATATTCAGTATTAATGTAGATTTATCTAAGGTAGTCATATCGGGTCACTTTACTTAAAGGTGATTTCTAATGTTTGGTAATCAAACTTTACGTTGTCCCCCATATAAATCTGTCTGGGGTTGGAAAGCTGCGAATGCATAAGCAACTTACCCTCTCCATAATCTGAGTCGTCTACAATAGCGACCCCACTTACCCAGCCCCAATCTAGCAGAGCTGTGTTAAAAACAATTTGTCCACTATTTTTAATAACGCCACTCCCTTGAGCATCGTCATCTGCAAGGTATGACCAAGCCGTCGCGCCAGCAGATGCTGGATCGCCTAAACTAACCCTTGAATATCCTGTTGAGACGCCGTTTATACCGCTGGGGCACTCTGGAATTGTAGCTCCAGTATTGGAATCAGCAGGAACACCGCTAGTTAGCGCAATGGAAATATTTGTTGGCAGAGTGAACGACTGGCCTCTAAATACATAATTGAGAAGACCAGACTCTAAATAGTCTGATAATGCAGCCATTTTATTCTCCTAAAATCCTAAAAAAGAACATGTTCTACTGTATATATACACATAAAAAAAGAGCCACCCCCATATATGTGAGGGTGGCCTTTCGTGAAGCGAGGTTGATATATTGACTTAGAATGAGCCCAAAATAACTCTTCTGTTGTCAAGTACACCAAATCCAATTTCAGCAAACCCGTAGTATCCAGCTCGCTGCTGTCTATGAAGAGTAGGATCTTCAAATACTTGAAGCTGCTCTTTCATTGGCATTACAAAGCTGTCATTAGAAGCCTGATCCAAGCCAACTACAAGCTCAACGTCAGATGCTTGAACGGCACCGCTGAGATCGCTTGTGTAGAAGCTTTGATACTCTTGGCCTTCGCCAAGCTCATCAAGATCATGCAGGTTAACACCAAAAATGCGGGTGATTGGAGCTCCACCTTCAGAAGCGGTGTAGATTTCTCTACGTGTAACTTCATCAATCTGATCCAATCCCCAGTTGCGAACGTCTTCCAGAGCTTCTGGGCTGACGTACATATCAGTCAGACGACCACGTCCAACAGATGCGCTGTTACCACCAGAGTTACGACGCATAACAGTCTGCATCAGAGATACAAGACGTTTTGTGAATTGACCAGCGGTCGCATCAGCATCGTATACGAGAACGTTTCTATCAACGCCGGCAGCCAAAATGGTGTGCCATCCGTCGTCGTTCATCTTCTTGGTGAAACCAGCTTCAAGAACTTGCATAGCGCGAGCTACGATGTCCCAACGAGCGTCACGAGCATATCGAAGCAAGTAGTCGATTGAGCTAGTGATACTGTAGGTTGGAATCATTACGTAGTCACTTTCGACTGCGCGTTCTGGGATTCTACCGTGACCGGGATTAGTGTAAGCAACGTGCTCACCTTCAAGTCCCGGAGAAATCAAGTCCAATGGGAATTCTGTGCTGGCACCCGGTTCTACATTGATAACTTCAAAGATATCACCGATAATGTTACCAACCAAAACACCCTTACGGAGCGGAAGTTCTAGTGCTTTAGCGAATTCACGCTGAGCAGCTTGTGCGACGTTCAAGTCACTGTCGCCGGATTGCTTAAGCAAGCCGATCAGTTCATCGCTTGGTCTATTTGTAAAAGACATTATAAATTCTCCTGTAAAAGTTATTTGGATTAACCGCCTGCAGCGCCAGCTACATTCATGTTTGGTAGGTTGACTTCAACCTTAGCATAACCATCTGAGTCTTTACCAGTCAAAAATCGACCGATGATAAGACTACCAGAACTGTCCACGCATGATGGCTTAATATTACCAGCTGTTTCTTCACATACAAAAGCCAAATCGCCAAGCTTAGGCGTTCCGGTAATTTTGTCAGTTACTACGTAACCTTTTCTGAGAACTGTAACTTTGCCGCCCTGTTGAACTTCATCTTTGTACTGGTTAAGATGAGTACGAGTAAGGTCTTTATTAACAACATCGTTTAAAAGAATACCAACCGGAACTTCGTCGTTGTCAGCTTTGTTCGTCTTGACTTTGTTGATACCCTGATCCATTGCTGCACCAGTGGCATTAGTAACAACGCCAGAGTCATGAACAACTACTGTACCTCTAGAAGCCTCTTGATTCATGAAGAAGCTAATGTCCGTTTGGAGTTCATATCTGTCTGCTTTAAGAGCCATTTTAAAAATCTCCTGTTAAATTAAAAAACTAAACTTATTTGCCGAAAACATCATTTGCTAACCATTCGGCCACAGCAGCTTTAGTTGAATCAACTTCTTCTGTTGCGTCTACAAGTGTAGCTTCAGCTGTTTCTACTTCTTCAAAAGCTTCTTCTAATTCGGCTTCTGCTTCTTCAGCTTGTTCGGCTTCGTCTGCTTCTGCTTCTTCAGTTTCTTCTGCTTTTGTGTCGTCCTTTGCTTCTTCTTCATCTTCATCCTTCTTTTTCTTTGGCTTTTTACCAAATAGGGCAACGACTGCTTCAAAAGCTTCGTCATCCAAGGATTCAAATTTAGCTAAAGATTCCTCAACTGCTTCTTCTTCAAGTCCGGCTTCAGTTAAAGCGGTCTTGCGAGCGGCAGTTCTTTCTTTTTGAACCATCTCAGCAATTTCTTTTTGAGCGGTTTCTAATTCTTCTTGCGAAGTTGCAAGAGCGTCTTCCAATTCAGCAATTTTCGCCTGAGTAGACTTTACAGTTTCCTCAAGTGTAGCAATTGCTTCATCTTTAGACTGAACATCAGCTTCAAAAGCTTCAATCGTAGTAGCAAATTCTTTATCTTTTGCTTCTTCGACAGACTGCTTCATCGCTTGGTTCTCTGCTTGGGCTGCAGCTAAGTCTTCTTTAAGACCTTCAATCTGCTTCTCCAATAGACTATTATTGTCTGACATCTTAAATTCTCCTATCGAAAGTTCATTACTAATGTCTGTATTGATTATAAAGGATTTACTTTTTTCCAAGATTACGCTTCTTGGGTTAGCAGGATTAGAAACTAACCCTTTACCGGAAAAGGCAATATTTTTAAGTGCTCTTCCGACAGTATAGCCCTCATAGTTTCCTTCGCCTCCATAGGCACGTAGGTGTTTCGTCAAAAACGCAGATTCCTCATTTCTTGGAAGAACATGACCAATGCCTTTGGGGTCTACAAGAGCATAGTCAAAATCCGAGAAAAGGCACTCCATAGAGACAAACCACTTTCCTTCTTCAATTTCAGCAATTATCTGTGACATTCTTTCCCTGTTTTCAGGGTCTGTCCAGCTATTGTAAAGAACCGCTTCTGTGATTATATCAAAATCTTTAGGAGCTTCTTCCTCTTCTGCTGATATTTTATTTCCTGTTTTATCTATCACATAGGAATCAGTTATATGACCTATGATATCATTTTCGTTGTGCATAAAATTAAACTGCTTATCTTCCGGAGTGGATCTTGCAGCCCAAGTTTCAGCATTAGTGAAAACGTCATCGTTTTTATTCCAGCCAGTGGAAACCAAAACGGACTCTAAATAGTATAAATCAAACTGATCTGGATTACTCTTTCCTGCCACTAGTTTGATAATTTCTGAATCGTCGTTGTCTTTACGATTTGAAATTGATGCCTGTGAACAGTAAGCTATTGAAGCTTGTGTTTTTACAAGATCAGATATACCATCTTTTATTTCTTGATTGTATATTTTCATGTGTCTCACCTCTAAAATAATATACACAAAATAAAATAAAAACTTTATTTAAGCCTATTTTAATGTGTACTCTACAAAGGCGCTTATGGCATTACTTCTATAAGAATTTATGCTCATGTCACTCAGTGTTATTTGTTTGCTTGTTAAAATGTCCGTGAAATCCTTTGGGCAAGAGCACTGCGCTTTAAGCTGCGCGTATACAGATTCTTTCGTTACCTTAGACATAAGCTCAATATTTGTTAAGACATCCATCTTCATTTTTTCTAGGTGATGAACTTCAGATTTAGTTATCTGTCTTAGATTTGACTTGTCGTTCATCTCAAGATATGCGTCTGTTATAATAGTAGATACAGTATCAAACGACTCATTTGACCACATTATTAGCTCAGCAACTCCGGGCTTGGACTTTGGTGTTTCTACCCTTTGTTTTCTTGGTTCAGTATCAACACTAAACTTTGGCCTGCCGCCCTCTGGGTCTTTTGTCTTGTCATCATTATCTCTAACATTATTAGGTTGAGGCTTGTCTTCTTTTTTCTCTGGCATTAAAACTTCGTCTGGTACGCTAGTTTCTAAGCCAACATCTTGAGGCGTAAGCTTTCCACCTTGCATACCAATCTTTTCCAAATCTTGTTTATGCTCAGGATTGTGGTAAGGGCCCGCTTTATTTGGTGTTTCCTCTTTTGCTCTTTCCTTGACTTCTCTTTTAAGTCTGATTTTTTCCACTGAGGGTATTTCCTTAAATCTTTCCAGCACCGTTTCATGGGATATAATATCTCTATCTGCAAGTTGCAGAAGAAGATTCTTTTCTGTTGACTCGTCAGCAAGACTCATCTGGTCAAAATGAACATGTGCAGCTTTTCTGAAACCCATAGCTCTACGGACTGCTTCTATTTCTCCTTGCCAGAATCTAACTAAAAGATCCCTGCCGTATTGAAGTCTTTCTACCAATGTCTTTAGAGATATGAAGTTATTGGTGAATCCACCACCATTTCCGGCCATGCCAGTTAGAGTTGGAGGTACACCTAGCCCAGCATATATACTATTGAGAACAGACTGGTATTTTTCTGAACCCAGAAATTTATAAACTTGGCTATTAGATTCAGTGTAAGATAATTCAGGCCCCCAAACTAGTTCCATAGTTCCTCCGCCAACATTACTTGCTAGTATGTCTCTCAGCTTGTTGATGGCCGCTTTGTTTGGAAGAATCTTATGGTCTAAATTACCTAGAGTCCAGAGTCTGATATTTGATATCGCGCCATCTAGCGCAGACATATCGGCAAGCCTCATCTTTTCTAGCATGATAATATCATCTAGGATTGCATATATCATTGGGTTTGCCCACTGGTTCCAATCGTCTTTCTTATAGTGGAACACAGAAAGTCTATTTTCTTCAAGAGGAATTTCCTTATCTCCGCGCTTTATTGCGTTTCTAACTCTAGCTGGTAGAGTCTGCAATACATCTGTTGGAACGCCATTTTCGCCAAACTTATCAGAGATTGAATTTTTGACAGTGAAGTGCTTTGTACCTAAGAAAAGAGATAACCCGCCATCTTTCATATTTACGGTAGTGGGATTAAAGAAGTTGTATCTCCAAGGTATTTGATTTTGTGTGACATTAGGCATTTCTACTTTTATGTCATTAGCCATAGACTTCATGAATGTTTTGAGCTCTGGAGTTATGTCAGCAAAACTTCTATATAGTATAACATTTCCAGTTCTGTATAGATTGTTTAGAAATCTTTCCGATCTTTCTTTGCCATTAACTTTCTTAAACCATTGATTAAAGAACTTTTCTGCGCTTCTATTTTCATGTACAAGGCTTATACCTTGACTTCCAAAGTCTCCCATTAAATCAATAACATTCCTAATGATTCCAACCTTGTCATAAGCGTCCATGCACATCTTTATTGCGCGTTTTTGTTTTTGAGCTACTTCCTCTCCGGGTCTAAAGGCATAGTAATCAGAAGACATGAATCCGGGTCTTACTGACCTATTTGGCTCGATATCTATAAAATTCCTATAGTGATTTGCTGTGCTTTTTTGTATGCCGCCCATAGAAGATATGGTATCATCTTTATAAGATGCATAGGCTTGAGCTCTTTCATCGTCGCTAGACCACGTAGATAAATCTGACATAATGTTCTCTCTAATCAATCAATTGGAATGTTAATCGGAATGTTACAGTATTATACACAAACTAGTAGATATCCTTCATGTTGTCAGTAAACCAGTTCGGCCCTGAATACATGTTGTCATCTTTCTTTCTTTCAATACCGTCGTATGTAGCAAACCCTCCAAAGAAATTGTACTCCTGTGGCGTTGGTGCTCTCATTATTCCTCTAGCCGCCATGTTTGCCATTATAAGTGCTGAATAGCGGTCTTTTCTCATCTTGCTTTTCTTTCCAGCGCCGACAACTACTTCTGGGGTGTCCCACCTGTCTCTTCCGCTGGAAGTCTGAGTCATTTGAATCATAGCAAGTTCATCTTTTAGTTCTTCTATGTCCATAACACACTGTTCTAGTGTATCGTAGTTTCTATTTTTTAATCCGTCTTCTGCTGCTGATATACCAAGACTTATAGAGTCAAAGAATGGGAACAGCAGTGATTTATCCTCAAAGTCTTTTCTAAGACTATGGTTTGCTTCGGCCAGCCAGTCGTACTTTGCAAACTGACACATTTCTAATATGTGCAAACCTCTTTCGTCATCAGTGTCTTTTGGCTTGTTGTCATCTATCACAGGCCAAATGGCGACCTCTCCATCTCTTATTTTATCTTTGTCATGTAAGGATTCCATGACAGCTATACCACCACCCTGAGCATCCATAGCTATATGGGCACAGGGAAACAATCTCATCAAGTCTCTAATTTTTCTAGCACAATATGCATAGTAATCAGTTTCAGATGAAAATCCTAGTTTAACCTTTTCTTTGTGCTCAGATCTATTTGTAGTCCAACAGTGAACTATTCTTCTATGATCTGCGTTTATTTCTATTACAACTATTGAAAAATTGTCAACTTCAGAAGCAGGGTCAACTCCAAATACATATTTTTTCTTAGGGTCGCCCATAAGCTTTGCTTCAAAATGTATTTCATTACCCTGTGAATCTTTTACTGTGTTGTCGTTTGAAATTACACAAGACTCAATCAATGATCTCTTGAAAAACCCCTGACTGTCTCTGGTAAAACATGCTCCAAATTCCATTTGGTAAATACCAGCATGAACTGTAGCTTTAGAACGAGCAACCTGTGCCGCGTCCATAAAGCCTTCGGGGAGCAGTTCATACGGTATTCTTATAATTGAGTACTGAGTCCAATCAAAACTAGGAGGCACTTCTTCGCCGCCAAAGACTTCTCTTAATCTGTCTTCCCTACCTTTGCTTTTGATTATCTGTCGCCACTTTTTCCAGTATGACGCAAAGTGATTGAAGTCGTAGTAAGCCGTACCAGAAAGTATAATCTGGTTGTCTTTTATCTTCAGTTCTTTGCTTTCTTCTTTCTTTTGTTCTTCTAGTTTTACACCTATCTCTTTTGCTTTTTTCTCAGCTGCCAACCTTTTAACATTATCTATTGGGTCTGAACTTACAGCTGCAAAACCTGCAACGACATTTTCAAATATGTCTCTAGGAATAGAGGCAAACTCGTCAGATATAATATCATTAGCACGTTGACCACGAATTTTCTGACCATCACCAAGAGGCAGACAAGTGACAGTGCTATCATTAACTCTCATAACACACCTGTCAACATCTCTTCTTGGCCCACTAGTGCCGCTGCAGATATCCCTGAGTATTGGTGCGTTTCTCCATATTGTTTCCATGTACTCAAACAGAACTTTAGATTGCCTAAATGCAGCACCAACTACTACAACTTTTCTCTTTGGTAATATAAGGGCTCTGAGAAGAGAGTATAAAGAAAGCATAAACGACTTACCAAAACCACGACTAGCAATAAGCATGGGAAATTTTCTATTCCACATCTCACAGAGCATTAGGGCTTGCGATGGAAGAATTTGAATATTTAATATGTGCTTACAAAGAAATGAAAAGTACTCGGGCTTTGTCATTAGATACGAAAGCTTTAAGTGGAAGTCTTCGTCTGAGCTTTTAAGTATGGACATTGGGTTAAATATAGAGTCGTCGTCTAAGTCTATATCCAGCCAAGCATCATCTATGGTTTTTAGTTCTGCTGTCATTTTAAGCTGTTTATACTCCCGTAACTTCTATGTGTTATAACGTTGTCAGCTAGACCATAATATACAGCCTCATGAGATGTTAAGTACCAATCTCCGTCTTTTAGTTTACGCTTGAAAAACCGCTTTACTTTTTCTGGAGTTACTGGATTGAACTTCTCTTTAAAATATTTACCTTTTACGGCTTTCGCAATGTATATGTCCAGCATTGTCTCTAGTATCTTTTCTTCAAACTTAGACCAGTTCTGTGTGTCTAAATAGTTGCCGGAGTTTCCGCTACTACCGTAGTGACACATGAAGTGTGAGTTTGGCATCATTATTCTTTTATCAGCAGCCTGTAATATTATACTGCTCATAGATTCCGCCTGTCCGTATACTAGAATAGTGACATGCGATCTGCATATTTTTATGGCGTCAAATATCGCCATACCATCTCCCCAGTTTCCACCAAGGCTATGCATGTGAATGAGTATAGGATCGTTTTTTGTATAGTCTAAGTGCCTAATGTTTTTTATGAATGTTGTAGCCATACGATACTCCACACCCGGATCGTCTTCAAACGAACCGTGCTGACCGTGTAGATATATCTCTCTTTGCTTGAGATCTATATTCTGACCGTGAATTGACTCAATTATGTCACTCATATATTATACATTTCATTAACGCGTTTGAATATACTGCTAACCAGTAGGAAGGCGTTGTATTTATTGCCTGCAAATATTACATGTACGTTATCATGTAGCTGAAATTCCATTAGGCATTTCAACATATACTTTCCTGATATTTTAAGTTTCTTCTTTTGGCTTTCAGGTATCCTACTATTGTCTGGAAACTCTACTAAATCTTCAAGAGAGAACTCAAGGACTATGAATCTATGAGGTATCTCTTTCATACGCTCTATTTCGTTTAAGAACGCGTGTTTCTTTTGGCCTAAGTTCTGAGCCAACTCTTCAACACATCCTTTTCTTTCTATGCATATTAAATGTTCCATACCCTCGATGCTATAATCACCAGTGTCAAGTTTTCTTTCTACCATCCCAGCGCACTTATTGTACTTACTAAAATAGTATCCTTCTTGCTCTCTGGTATCTTTTATAACAGTAAAGTCAGGTGCTTGCTTGTATTTGCTCATTTTTTACTATTGATTATATCTGTGAATAATGATTCATAGTGTGATTCAAGTCCATTTATAGAATCGTGACAACTTTTACACAGTGTTATCCCATTGTCAATATCATATCTTAGTATAGCAGCTGATGACCACTTTTTGATATGGTGTGCCTGCAATTTAAATTTAGATTTACAACCGGGCATCTGGCACCTTCTTTTATCCCTGTTGTATACTTTTCTTCTCCACTCTTTATATACTGGGTCATCGTAGTTTCTTCTCATGATGTGCTAACCTTTGTAACCCTTACGTCGTGTTTTATATCTTTACATATTTGTTTTGCTTCTTCAGAACTGTCTTGATCTAATACTCTTTTAATAAGTTTGTAAATAGCTTTAAAGCACGCCTCATCAGGATCACTAGCGTCCACAAAAATTATGGGCGTGTTGTGATTGTATTCGTATATTCTATATTTTGAAAGCCTAGATATGATCAATGTCATGTCTAAAAAAACTTTATAGATTTTCATAAAATTCCAAGCTTGGCACTTTCTTTAAGTCGTGCTCCATCATGATGTTAACTAGTCCCACTAAATCATTCTTTGGTTTCCATCCTAAAACCTCTTGAGCTTTTCTAGAAGATCCTCTTAAATAATCCACTTCCGCAGGTCTATAAAATTTAGGATCTACTACTACATACTTGTGCCATTCTTTAATACCAACATAATCAAATGCGGCATCTAAGAACTCTTCTATTGTATACGTATTTCCAGTACAGATTACATAGTCGTCGGGTAGAGACTGTTGAAGCATCAACCACATGGCCTCTACATAATCTCCAGCATATCCCCAGTCTCGAAACGCCTTCAAATTACCTAAACGGAGTTTCGGAAATAATTCTCTATTCGTACCTATATGGTCAGCTTCATCTCCGCCATCAAAATAAAAATGTTGTTCTTCCGACGCATCCAAGCCTTGCTCCGCAGCCCATAGGAAATAATCCCCGATCCACTTTGTTATCTTGCGGGTTACGAAATTTTCTCCACGCCGTTCGCCTTCGTGATTAAACAGGATTCCGGCACTTGCATGTAAGTCGTAGGCTTCGCGGAACAATCTTACCATATAGTGCGCAGCACATTTCGCTATTGCGTATGGTGACTGAGGTAGAAATTTGGTATCTTCGTTTTGAAATTTATGACCATTCTGATCGACATCATAAGAGTCTCCAAACATTTCACTTGAGGAGGCTTGGTAGAACCTACAGTCGATATCAAGATCCACTATGCCCTGTAAGATATTTAAGACACCTTTGCCCGTTATATCCCAAGTGAGACCGGGTTGCTTGAATGAGACACCTACATGCGATTGAGCTGCTAAATTATAGACTTCATCTACATCACTGTTATTAGATAAGATACCCATCACACTATGCGCATCTGTAATGTCTCCAAGTTCCAACTTGAAGCTTGGATCTGCTGATAGATGCTTTATTCTCTCAGTGGTGTCCACACTGCTTCTACGCGCAACGCCAACTACTTGATAATCTTTTGAT
>CEOG01108539.1_pt1 | contig 12861 bp, 9 predicted proteins | sample 530301 | NCBI WGS metagenome assembly CEOG01 (sample SAMEA2619903, study PRJEB7988) | marine metagenome | biome: marine biome (ENVO:00000447); feature: surface water layer (ENVO:00002042); material: "saline water (ENVO:00002010), including plankton (ENVO:xxxxxxxx)" | depth 5 m | reverse complement strand
CCGGCGCCCTCCATACCCAGCCCGCTGGGTAGTGGGATCGGGTACAAGCCACTGCGGTGGTAGGTGTCGATAAAGTTGAGACCGATGGCCCGTTGCGTCACGGTCACCATGCCAGGCCCCGGCGGCGGCAATTCAACATCCACCAGCTGCATAACCTCGGGTCCGCCCGTCGTCTCGATTCGAACCGCTTTGACAGTTCTTGCCTGCATGCGACCGCCTGTTCCGCGTGAAAATAATACCCCTTAGTGTGCCAAACAAGCGATGCAGAGGAAACGACTGTTTACTGTTGGCCAGCCGTGTCGGGTATACGCCGCCAGCGTGATACACTCCAATCTCTTATAAGCGCGGGTAAAGCACCCGCGCTGCTGCACGAGATGACCCATGTGTTAGAGAACCTCGACCTTGATCGCAGCCTGCAACTTGCGCTGGAGGAGCTGGCTTTCGGGCGGCCCACAGCGGTACAGCAGGAGGTTATTCCCCTGGCGCTGGCAGGGACTGACCTGCGTGTGAGCGCCCCCACGGGCAGCGGCAAGACGCTGGCCTATTTACTGCCGGGCCTGCAGGCCCTGCTACGGGACACTCTGCCCACGGGCGGTGGGACACTCATGCTGGTACTGGTACCCACGCGGGAACTGGCCCGGCAAGTGCTGAAAAGCTGCCGCCAGTTGCTGGCCAAGAGCCCACTGCGTGCGGATGCCCTGACCGGTGGTGCCGACTTCAAGTACCAGAAATCGCTGCTGCGGAAAAATCCTGAGGTGGTCATTGCGACTCCGGGGCGCCTGCTGGAGCACTGCGAGCACAGAAGCGCCGACCTCAGCGGCCTGAAAGTACTGGTCATTGACGAGGCGGACCGCATGCTGGATATGGGGTTCAGGGACGATGTCCTGAAAATAGCCGCGTTCTGCCCGCCGCAGCGGCAAACCCTGCTGCTGTCGGCTACGCTGCACGCACGCGGGCTCGGAGACATGAGCGCAGCGTTGCAGAAAGACCCTGTCACGGTAAGCTGCGGTGACATCCGCGCCGCCCACGAAAGCATTCATCACCAGAGGATTCTCGCCGACAACCAGGACCACAAGGACAAACTGCTGCTGGCACTGCTGCAGGACAGTGGCCGCAAACAGCTGGTCTTTGCCAACAAGCGCAGTACAGCGTCCCGGCTGGCTGATTATCTGCGCCACCACGGTCTGCGGGCGGGCTGCCTGCACGGCGAGATGAGTACCGAGGAACGCAAGGCCATTGTCACGCGCTTCGAACAGGGCGGCGTGACCACGGTTACCGCCAGCGACGTGGCTGCACGGGGTCTGGACATACAGGGCATCGACACGGTGATCAACTACGACCTGCCCCGCAGTGGAGACGACTACCTGCACCGCACAGGTCGTACCGGGAGAGCGGATCACAAAGGCACTGCCGTTTCCCTGGTCAGCGCTGCCGACTGGAACCTGATGATCAGCATCCAGCGATACCTGAAGATCGAGATGGAACCGCGCTCGCTCCCTGGCCTGAAGGCACGCTATGCCGGGCCAAAAAAGATGAAATCCTCAGGCAAGGCCAGCGGCAGCAAGAAAAAGGCCCCCGCAGTCAAAAAGAAGGTGCGGGCGCGGGACACCAAAGCCAAGGGTAAGCCGCGCAAGTCTCCGGCCGCACGCCCCGCTAACGATGGCTTTGCACCGCTAATGAAGAAACGGCGTGAACCCGACAAGGATTAGGGTCGGCTATTCAACCGGCGCAGGCGTTTGGCGGCCGAACCAGCCAGGGATGGCGGAGAGCTTCGCGATCAGCTGGCCATCGCCTTCATTCCGCATCCCCGCCACTATCCGTTAAACTATGCCTGTATTTTCAGGAAGCTCCGGATTATGAACAACCCTCTGTTGGAAAAGAACCTCCTGCCGCCATTCTCCGCCATCCGCGCGGAGCATGTTGAACCGGCACTACGCACGCTCATTGAACGCCACAAGGCCGAACTTGAAAGGCTGCTTGCCGAGCCCGGTCCCCGCAGCTGGGACTCTCTGGTCGCACCTATCGAGGCCATGGACGACGAGTTGGCGCAGGCCTGGTCACCCGTCGGTCATTTGAACGGTGTGCTGAACAGCGAGGCGCTGCGATCCGCCTACAACGCCTGCCTGCCACTACTCTCCGAATACCGTACCTGGGTGGGCCAGAATTCTGCGCTGTATGCCGCCTACCGCGAACTTGCAGAGAGCCCGGGATTTGCCGACCTCAGCCAGCCGCAGCAGCAGTCGGTACGCTATGCCCTGCGCGACTTCGAACTGGCCGGTGTCGCACTCCCCGAGGCCGGCAAACAACGCTTCGGAGAAATACATCAGCGCCTGTCCGAACTCAGCAGTCGCTTCAGCGATAACGTGCTGGATGCCACTAACGCCTGGACCAAACACGTCACTCCGGAACAACTTCAGGGCATGCCGGCCTCGGCGCTTGACAGCGCCGCACAGACCGCTCGACAGCGCGATCTTGACGGCTGCCTGCTGACACTGGATTTCCCCTCGGTTTACCCGGTGTTGACCTACTGTGACGACCGCGCGCTGCGCCGCGAGGTGTACCTCGCCAATGTAACCCGCGCCTCCGAGATCGGCCCCCACGGCGGCCAGTTTGACAACAGCTCGCTGATGACAGATATCCTCGACCTGCGCCAGGAACTTGCTCGTCTGCTTGGTTTTGCTCACTATGCCGAATGCTCACTGGCGACCAAGATGGCCGACAGCCCTGAACGCGTGATCGAATTCCTCACTGAGCTGGCGGAACGCTCCAGGCCGCAGGCGCAGGCAGAATGGCGGGAATTGTGCGCCTTCGCGGAGAGCGAGCACGGCCTTGCGCAGCTCAAGCCCTGGGACGTGGCCTATTACAGCGAGAAGCTGCGCCAGCAAACCTTCAGCATCTCGCAGGAGGAGCTGCGCCCCTATTTACCGGTAGACCGGGTTTTAAGTGGACTTTTTGAAGTGGTTCAACGCCTCTATGGCGTCACGGTCAGCGAGCTGAACGACTTCGACAGCTATCACCCGGACGTACGCCTGTTTGAAATCAGCCAGGAAGGGAAAGCGCTTGCGCGCTTCTACCTCGACCTGTATGCACGCAGCCACAAACGCGGCGGCGCGTGGATGGACGATTGCCGGGTGCGACGCTTGACGCCTGAGGGCCTGCAGTTACCGGCGGCCTACCTGGTCTGCAACTTTACCGCCCCGGTGGGCAACCAACCTTCACTGCTCACCGAGAATGAGCTGGTGACACTGTTCCATGAGTTTGGGCACGGATTGCACCACATGTTGACAGCACAGCATGTCGCGGCAGTTTCAGGCATTAATGGAGTAGCCTGGGACGCAGTGGAGTTGCCCAGCCAGTTCCTGGAGAACTGGTGCTACCAGCCCGAGGCGCTTGCTTTCATCTCCGGTCATGTGGAATCCGGGGAGCCCTTACCTCAGACCCTGCTGGACAAGATGCTGGCCGCGCGGAATTTCCAGTCCGGAATGCAGATGATGCGTCAGTTGGAATTTGCCCTGTTCGACTTCCAGCTACACCAGCGCTGGGGAGAACCCGGGGTTACGGTACAGGGATTGCTGGACGATGTACGGGCCCGCGTCGCGGTCGTTCCCGCAGTGCCGGAGAACCGTTTCCAGCACGCTTTCAGCCACATCTTTGCCGGTGGCTATGCAGCGGGTTACTACAGCTACAAATGGGCCGAGGTACTGTCCGCCGATGCCTTTGCCCGGTTTGAAGAAGAGGGCATCTTCAACCCGCACACCGGCAACGACTTCCGGCGACACATCCTTGAAGCCGGCGGCTCGCAGGACGCGATGGCACTGTTTGTGGCCTTCCGCGGCCGGGAGCCGGACGTTGAACCACTGCTACGGCATAGCGGCATCGCGGCGTAGGGAACGGGCTCAGGGCCTGTGCCAGCTGGTGCAGCCCTTTTGCCCGGGCCCGGAGGCAACACACAACTCCACCTCGCGCAGGTCGTCTCCCTCCGAGGCCAGCAGCAGCTGTTGTAGCAGATAACGGGAGAACTCTTCCACGGTGGCATTGCGCAGTGGCAACACCCGGGTGTCCGTCTTGAGAAAAAGCATCTCCTCACTGGCGAAATGCACACGGTAATAGGGGTCAGCATCCTCAATGCGCTGGTGTGGCGAGTCTCCCGCCAGCACAAGATACTCGTCAAGCGCATCGCACAGCGATTTCAGACGTCGCTTGTAAACGTTGTAGTCGGCGGCAAAACCGTTGTCACCCATGGGCGCGACGATCTTTGCCGAAACAGAATAATTGTGCCCATGCAGGCGCTCGCGCTCCGTCGCCGAGAATATCGTGAAATGCGCCGCAGAAAATTTGTGGCTCTCCTTGTCAATGTACAGCGTCGTCAAGCGCTCCATGAGATACTTCCAACCCGGTTGCGTGAATTCATTGTCACGACTCTACGTAAAATAGGCAAGGCTGGACCGCTGGGGCACAATGACGCTGCCACGGTATTGCGCAAACTGAATTCAGCAGACCTGCGTATTACCCGTCAGAAACAACCGCCTCAGCATCACCACGGCGAGCAAATTATCAGGGGGACTTTATGCACACTGCAGTCATTACCGGCGCCAGCGTCGGCATCGGTCGCGCCACGGCGAAGCGTTTTCTGGCGCTCGGCTACCGCGTCTACAACCTGTCGCGGCGCGCCTGCCCCGAAGCCGGCGTGGAAAATATTGTCTGCGACCTCGCCTCCGAAGCTTCCATCACCAGCGCCTGCCACACTCTGCTGCCCGTAGTGAGCGAAAGTGACACTGTCTGCCTGCTGCACAACGCGAGTCAGATGCGCAAAGACGCCGCCGGCAACTGCAGCAGTGCCAGCCTGCGCGAGGTATTGGAAACCAACGTCGTCGCTGTCAACAGCATCAACCAGCTACTGCTGCCGGCGCTCCCACGAGGCTCGAGCCTGCTTTACATCGGCTCCACCCTCTCGGAAAAGGCGGTTGCCGGTTCCTTCAGTTATGTATTGAGCAAGCATGCACAGCTCGGCATGATGCGGGCCAGCTGCCAGGACCTCATGGGCACCGGTATCCACACGGCACTGATCTGCCCCGGCTTCACCGATACGGAAATGCTGCGTACGCACATAGGCGACAACCCTGAGGTCGTTGCAGCGATCGGAAGCATGAATGCCTATGGGCGACTGATAGCGCCAGAAGAAATTGCGGAGCTGGTCGTCTGGTCACACGGTAACCCGGTGATCAACGGCAGTGTACTGCACGCCAACCTGGGACAGAAGGAAGCCTGACATGACTGCCGCTGTCACGGTATGGGAACGCCGGGAACGGGTATTTCTGGTCCTGGCTGGGACTTTTCTCTGTGCGATGACGCTGCTGAATGTGATCGGCATCACCCGCTTCATTCAGCTGGGACCCATGGCCCTGGCCGTGGGTGTCCTGCCCTACCCGCTGACATTCCTGTGTACCGACCTCGTCTGTGAGTTGTACGGCCGGGCAAGAGCCAACTTTCTCGTCAGCGTCGGCCTCGGTTTGAACTTCTTCATCCTCCTAGTGCTGTTCCTGGGTGACACCATGCCCTCCGTCGGCCCAGAGGCGATGCCACCGTGGCAGATTCTGCAACTGGCCCAGCCGGTCACACTACCCAGCGGAGAGGTGGTCAGCAACAGCATCGGACTCTACCAGCTCATTTACGCCACCACTTCAGGTGCCGTTTTTGCCTCAATGCTGGCCTACATTGCGGCGCAGTACTTCGACGTTCAGCTGTTTCATTTCTGGAAACGGGTAACCCGCGGGAAATACCTTTGGGTCCGCAACAATTTCAGTACCCTGATGAGCCAGATGGTCGATTCAGTGATGGTCATTACCGTCACGTTCGGCGCCGCGTTTCTGCGCGGCGACATCGCATTCCAGGCACTGCTGGTATTGATTGGCAGCAACTACCTGTTCAAAGCCACAGTCGCGCTGCTGGACACCGGCCCATTCTATCTGCTCGTGCACTACCTGCGGGGCTACCTGGAACTCGGCCCGGAAGAGTATGCGGTGCCAGGGGGACGCTCGGACGGCGTTGCCACCGAGTAACACTGTGACCCGACCCGGCGGGGCACCCGGAGAAACCACCTTGACTGCACGTGCCACAGCAGGGGTGACCAGACTCACTCAGGCTAGCGCGGGAAGCTTGCAAACTGTTACAAAGCTGCGCATGTGCCGCCCTGTAACAACGCGTATCATTGCAGGCTGTTTATCGCAGAGAGCAAGGAACCTGCCGTGGCCGAGGCCAACATTCTGATCATTGATGACGACCTGCTGTTTTGCAAAGTGTTGCGCTATCAACTGAGCGTTCGCAAGTACGACTGTGAATATGTCGATTCCTCTGTTCGTGCACTGAAGCGGCTGCAACGCGAACCATCCCCCGATTTGATTCTGCTGGACTATTTCCTCGGGCCCCGGGACCTGAACGGACTGCAGCTTTGCAGTCAGATAAAGTCGATCTGCAATGTCCCCGTAATCATGCTGACCGCCAACGATGAAGTGCGCACCACCGTCTCCTGCCTCGATGCAGGCGCCGACCAATACATCGTAAAACCGTACGACATCGAGGAACTCATGGCGCGGGTTCGCGCGGTGTTACGCCAGGACGCGAGCAGCGACCGGGCGCGTGGTACAGCCCAGACCAGCCGCGTTCTTGAGTGGGAGGCCCTGCAACTCGACCCATTACATCGCACACTTGGCGCCTACGGCAATGAAGTGCCGCTCTCGGAGAAAGAGTTGGCCGTGCTTTCAGTCCTCATGCGCAATCCCGGCAACCCGGTAGAGCGCAGCGAGCTCTACAGCATTGTGTACGGCCGGGACTTCGATTCCATGAACCGGGCCATGGATGTACTGGTAGGGCGCAGCCGGAAGAAGCTCAAATTGCTCACCGACAACTACCGCATTCGTTCGGTGCGAGGCACAGGCTATGCCTTGCAGCCTGCCAGGTCCAGCAAGAACGTTACTCGGGAGCCAGCACCATGAGTACGCAACATACTGTTTTCGACAGCACGCACTTGCCCCACGCTCTGGAGCTGGACGACTGGGAAGTGCTCACGGATTTCTATACAACCTTCCTGCAACAACTGGAGGAATTCCTGCAGCTGGTCGGCGCTACTGTGTCACCAATGAGTCTGGAGGAGCAGCGCCATCATGCGCACAAGCTCGGATCTTCCTGCCGGACTGTGGGCGCACCCGCGCTGGCATCGCTGCTTGAAAAGCTGGAGGATGTTTGCAGAAGCCAGGCAGATGAGGGCACGCGAAACGCGCTGCTGGCAGAGATTGCCAGGCTGGGTGCCGACACCCACCAACAGATTGCCTCACACCTTTCCGCAGCCGGGAGAGACTGACGCGCATGGCTGCCACGCGCGCTGTGTTCGAAGCCCTGAACGCCTGCGAGCTCGGCGCGATGCACTGGCGCAAGGGGAAAGGCGCCATTGCGTTGAACCGGGCGGCGTGCGCCGCACTGGGGCTGCCGGCAAGCACCGAAGCCCTGCACGAGGCAGATTTCTGGGCCATGGTGTATGAGGAAGATCGATCACGGGCGATCCGCAGTCTCAACCGTTACATGGAACACGGCTTGCAGGAGACCGTAGAGATACCGCTGCGGGTCACCTCACCAGACGGCGCAACGCGCAAACTACAATGCGTGCTCAGCCTCGTTGCCGACGACGGCCAGCCGCGCGGTGATCTCATGATTCTTCTGCGCGACGTGACACAGGCGGAGGTCGCCAGAACAGAAACGCTGCACAAGTCTGAGCTGGAACGGCTGATTATCTCTATCTCCATCAAGCTGCTTGAAGCGCCGATCGAACACATAGACGCCACGATCATTGAGGCACTGGGTGACACCTCAAAGTATGTCGGCGCCGATCGGGGCTACCGCTTTACCTACGACTGGGAGCGGGGAACCTGCAGCAATACCCACGAATGGTGCGCGCAAGGCATCGACCCCCAGATCGACTTCCTTCAGGATGTTTCGACCCGCGAATTGGAGATGTGGACCACCAACCACAAGAACAGACTGCCCTTCATCATCTCCTCGGTGCGCGGACGACCACCAAATGATCCGCTACGGATGATACTGGAGCCACAGGGCATTCAGTCTCTGGCGACCTTTCCTGAGCTTCTGGGCAAAAACTGTATTGGCTTCATCGGCTTCGATTCCGTGCGCAGCACGCGCCACTACAGCGATGTGGAGATCATGCTGCTGGAGCTTCTTAGCGACCTTATCACCCATACTGTACAGCGGCGGCGTCGGGAGCAGGAGTTGCTCGACACACTGAGTTCCCTGAAAGAGTCGCGCAACTCCGCGCTTACCATGGCAGCGGTGGCCAGTTCAGCCAATGAGGCCAAGTCTCGTTTTGTGGCAACCATGAGCCATGAAATTCGTACACCGCTACACGTGATTCTGGGCATGACCGAGCTGTTGAAAGGGACCGTCCTGGACGAGAATCAACGCTCCCAGCTCGACGCGCTTGAATCCTCAGGGCGCAATCTCGCGGAGCTGATTGGTGACATTCTCGAGGTATCACGCATTGAAAGTGGCAACCTCGCGCTTGAACCCGTGCCACTCGAACTGCAGGACCTCAGCGGCCCCGTGGAGAAAATCATGCGCCCACTCGCGGAGCGCAAGCGCATCGGGCTGCGGTTTAGTCTTTCCGAGGGTGCTCCCTGCCGCTTTTTCAACGATGCCATCAAGATTCGCCAGGTAATCCAGAATCTGGTTGGCAACGCGATCAAGTTCACCGAGCGGGGCGGCGTGGAGGTGGACCTGTCCGTCACACGACCTGAAGCGTATGCGGACAAAAACCACTGGCGCCTGCACATTACCGTCGCCGATACCGGGATTGGCATGCCGGGAAGTGTGCTGGCGCACTTGCATGAACCCTTCTACCAGGCCACTGCCGATGGAGCCGCGAGGGCCGGGGGTACGGGTCTGGGCCTGGCGATTGTCTACAATCTGGTCAGCGCGATGGGTGGCACGGTAGCGGTCAGCAGCGAACTTGGCGTCGGCTCTCGATTTGAGGTGAACCTGCCACTAAAGCCATTCGATGAACAGCAGAACAGTCAAGAGGCGGGGCCCACCAGCAGTGCAGCACCAGTTCAGGCCAACGACGAACTTGGCGGTAGCATTCGTGGTAAGCGTATTCTGCTGGCGGACGACAATATGATGAACCAGCGCCTTGTGCAGACGCATCTAAGGCATTTCAACTGCGAACTTACCTGTGCCGAGAATGGTGAGGAGGCGGTCGCACTGGTGGCTCAGCAGGACTTTGACCTGATTCTGATGGACTGCCAGATGCCGGTCATGAATGGTTTCGACGCCACGCGCACGATCCGTACGATGCTGCAGCAACAACAACGACAGCAGCCACCCATCCTCGCTGTCACTGCCAACTCTGTACAGGGAGACAGGGAAAAGTGCCTGAGTTTTGGCATGGACGCGTTACTCAGCAAACCGTTCTCGCGCCAGGAGCTCATCGCGGCTGTTGCGCAGTGGATTGCCAGTGTCGAGTCAAACGAGGGGCGCTTATCCGCTCGGTGACGGCCAGAATACCCAATGTTACAGTGCACCCTCAGAGGCTCTGCTAGTCTTTCAGCTTTAAACATTTGAGACCGAGCATGGCACATCAGATACCGGACGCCGCGCTGTCGGCGCTTCACTATGGACCGCGCACGCCAGGCGTCAGCACACCTGAGGAAAGGCGACGGGAAAAACAGTCGCCCCGCCCGGCGCTCTTCCTGCTTGTCACGGCAAGCTGCCTACTCAGCTATGTGGCGCTAGAGACCCTGCTGACAACGGCAATTCAGTAGCCCTGGGAGCTCGCGCAGCGTCGCGCAGGTACTCAACAGCCAGGGCCTCAGCGACCTCATTGGACGGCCTCCCCGTCACATCTGCACGGTGCAGTACTTCTGCCAACGTGTCGACAATACGCTCAATGTGTGCGCGCTTCGCTTCCGCTGGCAAACCGGCTCGTTGATAATGCACATCAATGATGCCTCCTGCATTGACCAGGAAGTCGGGGCAGTAAAGAATGCCATGGCCCTGCAGGCGGGCTGAGTCCTCTGCCGTGTCCAACTGGTTATTGGCAGCGCCCGCCACGATGCCTGCACGCAGCGAATCGATTGAACGCGCATTCAGCACGGCGCCCATCGCGCAGGGCGCAAGAACGTCAACTTCCAGGCTGAGGATCTCCGCGGGGTCCACCGGCAACACACCCAGCTCATCACTTGCGCGGGTGATATTTGCTGGATTGACGTCGGCACCGTAGACCACAGCACCGTCCGTTCGCAGATGGCGGGCCAGGTGATAACCGACATGGCCAAGGCCCTGCACCGCTACGCGCAAGCCACAGGTGCTGGCAACGCCGAGGCGGTGCTGCACCGCCGTGCGAATGGCGAGAAATACCCCGTAGGCCGTGCTCGGAGAGGGATCACCTCCATGTTCATTGTCATCTATGCCGCTGACATGGGGAGTGCGCTCGGCCATTCTGCGCAGGTCTTCAACGCCGGTCCCTGAGTCTTCAGCAGCGACATAGCGGCCTCCCTGGGCGTGCACGAAATCGCCCATGGCGCGGATCAGCGCGGGCGTCTTGTCGCGGCGGGGATCGCCAATAATCACCGATTTACCGCCGCCCAATGGAAGCCCCGCCAGGGCCGATTTGTAGGTCATACCGCGGGACAGGCGCAGCACATCATGCAGGGCGTCCGCATCACTGGCATAGGGAAACATGCGGCACCCCCCGACGCCCGGGCCGAGGCTTGAATCGTGTACGGCAATAATCGCACGCAGTCCCGTGCGGGCGTCACTACCAAACGCCACCAGTTCGTGGTTGTCCCAGGCGGGGGCTGAAAACACGCTCATAAAGAGTTCCTTTTTCTGCCGGCAATATTCAGGCGGCGTTAACGATGGTGACCGGATCCACAGTTTCCCCACGAAACCGCCGCAGCAGTGTCGCACGCTGCTCCGCCAGGCTTTCGCGGTTGCGATCCTTGACGTGGCCAAAGCCCCGCAAGCGGGATGACAGCGCCGCCAGATCCACGGCCGTGGGATAATTGTCGGGGGTCAGGCCCCCGCGCAGCTCCGCGAGCAGGTCGATGTAGTCATTGATGTCCGCTCGCTCCTGACGACGCTCTGCCGTGTAACCAAAGATGTCCAGGCGCGTCCCGCGCAGCCGGCGCAGTCTGGCCAGCCAGCCGAAGGCCTTCAGCATCCACGGGCCAAATTCCTGCTTGATCAGGTGACCGGTAGACGGGTCACGCTTGCTGAACAGGGGCGGCGCGAGGTTGAAGCGCAGTTCGAAATCACCTTCGAACTGTTGCTGCACCTTGCGCAGGAATTCGCCATCACTGTACAACCTGGCAACCTCGTACTCATCCTTGTAGGCCATCAACTTGTAGAGCGCCCTGGCGACAACCGCGCTCAGGCTGCCAGGTTCATCCGCCCGCGGGTCTGCGGCGCGCATGCTGTTCACCTGTTGCAGGTAACGTTCTGCATAGGCGGTATCCTGGTACTCCGTGAGACGCGCGGCACGGTCGGCTGCAATCTCGTCTACCTGCTCAAGCCGCGGAGCTGCACGAGGCGCGAGTTCGTCCACCAGGGCCTGCACCCGTTGCGGTTGATCAGCACAGCGACGCCCCCACAGGAACGCCTGCTTGTTGAAATTGACGGCAACGGCATTCAGTTCGATCGCCTCCTCCAGCGCAGCGGCGGAAACCGGTACCAGCCCCTGTTGCCAGGCATAGCCGAGCAAAAACAGGTTGGCGGCGATGGAGTCGCCCAGCAATTGGGTGGCAATTCTTGTCGCATCGATGAAAAACGCAGCCGACTCCCCCACTTCGTCACTGACCTTGGCTTTCATCGACGCGGTCGGGAAGCGCGCGTCCGGATCCAGTATGAAGGCCGATGTGGGCACTTCGGCATCGTTGACCACGGCGTGCGTACGACCGTGCGCGACCTTGCCCAGTGCCTCATAAGTGGAGGTGACGACAAGGTCACAACCCAGCAGCAGGTCGGCTTCCCCGGCGGGAATGCGTACCGCCTTGATATCCTCCTGCCTTGCACTGACCCGCACATGGCTGACCACGGCCCCAAACTTCTGCGCCAGACCGGTCTGGTTCATGGTCGCACAGCCCTTGCCTTCAATGTGTGCCGCCATCGCCACCAGCGCTGTAATCGTCAGCACACCGGTACCACCGACACCCGTCACCACGGTATTCCACGGCCTATCCAGTGACGGCAGCTGTGGGTCGGGCAGCGGGTCGAACAGGGCCTCAACGTCGCCACCCGCGCCTTCAGGCTTGCGCAGGCTGCCTCCGATCACGGAGACAAAGCTCGGACAAAAGCCATTGGCGCAGCTGTAGTCCTTGTTGCATGAGCTCTGGTCGATCTGCCGTTTGCGCCCCAGTTCTGTCTCCCTGGGCAGCACCGAAAGGCAGTTGGACTTGATACTGCAATCGCCACAACCTTCACAGACAGCATCGTTGATGAACAGGCGCTTGGCAGGGTCTTCCAGCAGCCCCTTTTTGCGGCGGCGGCGCTTTTCCGCCGCACAGGTCTGTACATAGACGATCACAGAGGTGCCGACGAACTCCCGCAGCTCCCGCTGCAGCGCGTCCATCTCACTGCGGTTATGCAAGCTGTAGTAATCGGTAATACCGTGGAATTGCCCACTCCAGGCTTCCGGATGGTCACTGACCAGCGCGATGCGCCGCACGCCCTCGGCTGCGACCTGGCGCACCAGATCGCCCACTGACAGGCTGCCGTCCAGCGGCTGTCCGCCGGTCATGGCAACCGCGTCGTTATAGAGAATCTTGTAGGTGATATTCACTCCCGCCGCGACAGCGGCTC
>CEOG01108541.1_pt1 | contig 12965 bp, 10 predicted proteins | sample 530301 | NCBI WGS metagenome assembly CEOG01 (sample SAMEA2619903, study PRJEB7988) | marine metagenome | biome: marine biome (ENVO:00000447); feature: surface water layer (ENVO:00002042); material: "saline water (ENVO:00002010), including plankton (ENVO:xxxxxxxx)" | depth 5 m | reverse complement strand
AAGCCGTTTCCCAAATGGCGGAGAGTTCTTGAAAACCACAGGCAAGAACCGGGGGAATGCACCCCTGGCAAGTATAATCGCTGCGCCTATCAGAAATGGGTCGAGTTGATCGAGGAATGGCGCCTTCTGCCAAAAGACGAACAGCTTGCAAAGGTCAATCGGCACATGAATCTCTTCCGCTATATCACTGATCCGATCAACTGGGGAGTGAAGGACTACTGGGAGATTCCGAAGGAATTTTTTGCCCGTTTCGGCGATTGCGAAGATTACGCCATTGTGAAATATTTTACTCTTAGGGCACTTGGCTGGTCCGAAAATGACATGAAAATCGTCATTTTGCAGGATATGAACCTTGGCGTCGCCCATGCTGTTCTTGTCGTCGCCTTTGACAACAAACAGCTCGTTCTCGATAACCAGATCGGCCAGGTGGTCGAGGCAAGCCGCATCCGCCACTACAAGCCGATTTATTCCGTCAATGAAACGGGCTGGTGGCGTCACAAGCCGGGAACGGCGCAAAACTGAGCCATAAAGCCGGCCGAGCTTTCCCACCCGAGACGAAAATCCATATGATCATAAGAAAAGGCCGCGCTCCAGGCACGGCCTTCACTCTTTCGATTTATTCCGTTTGTCGCGGCGCGATCAGCCTTTTTCAGGCAGCGTCGCCTCCTCGGGCAGGGTAACGCCAAGGGTGCTGTTCAGCATGCCCATGGTCGCAAGCAGACGGTATTTTGCGAAACGAACCGAATAATCCACGGTCACCAGCGATGTCTGCGAATTGAAAAGTTCGTTATCCGCATAGAGAAGATCCAGCAGATCCCGCTGTCCGATGGAGAATTCCTCCCGGTACGTCGCGGCAACTTCACGGTTTGCGGCCACTGCCGCGGCAAGCACAGTGGAGCGTGCCTGCGAGCGGGCCAGCGCACTCCAGCTTTTGCGCACTTCCTCTTCTACCAGCCGTTCAAAACGGCGCTTACGCTGTTCGGTTTCGGATTTCCGGGCAATGGCTTCCTTTTCCCGTCCTTCGTCAATACCGCCGCGATAAAGATTATACCGCAACCGCAGCATCGCCAGCATATCGTCATTATGCCCTCTCACCCCGTCGATATTGTTATCGGCCGAGGCACTGACTTCCAGATTGACCGTCGGGTAATAACCCGCCTGACTGGCACGGATTTCCGCTTCGGATGTTTTGATGTCGGAGGAGGCAAAAAGAATATCAGGGTTATGCTGAAGTGCCAGCGCGATAATATCTTCAACCCGGGCGGGGATAACGCTGTCATTAAAGGTCGGCTGCTGCAAATTTGCGGGGGGCGCTCCGACAACACGCTGATAGGAGATTTCCGCGTCATCCAGCGCCCGTTGCGTTTCCACCAGCGTATCTTCAGCCGCAGCAACCCGTGCGAGCGCCTGCTGATCATCGCCAATGCCGCTCTGTCCGGCGCGGACGCGTTCCTGAATTTCCCCGAGAGTACGGCGGTGTTTTTCAACATTCTCGCGCGCCAGTTCAACAATTTCCAGGCTACGCAGCGTATCGAGATAGGCCCGAACGGCATCAAGCGCGATGGCTTCAGCCCGCTCTCTGACCCGATAGGCGGCGCTTTCCACCCGGTTGCCCTGACGATCAACTTCCGCGCTGCGGAAGCCGCCATCATACAGGGTCTGGATCAGCATAAGGCTGGATTCGGTCCGCCGCAAATCTTCATTGTCGATGGTAACGGTATCCGTCCATTCATATCCGATACCCGCGTCCAGATCGAGGGTTGGAAGATACAACCCTTCAGCCTGATTGAGTTCCTGATCAATGGCCCGGCGGTTGGCCGATGCCTCACCAATTTCGGGATATGTTGAAACCGTTTGCTGAACAGCTTCACCCAGTGTCTCGGATCTTGCGATTCCAACCGTGAGAAAACTACCGACTACAGCCGCCAGAATACTTGCGGAAAGAATATCAACACTCTTTCCCGCACCGCTGCCAAGCTTCATGCCCCTCTCCCATTGGTTTCATATGCGAGCCGTCCAAACGCGTCGCCCCACTCAAAGCTGCCAGAAATTGCAAGCCGCCGGATCCGCACAGATATATCAGCAGGCAATCTACTCATTCTTACCATCCGTAATCAACTCTAATATCCCCTGAATGTTCACATATTTCAAAGGCGGCGACCCCACTGTAACATAAATACAACAAAGCCCTCGCGAATGAAACAGGAGATAATCAATGTTTCCGCTGTAATCCCGCGAAGGGTCTTCTGCAAGTCCCCCGAAGATTTTCCCAATATTCGCCGTTAACGGTTAATTTTTGTTGAAAAACAGATCAAAAGCTCGCAATTATCCTTATATATATGGCGAAACGCTTTGTTATTAAAAATGTTTGCGTAATCTCCGCAAAGCTTGCTACGCCGTTCCGGATTACTGATTAAAGACGGACTAGGCCCGTCTGGTGCCCACATGTTAACCGCTTCTTCACCAAATAAGCGTTGAATGGGGTATGATGTTTGGAAAGAAAAGCCGTGAACGCCACGGAAGTTGCCATCCGGGACAATCGACGTGACGGCCAAGGCTTGTAAAGCGCGGGGATAATGGGGTGAGCGAAACGTCGCACAGAACAAAGGCGCCGAATACGGATTCCGCAAAAGAACCGCAGCCTGCCGATGACCGCCAGAAGGCGCAGACGGCGGAGGAGTTGGCGCATGTCGCCGCCGCCTTCAAGGCCGACGAACAGACAAAGGCAACCTTGCCCGTTACAACACAACATGGTGACTGGACCGTAAATCTGTCCGAAGTGACGCGCGCCGATCAGGATTCGCTGCTAGGCTGCCTCGCCGCTCTTACCAAGCTGTTTGATGATCCGCGCACACCGGACGCTCTGATCTATGGCCTGCCGCTGGAAAATAACCGGCTGACGCCCGCGCTTTTCGTCCGGGCAGCGGAACGGGTGGGTTTAAGCGCCCGCATCTCGAACCGAAAACTTGCCGACATTCCGGACATGGTGCTGCCTTGCGTTCTTCTGCTCAAGGAACGCCGCGCCTGCATTCTCCTCTCGGTTGCGGATGGATATGCAAGTGTCGTCTTTCCCGAAACCGGTGAAGGGACAGACCGGATACCGCTTGAAAATCTGAAAGAGCTCTACGCCGGCTATGCCATCCTGACCCGCCCGAACTTCAAATACCGGGTCGAGAAGGACGAACGGCTGATGGACCGCAAGGGGTCCTGGTTCTGGGGGACCATGTGGCAGTTCTGGCCGACCTATCTTCAGGTCATCATCGCGGCCTTCCTGATCAACAGCTTTGCGCTCGCCAGCCCGTTGTTCATCATGAATGTCTATGACCGCGTTGTCCCGAACCGCGCCATGGAAACCCTGTGGGTTCTGGCCATTGGCGTGATCACCGTGATCGGCTTTGATCTGTTGCTGAAAACCCTGCGGGCGTATTTCGTCGACAATGCGGGCAAGCGCGCCGATGTGCTGCTTTCCAGCCGGATATTCGAGCAGGTGCTGAATCTTCAGGTGAAGGCGCGCCCTGCCTCCGCCGGGGCTTTTGCCAATCACCTCCGGGAGTTTGAAACCCTGCGGGACTTCTTCACCTCTGTTACGGTGACGGCGCTGGTGGATCTTCCTTTCCTCGGCATCTTTCTCTTTATCATCTATCTGATCGGTGGGCCGCTGTTCATGATTCCGGCCATTGCCGTGCCGGTCGTTCTTGTCATCGGCTTATTGCTGCAATGGCCGATGCAGCGCGCGGTTGCCAGAACGTCGGAAGAAGCGGCGCAGAAGCATGGCGTGATCATTGAAACCATTTCCGCCCTCGACACTGTCAAAAGCATGGGAATCGAAGGGCATATGCAGAAGGAATGGGAACGCTTCGTGGGCAAAACGGCCGAGACAAGCGTTGCCGCCCGTTTCTTCGCCGGGCTCGGCATCAATCTGTCCGCCGCCGCCATGCAGCTTGTGACCGTGGCCGTCGTCGTCTATGGCGTGCATCTGATGGGCGAACCCAATTCCACCATGACTGTCGGCGCCCTGATCGCCAGCACGATCCTGACCGGCCGGACAATGGCCCCGCTTGGCCAGATTGCCGGGTTACTCACCCGTCTCAATCAGGCAATGGTCGCGCTTAAAGGGCTGAACAACATCATGTCCCTACCGGTGGAGCGCGGCGCCGAAAAACGCCAGCTCAGCCGCCCCAATATTCAGGGGGATATCGAATTCAAGGATGTCACCTTCAAATACCCCGGCAGCGATCTGCCCGCCCTCAATAATGTTTCCTTCCGCATCAGTGCGGGGGAAAAGGTCGGCATCATCGGTCCGGTCGGATCGGGCAAGACAACCATCTCCCGCCTGCTGATCAATCTTTATGAACCCAATGAGGGCGCGGTCCTGATCGACGGGACGGACATCCGCCAGATTGACCCGTCCGACATCCGCCGCAGCATCGGTAGCGTTATGCAGGACATCACCCTCTTTCAGGCGACGGTGCGGCAGAACATCACCCTCGGCCACCCGCAGGCCGATGATGAAATGATCTTGAACGCCGCCCGCCTGTCCGGGGTGCATGATTTCATCAGCAAACATCCCCATGGATATGATCTTCAAGTGGGGGAGAAAGGCGCCACCATGTCCGGCGGGCAGCGCCAGGCCATCGGCCTTGCGCGGGCCTTCCTGCCCAATCCGCCCATCCTGATGCTGGACGAGCCAACCAGCGCCATGGACCTCAATTCAGAACGCCGCCTGATCGCCCGACTTGAGGAGCATATCGCCGACAAGACGGTCATTCTAGTGACGCACCGCACCTCTCTTTTCTCGCTGGTGGACCGCATCATCGTACTCGGCAATGGCAAGATCGCCGCGGACGGGCCGCGCGACAAGATTCTGAAGCTTGGTCAGACAGGGAACGGCAGCCGGAATGTCAGCGCCTCAATCGGCCGTCCGGCCCTTCGGGACGGGGGGGAATAGTCATGTCCGCGCCGCTTAAATGGGAAGATTCAGATTTCGCCTCGGATGTCGTCGCGGCCAAACTGCAAGGCCCGCACCCACGTGCTTTCCTGCTGCTGTTCGGGATTATCGCCTTCTTTGTTGTCGCCTATCTCTGGGCCAGCAATGCGGTGCTCGATGAGGTGACGCGCGGCGATGGCAAGGTGATCCCGTCCAGCCAGGTACAGATCATCCAGAATCTGGAGGGCGGCATCCTCGAAGAATTGATGGTGCATGAGGGTGATATTGTCGAGAAGGGGCAGATCCTGCTGCGGATTGACGCAACCGGCTATGCGTCCCGCGCCGGAGAAATTGAGTCAAATTACCTCAACCTGATGGGACGTATTGCCCGGCTTGAGGCCGAAGCTAAGGATGAGCCCCTGGTCTTTCCCGCAGAATTGCTGGCGGAACGGAAGGATATCTCTGTACGTGAACAGAATCTCTATAATGCCCGTCAGGCGGAGTTGCAGTCTCAGATTGCCATCCTGCGGCAACAGGCACAACAGCGGCAGCAGGAAATTGCAGAGATCAACGGACAGCTCAAACAACTCCGCACCAGCCTCGGCCTCGCCAATGAAGAGTGGGCGATCACCGAACCGCTGGCGCAGCGCGGGATTGTGTCCAAGGTAGACGCGCTAAAACTTCGCCGTGAGATCAATACGCTAAGAGGGCAGATTTCCGTGTCCGAACTCTCCCTTCCCCGCGTTGAAGGGGCGCTGAAAGAAGCCAATCAGCGGATCGAGGAAAAAATTCTCAGCTTCAAAAGTCAGGCTGCACAGGAGCTGAGCACGGCGCGGGCAGAATATGAAGCCTCGCGGCAAGCCATTCTCGGTGTTCAGGACCGCGTCACACGCACCAATGTCCGCTCCCCGGTGACCGGCGAAGTCAAGGCTGTCAAGGTCCGAACCATCGGCGGGGTCGTCAAACCCGGCGAAGATATCATCGAAATCGTTCCCATTGACGATACGCTGCTGGTGGAGGCGAATATCCGCCCCTCAGACATCGCATTTCTAAGACCCGGACAGGCCGCAACCGTCAAGATCACGGCCTATGATTATTCCATCTATGGCGGCCTGCCCGCAAAGCTGGAACGCATTAGCGCCGATACCATTCTCGATGAAAAAACCGGCGAGAGCTATTATCAGATTATTGTCCGGACCGATCAGAACTTCCTGCAACGGGGCGAGAACAGCTACCCCATCATTCCCGGCATGGTCGCCTCGGTTGACATCCTCACCGGCCAGAAAACAGTGCTCGACTACATTCTGAAACCGATCCTGAAAACCCGGGACACGGCGTTGAGAGAGAGATAATGCGCATACAGACGGCTTTCTATCGTAACAAACGACTGTTTGCTCCGTTGCTTGTCGGCCTCAGCATAACAGCGGCCGCTGTCGTCGCGTCGGCCAGAGCGGAGATAACGGAAAACGGACTGTTCGGACTGATGGAGATTTCCTCCGATGATCTGTCGGCGCTCCCCATGTGGCAACATGTTATGGCCAGCTTTCCCGCCCTTGCCGATGCGGCAAAGGAGTGCGATCTGCATATCGAGAAATGCGAAACCCAGCAGATGACCCTGTGGCGGACGAAAATCGCCGAATTGCAACGTTCGGCAGAACGCATCCAGATGCTGGAAATCAATCGCTTTCTCAATGACTGGAAGCATCTGCCAGAAGAGGACGGCGGCATCGGCAATCGCTGGGCGTCCCCCCTTCAGTTTCTGTCCCATGGCGGCGGATCGCGGGATTTTGCCGTGATGAAATATGTCAGCCTTAAAGAGTTGGGGTTTGATCCCGATGCCATGCGGATTGTCATTGCGAATGATGTGCTGCGCAACAAGGCGCATGCGGTGCTGAGCGTCCACTACCGCGGCAAACAGTATATTCTGGACAGCCTGAATGACACTATTCTGGAAGAGCGGCTGGTCAATTACTACCTGCCTCTCTATTCGGTCAATGAAAAGACGCGATGGGCGCATATACCGCAGGATTTTCTTATCGCCTGCGAGCCCTCGGGGAGCGAGAAAAATGACTGACGCGACGCTGAAGCTCGAACTCAACTCCTTTCTCACCGGACAATCGCCGGACGACAGCAGCCTGATCCGCAAGGCTCCTTGGAAATTTGTCGGGCTGTGCTTTCTGGTGCTGGCCATTCTCGCCTATTTTCTGTGTGATTACGCCATTCAGTCCCGCCAGCAGGAACTCACGCGGGAGGTTCAGAAGCGTCTTGATATTTCCGCGTCCGGCAAGGCGCAAGTGATCGAAACCTGGCTGAATTCCCGCATTGCCGCAACGGACAGAATTGCAAAAAACGACCTGTTCCGCCTCTTTGCAACGGAAATCAGCCTGGCAAAAGACGGCAAGCTGCCAAAGGCGCTCGGTGAACAGCTTCCCTATATGCAGAACGCCTTCACCAGCTTTGCCCGTCAGGAAGGATTGATTGGCGCCTATCTGCTGGGCCGTGACGGCCGCGCCTATCTTGCCTCAGGCGGGGCGCCGACGCTGACCGATGCACAGCGTGAGGCGGCCCGTGGGCTGTCCGAAAGTTCCGGCGTTACCTTCCTGCCTTTTCGGACAGGGGCCTCCGAACTCGTTTTTGATTATCTTTTGCCCATTCATGCGGCACAAAATACCGCCGACGGGACGCTGCAAACAGCCGGCGTTCTGCTTCTGACTTCCCCGGCGTCCGAGGCACTGGGCAGTCTTTTGAAGCCGAACTCCCTAGGCCATGAAAGCGAAACGACCCGCCTCTTTCAGGAAAGAGACGGGAAATACTTCGAACTTATGGCGACACGCATGCCCTATACCGTCCTGATCGAGGATGACAGCCTCACACCCGGCAATACGGGCTTTCAGGAGCTGACGGGCAAAGATGGCAAACGGATTTTTGCCTCCGGCGCCACGGTGGAGGGAACCGGATTGACTGTGTTCCAGCAGATCGAGGCAGACGAAGCGCTTGCTCCCGTCAAGACCTATGCGCTGTTCATCATCGGCCTTGCCGCCAGTTTCCTGGTGATTATCTTTACCATTCTGATCGTGATTTGGCTTCTCCTGAAAGGACAGAATGTCCGCGCCCTCGCGCATCAGTACCGGGAGTTTGCCGGCCAGATTAATGTCCAGCGCCGCCTGCTCGGCAGCATTAATAATACAATTGACGAGTTGATCAGCCTGACGGATCCCGAAGGCCGCTACATTTATGCCAACCCGTCCCTCGCCCGCCTGGCGGACTGCCCGATCCGGTCCATTCCCGGAAAAACGGACCGTGACCTGTTTGGGGAAAAAGCAGCCCGCGACTTCGCCGAACACGACCGCAAGGCAATTGCGACCGAACAGACGGTCAACGCCTTCGTTGAAATTGACACGCGGGACGGGGTGCGGACGCTGCGTATCGCCAAATCCCGCTTCCTGAATGAAGAAGGTGTTTTTCTCGGCATCGTGACGGTCGCCAGCGATATCACCGATTATGTCGAGCATCAACGTCGCAAGGAGGCCATGGATCGCAAGACCATCACGGTCCTTTCGCAGATGCTGGAGGCAAACGATCCCTACTTGCGAGATCATTCCAACCGTATGGCGCAGCTTGCCCGCTATATTTCCAATGAGCTCGGCCTCTCTTCCGATGTTGCCCGCATCATCGACACCGGCGCGCATCTGTCGCAAATCGGTAAGATTTCAATTCCGCGCGAAATCCGCCAGAAGGAAACGCGGTTGACCGAAAAAGAACAGCGGATCATGCAGGGCCATGTCCAGACCGCCGAAAAAATCCTCCTCAATGCGGAAGTCGAAAAGGACATCGTGGATGCGGTCACACAGATCAATGAACATCTGGACGGCAGTGGGTATCCAAAGGGGCTCAGTGCCGACGAAATTGACATTCCGGCACGCATTCTGGGGATGGCCGATATCCTTATTGCACGAATCTCGCCCCGTTCCTATCGCGAGGCCATCGGCGTAGACGAAGCCATGCGGGTGTTCCGCAACAATCCCGAAAAATACGATCCGCAGATTGTCGACGCCTTGCTGAAATTTTTCGAAACGTCGGAAGGGGCCGCCTTCAAGGCGGAAATCGAGGCGAAACGGGGCTGATCAGGATTCGTCGGACACTATATTGCTTTTGGTGAGCATATCCGCAACGCCGGAGACATCCTCCGCTCCGCCACCGATCTGTAAATCCGTGCCGGAGATGATCAAACGCCCACCGCCGCTCTCCCCGGCCTCAATAAAGTCGATTGGGGCATTCCCCTCGCTCGCGGCAATATTCAGCGCGTCAAACAGGGCATCAAGATCGACCGTTCCGTTGCTATCCAGATCAAGAAAGGCAAGCTCGGCTTTTACCGTCTCCTCCTCCGTGGCGAAATCTTCCACGTCTGGACCAATATCATCTTGCTGGCCATTACTCATGACAACGCTTACCTCCACTTACCCGTTACGGGAAGGATACGGACTGGTTAATTCTTCGTTACCCTATCCGGCAAACAGGCGCCCCTCATCCCTCATATGAGGTAGAATACAACAAATTTCGCTGTTTTTTCATAAAATTTTATGGTTTACGTCACTTTGACAGGGTTGGAATGCGATCCCGCAGGCCATCTGCGAAGAGAGCGACCCCCTCGGATGCGCCCTCTTGACGGAGAATTGTCGCCACATGCAGGCCCATGATGCGATACGCCTCCCCCTCCCGCAGCAGCAGAGGAGAACCGGAATCCCCCTCCGTCGCATCGCACTCATGCAACAGCATCGTCCCGAGGGGAATCCGCCGGATGGCATCGATGCGGCAGTTTTCATCCGCTGTCAGCATATGCGCAATATCCCGGCTGTATCCCGCCTGTATGACGGTGAACCCAGTCGCGAGCCCGGCTCTGACATCCTCACGAGTGATACGGCTGAAACTCAGAAATCCGTGCTTTTCCCCGAGTGGTTCATGTAATCGGGCAATGGCCCAGTCCTCTTCCACACGCGGGCTTGCCGGGTCCATATCCGGAAATGATTTGCCGCTCGCCAGCGTATAGCTGTCAATTCTCGAATGGGCGCGATAGGCCCCCTTCTCATAACCAAGGACGAAGTGATAAGCGCCCGGCACCGCCCATTTCCGCTGCCGCTTGTCCCAGAAGCAATGCGCCGCCGTCAAAATGGTGGACGGACCAATGAGAACCGCCGTGCAATGGCTGCCGTTGCGATTGAGGCGGCCAATCGTCCGCCAGGGATAATCGGCGACATTCACACGCACCCGATTATCATCCCCCTTGATGCCCGGCGCCTGCAATGCCTTGCCGGAAACCGACATGTCCGCCCGCAGCGCTGAGGGCTGCAGCAGGACAGCAAATGCCAGAATACCCGTAATGATCGCCAGCGCCTTCGGGGAATTATACACAAGACGCATGGCTTTTCTTTCTGCCGTTTTAGCCCGAGAGGCCAGCCCGGCGGCGCAGCTCCTCATCGCGAATGGTGAGTTCCTGCCCGGCGAGGTCGCGTGCCGCCTCGCTGCACAGCCAGGCTATCACGGTTGCCGGATCCGCGGCGGGAGCGAGTGAGGAACGCGGCAGTTTGCTGACCTCGTTAATACCGGAGGCACGGATCAGCCCCTGCATGTCCGTATCGACGACGCCCGGTGCAAAGCCATAAACGCGCACCCCCCTTTCCGCCGCCTCAAGTGCGGTTGCGCGGGTCAGCATGAATACGCCTGCCTTGCCCGAACAATAGGCACTCCATCCTTCCATCGGGTTATGCGCGGCACCGGAGCTGATATTGATGATTACCCCGTGCTTTTGTTCCAGAAAGCGGGGAAGGACGGCGCGGGTGCCATGATAGACACCCAGGAGATTGACGGAAATATTGCGCGCCCAGTCTTCCGGGTTGCTGGTGGCAATGGCCCCGATGGGGTCGACAATCCCCGCATTATTGATGATGGCATCAAGGCGGCCATACCGGTCCAGCGTTTCAGCGACCAGCCGCTCCACCGCGGCATAATCGGCCACATCGCAGCTGGCGGCGAAGGCGTCACCGCCTCTGTTTTTGATTTCCTCCATCACGCCGCTGCAGGAGGCGGCAGAGCGGGCGCTGAGACAGAGTTTCGCGCCGCTGTCCGCAAGGGCCAGAGCTGCCGCCGCGCCAATGCCCCGGCTTGCCCCGGTGACGATAATGGCCTGATCTTTCAGTGACTGCATGGTTTGGCTCCGTAATAATATCTCAGAATGAGGAATTCGGCTGTGTCAGAAACTCTTTTTCTTCCGGCGTACTTTCCCGGCCGAGCTGCTTGTTGCGATGGGGAAACCGGCCGAAACGTTCGATAATGACGTAATGCTTCTCGGCATAATCCAGCAACTCCGCATCGCCAAGCGCCTTGAAAAGCTCCACCGACAGCTTCTGGTCTTCCAGATCCTCGCTATGCTCAAACGGCAGGGCAGCGAACTGTTTCTGGAACTTGTTCAGCTCCCCATAAAAACCACGTTCAATCATATGCCGTGCAATTTCCCGCGCCTTGCCATCGGCGGAAAAGGCCCGCGCCGTATCACGGAACATATTGCGGGTGAACTGGTCAAACAGCAAGATGAGCGCGAGCGAGCCTTTCGCCGTTTCGGCCCAGTCAAGCCGCTCTCCTGCCTCCGCCTTTTCAAAATCATCCAGGAAGCGGGTGGTGATTTCGGCATCAAACTCGGGGTTTTTTTCGAACCATGCCCGGCGCGGCGTGCCATAGTCCTTGTCGTCTTCGGGCAGAAACCAGAAGTCGAGAATTTCCTGAACGCGGTCCATGACAGTCTCCTCTACAGATTCGGGTCGCCGGATGCAGGCGTTGCGTTACTTCTTGGGGAAACTTATAGGCGGCAGCCGGGCCTGACAAGACGGGGAAGCGGTTATTCAAGTCTTTTTCCAGAAGGAACGGATGTCCGCCGCCGAAAGCCGGAACACATCCTCGGCTGTCAGACGATAATAACGGACAAGCGCGCCCAGCAGGGACAGCTCCCGTAGATAGTCATCCTCGGTCTGATAGCGGGCGCAGATTTCCTGATCACTCATCAGATGCAGGGTGCGCAGCAGCATCGCAAGACGGAACCGGTTGCCCGCGCGGGTCTGGTCGGCGGACCGCCGCGCCATGCCTATGAACTGGTCGGCCGCCGCGAAAAGCCGCTCATCGGGATGGATCAGGACGCTCGACCGGACAAACTGGCGACAGAGACGGGCGATAAACCGGCTTTGCGGCAGATTGCCCTGCTCAAGATATTTGCGCACCACCAGGCGACGGCACACCACCATCTTGCGCGGCATCAACCGCGCCAGGCATAGAAAGGCCGGGGCATAAAAAGTCAGTTGATGAAAGGATAGCCGCTTCTCAATGAACCGGTACTCCCCGAACCAGAAACGCGCCTGCACCGCCGGAAGGCTCGCCAGCTCCCCTTCGATGCTGTCCCGCAGCGCCGCGCGCACGGCCCGTTCCTCGCGCAGAAGCTTTTCCTGATGTTCGCGCGCCGCTGGGCAGTTAATGAAAGCGGAGACAGGCCAGCCGCCAATGCGGCGTTTGCCTGCTTTCCACGGCAGTCCACTCCGGGGCTTCAGAAGATTGGAGGATGCGAGAGCATCCGTATCGTCATCCGTCATCGGTACCCGCCATCAGAATGTCACATATGACTGCCCTGACGCGCGGCGAAGGGTATCCGTGATGATCCAGCGGCCGTTTTCAGGCGGAAATGGTTGAAACGCTCATCTTGATGGGGCCGTCTTTGCGCTTGTTCCAGAACTGCGACACGTAAGGGTCATCCGTACGCACAGCCTCCTGCACATCGCCGGTCCAGACAACACGGCCTTCATGCAGCATCGCAATGCGATCGGAGATGATCCGCGCCGTCAGCAAATTGCTCGTGATGGCAATCACCGTACTGTCCAGTTCCCGCACGTTGTTGAAGATCTGGTCGTTGATGACATTGCTCATAATCGGATCGAGGCCCGCCGTCGGCTCATCCAGAAATAAAATCGGCGGGTTTCCGGCAATGGCACGGGCAAAGCCG
>CEOG01031462.1_pt1 | contig 12968 bp, 9 predicted proteins | sample 530301 | NCBI WGS metagenome assembly CEOG01 (sample SAMEA2619903, study PRJEB7988) | marine metagenome | biome: marine biome (ENVO:00000447); feature: surface water layer (ENVO:00002042); material: "saline water (ENVO:00002010), including plankton (ENVO:xxxxxxxx)" | depth 5 m | reverse complement strand
GGCCTATTACTTCATCTCATATCGGTGTAAAGACGATCGATATCGGTTTGCCAACATTTGCCATGCATTCCATTCGCGAATTAGCAGGTAGTCAGGATGCGGTGATGCTACATAAAGTATTGACCGCCTATTTCAATCAAAAATAATTGAGGAGTTTTTATCCATATGGCTGAGACAGTGGACGAATTAACCGTTGAATACCATGAAGGTGACACGATGACGGTTAAAGAGCTAGACAAAGTGATTCTGACAAAAGGCGCATGGGCAACAGTAATGTTCCGTTATCAGGATCTTGATCGTAAAACCGGTGACTTTGGTCCTGATAAATACACCATTCGTCGTTATCAAAAACGCAATGGCGAGTACAGCCAGCGTTCTAAATTTAATATTTCAAGCCGTGACCAAGCTTCACAAATTATCAACGCACTCACTAAATGGACCGATGAATAAGAGTTTAATAACCCACTTGGTAGCAGCCACATTTGTTGCTACCGGATTATTTATTGATTCAAACGCCTCAAAGGCGATTCTGGCTACCGGCTTGTTTGCACTGGCCGGTAGTCTGACAAACTGGATAGCCATTCATATGCTATTTGAGAAAGTACCGGGATTGTATGGTTCTGGTGTCGTGGTAGAGCGTTTTGCTGAGTTTAAGGCCGGTATTCATAAGCTGGTCATGCAACAGTTTTTTAGCAAAGAAAATGTCGATAGATTTCTGGCTGAACTGGTCGCTGATAATGCGCAACACCCGCTGGATTTCTCGGATGTTATTGAGAATACGGATTTAGAACCCGTCTACGATAGTCTGGTTGCGACGATTATGGAGTCGTCTTTTGGCAGCATGCTCTCTATGTTTGGTGGTAAGTCTGCACTCGAACCCCTGCGTGAGCCGTTTATTAAAAAAATGACACGTTCTTTGGATGATATTGCTCACAGTGACTCATTTCAGCAAAGTATTCGTTCAAAACTCAACAGCCATGCCGTGTTTGATGATATCCATATGCAAATCGAACATATAGTGGAATCACGTCTTGATGAACTCACGCCGCTAATGGTGAAGAATATGGTTCAAGACATGATACGCACTCATTTAGGCTGGCTAGTGGTCTGGGGTGGGGTGTTTGGCGGCTTGATTGGTTTTATTACCAGCTTTTTACCGATTTAGATGACGGTTTCCTGTCCACTCTGCCAACATCAGGCCAGGGTGTTTTATCAGTTCAAACACCGTTTATATCATCAGTGTGATTTTTGTTATGGCGTGTTTATGGATCCGGCCTTATGGCCGGATCGCCAAGCAGAACAGAGCCGTTATCTGGAACATTTAAATGATGTAGAAGATAAACGCTTTCAACACTTTGTTTCTCCGATTACCCAAGCTGTTCAACAGTTTTTTAAATCGCATCATCAGGGGCTTGATTTCGGTGCAGGACATGCACCGGTGATTACACATGTCTTAAATCAGTCAGGTTTCACCATTGCAGCCTATGACCCGTTATTTTTTAATGATGATGAGCTGTTGAAGCAACAATACGACTATATTTGCAGCTGTGAAGTCATCGAGCATTTCCATCAACCGGCAAACAGTTTTGCTCTGCTCAGAGATTGTTTAAAACCAGGCGGGCGACTATTTTGTATGACGGAGATCTATCATGAGGCGATCGATTTTCATCGCTGGAATTATAAGAATGATCCGACGCATGTATTCATATATCACCGTAATACAATCAGCTATATTGCTGATAAATGTCACTTTAATAAACCGTATATTAATGGACGACTGATTATGTTAGAGGCTAATAGTCGCTAATAAATTGTTGTCGGATAGCTTGCTGATGTTGTGCAGGCAGTATGATGCTAACCACGACTTTATCCGTAAAACTCTGATCGATAATTTCTCCACGTAGTTGTTTGAGCTGGTATTCGAGGAGTTGTAGCTGTGAGTAATCAATCTCTAATGTCATTTCTGCCATTTCTACCCATTTAACGATATCAGCCTCAGCAATCGCTTGTTTTGCTGCTGCGCCATAGGCGCGGGTAAGTCCGCCAGTGCCCAGTTTTACACCGCCAAAATAACGAATTACGCCAATGACTGTATTGATAAGACTTTGTCCTTCCAAAGGAGCGAGTATCGGACGACCCGCTGTACCTGATGGCTCACCGGCATCATGAAAACGTTCAGTTAAAAAGCCTTCTGGTTGGCGAATGCGCCAGGCAAAAGCGAGGTGATTGGCTTGTGGATGTTGTCGAGCGAGTTGACCTAATTTACGGAGGGCGTCATCTTCACTCTGGCAGGGCATAATAACGCCAATAAAACGGGACTTTTTTATTTCATATTCCACCTCAGTGGTGGTCTCAACGGTGTAAAATTCTGTGGCCATGAACACTCGGCTATAGGAAAAAACAAGCCAACAATTTACCATATCGAGCCTAACAACATTTTTGTCGTCAACGAGGCTACATATTATCCGTCATAAAAAGCGTTTGAGCAGACGGTTATCATTATGCTTCAGTAATCAGTTTGGCGATGATAACCGTTGAACATTAAACATCGAGATAACGGAGCAAAACACATTGTCAGAAAGTGCATTTATCGTAGGCCAACGCTGGGTCAGTAATAGCGAAGCAGAGCTTGGTCTGGGTATCATTCAGGAAAGCAGTGGACGTCGTATTGAAGTATTCTTCCCCGCGGCGGCAGAGAGTCGTTTTTATGCTGCTGATAATGCGCCTTTAAGCCGTGTCATCTATTCTGAAGGGGATAAAGTCAGCACGCGTGAGGATGTGAGTTTTGTGATTAGCGCCGTGCAACCCTTTAATGGTTGTTATATCTATCAAGGCGATACCGAGACGGGTGAACCCATCAGTATCCATGAAATGGATCTGGATAGCCGTGTTCACTTTAACCAGCCTCAAGACCGCTTTTTCGCTGGTCAGGTCGATAAAAACAGTCAGTTTGAATTACGTGCAAAAACACTCAATTATCAGCATGAACTCCTAAAATCGCCGGCATATGGCTTATTAGGCGGCCGTGTTCAACTTTTACCACATCAGCTATATATTGCTCAGCAGGTAGCGCAACGATTTGCACCACGTGTGTTACTGGCAGATGAAGTCGGACTCGGTAAAACCATTGAAGCAGGTCTGATTTTGCACAAACAGGTCTTATCCGGTCAGGTCAGACGAGCACTTATCGTTGTGCCAGATGCGTTATTGCATCAATGGTTAGTGGAAATGCTCCGCCGCTTTAATCTGACTTTTACCTTGATTGACCACGAAAGGCACGACGCGCTGCAAGAACTTGATGAAGGCAATCCTTTTGAGAGTGCTCAAATGGTGTTGTGTGGGTTAAATAACCTATTGGCTAACCCACAGATGCAGGTCGACATGTTGGCGACAGAGTGGGATATGTTGATTGTGGATGAAGCGCATCACCTGGCATGGTCACCTGAACAATCAAGTGAGGGTTACCAACTGGTTGAAACGCTCGCGGCTCAGATTCCGGCATTATTATTGTTAACGGCCACCCCTGAACAATTAGGTATTGAAAGTCATTTCGCGCGCCTACGTTTGCTCGACTCTGATAAGTTTTATGATTTTGATGCATTTGTGAAGCAAGAAGCAGCATATCAACCAGTCAGCGAATTAATCGAACAGCTTGATGCCGCAGAAAGTTGGACGCAATTATCACCAGCGCAGCAGTCACAGCTTAAGGAATATCTCGATGAGATGTTATTTGAGCAGTTAAGTGCTGAAGAAGCGTACATCGATACAAAAGTGGATGCCATTCAACAACTTCTCGACAGACATGGCACCGGTCGGGTGCTGTATCGAAATACACGTGATGTGGTGAAAGGCTTCCCGAATCGACTACTTCACCAATATGAATTGCCGCTTCCGGATGCTTTGTCTGATGAAGATCTGAGTCATATTATTTTGCCTGAACAACATTTCACCGATGTTGACTGGTTAAAACACGATAGCCGCGTCAGTTGGCTGGTTGATTTTCTTAAAGCGCATCGCGACGATAAAATCTTAATCATCTGTGCTCAGGCTGACACCGCCCAACAGCTTGAGAACCATCTCAATATCAGTCAAGGCATACGTTCAGCAGTGTTCCATGAAGGGTTGAGCCTGGTGAATCGTGACCGTGCTGCAGCTTATTTTGCAGATGATGAAGATGGGGCGCAGTGCCTTGTTTGTTCCGAGATCGGCAGTGAAGGACGTAACTTTCAGTTTTCACATCATCTGGTGTTATTTGACTTACCGGTTAATCCGGATTTGTTGGAACAACGGATTGGTCGATTGGATCGTATCGGGCAGCATCATGATGTGCATATCCATGTCCCTTATTACGCCGATACAGCACAATCCATTTTATTGCAGTGGTATCACCAGGGTATGAATGCGTTTGAACAGGTGTTGGCTGCAGGACAGCGTATTGCGAATGTGACAAAACCAGCACTGGAAGCCGCCATGGCTGAACCAGCAAACCAGGGTTTATTAGATAGTCTGATACAACAAACACAGGAAGTTTCCGAGCAAACGCTGACAGAACTTCAGTCTGGGCGCCATCGCTTACTTGAGCGTCATTCCTTCAATGAGACTCAGGCAGAATCAGTTGTGGCGGATGTTGAAATGTTATCCCGTTCACTTGAGTTGGCCGGTTTTATGGATGATGTGTTTGATGCCTTCGGCGTAGATCAACATCCTCATAGCACAGACAGCATTATCATCGAACCTGGCACGCATATGCAGACACAGTTCCCGGAACTGCCAGATGAAGGACTGACTGCGACCTATCAACGCCACAAAGCACTGGGTCGTGAGGATATGAGCTTTCTGACATGGGAACATCCTATGGTGCTGGGCGCAATGGATATGGTATTGAATAGTGATTTAGGCAATAGTGCATTTTGTACCTTAGCAACTGATGAGGTGAAAGCCGGCAGTTTATTACTGGAAGCCATATTTGTTATGCGCACTATTTCGGAACGAGATCTACAGATTCAACGCTTTATTTCTGAAAGCCACATTAGACTGGTGGTGGATGAACGTGGTAAACAATACCAAACCGTGTTTGATGAGCATGATTTCAATAAAATAGCCGGTCGCATCCCAAGAGCAACAGCTCAGGAATTGATTCGTCATGCCCGTGGCCCTGTCGAGAACTTGCTCGCCCAGGCCAAAAATGCGGTGACAGACATGGAAGACACATTAAAGCAGGAAGCACTGGCTAATATGAATAATGAGTTGGAGCAGGAGTATCAGCGTTTGAGTGCCTTGGCAAAAGTCAACCCGAATATCCGACAACAAGAGCTGGATTATTTGAAACAGCGCCAGGAAAAGTTGAATGCTGGCATTCAATCAGCCTCATTATCGCTGGATGCCATACGGGTGGCTATTGTGACTGATCCCACTAACTAAAGAGACAGATATCAGAATGGTCAAGCTGAAAAAAGTTGTTATACCACTCATTATTTTTGGCCTGACTGTTCTGATTGTGGCTGCACTTATTGCCACTAAACCAAAAGCAACAGCCAAAGACACCAAACAAAAAGCCTGGCTGGTGAATGCCATTCCCGCTGAGTTCCAAACAATACGTCCACAAATAACTGTGTATGGTCGGATTGAAACTCCACGTGATGCCAATCTTAAAGCGGCTGTTGAAGCTGATGTTGAATCAGTAATGGTGCTGGAAGGTGAAACTGTTGATCGAGGTGAATTACTACTGCAGCTTGATAAAACGGATGTTGAACTCGTCAAGCAGCAGCGCCAAGCTGATGTGGATGAAATTATTGCTTCAATTGCCAATGAAAATGTGCGTTATCAACGCGACCTTAACTTGCTGGATAATCAGAAGCAGTTAGTCAATCTGGCAGATAATGCGGTTCAGCGAGCTAAAAAACTCGAGCAAAACAAGCTGACATCTCGCGCCACACTGGATGAGTCCTTATCAGCTTACCAACAACAAGTGCTGGCACTTAAACAATTACAGAATGATATCGCCGAGCATCCTTCACGACTGGCACAGCTAGAAGCGGCTAAAAAACGAGCTGAAGCCTTACTCAAACAGAGTGAGGTGAATCTGGGACGTACCGATATACTTGCTCCTTTTGCGAGTCGTGTTGCGACATTGAATGTTGCTATTGGCGATCGTGTTAGGCCAGGCGATAGTCTGATTAAGGTTTATGATCTAAATAATCTAGAGGTACGAGCCCAAATTCCCGGCCGTTACAGCCAGAAAATTCGTAAGATGTTGGAAAACGGGCAACAAATCATCGCCTCCACTGTCATTGACGGTGAGCCAATCAAGTTAGAATTAAAGCGACTCTCAGGAGAAGTCAGACTTGATAGTGGAGGGGTTGATGGCTTGTTCCGGCTAATGAATCATAGCAACACATTACCTTTAGGCACGTTTGTCGAACTGCAGCTCCAACTCGCAGAACAACAGCATGTTATTAAACTGCCTTTTAGTGCGCTATACGGGCTGGATCGTATCTATGTGATAGAGGATGGACATTTAAAAGCCATGACCATCGAGCGGGTGGGGGAAGTCATCACGGAAGATAATATTCAGCAATTGTTAATCCGAAGTGATGCTATACAAGCGGGTGACTTAATCGTGACGACACAGCTTCCTAATGCCATCACGGGTTTAGCGGTTGAGACTGCCCTGTGAGCCTGCCGGCACATCGCACAGATATCATTGGTATTTTTGCCCAGCATAAGGTAGCGGCAAACCTACTCATGCTGATGATGTTAATCGGTGGGTTTGTGTCGTTAAGTAAACTCAATACGCAATTTTTCCCTAACTTTGCACTTGATGTGATTACCGTCAGTGTTGTCTGGCGTGGGGCCAGCGCTGAAGATGTAGAAGATGCGTTGACCAGTCGCATTGAGCAAGAGCTCCGCACCATCGACTACGTCGATAAAATGACCTCAACTTCATCCTACGGCTCGTCTCTGGTGACTCTGGAGTTTGAAGAGGGTACAGAGATGGGACAGGCGCTTGATCAGGTAAAAGATCATGTCGCTCGTTTGCGAAATCTGCCTAGTGATGCTGAAACACCTGAAATCAGTATTGTGACGCGATACGATAACGTCGCCAGATTATTGGTGACGACAGATGGCCACTTAGATGAGTTACGTGGACTGGTGCATCAAATTGAGCATGAGTTGCTTGATGCCGGCATTTCCAGAGTCAATATCACTGGATTACCTGATGAAGAAATGGCGATTAAAGTCAGCACTTCAACACTAGAGTCATTGGGTTTGAGTTTTGGTGATGTCAGTCAACGTGTCGCTGACCAAAGTCAGGATTTGCCTGCCGGGGAGATTGGTAATGGTGAAACTGCACGCCAAATCCGTAGTCTCGATCAACGCCGTGATGCTGATGCCTTTGGTGATATCTCCCTAAAAAGTGATTATGAGGGGCGCGTTTTACTGATTGAGGATGTGGCCGATGTTGAGCGTCGTGCCATGCGTGATCAGGTCAAGGTGTTTTATCATGGCCAACCCGCCGTTGAGATTGAACTGCTGCGAACCGAAAATGCTGATGCATTGGCCTCTGCCAGGATTATGGAAAACTGGCTAGAACAAGCCAGACCCACTTTACCCAAAGGCGTGGATATTAGAGTCTATGATGCCAGTTGGTCATTGATTCAGGAGCGTATAAATCTGCTTCTCAGTAATGGTTTGGGCGGACTTCTCCTGGTATTAGCGATTCTCTTTTTATTTTTGCATGGCAGAGTCGCTTTCTGGGTGGCCGTGGGTATTCCCGTGTCTTTCATGGCAGCGTTGACCGTTTTGTACATGCTCGGCGGCAGCATCAATATGATCAGCTTGTTTGCTTTGATCATGGCATTGGGCATTATTGTCGATGATGCCATCGTGGTGGGCGAAGATGCGTTATCTCACTACCAAAGTGGAGAGCGGTCCTTGTCCGCTGCAGAAGGTGGCGCAAGGCGCATGTTAGCGCCGGTTATCTCATCGTCATTAACGACTATTGCTGCTTTTCTGCCATTGATGCTGATAAGCGGTGTGATTGGCAATATTCTGTTTGATATTCCTTTTGTGGTGATCTGTGTGATTATTGCCTCGCTTGTGGAGAGTTTTTTAATACTTCCCGGGCACTTACGCCACACTTTTCACAGTATGCATCATGATAAGCCAGGTCAGTTGAGAGTCTGGCTTGATGATAAATTTGAACAATTTCGTGAACAATTTTTTAGGCCTCTGGTTACTCTGGCTGTTAAAAATAGTGTGGTCACGATCAGTCTCACATTGGCGATATTGATTCTGTCTATCAGCCTGCTGGCCAGTGGTAGAATTTTATTTAACTTTTTCCCCTCGCCAGAAGGCACAACCATTACAGCGAATGCCCGTTTCGTGGCAGGCACCCCGAAGCAAGATGTTGAGCAATTTTTGCAGCACATCAATCTGGCTTTGGATAAAGCAGAGGCTGATTACGAGCAAAATATCGTCAAGATGGCTGTGACACGTTTAGGGAGTGCATCTTCTGCCAATTCTAATGTCAGTAGCAGTCAGGCGGATGAGCGTTTTGGCTCTGTTCAACTGGAGATGATTTCGCCTGATAAACGCGATATTAGAAACAAAGCGTTCATTCATGACTGGCGACAATATATCGAGCTTCCGCCCGGGATTGAAACGTTTACGATTAGTGAAATGCGTGGCGGTCCACCGGGTAGTGATATTGATATTCGTCTGAGTGGCGCGACAGCTGAGCAGTTAAAAAAAGCCTCACATGAGATCGCCGAGAAGTTAAAAAACTATGCCGGTGTCAGTGCGATTGAAGATGATATGCCCTATGGTCAGGAACAGTTAATCTATCGCATCAAAGGGCAAGGCGATGTGCTGGGATTGACTGTTGAAAATGTGGGACGTCAATTACGAGCAGCATTTGATGGTCAGTTAGTTCAGATATTTCAGGATGGTGATGATGAAGTAGAAGTGCGCATTATGCTACCTGATGCAGAACGCAATACGCTAGCGACATTAGAAAATTTTATGCTCAGATTGCCTAACGGTGGCAGTGCACCGTTATCCAGTGTGGTTGAGTTTGAGTCTCGGCGAGGCTTTGATGTACTCAGACATACCGATACCCAACTAGCCATACATATCACGGCGACCGTTGATGCTGTGGTGAATAATAATAATGCCATTCTAAATGATATGAAAGCTTCGTTTTTACCGGCCTTATCCTCTAAGTATGGGGTGAAAATAGCGTACGAAGGTCGTGCCGAAGAACAAGCAGAGACCATGACTGATATGGCCCAAGGCACGTTGCTGGCTTTTGTGATGATTTACCTGGTGCTGGCTTGGGTCTTTTCCTCTTACGGCTGGCCATTGGTTGTCATGGCAGCCATTCCATTTGGTCTTATCGGTGCTTTAATCGGTCATTGGTTATTGGGTATTGATCTGACCATTTTGTCTTTGTTTGGTATTTTTGGTCTGTCAGGCATTGTGGTGAATGATTCCATCATTCTGGTGACGTTTTTCAAACAATTGAGAGAGTCTGGCCTTGCGACACATCAAGCCATTATCGAAGCGTCTACACAACGACTTCGCGCGGTATTATTGACTTCACTGACCACCATTGCCGGATTGACACCATTATTATTTGAAACCTCGTTACAGGCACAATTTCTCATTCCAATGGCTGTATCTATGTCATTTGGTTTGATGTTTTCAACAGTATTAGTGTTATTGGTCATACCTGCGATGCTGGCTGTTTATGAGCAGATGGCAGATAAGTTTCTACCGAAGCGAACACAAACAGTGACAATTTGATACTGTATTAAGTCTGACTTAATAATCACGGTGCATGCTGCTTAAATTTGAGCGAACAGCATTGAGTTAAGGATTTTACATGCGACGATATACACCTATTGTGATGGCCGCTTTTATAAGCACTTTCAGCCCGCTCACTTCTTTTGCAAACGATGCAGAATCCGTCAGCAAAGTGCCTTATTCTGCCGGACTGGATCTGGCTTCACTCACTGATAAAGTGTATCAGCGTCTACCCGGCCTGCTAGCTGAAGGTAAGTATCAGCAGCTGCAGCAGGCAAATGACTCATACAGCAATAGCTTATTTGCAGAACCTATCACCGGTAATTTAAGTCTGTTTAGTGATGAAGTTGGTACTGGACGAGGTTCTCAAGAGTGGGAAGGGGGAGTGGACTTACCGCTTTGGTTACCCGGCCAAAAACAACAGCAACAAGCATTGTCAGCAAAAATAGCGGCTGAACTTCCTGCCTATCAGCAAGCATTGAAACTGGAAGCCTCGGGTGAAGTGAGGCAGCAAATCTGGCAAGTAAAATTAGCTGAAGCGCAGTTAGAACAAGCGAAACTGACTTGGGAAACCGCGAAAAAGTTACAAAACGATGTGGAGTCCCGGGTAAAAGCGGGGGATCTTGCTTCAACTGAACGACTACTGGCAGGCAGTAACACGCTGGAAGCACATAGCAAAATGGTCAATGCAGCATCGTTGCTTCAACAACGGTTGAAAATTTATCAACTGATTACCGGTGAAAACACCCTGCCAAAACAGGTCGAAGAAACCGTCATCACCCCTTCCGAAGACGTACAACAACATCCACAGTTGCAGTTACAGGATCAGTTGATAGCCAGATTACAGGCACAAATGGGACTGGCACAATATGACGGTGCAGTAAATCCTAGCCTGTCTGTTGGCGTCAGACGAGAACGGGGTGATAGAGCGGAAGACTATACCAATAGCTTGGGTATCGGGTTTAGCATGGCGTTGGATGATAAGGCATACAGGCAGCCTGCCATCGCTCAAGCCTCAGCCGAACTAGCTGATGCTCAGGTGACACGTCAATCATTATGGCGTGATCTAAAAACACGACAAGTCGCTGCTCATGAAGAATTAAACAGTAGTCGGCAGCAGCTGGATTTGATCACGGAACAAAATAAAACTACCCAGCAGTATTATCAATTACAAAAGCGCGCCTTTGATTTAGGTGAAATTAATTTGATTGATTTATTGCGCAGTCAGGCGTTGGCTAATGATAATGAGAGCAGAAAGCGCCTGTTGGAAGTACAAATAAAGCAACAGATTTCTGAATTAAATCAATCGCATGGGATAATCCTGTCTAATAATTAATAAAGCTTTTTAAGCTTAATTTTTCGTTAAGCTTTCTTTTTTAATCTAGCCTCCATACCACCTCCAAAGGGGAATTTTATGGAAGCTAGATCGTTGGCACAGTCTGTCAATAAAAGCCGCTCTGAACGCGTCGCAGAGCGACAAATTATTCAGCCTGTTTTTCCACTCACACTGGCAAAAGCCAATGAGCCGGGACGAATGGACGCTGAACAATTTATTTATCAGCGCTTTGAAAAACAACACGGTGCAGAGATCAGCCATTTTCTGCCGTTTATCTTGTCTGCCAGGACAGGTGGTTTAGTTTCAGCAGCACTTGGTTTCCAGCCAGCCAGTTATTCATCACATCTTTTTCTTGAATATTATCTTGATAATGATATTCAAACGACGCTCAGTATTCTTACCCAAACAGTCGTTCAACGTGATGCCATTGTAGAAATCGGAAACTTGGCCTCAGGACGACAACGTGCGACTCAGACCTTATTTTTACTTCTTGCTGAGTTGTTCTATCAAGCCGGTTATGAATGGGTTGTGTTTACGGCTAATTCAGCCGTTTCTCAGTGGTTGGCGAAATTAGATATTGAGACTATTGCCATCCGTGTTGCAGACCCAACCAGGTTGCCAGATAAAGGGGCAAGCTGGGGTAGTTATTACGATGATAAGCCTGTTGTGGTGGCCAGTCATATTCGCCAGACCATGGCAAAACTTAACAACAACCCCCTTATGTTGTATTTACGTCAGAGCTACCAACATCAATTAAATGAATTTGTCGCGAGTTTTCGTCATGACTGAGTTAGTCGAACGTTTACGTCGGATTGCGACACAACAGCCGAACGCACTGGCCTTGCAGGACCCATATCATCAGCTGACTTGGCGTCAGATGATAGACGAAGTGGATAGACTAACTGAACTGCTATTACCTTATACACAGAATGTCGTTGCCTTATATGCCGACAACAGTGTCGACTGGGCGTGTATTGATCTGGCCTGTTATGAAGCCGGCGTCATCAGTTTGCCTATTCCAGCCTTTTTTTCGGCAGAACAACAACATCATGCCATCAGTGAAAGTGGCACATTAGCGTTAATCGAATCGAAAGGCACGACATTATTTCAATCACTCAAGCTGTTTGACCAGTTGCATCTGTCGTTAACGGACAATCTGATTTTGTTTCCATTAGCCAAGAAAGGTCATAGTCAAATTCCAGAGAAAACCCAAAAAATTACCTTTACATCGGGTTCTACTGGTCAGCCTAAAGGGGTGTGTATGAGCACAGATAATCAATTAGCTGTGGCTGATGCCATTATCCAACGTACAGAATTACAAGCTATCAAACACCTGTGTGTATTACCGCTGACCACCTTATTGGAAAACCTAGCCGGCATTTACGCACCTTTGCTAAGCAGAGGATCGGTCACCTTATTACCAGCAGCCGAGCTTGGCTTTAATGGTGGACGAGGTTTTGATGTTCAGCAATTTTTACAAACGCTGAGCAAACATCAGCCAGAAAGTGTGGTGTTATTACCCGAATTATTACTGACTCTGGTGTCAGCCACTGAAACAGGCTGGCCAGTACCTGATAGTTTGAAATTTATTGCCGTGGGTGGCAGCCGTGTATCTGCAGACTTGTTACGGAAAGCTGGTGATTTAGGCTTACCGGTTTTTGAGGGTTATGGCTTATCTGAATGTAGCTCGGTGGTCAGTCTGAATAGCCCAAATTATCGGCAAATAGGCAGTGTCGGTCAGTGTCTTGACCATGTAAAAGTCAGTATTGAGTCCGGTGAAATCATTGTTAAAGGTAACTGCTTTTTAGGCTATATCAATCATCCT
>CEOG01020530.1_pt1 | contig 13018 bp, 21 predicted proteins | sample 530301 | NCBI WGS metagenome assembly CEOG01 (sample SAMEA2619903, study PRJEB7988) | marine metagenome | biome: marine biome (ENVO:00000447); feature: surface water layer (ENVO:00002042); material: "saline water (ENVO:00002010), including plankton (ENVO:xxxxxxxx)" | depth 5 m | reverse complement strand
GAAACCGGCAAGGATCACGGGACACCACTCCCTTACGACCTGAAAGCACCTGTAAACAGGCTACACAACTGATCTCCTGGGGGAGATTCCTGTTGTGTATACACGCGTGGCCCCAGGGGGCCGAGTGACAATGGTAGTGGTATAAGCACCTCCTTTGAGTTGAGCGACGACGGTCGCGATGTAGAGAATGGACTGCCGACCCTGAGGTCGGTGCGCCGTAAGCAGTCCTGGACGCACGGGCCCGTTGTGACCGGATGGTCGAGGGCGGGCCCCCTCTGTGCCACTGAGCCGCAGTGGCCACGGGTAATTCGGTCTACGGTAGGCAGTCTACGAACACGTCACGTGCGCGTCCTGCCGAAAATCGGCCTGGCGACGGCGTACTTTCTGGGCTCGGGGCCATCGTCACTACCCCGCTACGCTCGCTAGTGACGATGGCGGGCCTGGTACTCGGGTGATCTCTGGGTCAATAATGCATGGGGTTGCGGCCGATGCAAGGGGAAACCCCGTCACCGCCGGTCGGGGTTTGTGGTTACACTGTAACCAGTCTACTGCGGTTAAGTTATCGCCATTCGAGAGGGATTTAGCGCCGTGGACCCAGACCCAGGGTCTGCTGGATCAAGGCACCCTGGGACTCGATTATTGACTGGTGCGGAGTTCAGGCAAGCGAATTTCTATGTAGGCATTTATGTAGGTATAAAAATTAAAACTCTTTAACCCATTGATTTATATGGCTATTTGGTGCCCCCGCCAGGACTCAAACCTGGGACCTACCCCTTAGGAGGGGGAAATTACCCCCTTTAGTATCAACACCTTAGAACATAATGTTATTGATAAATAAGGGTTTTTTGTTCTTGCTTGTTCGTCTTTGTTCCCGTTTATTTGCTATGATTGGTTACAAATTGGTTACAACTTTTCCAGATCGAGCAACCAGGATTCCCCGCCATGGCCAAGCAAGCGAAGATCACCAGCATCACCGAGGCCGCTGCCGACAAGTTCGCCAAGTCTGCCGAAATTGCCGAAACACTCACCTGTGAGCTAATCCCCGGCTTCCTGCTGCGGAAGGTCTCCAAGTCTTGCGCATGGCGGTACCGGTACACGGACCTTACCGGGAAAAGGCGCGTCTACACATTCGCAAAGTTCCCCAGCACTAAGCCCCATGAGGCAGCGGCGACTGCACTCGACTGGCACCAACGCAATGCAGACCCCTTCTATGAGGCGCAGGAAGCCAAGGTGGCGAAGCGCAAGGCACGGGACGACTCTACGGCCCGCACCCTGAGGAAGTACCTCCAGGGCGATTACAGGCGTCACATGGAGGCTTGGAAGCCGAAAAATGCCAAGGCCAATGAGGGCCGCTTCGAGAAGCAGTTCGCGCAATTCATGGACCGGGATATGGCCACCCTCACAAAGCAGGACATGAAGCGCTGGCAGACCGCGATGCAGGACCGCGGACTGGCACACTCAACGATCCGGCGAGAGTTTGCCGCCCTCCGCGCATTGCTCAATCAAGCGGTCGCTGATGAGGTCTTGGAAGTAAACCCGATACAGGGACACCGCCTATCTGCACCAGTCCACAGTGAGCAGCAACGCGCTTTAGATGACCCCGAAAAGGCAAAGCGCCGCCTGCTCACTCCCGTTGAGGTTCGCGGCATCCTGACCGGGCTGGATAAATTCGCGGAAGAAATCAGGAAGCAGCGCCGCAGCAGCAGGAAGAACGGCAAACCCCACCTGCCCGACCTCGATCTGGTGGAATACCCGCACTGGTTCATCCCTTTCTGCAGCCTGGCCATGGCTACCGGCTGGAGGCCTGGCGACCTGTATACACTGCGCTGGGAGGAAGTCGACCTGAGGTTTACCGGCACTCTGCGGAAGTACTCGGAGAAGTCAAAGGACGTTGCTTTGCGCCGGGACAAAGAGCCGACCTTGTTGGAGACCCCCCTGCCCGCTTCGGCAAAATCCATGTTGGCATCGTGGCACAAACAAAACAGTAGTCCGGATACCGGGCTGGTCTTTCCCTCCCCTCGCGGCGGTCGCCAAATGGTCAATACCGCACACCTGAAACCGTGGAAGCGTGTAAAGGCATTAGGCCAGGTAAACAGCAACCTTGAGTTCTACGCCCTACGGCATCATGCGATCAGCGCAATGGTGGCCGGTGGAATCCCCCTGCTCACCGTGGCCAAGCTGGTCGGCCACAAGGATGCAGGCATGATTCAGCGCCACTATGCGCACCTATGCCCCACCAGTGCAGCCGATGCGATGGATGTTGTTGCCGCGACGATCAAGAAGGCAAGATCGAAAAAGAGGGCCACCGTGTGAGAATCAATCAGCCGATTACTGACGAACAGCACGCCCAGGCCGACAGGGATTATGAAGCGCTGGCATTGCGCCAGAAGGCGTATTTCACTGAGCTGGCGAACCGCCTTGAGGCTGGGGAATCGCTTAGTGCGATGGACCGCAAGCTTGCCGCGTCATTGATGCGCCGCGCCAGCGATGCAATTTCAACGAAGCGTAAGCGCCCAAGGGGGCAACCCGTTCAAGTCCCCGACATAGCAAGGTGGGAATACGCTAGGTTGATTGTTCACAGGGGGCTGTCATCCAATGAAGCGATTGAAGAACTTAGTGAGCGCTACAGCAGTTCCATTGAGTCGATCAAAGCAAAGCTGGGCATGGTTAGGGCAAAGCCTGGCTGGGAAGTTGCCAAGGCTGAAACCAAGATGTTTCTCCAATGGGAGCAAGGGGGCGACGGAACACAGGAGAATAAAACTTAAAACGTCCGATTAGGTTACTAAACCAGCCAATCTAAGCGGGCTGTAATGGCGTCTCACGAACAACGAGTGAGACCGTCATGCAAAAACAAGTCAACCAAACCGCCCCCGCTATTATGCGGCCAAAAGATGCCTGCGCGTATCTCGGTTTTGGCCGTACAAAACTGCACGAGCTGCACGAAACCGACCGCACGTTTCCCCGCAAGATACGCTTCTCCAGTCGCGTAGTCGGCTGGCGAAAAGCTGACCTTGATGCCTGGCTGGAGCTAAAGGCCCGCCAAGCAAAGGGGGCAGCAGCATGACCACCAGCGACCGGCTAGAAGCCGCCCCCAGCGCGCCAGATTCAACGATCAGCACCCGACCCGAGTACAACCCCGTAGTGCGGAACATTGGCAATTCTAGGTCGCTGCGAGCGGCTTTAGACGCTATGTGCGCGCATTGCATGGGCTGCTCGGAGGATCACTTAGAACCGGGATTCCGAGAGTCTATCCGCGAGTGCACCGCGTCATCGTGCCCGCTGTGGAATTTCCGACCTTATCAGCGGAGCGCATGACCATGACCGCGCATACGACCCTACTCCCCAGCATTGCACCAGGCATAACTCGCAGCGTGACCGTTGAGCGTGGGCAGTACACCTGCCGCGTGCTGGTTGATGACGTTGAGGTGTTGAGCCGCATTAAGGGCAGGCCCTGGACTATCGCGCTCGAAGTCGATGACCTGGCGATGATTGCCGATGCCTGTCGGGGCGCGCTGCGGATCACAAAAGGCGAGGCATAAAAAAACGCCAGTTTGCGGCTGGCGTCGGAATGATTGTCCTGTCGGAGGGACGGAAAGAATGGTAGCACGAACAAGCCAAAACAGCCCGCAGCGGCCAATCCCTTTGCGCGTAATGTTCGAGAATATCCCCGAACAACTGCAGGCGCTGCCTCAGTGGGTCATGTGGCGCTATGAGCTGAAAAAGAACAAATGGACAAAAGTCCCTTATTCCCCCAACGGGTCCAAAGCAAGCAGCACAAACGCCCGCACCTGGTCACAGTATCGTGATGTAGTTTCCGCGTATCTGGACGGCAACTGGGACGGCATCGGCATCACGCTGCCAAAGGGTGGCGAGCTATTCGGCATTGACCTGGACAAGTGCAGCATCGATGCCGCCGCGCCGTTTCTTGTGGACACTTACACGGAGCAGTCACCGTCCGGTACGGGCTTCCGGCAAATAGGCATCGGCAGGAAAACGAACGGCGCCGGCTGCAAGGTCAACCGGCCCTGCCCTGGCGTTGAAGCAGTCGAGATTTACGACAGCGGCCGCTATCTGACCATCACCGGCAACCGGCTGGAAGATCGCCCCTATGATGTGAAGCCATGCCAGAGCGCACTGGACGCCGTTTGCGCGAAGTTGTGGCCGCAAGAGGGTGGATCTGATGGGGCGCTAGTGGACGCCATCCGTCGTGGCCGCCAAGGTCCGAAATTTACAGCCCTGTATGACCACGGCGACCTGTCGCACCACAACGGCGACGCTTCAGCGGCTGACCTGGCCCTGGTCGGCATTCTCGCGGCAAATACCAGCGACCGGGCGCAGATCGACCGTGTGTTCCGCGCCAGCGCCCTGTATCGCCCCAAGTGGGACGAACGGCATCGCAGCGATGGTGCCACCTATGGGCAGATGACCATAGAGCAGGCCTGGCAACCGCAGAAACTGCCCAGCCCCACAAAGTTGGTGCCGGTGGACCTGTCGGACGTCATGACAAGCAAACCAAAGTCGCCGCAATTCATCATCAAGCCTTGGCTACCGCGCCGCCTGGTGGCCCTGCTGGGGGCGCATGGTGGCCTGGGCAAAACGTACCTGGCACTTGTCATCGCGGCCCATGTTGCATCCGGCACGCGGCTTTTCGGGCTGGACGTTGAGCAGGCCCGAGTGGTGTTCACCAGCCTGGAAGATGAACCCGAGCTAATCCGGTACCGGCTACGCCTCATCATCGAGGAATACGAACTCAACCCATTCAGGGTGTTGGAAAACATCACTCTGTTGGACGGAACCAGCGGCTATGCGGCCCTGTTGACCGAGGGCATGAATACCGCGTCGCCGGTGCTGCTGACCGCTGCGTACACGTCCCTGGCAGAGCAATCGATGGGGGCCGGGCTGGTGATCGTGGATAACGCGTCGGATGCCTTCGATGCCAACGAAAACCAGCGCCGCCACGTTCGCGGATTCATCCGGGCCCTGACCGACATTGCCCGGGACAATGATGCCGCCGTGCTCCTGTTGGCCCACATCGACAAGAACGCGGCACGCAATGGATCACAGGGAAACAGCTATTCGGGCTCCACCGCCTGGCACAACTCCTGCCGGTCCCGCCTGGCGGTACTGAACCAGGATGGACTGGTGACCATCGAGCACGAGAAAAACAACCTCGGTCCAAAAGCCGAGGCGGTGGTGATCAGCTTCACCGACAAAGGAGTGCCGGTCCCTGAGAAACGCAAGACCGCCCCCGACGGCACGCTGGTGGAACACCTCGACCAGCGCGAGATGATCCGCGTTTTTCAGGCGGCACACCAGGCAGACATCAACGTCCCGGCGAACCTCAACCCCGGGGCAAATTCCGCATTCACCGTACTGGCGACCCTGCCGGAGTACTCACGCTTTGCGAAGGGCAAGCAGTCCCGCGAGTTAGCGGCGCGCACCATCGTGGCGCTGAAAAGGGCCGGAACCATCGTTGAGGAAGATTACCGGAAGCCCAACCGGCACCACGCATCGCGCCTGGTATTGGCCAAAAGTGCGCCAACGCTTCCTGCGGCTGGTCGCAATCAGGAGGCAGCTACCCCATGAAAACGGCCCCGGAAAAGTGTGCGCGTCACACCCCCCATACCCCCCTATGGCGCATTGACGCGCCGCCCTATGGGCTGCGTCAACGCGTCAACGAACCATTGACGCACCGTTGGCGCACCGTTGGCGCAAAAGGGACCGAACAGACCAGGAGAACCACCCCATGACCGAAAACTGGATCGTAATCAGCGACCGGCAAGAGCTGGGCAGCAAGTGGCGCAACATTGTCATCGAGGGCCCTGGCGTCCAGAAGCCCCGGCGCAAGTACTGGCTGTCCTGGAACTCTGAGCGCGAGACCTTGAGGAACAACCAGTGCGCGCAAGACATGAAAAAGCGGGACCCCGAATTCTTTCGCTTACTGCGCTCCGAACTGAAGGCCACCCGGCCTGTTTACTACTGAGAGGAACCACCCATGACAAACGAAACGCTCATCAAACTCCAGGAAGTCCAGGAACGCATCATGTTCGTCGCTGACGGACTCAGGGGCATCGGCATTGCTACCAGTTCAAATGATTTCCACGGCGATTGCCTGGAGTGGCTGGGGCATGGCGTGCTCGCGTTGGGGCAGTACCTGCAAGACCTCAACACCGACCTTGCAAAGCAGATCGACGCGCTGCCGCCGAAAGACATCGAGCAATGAACTCACACAGTGGAGTTGACCAATGACCAGCCCAGCCGAGCGCATGAAAAAGCTACGCGAACGCAGGAGCGCGGGAATCCGCGTCATGGCCGTCGAGGTGCAGATTGATACCGTCGAGGCGCTGATCGAACTGGACTACCTTTCGGTGGAGGACGCGCATGATCTTGGTGAAGCGGCCAAGGCCCTCACCCGATTCATTGAAGACGCCACAAGTTCAGTGACGAGTAACGCGATCACTTTGAACGCATGGTAATTTTTGAGTCATGAGAGAACACCAGTACAGAGAGGCCGAGCAGAGCGCCACGTTAGCGCTGCTGGACTTCATCGAGAAGGACTTCGCTGGTCTGCCGGTGCGTGTCGTGGCCGGCGCGTTGATGCGTACCAGCGTGGCACTGGCCATTGAGGTGTTCGGCCCGGACTTCGGGGCGAGGGCAACCCGCCGCGCCCTGGAAAACATCTTGAACCAACCCAGACAGAGGAAGCTGCAATGATCGGAAAGAAGTCCCTGACGCAACGTGCCGCCGAGGCGGTCAAGGGTAAGGCATCGTCTGCCGAGCTCACTGGCATCAAATCTGAGGTTGCACGGCGGATTACGGAAGTCGAGCAACTGCTCAAGTTGACGGAACAGAAGATTGAAGACGTCATGGGCGAAGGCGACCTCGATGCCGTTCGTGCTGTCCGTGAATCCGAGGGCGATCTTCGAGATGAAGACCGGGTTTTACATCGCATGCAGAGTGAGCTGCACCGCGCTATCGGTATCGCCCAGGGTGAAGAAGCCATGAAGGCCGCAGGGCAGCACCGTAAGAACCTGGAGAAGGCGCTGGAGCAGGCAGAGAAGGCGCAAGCCATGCTGCAAGAATCCGAGCGCATGGCGCGTCAAGTGTTTGTGGCGCGGCAGCAGGCGGCACAGATCGGGGAATCTCTGGTGTTCGATGTGAAGACCATCCGATCACTGGCCGCGGCAATCTACCCTGAGGGCAACCAGCGCAAGCAAATGATGATTGACCTTGGAATGCGCGAAGTGAACCGCAACGCATAGGAGATCGACATGACTACCGAAAGAGCAGAAGCCGGAACACGCATCCGCATGACAGAGGAAGACCGCAGCCAGTTCAAGGGGCTGGCACGGCACCCCCTGGCACGGCAGTGGATGCTGAAGCGTTTGATTGAGGCGCGAGAGAATATGGTCCTGGCAGAAGACAAATCAGCGGAACAGCGATGGTCTGCTGAGGTGGATCGTGTGGCCGGTGAGTTGCGCCGCTGTGGTGTCAAACTGGGGAGCGGGCAATGAAGCTGACCGGGTATGCCGCCGTATTTAACAGTCGATCGGTAGACCTGGGCGGGTTCCGCGAGGTCATCGCACCCGGTGCCTTTGCTCGCACCATCAGCGATGGGCACCCAGTGTTCGCTGTTCACCATCACAACATGGCAAATATTCTGGGCTCCAGCCGCAGCCAAACGCTCAAACTGTACGAGGATGGGCAGGGACTGCACTTCGAGCTGTACCTGCCGGATAGTTCGCTCGGGAATGATATTCACACACTGGTCAAGCGCGGCGACCTCACAAGCATGTCATTCAGTTTTGCAGTGAATGGTGCCAGTGGGGAGCAGTGGCGGGAAACCGGCAGCGGCGAGATCGAGCGCACGCTTAAAGACGTCAACCTGTTCGAGATCAGCACTGTGGCACTGCCGGCCTACCCTGCAAGCAACGTTAGTGCTCGCGCTGAGGCGCACGCCAACCAGGCCGCACGGAACATGATGATTAAACGTGCTATGGCTTCCAGGCTTCAAGCTGCCTGAACAGACAGGCCCAGCCGGCCCAGGGCGCTCCGGAGCTTCAAGCCGGTACTCCGCCAGCCTAGCCCCACTGGTGCGCGCAACGGGGCCCCTATTCGAGATGGGAGGGGGTGGGTCAAAGTCTCAGACCTTCCAGCACAAGACCGCGTGGGTAGTCTTTTTTTCACGCAGTCACTTCACAAAATTGAGGTTCAGGATATGCCAACACCTCGCAAACCCCGAAACTTGAAGCTGCTCGCCGGTACGGCACGACCTGACCGCGACAAGCCTGGCGAGGCTGATTTGCCAGTTATTGACCAGGTGCCCGAGGCCCCCGAGTGGCTTCCGAATGGTCATGCTGTGCGGGAATTTGAAAAGCTGGCTGCGTTCCTTCACGCCAACAAGATACTGACCGAGGCCAGTGTCGTGCCCCTTGCCCACCTGGCAGCGATTCACGGCAAGCTGGTGCAGGGCTATGCGGCGGGTATTACCCCCTCCGGGCACCTTCTGAGCCAGTACAGGGCGCTGTGCGGTGACTTCGGACTGACCCCTGCCAATGCCCACAAGGTGCGCGCCAATGGCGATGCAGGGCGCCGTAACCCCTTTGCGCGCAACGGCAAGCGGTAGACACTTAAATCAGATCAGTGATGAAGATAGCCCGGCACATGACCGGGCTTTTTTGTGGCTGGGGATTACTCCCGAGAGGCTAGACTATGCGGCCTGGTGGTGCGCTTGATGCTTGATGCCAAGGCTCACCATTTCCAATCGCGTGGTCAGGTCCTGCGCGTACTGTCCCAGCGCGAATACCGCATGGGCAAGTTGCTCGAGTGGTTCTTCGCCGAGATTATCGATACCGCAAGCCGCAGCGGTACCGATGCCCATCAGCCCGGCAGATAGGTAGTTGAACCTTTCATGCAGTTTGTCGAGTTCTTCGACTTCGGCTGAGGAAAGTTGACGCATTTGTTTGGGCAGCGCGGTTGCGCTGTTAGTATCGTTGGTAGCCATGTGGCACCTCCTGGTTAGGTGTGGCGTGGTTAGGTCTCCTGGAGTGCTCCAACACTCCAGGGGACCGCTTTACCTTAGACCGGGCTCCGACCTAGGTCAAATAGGAAAGGCCATAATGTGTCGCCTAGCCAGGCAGGCTAAACAATGGAGATACCATGAGAAAGTTGCTGTTGTTCCTTCTTTTTCCCCTCATAGCCTCCGCTGGTGGCGAGCAAGAGGTAAAGCGCGAGGACTATGGCGATGCCTGGCCATTTACTGTCGAGAAAGGCGTGGTTGCGTGTCGAGGCGCTGGCGCAGTGCTGTTCGTCACAAACCATAAAACGTATGCCGTGAACGGGCTGGCGATCAGTGACGGAATACACGGGAATATCAGGGATATTTGGCGGGACAATCCGAACCGTGGCAGCTACGGCCCTGTAAAAGTGAGCATTGCGCCAATTATTGATCTTGGTTTGTCGCTCTGCGACTAAACCTCCGTCCCATTAGCTGGAATAAAGATCACCTGCTGACCCTGCCACCGATCCATCACCAGCACACCCGCCCCAAGGCCCACCAGGGCACCCAAGATGAACGCCAATGCGATCAGTTTGAGCGTGGAGCGTCTATGCGCTGCGGTCGCCTGAGCAACCCTGTCTGCGGCTTCCTGGCGTATCTGGGCGGGCCTGTCTGTGTCGAGTGGTTGCATGGCAGCGACTGGTTACAAATTGGTTACAAATTTCGGTTATATCGTTTTTGTTAGTAGCCGCTACCGCCAAAACCCTTGTATTTGGTGCCCCCGCCAGGACTCAAACCTGGGACCTACCCCTTAGGAGGGGGTCGCTCTATTCAACTGAGCTACGGGGGCGCTGCGGGCCGCGAGTATAGCAGCCCCTCCGCGCTGTTGGCACCTCTCAAACCTCGTATTAGCCGCCAATATCCAGGCAGATCTTGCCGAAGTGCCGTTGGGATTCCTGGTGACGGAAGGCGTCTGCCAGCTGCTCCAACGGGTAGTTGCTGTCGATGATGGGTTTGAGGCCGCCCGCCTCCACCGCTGCCAGCATGTCCAGTTGCTGCGCCCGGCTGCCCACGGTAATGCCGCTGATGCGGGCGTTCTTCTGGAACAGCTCCGCCGTAGGCACCTCACCGGCAATACCCGTCAGCACGCCAATCATGCTGATACAGCCATCGAAGGCCACCGCCTTCACGGATTGTGGCAAGGTACCCGGCCCGCCAACTTCCACCACCAGATCAACGCCGCGGCCACCGGTAATCTCCTGCACCCGCTGGCCCCAGGCGGGCACCTCGCGGTAGTTGATCAACTGCTCAGCGCCCAGCTCCCCGAGCCGCTGCAGCTTGGCGTCAGACGACGATGTGGCGATCACCCGACAACCCATCTGGCGGGCAAACTGCAGGGCGAACACAGAAACCCCTCCGCTACCCTGCACCAGCACCCAGTCGCCCGGCCGCAGATGCGTTTCCACCACCAGCGCCCGCCACGCAGTCAGCCCCGCGCAGGTCAACGTAGCCGCCTCAGCGTAGCTCAGCCCGGCTGGCATGCGCGTAAAGCCCCGCGCCGGCATGGTAACGACTTCGGCGGCGAACCCGTCCACATGGTCTCCAGGCACGCCGAGCACCTTCTGCAGGTCGGGCCGCCCGTCCTGCCAGGCGGGAAAGAAACAGCTCAATACGTCATCGCCCACCGCAAAGTCCGTGACGCCTTCGCCCACGGCGGTGACAACGCCGGCGCCGTCGGACATCAGGATGCGGCCGTCGTCCGTGGGCAGCATGCCCAGCGCCACCAAGTAGTCATGAAAATTCAGGGAGCTGGCGCGCACTTGCACCTGTATTTCGCCATGGCCGGGTGGGCGGACATCCCGCTCGATCAGTTTCAGCCTGTCGAGGCCACCGGGTTTGGAAACAGCAACTGCGCGCATGTGGGTTCTCCTTGCTAGGGGTACTGGTCTGCGCTGGCGCCAGAGTATTTCTCAGGCACTGCCGCGCACAATGAGGCCCGCAATGTAGGCAATATGCAGGGCGACTACAAGCAGTGTGAGTTGAACCCGCATGCGGGAGTACCAACCCCGGTCCGTGCTGCTGCCGCGTTCGTACCAGAGTGTTGCAAGGTGGGCCAGCGCCAGCAGCCCGGCGGCGATCAGCGCCTGTGCCGTAAGCACACTGCACACCGCGAACAACACAAGGCCGTTACTGACCAGCAAGCGCAGTGCCTTGTCGCCACCGGCCCGTCGCTGCGCCGTCCCCCATAGCGATCCGGCCATGAAACACAGGATGGCAAGTGAGTATACGATGAAACCCTGCTGTGACAGCGCGCGGGGATAATCCTGCAGCAGCCAGATACCGGTGGCACTGACGGCGAAAGGTATCAGCCCGGCAAAGCCGAGCGCCGTGACCAGACGTGTCACTGCGATAGCCCTGTCAGTCCTGTACTTTGCTGATCACCAGCAGTATCTCGCCGACCCGCACGCCAAACTTGCTCATGATGGACTCATTGATCAGTGTCGTCGGGTTGACGAGGTACATACGGTCATCGATGCGCAGGTCCAGCGTGCCGTCGTTCCAGGGAATCTGCAGTACATAATCCAGGAACATGCTGTTGCCGGCTACCGTAATCTTGCCCTCTCCCACCACGTCACCGGCGGTGCCGATGTAGCGACCGTCGCCCGCAGGCGTGAGCGTCCAGACCCTGCGGTCGGGTTCACCGTCGTCAAACAGGAAATCTTCTTCCAGTGTGCCGATTCCGTCTTTCCAGTAGGCCTTGATATCAGCATTGAAGTAGCGAATGACCTTGCCGCTGCGGTCCTTGATGACACCGTGCGCCGTGAGTTGGCCATTAAAAAACGTTTCCGGCACCAGGGTCGGCTGATTGTCAGTGTAGTCGTCTACTGTTACCGCGCCACAGCCGGACAGGCCCGGCAGCAGGGCCAGCAGGAAGAAAAAAGGGAAAAAGGAGCGCATGGAGAGCCTCTCGGGTAGCGGGTTCCTGCTACCTTACGCGCTGGCCCTCCAGAGGGATCACCTGAACAGGGTGGCTAGAGGGTATAGTGCGCCCCGACGTGGCGGCTGCAGGCCTGGCTGCCGCTGTATTCCAGCAGGCGCGCCTGAATCGCTGACTGGTCGCGCTCGAGGATGCCGAACATGAGACCGTCGAAGTAGCCCAGCGCCTTGGCATAGATCACGTCGCCGGCCTCGGCATCGTAGTTACCCAGCACCTCGTCCACCTGTTCCGCGTACTCATCCTCACTGAGGAAGCCGAGTGCGTCCTGCGCCAGCACACAGCTCAGCTGCCGGGACGCCGCGAACTCCTCGGCGCCGAGGGAGAGCGCATGAGACTGGGTGGTGACAACGAGCAATAGTGCAGCAACAAGTGATCGCATGGTACGCTGGGCCTTCCTCAGGGGACATGTCATTGCGCGCAACATTACGTCCGCTTTATGACATCCGTATGACAAGAATATGAAGAATGTGGGGAGCACTGGACCATGAATCTGCGCGTCATTGTATGGGGTACCGGCAATGTCGGACGCCCGGCCATCAGGGCCGTACTGTCTCATCCGGGCCTTGAGCTGGCCGGCGTTGTCGTTTCCAATCCGGAGAAAGTCGGGGTTGATGCCGGTCTTCTGGCAGGCGTTGCCCCGGTGGGCGTGGTGGCGACCAGCGACGCTGCCGGACTACTCGCGCAGCGACCCGACGCCGTTGTCTACACCGCGACGGCCGATACGCGGCCCGAGGAGGCCATGCGCGACCTGCTGCAATGCCTTGACGCGGGCTGCAACGTTGTCTCCAGTGCCTTTTACAGCCTGCTGCACCCGGCCTCCAGCTTCCCCGATGTGCTGCAGCCCATCGAGGCGGCCTGCCAGCGCAGCGGCGCATCGCTGTTCGTTTCAGGGATCGACCCCGGCTGGGCGATGGATATGCTGCCCATTATCGCCAGCGGTACCAGCTCGGCCATTACCGAAATTCGCAGCCGGGAGATATTCAACTACGCGCTGTATGACCAACCCCGTGTCGTCCGCGAGG
>CEOG01035178.1_pt1 | contig 13096 bp, 14 predicted proteins | sample 530301 | NCBI WGS metagenome assembly CEOG01 (sample SAMEA2619903, study PRJEB7988) | marine metagenome | biome: marine biome (ENVO:00000447); feature: surface water layer (ENVO:00002042); material: "saline water (ENVO:00002010), including plankton (ENVO:xxxxxxxx)" | depth 5 m | reverse complement strand
CCGGCGCGGCGCGGGCGGGCATCCCCTGCCTCGGCTATGCGCCGCATGGCGACGGCGCGGCGCTCGCCGCCGCAGGCGCAACGATTTTCAAGGATATGAGCGCGCTGCCGGCCCTTCTCGGGGTTTAATCCGGAAATTTCGCGGCGAAATCCTCTGCCTCGATACGGGCGATATTAGCGACCGAGCTGATCGTGTGATAGGTCCCGCAAAGGGCAATGATTTCAAGCTGTTGTTCGGCGGTCCAGAGGGACTGGAACTCTGCGCGGGTCGTTTCGCTCAAATTGGCGCTCGCGCATATTTCATCGACCACCCGAATGAGAAGCCCTTCTTCCGCGGACCAGCAGGGCGCATCGCCGCCCGCCTGATGGGTTGCGTGGATCTGATCGGACGTGAAGCCCGCCGCAGCCGAAAAGGCGGTCACATGAACCCCCCATTCATAGGCGCAGGCCCGCTTGGCGGTGACCCGCAGGATAACGATCTCGCGTGCGCGCAGGGAAAGCGGGCTCGCCTTATCCAGAAGATTGGGCACGCCTTTCTTCAAAAACCGGCGACTGTTAGCAAAAACGCGGAACAGTTTCAGGATATAGCCATTCCGCTGCGGATATGTTGTAAATATCTCTGCGATTTCCGGTGAAAAAGGCGGCTCGACCGGGGTTAGATAATGGTTCATTCCTGTCTCCGTTCATGCTATGTAATCTGTAGCGCCTGGCCGCAACGCTATGCTACTAATAATGTAGCGTCAAGGAGAAACAGTAATGACGGTAAAAAAACCGGGGATGCCGGTGCGCGGATCGACGACCGGACGGCCGGTCATGGTGCTGTTCGATAGGCTGGGACAGCGCTGGACTCTGCGTATTCTTTGGGAGCTTCGGCGCGGCCGGATGACGTTCCGTGAACTACGGGGATATTGCGATGAAATCTCCCCCACTGTCCTCAACCAGAGGCTCAAAACCCTGCGAGAGCTTGGTTTTGTCAATCATGAAGAGGGGGGCTATGGCTATACGGAAATCGGGGCTGACCTTGCGGAGAAACTGGGCCAGTTCGATAAATGGGCAGAGGAATGGGCCAAAACCCTCGATATCAAATAGAATTGCCCCATGCACCGCCAATTGGTTACTCCGGTTTTTGAAAACAGGGTTGGGTTCAGATGATAAACTCCTATGACATCACCTCGATAGAGGCCTTGGAAGGGCTATATGATGCAGCCAATCCCAATTCCATCGCCAAAGAAACGGCGGCGCTGACGCCGGAATACCGCCGCTGGCTGGAAAAGGCGCCCTTTTTCGCCCTTGCGACCAGCGGGCCGGGCGGGCTTGACTGTTCCCCGCGCGGCGATGCGACGGGGCAGCTTCTCCGCATCCTCGATGACCGGCATATCGCCCTGCCCGACGGGCGCGGCAATAACCGCATCGATTCCTTGCGCAATATTGTTACGGATCCGCGTGTTGCGCTGCTGTTTCTCATCCCCGGAATCGAGGAAACATTGCGCGTCAATGGCCGCGCCCGCCTGACCACCGATCCGGATCTTCTGGAGAGTTTCACCTTCGGCGACAAGGCGCCGGTGACCGTGCTGATAGTCGAGATTGAGGCCGTTTACTTCCAATGCGCGCGGGCGATCAAGCGCGCGAAACTGTGGGATTCGGCGATGCAACTACAAAAGGGGGATGTCCCGACGGCCGGGCAGATGACCAAAGGCGCCCTGCCCGGGTTTGATGCGGATGCGTATGATGCGGCGCTCCCCGTCCGCCAGCAATCCACCCTCTGGTGAGGATCGACAGGTTGAGTGGCGGACAGGGCCACCAGCGGGCGGCTCAGGCGGCAGTCCTGGACCCGGCTACTGCCGCAAAGCCCTGATCTGTAAGGGAAAAGCTGCCCTTGATCAGGCCCGTCTGGTTGGAGAATTTAGCGCCGAACTTGCGGGCGAGGCGGCGCATCGGCGTATTATGCGGGACGAAATTCACCTCCAGCATCTTCAGCCCATGATCGCGCGCGAGACGAAAGGCGAGCGTCATCAGCGCCGTGCCCATGCCCATATCCCGCCAGTCGTCTTCGACGCTGATGGCGATTTCCGCCGCTTTTTCCGGCAATTCGCCGCCAAAGCGCAGCTCGATCACCCCGCGCAGCACGTCACCGACAAAAGCGCCGCAGATAATCGGCAGCGGCTGGTTTTCATTGGCGCAATAGCGGCTGACCGTATAGTCGGATGTCGGATATCCGAAGCGCAGGATCCGGCTTTCCGGGCTGAGCCGGAAAATATGATCCTGCAACAGGCCATGTTCGGCCGGGCGCAATTCGCGATAAAAAGGCGCGAGAGGGCCCGGCCGCACAGGGAAGCCGGTTATTGCCGCTTGGCTATTCATAGAACATGCCCGTTTTCTGCATGCGGGCGGCCTTTGTTTCCATGCTGGAAGCAATCCGCCTGCCAAAAGCCGTAAATCCTTTTCCAACAGTGGTAAATCCTTTGCGAACCAATGCGTTAAAGCATCCCAGCAGCCTGTGCGCTTCTTCACTGCGCAGCCGCCGGCCCTCCCGGATGTGTCGCGCAAGGTCCGCAATCGTAATCTCGTCAGCAGAACGATCCTGATAGATATTCGTCATAATATGCTCCTTTTACTCTTGCGAATGACCTTGATCGCAGCCATAGTTATGCTGCATTGCACAATCAATGTATGTCGCAGCGCAGCATCTGATAAGCCCCTGTTTTGTCATAGCTGCTTTGCCTCAGAGGAATAGATGGAGGTCTCGATGGATCTCGCCAGCCAGATGATTTTGTTCGCCAGCGTGGTGGATCACGGGAGTTTTTCAGCGACCGCCCGCAGCCTTGGCCTGACCCCTTCGGCGGTCAGCAAGCAGATCGGCCAGCTTGAGGACAAGCTCGGCGTGCGGCTGCTGAACCGCAGCTCACGGCAGGTGTCGATGACGGCGGAAGGCCGCTCCTTCTATGAGAGCTGCGCGGAAATTTCGGCGGAAGTCTCCCGCGCGGAGGCGCTGGCCCTGTCATTCAGCGGCACGCCAAAGGGCAATCTGCATATGGCGGTAACCGTTGCCTTCGGCAAGGCGCGGCTTTTGCCGATCTTGCCGCTTTTTACCGCGAAATATCCGGAGGTGACGATCACGCTGGAGCTGACGGATCGCGCCGTCAATCTCCAGGACTCCGATTTTGATCTCGCCATCCGCTTTCCCGAGCAAATGACCGACAGCTCCGCCATCGCCTGCAAACTCGGCAGCAGCCGGCGTATTCTCTGCGCGGCCCCCGCCTATATCGCCGCCCATGGCGCGCCGGAGACGCCGGACGCGCTGACGGACCACAACTGTCTCTCCGTCTCGACGGTCGCGCATTGGAATGACTGGCATTTTCGCCAGGGCCCGCACAGATGGACCGTCCATGCAGACGGGAATTTCGCTGCCAACAGCGCCGATGCCGTGTTTCATGCGACCCTCGCCGGGCTCGGCATTGCGCAGCTTTCCTCTTATCTGGTGGAGAAAGACATCGCCGCGGGGCGTCTGATCCGGCTCCTGCCCGGATATGAGGAGGAGCCGACGGATATTTTCGCCATATATTGCACCCGGCGGAATCTTTCCCCGAAAGTGCGGGCCTTTCTCGATTTTCTGCTGGAAAGCTTCCGCGAGCCGCCTCACTGACCGGGGAAATCACCCTTATGGGTTGATTCAGTCTTTCAGCGCCTCATCAAGGGCGTCTCTGATTTCATCTTCAGGGCTGTCATCGTCCGGTACGTCCTCACGGCTCGCCGCCCTGTCACCCCGCGGCAGGTTGGGATTCGGATAATAGCCGTTTTCATCCGGCTCATCATCGAGATATACGCCGTCATCCACGCTGCTGTAGCCCGGCTCGAGAGGATCCTCCTCGCGGATCATATGCAGCGGCTCCCGCGTCAGGCGGCGGCAGGCATCATCGAGCTGGTCCAGATTGGTATAGAGAATGGTGATTTTCCCGTGGCCGTCCGGAAAATGATCAATATCCACCTCCATGCCGACGGCGTTGGACAGATCATATTCAAGGGCGCGCACATCCGCGCTTTTCGCCATTTCCTTTGCGAATTTGCGCGCCATCTTGCCGGGCGGGCCGGAACCGTCGGTGGTCAGAGGGTCTATCTTCTTGCGCTGCGCCAGCTTTTCCGCCGCCCGCACGCTAAGACCCTCGGCCACGATCTTTTTCGCCAGCGCCTCGGCATCGTCATGATTGATCAGTGTCCGCGCCGCCCCGGCGGACAGCTTGCCCTCACGCACCAGCCGCTGCACCGACCCCGGCAGCGTCAGCAGCCGCATGACATTCGCCACATGCGCCCGGCTTTTCCCGACATGCAGCGCCAGGCTTTCCTGCGTATGGTCAAACTCCCCCATCAGCCGCTTGTAGGCTTCCGCCTCCTCGATGGGAGAAAGGTCCTCGCGCTGGATATTCTCGATCAGCGCGATTTCCATGCTTTCGGCGTCGGTCAGCTCCTTGATGATGACCGGCACCTGGTGAAACTGCGCAATCTGCGCCGCCCGCCAGCGCCGCTCGCCGGCGACAATTTCATATTCGCTGTCGGACGTTGGGTTCCGCCTGACAAGGATAGGTTGCAGAACGCCTTTTTCCGCGATAGAGGCCGCAAGATTCTCAAGCGCCTCCTGATCCCAGTCGAGGCGCGGCTGATAGCGGTTGGCGCGCAGCTGTTCGACCGGCACTTCCTTGGTCGAGCGGACTTTGTCCAGATCCGCATAGTCGCTGGCCATATCATCGCCGAGCAGCGCCGACAGCCCCCGCCCGAGTTTTTTCTTTGAAATATCGTCGCTCATATGGTCAACCGCATTCAGGCCCGTCAGGCCGCATTGAGATGTCGTTCGCGCCGGATCACTTCACTGGCAAGGCGGATATAGGCCTGGCTTCCGGCGCAGCGGTGATCATAGATCAGCACCGGCTTGCCATGGCTCGGCGCTTCCGACACCCGGACGTTGCGCGGAATTACCGTCCGGTACACCTTATCGCCGAGAAAATCACGCACATCCTGCGCCACCTGAATGGACAGATTGTTGCGCCTGTCGAACATGGTCAGCACCACGCCCTGGATTTCCAGCCCCGGATTGAGGGTCGCGCGCACCCGTTCGATGGTCTTGATCAGCATGCTGAGCCCTTCAAGGGCGAAAAACTCGCATTGCAGCGGAACAATCACCGCGTGAACGGCGACCATCGCGTTCAATGTCAGCAGATTGAGGGACGGCGGGCAATCCACCAGGATATAATCATAATCGCCGCGCACTTCGGACACCACATCATAAAGACGGTGGCTGCGGCGCGGCAGTTCAATGAGTTCCAGCTCTGCCCCCGACAGATCGGCGGTGGAGGGCACCAGATCAAGCTGCGGAATCTTGCTTTTGTGAATGGCGGCGCGGATCGGAGTCTCCCCCATCAGCACGCCATAGACATTTTTCTCCCGGTCATCGCGCTCGATCCCGAGCCCGGTCGAGGCATTTCCCTGCGGGTCAATGTCGATAATCAGCACCCGCTGACCAACGGCCGCCAGCGCCGTCGCCAGATTGATCGTTGTTGTGGTTTTGCCGACGCCGCCCTTCTGATTGGCAATTGCCAGGATACGCGCCGTTGCCGGAACCTTGAGACCTGCCTTGTCCAGTGTCATGATACTGCCTCTGTTGAAGGTGAGCGGCGGCGCAAATTGGTGATTTTCAGGATTGTGCCGTCTTCACTTGTTACACTACGGTGTTTTTCGACCTCCATAATCCAACATTTAGAAGCTTTGGTCAATTCCTCATCTACATCTTGACCCTTTAAAAACAGAAACTCTGTCTCCGCATGGGCAAAAGGGGTCGCCAGCTCCAGCAGCTTTTCAAGCGGCGCGAGGGCGCGGGCAGAGATGACATCGGCGCGAAAGGGCGGAATTTCCTCAATCCGGCCACGATGCACGGTGAGATCGGCCAATGTTTCACGTGAAACATTTCCCATGAACAGGCATTTGCGCTGGTCGCTTTCAATGGCGTGAACATCATAATTGCCGCAGATCGCCACGACGAGCGCCGGGAATCCCGCGCCGCTGCCGAGATCGAGCCAACATCCCGCCCCGCGCCCGGCGAGCGCCAGAAGCTGATAACTGTCGAGCATATGTCGCCGCCACAGGTCCGGCAGCGTCGATTTTCCAACGAGATTAATGGCCTTCTGCCACTTTTCCAGCAGCCCGGCATAAATCCGAAGCCGGTCCAATGTTTCACGTGAAACATTGCTGGCGGCCTGAAATCCCGCCGCGCCTAACAGGGAATTGCCCTCACCCATGCTGGCGATGGACGCCGCGCTTGACATAGGAGAGCAGCGCCGTCAGCGCCGCCGGGGTGACGCCGGAAATACGCGCGGCCTGGCCCAGTGTTGTCGGCCGCACCTGCGACAGCTTCAGACGGATTTCCGTGGACAGCCCCGCCACCTCTTCAAACCGGATGTTTTCCGGCAGCGTCAGCTCCTCGTCTTTGCGGAAATCGCGGATATCCGCCTTCTGCCGCTCCAGATAGCCGCTATACAGCGCGTCGATGGCGAGCTGTTCGCGAATATCCGGGGCAATTTCCGCCACCTGCGGCCAGATGCGGAGAATATCCTCCCCGTCAATATCCGGATAGGCCAGCAGGTCGAAAGCCGAGCGCCGCACCCCGTCCTGATTCACATTCAGCCCCTGCTGGCGCGCTTCATTAGGGGTCAGCTTCAGCCCGTCAAACACCGCCCGCGCCCGGTCCAGTTCCAAGCTTTTGCGGTTAAAATGCGCGGCCCGCCCCGATCCGACACAGCCAAGCGCGATCCCGAGATTTGTGAGCCGCTGATCCGCATTATCGGCGCGCAGAATCAACCGATATTCGGCGCGGGAGGTAAACATGCGATAGGGCTCCGTCACCCCGCGCGTCACCAGATCGTCAATCATCACGCCGATATAGGCGTCGGCCCGGTCGAGAACAACATCCGCCCCGCCACCGGCCGCCCGCGCGGCGTTCAGTCCGGCCATCAGGCCTTGCGCCGCTGCCTCTTCATATCCGGTTGTGCCGTTGATCTGTCCCGCCAGGAACAGATTTTTGAGCCGCCGGGTTTCCAGCGTCGGCTTCAACTCCCGCGGATCGACGAAATCATATTCAATGGCATAGCCGGGGCGAAACCATTCCACCTTTTCAAGCCCGGGAATGGTCCGGAGAAAGGCCATCTGCACATCTTCAGGCAGAGAGGTGGAAATCCCGTTGGGATAAATCGTGTCATCATCCAGCCCTTCAGGCTCCAGAAAGATCTGATGCGCCGATTTATCGGCAAAGCGCACCACCTTGTCTTCGATGGACGGGCAATAGCGCGGCCCCGTCCCCTCAATCTGGCCGGAATACATGGGCGCGCGGTGCAGATTATCGCGAATAACCCGATGCGTCGCCTCCGTCGTGGTCGTAATATGACAGGAAATCTGCGGCGTGGTGATTCTGTCCGTCATAAAGGAGAAGGGGACCGGCACCTCATCGCCCGGCTGCTCCTCCAGAAGGGACCAGTTGATGCTGTTCCGATCGAGACGCGCGGGCGTGCCGGTTTTCAGACGGCCGAGCGTGAATCCCGCCGTCTCCAGCGTGTCCGAAAGCCCCATTGAGGGGGCATCGCCAATCCGCCCTGCGGGAAAAGTCTTTTCCCCCATATGGATCAGGCCGCGCAGAAAGGTGCCGGTGGTCAGAATGACTTTCGCGGCGGAAATTTCCGTGCCGTCGGCGGTAATCACACCCGCGACCGCGCCGTCCTGAACCATCAGATCCTCCACCGCCGCCGCGCGGAGGGTCAGATTTTCCTGATCCATGAGGGCCGCCTGCATGGCCTCCCGATAGAGCTTGCGGTCCGACTGCGCGCGCGGACCCCGGACGGCGGGCCCCTTGCGCCGATTCAAAAGACGAAACTGAATGCCCGCCGCATCGGCCACCCGGCCCATCACGCCGTCCAGCGCATCAATTTCCCGCACCAGATGTCCCTTCCCCAGCCCGCCAATGGCCGGGTTGCAGGACATTTCGCCAATAGTCTCCAGCTTATGGGTGATCAGCAGGGTCTTCGCCCCGAGTCGCGCGGACGCCGCCGCCGCTTCGCAGCCTGCGTGCCCTCCTCCGATGACGATGACATCAAATTTGCTCATAAAAACTCCGCAATATCTGGCTCTAAATATAGAGACTCCGCTTTTTTGACAAGGGCAGAATCGACCCGGGAAAATGTTTCACGTGAAACATCGACGGCAGCGGGGGTCAAAATGTTTCACGTGAAACATCAAAACCACCTCTTTCCGTAAAACCAATGTTTCACGTGAAACATTGCATGGGGGTTTCAGGCCAAAATCCTATTTGCCGATACAGAAATCCCCGAAAATCACATCGAGGATATCTTCCACATCCACACGCCCGGTGATCCGCCCGAGGGCCCGCACGGCGAGGCGGACATCCTCCGCCGCCAGCTCCGGCGCGGCGGCCCGCTCAAAACGATGCAGCGCCTCCACGCATTCTTCGAGGGCCTGACGATGACGCAGCCGCGTGAGCGCGGGCGCGCCCGAAAGATCAAGCCGCTCCGTCACATCGGCCTCCAGCGCCGCGAGGAATGTCTCAAGCCCCGCCCCGGAGGTAACGGAGAGGGGAAATATCCGCGCATCGCCGCCCTTCGTCGCCGTAAAGGCCGCAAGATCGGTCTTGTTGACCAGATGATAATCGCCTGCGCGATATAACTGGTGAAAATCGGCCGGGATGTCCGGGTTTTCCGCCGTGGTCATGAAAAGGCGGATATCCGCCCGCGCCGCCCGCGCCTCCGCCCGGCGCACCCCTTCGCGCTCAATCGCATCGCCCGAGGCGCGCAACCCCGCCGTATCGGCAAAGGTGACCGGATAACCCGCGAGATCCATGGGCACCTCGATAATATCCCGTGTCGTGCCCGCCTGATCTGAGACAATAGCCGCATCGCGCCGCGCCAACGCATTGAGAAGGCTGGACTTTCCTACATTCGGCTGGCCCAGGATCACGATATCCAGCCCCTCGCGGATTTTCTCGCCGCGGTGCCCATCGGCGAGATGCGCCGTGATTTCCGCGCGAAGAGCGGCAATTTTCGGGGCAATCGCCGCCGCCACCCCGTCCGGCAGATCCTCATCGGGAAAGTCGATATCCGCCTCCAGATGTGCGAGGGCGGCAATCAGCGCGGCGCGCCAGCCCTCATAAAGCCGCCCGAGCTCCCCCTGCATCTGGCGCAGCGCCTGGCGGGCCTGCGCTTCTGTTTCGGCATTGACAAGATCGCCGAGCCCTTCCGCCGCGGTCAGATCCATCTTGCCATGCTCAAACGCGCGGCGGGTAAACTCCCCCGGCGCCGCCGGGCGGAACCCGTCAAACGCCGCCAGCTCGGCAAACAGTGCGGTCAGGATGGCCGGGCCGCCATGCAGGTGAAATTCCACCACATCTTCGCCGGTAAAGCTGTCCGGCCCTGGAAATGTGATGACAAGCGATTGATCTATAACGGAATTGTCCGATGTTCTATATAAGGCGCGAAGGCTCGCGCGGCGTGGCTCCGGCCCGTCTTTGCGGCTGATTCTGGCCAGCGCCGAGAGCGCCTCCGGCCCCGACAGGCGGACAACCGCCACCCCCGCCCGGCCCCGACCACTGGCCAGCGCAAAAATTGTCTCTGAGAATCCCATGCCAGCTCCCGAGGGCGACGCCGTTACTTCCCGGCTTTATCGGGGGTATTGAACTGCGACCAGAACATCTTCTGCATCTGCTCAAGCCCCTGCATCCCGGCGGGCACCCAGGTTTTCATCATGGATTCCGGGTCAAGATTGGCGATATTTTCCAGCATCTTCGCCTGCAGCTCCTTCATGACGGCTTCCTGCATGCGTTCCACTTCCGGCAGGCCGAGGAAGGTCCGCGCCTCCTGCGGCGTGCAATCAATATCGACAGTAATTTTCATGAACGGGTCACTCCTCATTGATCCGGCGGCGGCGGCTCTGCTACAACTGGATAATATAACGCCCCGAGAGGCAATGCCACCAGCAAAACAGGATGCCGCCATGAAAAACATGCTGGGCGCGGAAACGAGCCCCTATCTCCTTCAACATGCCGACAATCCCGTCCACTGGCAACCCTGGAGCGCGGAGACCCTCGCCCTTGCGAAAAGAGAGGGCAAGCCGATCCTGCTCAGCGTCGGTTACGCCGCCTGCCACTGGTGCCATGTGATGGCCCATGAAAGCTTCGAGAATGACGCGACGGCGACGCTGATGAACGAGATGTTCATCAATATCAAGGTGGACCGGGAAGAACGCCCGGATATCGACCAGATATATCAGAGCGCCCTCGCACTTCTGGGGGAACAGGGCGGCTGGCCGCTGACCATGTTCCTGAACTCAAACGGGGAGCCCTTCTGGGGCGGCACCTACTTCCCGCCCACCACCGCCTATGGCCGCCCGAGCTTTCAGAATGTGCTGACCACGGTCGCGGAGATTTTCAAGAACGAGCCTGAAAAGGTCACGAAAAACCGCGACGCCCTGAAATCAGCGTTGAAAAAGCTCAATGAAAGCAATGACGGGGAGCGGCCGAAGCTGACGATCGAGGTGCTGGACCGCATCGCCGCGCGCTATGCGGAGGAAGCCGATCCGGTGCATGGCGGTCTCGGCTCCGCCCCGAAATTCCCGCAGGTTTATGTGCTGGAAAATATCTGGCGCAGCTATCTGCGGACCGGCAATACCGCGCTTTCCGAAGTGGTGATCAAAGCGCTGACCGCCATGTCGCAGGGCGGCATCTATGATCATCTGGGCGGCGGCTATGCCCGCTATTCCACCGATCAATACTGGCTCGCGCCGCATTTTGAAAAGATGCTCTATGATAATGCGCAGATCCTCGATCTGATGCTGACCGTGCATCACGAGACGAAATCGGAGCTGTTCGAAGCGCGCATCTATGAGACGGTCGGCTGGCTGCTGCGCGAGATGGTGACAGCGGAAGGCGGTTTCGCCGCCACGATCGACGCGGATTCCGAAGGCGTGGAAGGCAAGTTTTATGTCTGGTCACAGGAAGAGGTTGAGGAAATTCTCGGCGATGAGGCCGCGCAATTTTGTGAAATTCACGCCATCCTGCCCGAGGGGAACTGGGAAAATACCAATATTATCAACCGTTTGAAATATCCGGAACAACTCGATGACACCATGGAGGAACGGCTGGCGTCAGGGCGCCAAAAGCTGTTTGAAGCGCGGGAGAAGCGGATCCGGCCAGGCCTTGATGACAAGGTGCTGACCGACTGGAACGGCCTGATGATCGCCACCCTCGCCCGCGCCGGGCATTATTTTGACGAGGCGCATTGGATCGACGCGGCGGAGAAGGCCTTCGTCGCCCTGACGACCCATTCCATGGAAGCCAACGGCCGCCTCTCTCACAGCTACCGTCTTGGCCGGGCAATGCATACGGGATTGCTCGATGATTACGCCAATATGGCGCGTGCCGCCCTCACCCTCCATGAGGTGACCGGCAAGGGATTTTACCTGACCCGGGCGGAGGAATGGACGGAGATTCTGGAGCGTCACTTCGGGGATGACGCGGGCGGCTATTTCTACACCGCCGATGACGCGGAGGCATTGATCATCCGCACCAAGAACGCCATGGATAACGCCGTCCCCTCCGGCAACGGGGTGATGCTGGAAGTGCTGGCGAAGCTGCATCTGCTGACCGGCGCGCGGGCGCCGTTTGAGGCGGCGATGGCCTCGATCCGCTGCTTTTCCGCGGAGCTGGGGCGCAATTTCTTCCCGCTGGCGACGCTTCTCAATAATTTCGAGACGCTGATCAACGCCCGGCAGGTGATTATCATCGGCGAACGGAGCGAAGCGGAAGTCATTGATCTTGTGAATGTTCTGAAGGATTTCAGCCTGCCCGCGAAGGTTCTCAACATCCTCCCAGATACGGAAGCGCTGCCGTTTGATCATCCGGCGAAGGGCAAGGGCCGCCTGGACGGCAAGCCGACCGCCTATCTCTGCACCGGGCCGAGTTGTTCCCTGCCCGTCAATGATGTGATCGCCTTTAGCAGTCTTTTGAAGGAGACAACCGGCCATGGCGCAGCTTAGCCTGCACAGCCCCGTCGGCGACCTCACCGTGACGGAGGAAGACGGGAAAATCATCTCCCTCGACTGGGGCTGGGTGCCCGGGGAATGGCAGAGCGTCACACCATTGCTGGAAAACGCGCGGGATCAGCTAAACCGTTATTTTGACGGGGAAATCGGCGATTTTGATCTGCCGCTTTATCCGCCCGGCACGGAATTCCAGAAAAAAGTCTGGGCGGAGATGCGGAAAATTTCGGCGGGACAGACGAAAAGCTACGGGGAGATTGCCAAAATTCTGAAGTCCGCCGCGCAACCCGTCGGCACGGCCTGCGGCGCCAACCCGATCCCCATCCTGATCCCCTGTCACCGCATCCTGGGCGCGGGCGGAAAAATCGGCGGTTATTCCGGCGACGGCGGGGTGGAAACGAAGATTGCCCTGCTGCGGCTTGAAAAAGCCTTGCCAGCGGCGCAGCAATCCTTTGATATATAAGACTGAACAGGGCGCAGGAAAAAGGAGAGGGAAATGGTAAAAGCAATTGTCCAGCAGGAACATGGCGGACCAGAAGTCATGAAATGGCAAGAGGTCACCCTCGGCAAGCCGGGACCGGGGGAGGCGCGTGTGCGCCATACGGCGGTCGGCCTCAATTTCATTGATGTCTATTTCCGCACCGGTCTCTACCCTGCCCCGCTGCCGCTGACGACGGGCATGGAGGCCGCCGGCGTGATTGAGGAGCTGGGCGATGGCGTCACCGGTTTCACGGTCGGCGATCGCGTCGCCTATGCGGGCCGCCCCATCGGCGCCTATTCGGAAGCGCGCATCATGCCGGTGGATAATCTGATCAAACTCCCGGACGGCATTGATGATGCAACCGGGGCGGCCATGATGCTGCAGGGGATGACGGCGGAATATCTGCTGCAACGGACGTTTCACGTGAAACAGGGCGATACGGTGCTGTTCCATGCGGCGGCGGGCGGCGTCGGGCTGTTCGTCTGCCAGTGGCTGCGCCATATCGGGGCGACCATGATCGGCACCGTCGGGTCGG
>CEOG01108545.1_pt1 | contig 13099 bp, 10 predicted proteins | sample 530301 | NCBI WGS metagenome assembly CEOG01 (sample SAMEA2619903, study PRJEB7988) | marine metagenome | biome: marine biome (ENVO:00000447); feature: surface water layer (ENVO:00002042); material: "saline water (ENVO:00002010), including plankton (ENVO:xxxxxxxx)" | depth 5 m | reverse complement strand
GATGCGGAAACAATACCCGCCGATTTTTTCATAGATGCGATGGGGCGAGGAAGTTTTTTGCCTCGGTGGTTAAAACGGGAGGGGTTTGGGGAGGTTCCCGAAGATCATATTGGGGTTAACCTTGGCTATGCCAGCTGCCTGATGGAACTACCGAATGAGCCGCGCGATTGGAAAAGCATTCTGATTTATCCCAAGGGGCCAAACGAAATCCGGGGCGCCACCCTTGTGAAGGTGGAGAATGATAAATGGTTGCTGACCCTCGCTGGGTATCATAACGACCACCCCCCGGCGGGTGCGGAGGGCTTTCTTGAGTTCGCCAGGACGCTGCCACGTCCCGATATTTATGATGCGGTCAGAAATGCGCGGATCGTCAGCGATATCCGTCTGCATAAATTTCCGCATGGACAGTGGCGTCATTATGATGAGATCGCGTCTTTCCCCCTCGGCATTCTGCCAGTCGGGGACACCAATACCAGTCTCAACCCGCTCTTTGGCCAGGGAATGAGCGTTGCCGCCCTGTCCGCCGCCGCTCTGTCGGACCTTGTTTCAGAGGCCGATTTTAGAGATCTGGATAGCCTTGACAGACTCAAGAGAAATTATTTTGCGGGATTGCGCCGGATATTTGCAACTCCCTGGGATCTCGCGCTTGGACAGGATTTCCGGTACCCCGAAACGACAGGCCGCAAACCATTCACCCTTGTGCCGAAGAATATTCTGAAAAGCCTGATTATGAGTTCTTCCTCAACCGAGGTCATTGAGAATTTTTACCATGTGGTGCATCTGGCAAGGGAGGAAAGCTCCTTCTATCATCCACGATGGCTGGTAAAAATTTTGAAGGGGATGAAGAACAGGTAAGTAATTGTAATTTAAGAAAGATTATAAAATTTTGGGATCTAAGAACTGACGGATCTGGCCGTGGCCGCGGGCTTTGCAGAATTAAGAGTAAATTAACCACTATTCGGTATATTTTTACAAAGAATTTTGTATACGCAAAGAAACTGGCGGCGAAATTGAACTTTTTAGGTCAATTGAAGACAATTGAATCTATCTTTAACGGGACGAAACTGAACCGATTTTCGTTGCGTTTTGTCGATCATGAAGTCGAAAGCGCTTATAACGATACCGCAATCGCGCGTTCAATTGGCGTCATGCGGTTGTCGCTTCTGTCCGCCATTATCATTTATGCCGCTTTTTCAATCCTCGACTTTTATGCCATTCCTGAGGTTTTCAAGGAAGCGGCGATTATACGCTTCTGTTTTGCAATCCCGATTTTTCTGATCGTTTTCGGATTGACCTATACGAAATACTACGCAATTTTCGCGCAGCCAGGTGCGGCATTTTGCATGCTTGCCTCGGGCGTGAGTATTATTGTGATGACGGCGATTGCCGATGAGCCGGGAAATTATCTTTATTACGCTGGTCTGACACCGTTGATTATCTTCTGTTGTTGCCTGCCGCCGACACGGTTTCTGTATGCGTCCTTTGTCACGGTGTTCCTGATTGCCGCCTATCATATAGCCGCTATCTGGTATAATCCGATCCCCCTGCTGATTTTAATGGCCAACGACTTTTTCCTGCTGACGGCGGCAGGAATGGGCGTTTTCGCTGCTTATTTCCAGGAACTGGCGCAGCGTCGCGACTTTATCAATATGAAGATGCTGGATGAAGAACGGGTCAAAAGCGATATCCTGGCCGAGAAGGCCCAGGCGGCCAATCATTCGAAATCCGAATTTCTGGCAATCATGTCGCATGAACTGCGGACACCGCTTAACGCCATCATTGGGTTTTCGGAAATTCTGGAAAAGGAAATGTTCGGCCCGCTTGGCAAGGAGCAATATCAGGAGTATTCCCACGACATCAATGTCAGTGGCCAGCATCTCCTTAGTATTATCAATGATATTCTCGATTTGTCGAAGGCGGAAGCCGGCAAGCTGGTCTTGCAAGAAGAGGAAGTCTCGGTCGTCGATACCGTCAATTCAACCTTGCGGGTCATTCGCGATCATGCGGCGGAACGGGGCGTACGCCTCATATTTGATATTCCGTCGCGCGATCATCGGATGATTGGCGATCCGCGGCTTCTGGCGCAGGTCTTCCTTAATCTGTTCTCCAATGCGGTGAAATTTACTCATAAAGGCGGATCGGTTTCTATCGGTTTCCAGTCGCTTGAGAACGGAAACCTACAGATCCGCATTCGTGATACCGGTATTGGCATTGATCCTGAAAATATCGAAAAGGTCTTCGATCCGTTTGTTCAGATAGAAAGCTCCATGTCCCGTAACTATGAAGGAACAGGACTTGGCCTGCCTCTCACCAAAAATATCATGGAACTTCATAGCGGGACGATCACGCTCGACAGCCGCCTCGGTGAAGGAACGGTCGCCATTGTTGAATTCCCGAAAGAGCGTCTGGTGGATCGCGAGGTCGAAGGGGACAGCGGTCAGGCAAAAGCCGCAAGAGGATGATCCATCGCGCCGCTACAGACAGCGGATCTTCCCCTTGAATGCCTTTCCAGTCACTCGGGCTTTGTCACGAAGAGAAGGTGGCAATGACCCGTCGGATCAGCGACAACTTCACGTTTCGCCGCCGGATCAATATTCTCTGCAAGCTCGAACATTTCCTGTTCCGTGCGATGGACCAATGTCCAGTCCACCACATACTCCACCTGCCATTTGAGGCTTGTCTCCGATGTGCGCATACAGCCGATGATCAGCGTCCCGCCTGGCAGCAGATTGCTGTACAGGTCATTGACCAGTTTGGTGGATCGCTTTTTGCCAAGATAATCGGCAAGACCCACCGCATAGATCAGATCCTGCTTTTCAAGTTTGCTGAACAGCTTGCCCGTTGCCAGAAACTCCAGGAATGTCGCATGCAGGCAACGAACCCAGGCCATGCCATCGAGCCGGACTACTTCGGGGTAGGTGCTGTTATAGGCGTAGGAGAGTGCGTCATGATCCTGATCTATGAGGGTGAACTCAACCGGAAGCGGGATATTCGGCGTTTTCAGATAATTGGCGACTTCCTGTGCGGGGCCACAGCCAAGGCTCGCGGCCTTGAAATCGCTCCGTCCACGGGCGGCGGCTTCTGTGCAGAGGCGGGCGATCGCCTGCTTGGTCATTGTCATGCGAGTGGCGATGAACTCACCTGTTGAGGTGCCAAGGCGGTGGCAGAATTTTGCATAGGCCGTGTCGCCTTCCAGCGTCAGATTATAGGCATAGTTCATGACCTGATAATCACCGGGATAGCCGAGCGGTTTGCTGTAGGCGCGGTCCCAGCTTGCGCCGGGCAGAATCTCCGGTGTCAGGACCATTTCCGTATACTGCTTGACGGCGGCAATGGCGAGGCTATCGTCTCCCAGTTCTTCCGTGATTTTCAGGCATTTTCTGGAAATCTCCCTCCAGCGGGTCAATGCCTTTGTTTCACAGGCGAGGATAATGTCCTTTATCCGTTCGCTCCGCCGGGAATCATCGCGCCCGAGATCGGCCTCAACCTTGTCGAGAACCTTGTGGATGGAGCGGAACATATAGACCGCATCACCGATTGCTTCCTTATAGGCCGCCGGTACAAGCTGGGAGTGATCGGAGAGGCCGATAGTCACGGCCTGCTGCAAGGCGAGGTCATCATGCTGCGCCAGAATTTTCTTGATATCAAGAAAACCGCGGGTTAGCTCGACAGCGACCTTATGCTGATTTTCGTGCGGCTCAATCCGGCGGATTTTGCCATTTCCCGAGAAAACTTCTGTTGTTCCGATTTTGAGTTGCAGCGGAACATCCTTATTCATGTCTTCCAGCCAGGAAAAATTCTGTGGGCTGACAAAACTTATTCCGCTCATGCTGATGTCATAGATATCAAAAGATCGGTCATCCATCTCGACGATCGGCGAAATACTACTCATCAAGGTTTTGGCATTGAAGCGTTCTGCGCGATAAAAAACGCGCCGACCTTCTCCTCCGGAAAGCTCCTCATAATGTTTCATGTTACGCTCACAATACAATTACGGCTCTAATATGACAAAAATAATGTGCAGCACGGCGGCGGCAGTCTGGATACTATCGGATCAATATTACAAGAATAATAATGCAGTTTCCAATGAAGCCACAAAATTAACCTTGTTTATTAACTATGAGCAATTATTCGTAATTAACAACTCGTTAGGATTATAATCGTATCGGAAAAGAAAAGACAACAGGAGATGAGATAAATTTTATGAAAATCGCAGGAATACTAGATATAGATAACAACCAGACATTTTTCATTTATTCTTAACTATAATTTGTGGGATCAGTATCCGAGAGACCGACATCTCAACGCACGTATGGAGAGAATTTTTCCAGAATTGTTTCGTAAAGAGCCCGTTTAAAAGGAACGATCAGTTCCGGCAACTCCGCATATTCTGCCCATTTCCATTCGGAGAATTCCGGATGCTTCGTAAGAATGTTGATGTCCTGATCATTCCCGAGAAAGCGGAACAGAAACCATTTCTGCTTCTGTCCACGATACTTTCCCTTCCATATCTTTCCAAGCAACTCATCGGGCAGTTCGTAGGTCAGCCATTCGTTGAGCACATGGACAAGCTCCACGTTACGGGTGCCAATTTCTTCGTCAAGTTCGCGCAACGCAGCTTCGATCGGATCTTCATTCTCGTCAATTCCGCCTTGTGGCATTTGCCAGTGTTCACTGACCATATCGATGCGACGGCCGACGAACACGCGCCCTTCTCCGTTGAGAACCATCATTCCGGCGCAGGGGCGATAGGGCAGGCTTTCACGTAACGCAGTCTTGGTCATCTTGTTTCCTGTTTGTTGACAAGTGTGGAGATCGGGGAGAGAAGAAGTCCTTTTTCTTTCAATCCGTCGATCCAGCCGGTCAGATAATCGAAGGTTTCTTCATAGGGGTAGGCAATGCCAATTGCGACACCGGTGCGTCGGGCAAGGGATTCGAGGGCCGCAAAATGCGCATCAATCGTGGCGCGTTCTTCCCGGTGGTCCAGAAAACGGTTGTTAATGGCAACCGGCACGGCAAGTTCCTGCGCAATACGGGCGGCGATGCTGTTGCCGGCTGTTCGGCTGTCGAGGTAAAGAAGGTCTTTCTTACTGATCGCGGCAAGGATGGGGGTAATGGCGTCGGCGTCGGTCGTAAATCTGGAACCCATCTGATTAGTAATGCCAATATAGCCGGTAAAACGACCCAATATCCAGTCGAGCCGCGCCAGATTCTCATCCGTTGAAAGATCGGTTCTAAGGCCATGGAGGCCGGGATCAAGACGGGGATAACCGATTGGTTCCATCGGCACCTGAAGGAGGATTTCATGCCCCGCCGCGCGGGCTTCATCCGCAATCTGCTGCAAATTATGTCCGTAGGGGTTGAAGCTGAAGGTAATCGCAGCAGGCAGCCGTTCGATGGCTTGGCGCGCCCGCGCATTGCTCATGCCCAGTTCGCTGATAATGATGGCAACCCGGGGCGTGTCCGGATCGGTGGCCTGCATTGGCTCTGTCACGGGAGGGGAGGATATTGTTTCCGTAGCCGCTGGCTCTTCTGACGCTCTATCGTCAACAGCTTGTAGAGGGGCGCCCTCGTCTGGTTCTGCGATACCATCGCTTTCCTGCGTCACAGAAGCGGAGGGTGGTGCCGCCGGAAAAGTCATCCCGACCCGGGCATCGGTGGCCGGGGATGTTTCTACGCTGGCCGCGGATTCGGGCGCAGAGACTCTCTCATTCGTCGTCGCATCCGCTGCCGGATTTGCATGTGACTCATCTGCTGCAGTTATGGGGCTGGCTTCCTCACTATCTGATATTGAGGGTGGGGAGGTCTCGCCCACAGGTATCTGTTCTCCATCCGGAGCAGGACTTTGTTCGCTGTCCCCATTCCTCTCTTGTATCTGAGGGGAGACTGCCGTATCGCCAAGTGCGCTGCCATGCCCTTCCTCTGAATGGGGTATGGAGGGAGAGGTTTCGTCCATATTCCGCTCCTCTTCACCCGCTACGCTTTTTTCGTCAGTATTGGCGTCACCGGGGGGCGGGAGCATGGTCTCCGTCGCCGTTGTATCCTCCGGTGCTTTTTCCGATGAGAGAATCCGTGTGCCGGGTGGCGAAGGGTCGGGAATTACCATGGTTGGTAATGTTGTGGTTTCCTCCGCCGTGGTTGCGGTGCTGTCTTGCGGGCGGTCATTTCCGGCCGCTGTGTTTTCCTGTTCGGAGCTGGCGTCAGAACTCGGCTCCGGCACTGACGGGGAAAGGGGCCGACCTGCCGTCTCCCCTCCGATTACGGCGGGAGGCTCGTTTTGTTCTAATTTGGAGGTGTCGTCCGTTTCGGCGGTGGTCTCGTCAGGTAGCTTGTCCGTTGAGGAGTCGGTCGCTTGCTGGGCTGGGGGCTCCTCTAGAGTGGTACTCTCCGGCATGGCCACAGGCAGTTCTATGGGGGCGCTGATGCCGGTGCTAGCCGAAACCGTGGTTGCCGGACGTTGCCCTTTCTGACTGAAATATCCCCATCCGGCCAGAGCAATGACAGCCAGAATAACCATCAGAGACAAAACGAACAAAACCGACACCCTGTTTGCGGGCATCGGTTTTGTCAGCTCGTCTTTATCCAAATTTCCCACAGTAATCCGCCGATACTAATTTCCTTTGGTGACGGAGGTGACTCATTTCACCTGCGTCGCCCGAAGGACACATGACATTCGGTCTATTTAGCATCCTTTTTTGCAAAAAGTGAGACACCCTTCAACAGATCCTTTGCACGAAGAAGCTGATAGTCGAGGACTTCTTCTTCAGCGGCCTGACCTTCGCCATCGGCGACAGGAGTTTCCGGCTCGCTGCCATTTTCCAGATGGTTTCTAAGATCCGCTTCGGAACGGCCACGCGCCTGTTCCAAAACTTCCAGTTTGGCCTGCTCCACCTCGATATCAGGGACAATCCCCTTAGCCTGGATGGATGTGCCGGATGGCGTGTAATAGCGAGCCGTTGTCATCCGCATGGCGCCATTGCCCTGCAAGGGAACAATGGTCTGAACGGACCCCTTGCCGAAGCTCTTGGTGCCGAGAACCACGGCGCGGCCATGGTCTTGCAAGGCACCCGCGACAATCTCGGAGGCGCTGGCCGAACCGCCGTTTATCAGAACGACGATCGGCATGCCGTTGATAATGTCGTCCGGTTTGGCGTTGTAGCGCTGTGCATCGCCCTGTTTGCGACCGCGGGTCGAAACAATTTCGCCCTTCTCAAGGAAGTCGTCCGCCACAGCGATTGCCTGATCAAGAAGTCCGCCCGGATTATTCCGCAGGTCAAGAACAAGGCCCTGGAAATTATCGCCCGCCTCCGCTTTCAACGTATCAATTGTCTTGCGAAGACCGCTGTCCGTCTGCTCCGTAAAACTGGAAATCCGGACATAAAGAATTCCGTCATCTTCAAGCCGACCCCGAACGGACTGCACGGTAATGATGGCGCGGGTCAGGGTCAGTTCAAGTGGTTCCTGCTCCCCGTTGCGGCGAATGGTCAAGGTCAGGTCCGTATCCACCAGCCCGCGCATCTTGTCGACGGCTTCGGCCAGGGTCAGGCCGAGAACCGGTTCGCCATCAAGATGAGTGATCAGGTCGCCCGCTTGAATGCCAGCCTTGGCGGCCGGGGTGTCATCAATGGGCGCCACTACCTTGACGAAGCCGTTTTCCATGGTCACTTCAATCCCGAGACCGCCGAACTTGCCGCGCGTCTGCACCTTCATGCCGTCATAGCTTTCCGGGTTCAGATAGCTCGAATGAGGGTCGAGCGAACTTAGCATGCCGTTGATTGCGGCTTCGATGAGCTTTTCATCGTCGACTTCCTCGACATAGTCTTCGCGGATCTTCGCAAACACATCGCCAAAGAGATTAAGCTGGCGATAGGTCTCGGAACTCGCCTCCACCCGGTTGTCCGGTGTCGTCATAATGGCAATCGACAGCAGGACAACTGCTGCGGCCAGCACACCTGTTACAACATGTCTCATTATCCGCTAACCTTTCTATTCTCGGCCAGTAACCACGGAGCGGGGTCAATGGGCGAACCGTTGTTCCTAAGCTCCATATAGAGCTTAGGATTTCCTTTACTACTCGTTTTCATTCGTCCGACAGGCTCTCCTGCAAGGAGAAGCTGCCCAACGGCGGCATCTATGGAACCCATTCCCGCCAGAAGCGAGTGATACCCATCGCCATGATCGATGATCAGCAGCAATCCATAATGCCGGAAAGGTCCGGCGAATGCTATCTGGCCATCGAAAGGCGAGATGACGGTGGCCTCTGGCCGGGTTTCAATCACAATTCCCTTTTTGAGGCCAGCATCATCATTCTCATCATAATGGGTAACGATGCGTCCGCCAACGGGTAAGGGGAGCAATCCTTTTGCTTCTGTTATATGGCGCGTCGCACTGAGATTTGCCAGCACTTGCGGCGCGACTGTTTTGTTTTGAGGTTGCTGTTCCGTTTTTGGGATCTCCGCCTTTGCGAGTGCGGCGGCTTTCTCGGCTTTGGCTTTTTCCTTTGCCGCGATTTCGCGTTCAAGCCGGGCTTGCTCTTCGGCGCGCTGGCGTTCTCTGTCTTCGGCAAGGCGGGTAATCAGGGCGCTTGTATCGGTCACATCTGAAGTGAGTTTTTCAAGGCGTTTCTGCTCTTGCTCGCTTTCTCTCGCAATTTTGCTTTGGGCATTGCGCTTTTCCTCTAGCAGCAGATCAAGTGTTTCCTGCTCGGCGATGCGTTCGTCACGAAGTGCGCTGAAGTCTTCTCTCTCTTTCGCATATTGTGTGCGCAATTCCGCCAGAGTGTCGAGCTGTCCGGCAAGATGATCCGCATCTGCTTTGAGCTTTGGCAAGATAGACTGCAATAAAGAGGAGGCGCGGAGACTATCGACAAGCCCGCTGGGATTACCAATCAAGGTACCCTCCGGTTGTCGGCTGAGATGGATCAGGGCCGAAATCGTAACGGAAAGGTCATCTTTGCGGCTTTCCAGATCGGCGAGTGTATCATTTTCCACCTGCCGGATCTCATCAAGTCGCTGTTCGACCTGGACCAGCTTTTCATCAAGCTGGGTGAGATTGCTCGCCGCAACTACAAGTTTGCGTTTCAGCGTTTTTATTTCACTGTCGAGTTTTTCAAGCTGAGCTGTGAAATTCTGTTGCCGGTTTTCCGATGTGGCCAAGGCCTGTTGCAGGGCCTTTAGTTCTTCATCCGGCGATGCCGCCGCGCTCATACCCGGCAGGATCAGGGACAGCCCGAAGATGCCAATGGCGAGTGGGCGTATATTCTGACGCAGGCATGACAAACTGAACTCAGGACGCAACACGGTTGTTCTCAAACCCCTCCTTCTCGTGAATAAGGTTAGCACCGCTCATTTCGGACGGAATGGTAAGGCCCATCAGGTTGAGAACAGTTGGCGCGAGATCGGCAAGAGTTCCTTTTTCAAGTCTCGCGTCCTGCGCGCCGCCGACAGCCAGTACCAAAGGAACGAGATTGGTCGTATGCGACGTATAGGGCGCATCGGTTTCCGGATCGCGCATCAGCTCAATATTGCCATGATCGGCGGTGATCAGCATGGCCCCACCGGCGTCCGCAATGGCGCTGGAAAGCTGTCCGATGCAGTCATCAATGACCTCAACCGCCTTGACAGCGGCGTCCATGATGCCGGTATGGCCGACCATGTCCGGATTGGCGAAATTAACGACGATAAGATCGAATTTTTCAGATTTTATGGCTTTGAGCAGGTTGTCCAGCACCTCATAGGCGGACATTTCCGGCTTGAGATCATATGTTGCCACCTTCGGGCTCGGTACCAGAATACGTTCTTCACCGTTATAAACGCGCTCCTCACCGCCATTCAGGAAGAAAGTGACATGCGCATATTTTTCCGTTTCCGCGATGCGAAGTTGGGTCTTGCCCGCTTTGGCAACCACCTCGCCCAGAGTTTTCTTCACCTCGATCGGTGGAAAGAGTGCGGGAACAGCAGCGGCCAGCGCTGATGAATATTCAACCATTCCCTTGATCGCAACAAGGGCCGGGCGTGCCTTCCGGGTGAAGCCCGTAAAGGCGTCATCGGTAATGGCCGTTAACAATTCACGCGCCCGATCAGCGCGGAAATTGGCCATGATGAAAGCGTCACCATCCTGGAAGCCCTTATAGCCGGTGGCGATGCGCGGCTTGATGAATTCGTCGGTCTCTTTTGCAGCATAGGCGGCCTCAAGCTCCGCTACCGGATCGGTGAAAGGCGTTCCTTCGGCGGAGAAGAGGGCATTGTACGCCTTTTCGACGCGGTCCCAGTTGGTGTCCCGATCCATGGCGAAATAGCGGCCGACAAGCGTCGAAAGCGCGCAGTTCTTCAGTGGCGCAATCTGCGTCAGCAGGTCCTTCGTATAGCCCGCGCCGCTGGTTGGCGGCGTATCGCGGCCATCCATGAAGCCATGCAGATGAACTGATATACCGGCGTCATCCATAATGCGCGCAAGGGCGGCCATATGATCCTGATGCGAATGCACGCCGCCGGGCGACAACAGACCGGCAATGTGACAGGCTCCGCCCGATGCCTTCAGCTTCTGGATAAGATCGAGGAGTTCGGGGTTTTTGGCAAGCTCACCCGTCGCAATTTCACGATTGATGCGCGGCAGGTCCTGCAGAATAACGCGTCCGCTGCCGATGGTCATATGACCCACTTCGGAATTGCCCATTTGCCCATCCGGCAGGCCAACATCGGCACCGGAAGTGCCGAGCAGGCTGTGCGGCCGAGTGGCCAGCATATTGTCCCAATTCGGCGTCTTGCCAACAGCAATGGCGTTGTCCACGGGGGTGTTGCTATGGCCCCAGCCGTCCAGAATGCACAGCAGGACGGGGCGGGGGGCGGATGTCTGTCTGGGATTGCTTTTCATAATCGCTTTTATAGTCCCGATAAACTTAAGATTCCATTATAATCATGCGCGGTGATAGGGGTGATTCGACAAAATTGACGACGCCCGGTAAAGCTGCTCCGCCAGCAGGCCGCGCACCATGAGGTGGGGCCATGTCATCGGACCGAGGGAAAGCAACCTATCCGCTTTGCCGAGAGTTTCCTGCGTATGCCCGTCTGCGCCGCCGATCAGGAAGGCAGCGGTCTGCACCCCGTCATCGGCAAACCGGCCAAGCATCTTCGCAAAACCCTGGCTGTCCATGCTCTTGCCTTTTTCATCTAGGGCGATCACTGTCGCGCCTTCCGGTATGGCGCCCATGAGCAGTTCCGCTTCCCGGGCCATCCGCGCTTTGCCTTTAAGAGGGCGCTTCTCCTCAACTTCCTTAAGGTCGATCGGCCATGGCAATCGGCCCGCATACTCGGCATAGAGTTCTTGCAGCGGACCGCCCCGAAATCTGCCGACACTGGCAATAACAAGGCGCATCCGTCTATCCTTTGATCAGCGCCAACCCTTTTAAGGTCAGCCCATCATCTCCATTGGAATATTTGGCGCCCAGATTTTCTCCAGGTTGTAAAAATTCCGGACTTCAGGTCTGAACAGATGGATCACAACATCGCCAGCATCAACCAGAATCCAGTCACCGCCGGTTTGTCCTTCCATGCGAACCGTGCCGAATCCTGCTTCCTTGATGCGTTCTTTCAAATGATCCGCCATAGCCGCCACCTGGCGGGAAGACCGGCCATTGGCAATAATCATATAATCAGCGAAGGAAGTTTTTCCGGCAAGGTCGATTGACACAAGGTCTTCCGCTTTGTCGTCGTTCAGGATATTTTCAACGAGGTCGCGGAGCTTAGCTACTTCAGCTTTACTAGCTTTCATAATAGGGATCAATTAATCTCCAGTAAAAATGATTAAGGGTCGTCCTTACTTCTTTAATTTGGGAAGTTTTCACCTCAAGAGCAAGTATTTCCTGTAACGTCACGAGAATTTCTTATTTGCGTACTGCTCAGATTTATCGTGGTCTCGGGCAGAAAGGCCCAGGCGGGCGGGCGCATGCGGGCAAGGTGGCGGCGGTCATTGCCGAGACAATTGTCAAAAAGTCTGTATTTGCGGAACTTGACAGCGGCCTTGCCATTCAATGCTTTATAGGTGAAGCCCGGACGGTTGAAGACGGCCACGGGAACCAGTGACATGATCTTTTCCCACTGCTGCCACTTGGGAAGCTGGACAAGATTGTCCGCCCCCATCAGCCAAACAAATCGATGTTGCGGAAATGTCGCTTTCAGGGTGGTCAGGGTGCGAACCGTTCGCTGCTCCCCGATCCGTACTTCGAAATCGGATATCTTGATGCGCGGATGCCTGGCGATACCTTTGGCATAGTCGAAGCGTTCCCGGAACCCGGCCATGCCTTCCGCCGGTTTGAGAGGGTTCTGGGGCGAGACAAGCCACCAGATTTCATCCAGATCAAGGAGCCGTAGCGCCGCCAGGCTGATCCGGCGGTGCCCGTCATGGGCCGGATTGAAAGACCCGCCCAGCAGTCCTATTTTCAGACCTTTCATCAAGCGTATCAGGGCCGCGTCTGACCGTCGCCCCGGACGATATATTTGAAGCTGGTAAGCTGTTCGACGCCGACCGGGCCGCGGGCGTGCATCTTGCCGGTGGAAATGCCGATTTCTGCACCCATGCCAAACTCACCGCCATCGGCAAACTGGGTGGAGGCATTCTGCAGGACGATGGCGCTGTCCACCTCTTGCATGAAGCGACGGGCGGCGTCGGTATCTTCTGTGATGATGCAATCGGTATGATGGGAGCCATAGGTTTCGATATGTTTGATCGCGGCCGTAAGATCCTCGACAATGCGGACCGAGAGAATGGGTTCCAGATATTCCGTTCGCCAGTCTTCTTCGGTTGCCTCTCCGACGCGCGTATCCAGCTTGCGGACCGCTTCATCCCCCCGGATTTCACATCCGGCTTCAATCAGGTCGGTGAGGATCGCAGGAAGCAGGGCTTCGGCCACTGATCTGCTGACCAGTAAAGTTTCCAGCGCGCCGCAGATGCTGACTCGCCGCATTTTTGAATTGAGCACGATTTGGCGGGTCTTGGTCGGATCGGCCTTGGCATCGATATATATATGAACCAGCCCGTCGAGATGCGAGAAAACCGGGATACGGCTTTCCTTCTGCACCCGCTCGATCAGGCCGCGCCCACC
>CEOG01016528.1_pt1 | contig 13152 bp, 9 predicted proteins | sample 530301 | NCBI WGS metagenome assembly CEOG01 (sample SAMEA2619903, study PRJEB7988) | marine metagenome | biome: marine biome (ENVO:00000447); feature: surface water layer (ENVO:00002042); material: "saline water (ENVO:00002010), including plankton (ENVO:xxxxxxxx)" | depth 5 m | reverse complement strand
TCGGTGAGCTTGGCGCTTTTCTCGCGCAGGGTGCGAATCTCTTCGCTGATGTTGATGTCGGCATCGGTGCCAACGAGCTGCAGTTCTTCAATCTTGACCTCAAGCTCGGCGATGGGCTGTTCAAAATCAAGGTAATTGGGGTTCATGCGCTCTCAGACTCACCAGTTCACAAGCGCGCAGTGTACAAAATTAATCCTGCGCGCACCAATTCCGGGCTGCCGCCGGGGCAAAGCCAGGCCAGCGGACGCTGCCTAGCCGCCGACCAGGCTGATCATCACGCCCGCCGCCACTGCCGAGCCGATAACCCCGGCGACATTGGGACCCATCGCATGCATCAGCAGATAGTTGCTCGGGTTGGCCTCCAAACCCAGGCGGTTGCTGACCCTGGCCGCCATCGGCACCGCGGAAACACCCGCGGAACCGATCAGCGGATTGAGCGGATGACTGCCAAACCGGTTCATCAGCTTCGCGATCAGCACGCCAGAGGCCGTACCAATGGCGAAAGCAAGAACGCCAAGCAACATGATGCCCAGGGTCTCGATATCCAGAAACTTGTCAGCAACCAGCTTGGACCCCACCGACAGGCCGAGGAAGATGGTGGTGATGTTGATCAGCGCATTTTGCGCAGCATCGCTCAGGCGCTTGACCACACCACACTCTTTCATCAGGTTGCCGAAACAAAACATGCCGAGCAGCGGCGCCGCCGCCGGCAGCAAGAGCGCCACCAGGATGAGCAGCATGAGGGGAAACACGATTTTCTCCCGCTGTGACACCTGGCGCAGCTGTGTCATAACGATCTCACGTTCCGCCTGGGTGGTGAGGGCGCGCATGATCGGTGGCTGGATCAGGGGCACCAGTGCCATGTAGGAATAGGCCGCGACAGCGATCGGCCCGAGGAGATCGGGTGCCAGCAGGCTGGCGACATAGATCGCCGTAGGGCCATCAGCTCCGCCGATGATGCCAATGGCAGCGGCGTCCGCCAGACTGAAGTCCATAACCCCCAGCGCACTCAAGCCAACCGCCCCAAGCACGGTGGCGAAAATACCGAACTGGGCGGCAGCGCCAAGGAACAGAGTGCGTGGGTTGGCCAGCAGTGGACCGAAATCGGTCATGGCACCCACCCCCATAAAAATCACCAGGGGCGCAACGCCGCTGGCAATCGCCACACTGTAAAACGTGTATAGCATGCCGTCACTGAAACCTGAGGCTTCTGCAGCGCTCTGGGCTGCCATTTGCAGCGCAGGCGCGGCGAGGCCAAGCGCGCGCAGCAGGGACTCTGCGTCGTCGGCCGCCGACTGCCCCAACAGCCGCGCCATCTCCGCGAGGACAACAGGGTCCGTACTGTGCAGCGCATTTTCCGCCGCGGAATACGCGAGGCCGGCCCCGGGAATGTTGGCGAGCACGCCACCGAAACCAATGGGTACCAGCAACAGCGGCTCGAACTGCTTGCGAATGGCCAGGAAGAGCAACAGCAGGCCAATGCCTATCATCACCACCTGACCCACCTCGAAATGAGCCAGTCCGGTGGAGTCCCACAGACGCAACAGGTTCTCCATCGGCGTCAGGCCAGGGTGATCAGTGTGTCGCCAACCGCGACGACATCGCCAACCTTGACGTCAACACTCGCGACCGTGCCGTCCTGCGGTGCACGCACTTCCGTCTCCATCTTCATGGCCTCCAGCAGCACGATGACCTGGCCCGCGGTGACCCGGTCACCCACCTGCACACTCACCTTGAAGATGTTGCCGGCCAACGGCGCCGGCACCGGGGCGCCGTCTGCCACGGCGGCTGGTCCGGAAGCTGGCCTGCCGACGGGGACGGGCGACGCTGATTCACGCACATTCTCAAGCACGCCACCGGCACTGACCTCCACTACGTAGGATTGCCCATTTACTCGCACCGTGTACACACCCGCGTCAGCGGCAGCGTCACCCGCGGCCAAGGGCTCTTTCCCCTTCTCTTTCGCCTTGGCCGGGGGCTGTTTCCCCTGGGCAGAGGGCGCTGCCACCGGCGCAGGTTCGAAGGCCGCAGGGTCGCCCCGGTGTTCGAGGAAGCGCAGGCCAATCTGGGGAAACAGGGCATAGGTCAGGACGTCGTCAACGGCCTGTTCGCCGCTCGCCAGGGTGATGCCCTTCTCCTCCGCAAGCGCGCGCAACTCGGCAGACAGTGCATCCAGTTCCGGCTCCAGCAGATCCGCCGGGCGGCAGGTGATCACCTCCTTGCCCTCAAGAACCCGCTGCTGCAGTTCGGCGTTGACCGCTGCCGGGGTAGCGCCGTACTCACCCTTGAGCACACCGGCAGTTTCGCGCGATATGGACTTGTAACGCTCGCCGGTGAGCACGTTGAGCACGGCCTGGGTACCCACAATCTGCGAGGTGGGGGTGACCAGCGGAATGAAGCCCAGGTCCTCTCGTACTCTGGGGATCTCCTCCAGCACTTCGTCCATGCGATCCAGCGCGCCCTGCTCTCGAAGCTGGTTTTCCATGTTGGTCAGCATACCGCCCGGAACCTGGGCGACAAGAATGCGCGCGTCCACGCCCCGCAGCGACCCCTCAAAAGCCGCGTATTTCTTGCGCACGCCGCGAAAGTAGTTGGCGATGTCCGCCAGCTTTTCCAGGTCGAGACCGGTATCCCGGTCGGTACCCTGCAGTATCGCGACAACGGACTCCGTGGGCGAGTGTCCGTAGGTCATCGACATCGACGAGATGGAGGTATCCACGTTGTCGATGCCCGCCTCCACGCACTTCAATATGGTCGCAGTGGACAGACCGGTTGTGGCGTGACACTGCATGTGAATGGGGATGTCGCAGCTCTCCTTGAGCCGGCGCACCAGTTCGTACCCCGTGTAGGGGCGTAACAGCCCCGCCATATCTTTAATGGCAATGGAATCGGCGCCCATATCTTCGATGCGCTTGCCCTGGTCTACCCAGGCTTCCAGCGTGTGCACGGGGCTCAGGGTATAGGAAATGGTGCCCTGGGCATGGCGTTCGACAGCTTTCACCGCCTTCAGCGCCACCTCGATGTTCCGCATGTCATTCATGGCATCGAACACGCGAAATACATCCACACCGTTGCTGGCGGCCCGTTCCACGAAGCGCTCCACGACATCATCTGCGTAGTGTCTGTAGCCGAGTATGTTCTGGCCACGCAGCAGCATTTGCTGGCGCGTGTTGGGCATGGCTTTTTTGAATTCGCGAATGCGCTCCCAGGGATCCTCTCCCAGGTAACGGATACAGGCGTCGAAGGTCGCCCCGCCCCAGGTTTCCACCGACCAGAAACCGACGGTATCCAGCTCCGCAGCGACCGGCAACATGTCTTCCAGCCGCACCCGTGTCGCCAGCAGTGACTGGTTGCCATCGCGCAGAACCACGTCGGTGATGCCCAGAGGGCGCTTATTCTCAGCCATGCGGTGTCTCTCCTGGGAAAGCCTCAGCCGGTGCGGCGGCGTTGGCGGTGTTGATGCACAGCGGCAGCAATCACCGCCACTCGTTCTGCATCCAGTGACTGTGCGTCAGGCACCACTGTGCCGGACGCAGTTCGGCCGTGCCGCTGGGGCACTGCCGGTGCGGGTTCCGGAAAAAAACGCAGAATCACGCGCGATGCGAGCCCGATGACCAAGACCAGCAAGGAGAGAAAAATTACCACGGCGCTGACACCAAACAGCATCAACTCCACGCCCTGCATAAAAAGCTCGTCTTCGCGCACACTCGCTTCCAGCGTCAGATTCAGAGCGCATCATAAATCATCTTGCCGGTGAGGTGCCAACGGGCAATACGCCGGGTCGGCAGTACGCACGGGCTTAACCGTCAGTGCCTGCAGCGTTATACTGCCGCGTTAACCGGAGACTTGATGTGCGACTGATTCTCGCCCCCATGGAAGGCGTTATCGATGCCGGCATGCGCGCTCTGCTGACGCAGATCGGTGGACTGGACCGCTGCGTCACTGAATTCGTGCGGGTCAGCGACCGCCTGCTGCCGCCCCGGGTCTTCCATCGCCTCTGCCCGGAACTGCGCCAGGGCGGTAAAACCCCGGCCGGGGTACCCGTGTTCTTGCAGTTACTGGGCGGACAGGCGCAGCCGATGGCAGACAACGCGGTGCGGGCCGCGGAACTCGGCGCTCCCGGCATCGACATCAACTTCGGCTGCCCGGCAAAGACCGTCAACCGCTCTGACGGCGGCGCCGTGTTGCTGCGGGAACCGCTGCGCGTGGGCTCCATTGCAGCCGCCGTACGCCGGGCGGTGCCCGCCGACATCCCGGTCACGGCCAAGATTCGGCTGGGCTTCGAAGACCGGTCGCCGTTTCTCGACAATGTTCGCGCGCTGGCCGATGCCGGAGTGAACGAACTCGCCATTCACGCGCGCACCCGCAGCGATGGCTACAAACCGCCAGCCTGGTGGGACGAAATTGCACGGGCGGTTGAACTGGTGGACTTCCCGGTCATCGCCAACGGCGAAATCTGGAGCCCCGATGACAGCTATCGTGCGCGCGAGGCCAGCCGCTGCGAGGACCTCATGCTGGGCCGGGGCGTACTCTGTCGACCCGATCTGCCTCGCTTGGTGCGGGCCGCCGCCGATGGCGTCGAAACCCCGGCGCTGGACTGGCTGGATGTCGCCGACCTGCTGCAAGGCTTCGCGCAGCAGAAACGCCTGGAGTGCGCGGAACGGCATGCTGCGGGGCCGGTCAAGCAATGGCTGGGTTACCTGCGTCACTATTACCCGCAGGCGGCAGCACTGTTTGCAGACATCAAACGGCTTAACGACCCGCAGGCGATCTGCGCGGTCATCCGCAACCACACGCCCGCCCGGGTCCAGGCGCGCGCCGTCGCCGCCTGAGGTGGCATCATTCAGAGACAGGTTTAGCTTATGCCCAACACCGTTTTCATCACTGGCGCCACCTCTGGCTTTGGCCGCGCCTGCGCGCGTCGATTCGCCGAGGCAGGCTGGAACCTCGTTCTTGGCGGCCGTCGTCTTGAGCGGCTGGACGCACTGCAGGCCGAACTTGGAACCCGGTGTGCCGTACACAGTGTGTGCCTTGATGTTCGGGACACGGCAGCGGTGCAGGCGGCAGTGGCCGCGCTGCCCGAGCCCTTCAGCGATGTGCATGCCCTGGTCAACAATGCAGGGCTTGCTTTGGGCACTGCTCCGGCCCAGGACTGCGATCTGGAGCAGTGGCACCGCATGATCGACACTAACATCAAGGGCCTGACCACGGTAACCCACGCCCTGCTGCCGCGACTGGTGGCTCGCGGGAGGGGGACCAGCATCATCAATATCGGCTCTGTCGCCGGCCACTGGCCCTATCCCGGCGGCAATGTGTACTGCGGCAGCAAGGCCTTCGTGGAGCAGTTTTCACTGGCGCTGCGCAGCGACCTGCAGGGCAGCGGCGTGCGGGTCAGCTGTCTCGCGCCGGGGCTTTCGGAGAGCGAATTCACACTGGTACGCACCGGCGGCGACCAGGCTGCCTATGACGCGTTGTACGCGGGAGCCGACCCGATACAGCCGGAGGACATTGCCGAGACTGTGTTCTGGCTGGCAACACTCCCGCCGCACCTCAATGTCAACGCACTGGAACTGATGCCCGTGAGTCAGTCGTGGTCTCCATTTACCATCACGCGCCGCTGATTTGATCTGCATCAAGCGCGGGTGGCGATACACTTGCCCGCGCCCGCAGGCGCCCCCACTATGGCTCTCACACAGAACACAGTGAGGAACGACCATGCCGCCTGTATCCACCTACCGGGCAGTCCCTGCGACTGTAATCCTGCTCGCCGGACTCATGCTGATTCCCTGTACCGGTGCGGAGCCACTGCGCGATCGCGCCAATGATCTGTTCAATCCGATTCCCGCAGACGGGGCCCATGCAGGCCGGTCGCTGAACGAAGACCAAGTTGAACTGGGCAAGATGCTGTTCTTCGAGCCCAGACTTTCAGCCAGTCACCTGATCAGCTGCAACACCTGCCACAATGTGGGGTTCGGCGGCCACGACTATCTACCCACATCCATTGGGCATGGCTGGCAGCGTGGGCCGCGCAACTCGCCCACTGTATTCAATGCGGTCTTCAACGCCGCACAGTTCTGGGATGGCCGCGCTGCCGATCTCGCAGAGCAGGCCAAGGGCCCGGTGCAGGCGAGCGTCGAGATGAGCAGCACACCCGAGCGGGTAACCGCCACGCTGAACAGCATGCCGGCCTACGTTGAGCGCTTCCGCAGGGCCTTTCCCGGCGAACCGGATCCGGTCAGTTTCGAGAACATGGCGCTGGCCATCGAGGCCTTTGAAACCACCCTGACCACACCCGGCTCTGCCTTCGACAGGTATCTGCTGGGCGACGATGCGGCCCTGAGCGATGAGCAGAAATCCGGCCTGGCGCTATTCATGGACAAGGGCTGTGCCGCCTGTCACACCGGGGTGAACTTCGGCGGACAACACTATTTCCCGTTCGGTCTCATTACCAAGCCGGGCGCCGACATCCTGCCGGTGGGCGACAAGGGGCGCTTTGCTGTCACCCGCACCGCCTCGGATGAGTACGTCTTCCGCGCGGCACCGCTGCGCAACGTCGCGCTGACCGCCCCCTACTTTCACTCCGGCGCGGTCTGGAGCCTGGAGGAAGCCGTGGCCATCATGGGCCGCTCGCAGCTGGGGGCGGAGCTGGACACGCAGGAAATCCGTGAGATAACGGCCTTCCTGGCGTCGCTGAGTGGCGAGCCGCCCCGGGTCAGCTACCCGCTGCTACCGCCCAGTACCGCGGAAACCCCGAAGCCGGACCTGCTGTGGCAACGCGGCAGCGGACACTGACCTACTTTGCCAGCGACGCCTCGCGCGCCGCCTTGAACTCCACCCCATCGCGCCACTCGGGGAAATCGCGGTTGGAGGCCAGCTCCCGGCCCATCTCCAGCAGCAACAGGACTTCCTGGGCGGCGCCGCTCAAATCCCAGGCGGGGTCATACTCGTCGGAAGGCTTGTGGTAGTGATTGGCGACGTAATCGCGCAACCGGGCATCACCCCAGGCCTTGCCATGCTCGACGCTGTCCGTGGCATTGGTGAGATAAAGTGCCGGAATGCCCACCTGCGCGAGTGAGAAATGATCGGAGCGGTAGTAGGAACCCTTTTCCGGATACGGCTCCTGCACCACAACCCGACCCTGTCGCTGGGCGGCGCGTATCAGGTAATCCTCCAACTCGCTGTTGCCATACCCCACCACCGCCACATCACGGGTACGCCCGAGATTCCCGGCGGCGATGTTGTCCATATTAAAGTTGGCAACGGTTTTCTCAGGTGGGAACAGGGGATTCTGCGCGTAATACTTTGAACCCAGGAGTCCCGACTCTTCTGCCGTCACCGCGAGGAACAGCAGGGAGCGCTCGGGCCGGGCCCCCTCCTGGCGGAACTGCCGCGCCAGCGCGAGCAGCCCCGCCACACCCGACGCGTTGTCACTGGCGCCGTTGTAGATATTGTCACCGTCATCGGCGGGGCGCACACCCAGATGATCCCAGTGCGCGGTGTAGATAATCACCTCGTCGGGGTGGCTGGAACCCGGAATCAATGCCGCAACATTATGGGACATGCGATCGGCGAGGGTATTGTTCAGCGTGACCGAGGCGGTCAACGCGGGCAAGGGCAGCGCCCGGAAGCCAACCCTGGCTGCAGCAGCCTTGTCTTGCACATAGTCGCGACCCGCCGCGGCGAACAATGCCTGCGCCTGCTCCAGGGGAATCCAGCCCTCCACTGCCAGCTTGTCGCGGTGACGATTTTCCGCGGTAAGACCGATCTTGGCGCCCGACCAGCTGTTGCGCACCACCTCCCAGGGGTAGGCGGCGGCATCGGTTTCATGCACGATCAGGGCGGCCGCAGCGCCCTGCCGCGCCGCCTCTGCGTACTTATAGTCCCAGCGCCCGTAGTAGGTCATGGCATTGCCGTTGAACAGGGTCGGGTCCTGGGTTGCGAAGCCCGGGTCATTGATCAGTATGACCACCGTTTTTCCCCGCACATCAATATCGGCGTAATCGTTCCAGCCACGCTCCGGCGCATTGATCCCGTAGCCGACGAAGATCAGCTCGGAGTCTTCGATGCCGGTGCTGGCCACCTGCTGCTGCGTGGCCACCATCATCTGCTCGCCGTAGGACCAGTCAGCATTGAAAACTTCACCACGGATCGCCAATACCGCCGCGGGATCCGTCGTCACGGCCGTGATGGCCACTTCCTGCAGCCAGCTGTCACCGTTGCCCGGGCTTGCGCCTAGCGCGGCAAAGTGTTCGACCAGCCAGTCGATGGTCATCTCCTCGCCGGGAGTGCCGGGCTCTCGCCCCGCATAGGCATCCTGTGCCAGCTCGGCGATATGGAAATGCAGGTCCTTCTGAACCTGCTCATCGACGGTGAGCGCCGCAACGCCGTACGACCAGGCGAAACAGGCGCTCAAGCCACACACGGCGGTTACGGAAGCGAGTGGTGATCTCATGAAAGCTCCAGCAATTGAAACAGAAAGCGGAAAGCATAGTCGCTTTGCTCTCAGCATGCACGAACGTGGTCGCGTTGGGACAAGCGCCTGTGCACGAGGGGCTGCGCAAACGACCAACAGGAGTGGTATTCTCCCGTCACAAACGCAAGCCAATGCCTCTCGCCAGCAGGAACTCGTGGAATGACAATAACAACAACGCCCGCCCCAACAGACGACACCGCCTTTTTCGGGCACCCCCGCGGGCTGTACGTCTGCTTCGCCACCGAGCTGTGGGAGCGTTTCTCGTTCTACGGCATGAAATACCTCCTGCTGCTCTACCTCACCAAGTACCACCTGTTTTCGGATGCCAACGGCCTCGAAGTCCTTGGAGGCTATGCAGCGCTCGTCTATGCGATGCCGGTGATCGGCGGGCTACTGGCCGATCGCTACCTGGGCATGCGCAAATCGGTGGTATTTGGCGGGCTGTTGCTGGTGCTCGGCCATCTGGGTATGGCCTTTGAGGGCGAACAGGCACGGCTGGTGGGTGAAACGGTCATCCGCGACGACCGGGCGCTGCAGGTCTTCTACTTTTCACTGGCCCTGATTGTAGTCGGTGTGGGTTTCCTGAAGCCGAACATTTCGACGATTGTCGGCCGCCTCTACACCATTGACGACCCCCGCCGGGATGCAGGCTTTACCATCTTTTACATGGGCATCAACCTCGGCGCACTCACGGCGACACTTGTGTGCGGCTACCTGGGCGTGACCTATGGCTGGGGCTACGGATTCGGTGTCGCCGGCATAGGCATGCTGTTCGGTCTGGTCACTTTCCTGCACGGCCAGAAACACCTGCGCGGCTACGCTGAACCACCCGTGCCGGAACGCCTGCAGGAGCGTATTCTGCCGGGTGTGAACAAGGAGTGGGCGATATATCTGGGCGCAGCCGGCGGGGTCGTTGCCGCCTGGCAGATGCTGCAGTTCCACGGCGCAGTGGGTGTGCTCCTCAACGTACTAGCGGTCATTGTGCTGCTCGGCCTGGCCTGGTTCATAACCTTTCGATGCCAACCCGTAGAGCGCAGCCGCATGCTGGTACTGGTTGCACTGACCATCTGCAGTGTCGTGTTCTGGTCACTGTTCGAGCAAAGCGCCGCGTCGATGACGCTATACGCTGACCGGGTAATGGATCGCAACGTCTTCGGCATTCATTTCACCGCCTCCCAGTTCGGCTTTTTCAATTCGTTCTTCATCTTCATGCTGGCGCCGGTTTTCGCCTGGCTGTGGACTGTGATGGGACGGCGCGGCATTGAACCCTCTACGCCGGTGAAGTTCGGCCTCGGCGTCGGGTTCGCCGGCCTCGGATTTGGTGCCCTGGTGGTGGGCGCTGCCTCCCCCAATGAGGCCGGCCTGGTCATCGGTTACTGGATGGTACTCGCCTACCTGCTGCACACCGCTGGCGAGCTCTGCCTGTCGCCGGTCGGCCTGTCTGCAGTCACCAAACTGTCGGTGCCCGGTGTTGTAGGCGTCATGATGGGCGCCTGGTTCCTCGCCACCGCTTACTCACAACACGTGGCGGCACAGCTTTCGAAACTCGCCGCACTGGACCTGCAGGCGGGTGTTGGTGACGTGGCGACGGCGCTGGCCACCTACACGGAACTGTTTACCACGCTGTTCTACGTCGGCATCGGCGTGGCGGTGGTGCAGTTTCTGCTGGCTCCGCTGTTGAAAAAGATGATGCACGGCATTCACTGAGGCCTGGACAGGACATGACCCCATGACAAACGCGGAACGCGAGTTCGACATCATCCTCTGGGGAGCGACGGGCTTTACCGGACAGTTGGTCGCGGAATACCTCGCCACCACCTGCGGCGGTGACGGCACCCTGCGCTGGGCACTGGGTGGCCGCAGCGAGGCCAAACTGCGAGCCGTACAACAATCCCTGCTGGCCTGCACTGGCGGCGCAGAAATACCGCTGGTTGTGGCAGACAGCGGGGATGAGCGGAGCCTGCAGGCGATGGCTGGCCGCAGCCGGGTTATCTGCAGCACCGTGGGACCCTACGCCCGCTACGGCACAGCATTGGTGGCCAGCTGCGCCGACAGCGGCACACACTACTGTGACCTGACTGGTGAGGTTCAGTGGATGGCGCGTGTCATACCCACCTATCAGGCCGCTGCCGCCGCCAGCGGGGCGCGCATTGTCCACAGTTGCGGCTTCGACTCGATACCCTCGGACATGGGCACCTGGTTCCTGCAACGCCGGATGCTCGAGCAGCACGGTGTGCCTGCATGCCATGTAAAGTCCCGCGTCGGCCGCAACCGCGGCACAGCCAGTGGCGGCACAGTGGCCAGCATGCTGGAAGTGCTTGATGAGGCGCGCCGTGACAAAAGCGTGCGTGCCTTGCTGGCCGACCCCTACTCTCTCTGCCCCGCTGGCACCACCGGTCCAGACGGGCGCGACCAGACGGTAGCGCGCTACGACCCCGACTTCCAGCGCTGGACCTGCCCTTTCATCATGGCCGCCATCAACGGGCGGGTCGTCCGCCGCAGCCACTACCTGCTTGGCAAACCCTGGGGCGACGGTTTCCGTTTCGATGAGGCACAGCTCTGCAGCTCGCGCGCACAGGCCCTGCGCAACACCCTCGCCATGGGGGGCGTCATGCTCGGCCTGTCCACCGGGCCCGGGCGGAAGCTGCTGCAACGGTTTTTGCCAAAACCCGGAGAAGGCCCGGACCGGGCACAGCGCGAAGCTGGTCACTACGAGCTGTTCTTCCATGGCGTGCACCCGCAGGACAGCGCCTGTGACCTGCGGGTTCGCGTTGCCGGCACGCTCGATCCGGGCTATGGCTCTACCGCCCGTATGCTTGCTGAGTCTGCGCTGAGCCTCGCAGAGGATCCCCTGACCTGTGCGGGCGGCTTCTGGACACCCGCCTCTGCGCTGGGAGAACATCTGTTGGAGCGGCTGACCTCGCGCGCCGGACTCACCTTCGAGGAGGTGGCCATCGCCTAGCCCACGCATCCCGAATCCTGTAGCAGGGCTGGAGACCAAACATTGCCTGAGAAACCTCAACCGCTGGGATCCAATACCGGTGTGAAGCGCTTTAACCTCACCTTCTCGGGGGAAATTCTGCCCGGCACGGATGCCGCCACCGCGCGCAGGCACTTTGGCCAACTCTTCCAGATCCACGACCCGACGCGTGTCGAGCGCTTCTTCAGCGGTACCACTGTTACTCTGCGGCGCAATCTTGAGCAAAAAGCAGCGGCCGCCTGGTTTGTGCGGATGCGCGGTCTCGGCCTGCAGGCACACCTCGAAGCCGTCCCACTAACGCGCCCTGCGACCGCGGCCGCTCCGGCGCAAGGTCGATCGAAGCGCACGCCGGCCTCACCCAGCCATGCGCGCTGGGGACCCAATCCCTATACACTGAAACCGTATCGGGCACCGGCCGCCGCAGCAGAACGTGCGCGGCAGGCTGCGCGGCGCGCGCATATCGCACTCGCCACGGCACTGCTTGCCCTGTGCCTGCTGTTTGCACTCGACGCTCTGGAGCAGCTACTGCCACCGCCGCCGGAGCCGCCTGTACTGCAGGCTGCAGCCGCCAGCGAATCCGGCGAACTGATGCTGGCAACCTCCCGGCTGCTCCTCCACCATGACCGGTCGGGTGCACAACGGGCGGTTATCAGCACCACGGAGCTGGGGCTCACCGCTCCCATTGAGAAACTGCTTTGGCTAAACAGCGAGCGCTTGCTGGTCCAGGTTGCATCCACCGAGGGCGGGAACCTGTATCGCTGCACGATCGCGGATAAACAGTGTCGGGCCTTTGCTGGTGACCAGGGCCACTGGCGAGCGGAGGCCATGGTACGCGTCCCCAACAGCGCCCATCTGGTGCTTGCCGACAGTGCCGAGGGCAGGCTTTTGCGCGTCGATGGCGCCGGCAATACCATCGCGGAAGGGAAGGCAGCACTGGCGGCACACCCGACATTGCGTATTCACGACGGACTGCTGTTCATCAGCAGCGCCGGCGGCCCCGCGCTGAGCGTCTTCCGCTACGAACCCACCGCATTCGCCCAGCAGTTGGATGAACTGCTGCTCTTGCCGGAAGCCGCGCTGGCGGCAGAGCTCGACAGGGTGCAGGATTTCGCCCGCGCGGGCCCTTTCTGGTGGGCGGTGCTGGAGAGCACGGGTAGCGGGCAGTGCGGCGTGTTCCGATTCGACAGCCAGTGGAACACACTGCCCCCCGTCTTGCTGCCAACCGCGGCAGCATCCATTACCCTCGTGCCCTGGGGTGACCGCATGCTGCTGCTGCGCGCCGGAGAGAATGCGCTGTTACGCTTCGCTGCAGATGGCACCGCAGGCAAGGCGCTGGAGTCTGAGGCGCTGACCGAACGTGCCACCCAGCGCAGCCAGGCGCTGCAGCTGCGGGCCACGATGCTGCAAAGCGGACGTGGTCTGCTGCTGGTATTGAGTGTACTGGCGGCCTGTTTTGGCCTCTGGCAGTACGGCCGGCAGCGGGTGTTTGCAGCCGAGCGCGGCCGCCATGCGCCCATGCTCGGGCCACGCATCAACGACGTCGAATGGTTGAAACCCGTGGATTCAGTGCAACGCGGCACGCTCCGGCGCGCTCTGCCCCGCGGGCACATCGGCCTGCTAGGGCCTCTGCTTGTGCTGGTTGATCACCGCGGCGTCTACCACGCTGGCAACGGCATTCAGATTCAGCAACACCCCCGCT